>WLWD01000231.1_pt1 | contig 331723 bp, 203 predicted proteins | sample 6712731 | NCBI WGS metagenome assembly WLWD01 (sample SAMN12718690, study PRJNA576275) | sponge metagenome | isolation source: marine sponge | host: Mycale hentscheli | place: New Zealand: South Island, Marlborough, Capsize Point | collected 2014-11-01 | reverse complement strand
GCAGAATCAAGATGAGCTCACTACCTGGATGGGACAGCCTGCCTATGTTCGAAAAGTACTTGAAAAATGGAAGATGAGTGACTCAAAACCAGTTGGAACACCCGTAAGTCCAGGAAGTTATCTTATGAAGGCTGCAGAAGATGAAGAGGCTATGGAACAACAACAATATCAGTCTCTTGTTGGTAGTCTAATGTACCTGTCAGTCTGCACACGGCCAGATATTGCTTATGCTGTGAGCTACCTGGCAAGGTTTTGCAGTAAACCTAATCGAAGTCACTGGACAGCTGCTAAGCGCGTTCTGAGGTACCTAAAGGAAACTACTGATTATGGTATCTGCTTCATGAAGAGTGAATCTGACAAGTGTATTGGTTTTTCCGATGCAGACTGGGCTGGAGATCAGCAGGACAGGAAGTCGACGTCCGGTTATCTTTTGAAGTTGGTAGGTGGACCTATGTCTTGGAAGAGCCAAAGGCAAGGATGCGTCGCTTTGTCCACGGCAGCGGCTGATTATATGGCTCTTTCCTGTGCAGCACAGGAGACCATTTGGTTGAGAAGACTACTTTTCGAACTCGGTTGTGAACTCGAAGGACCAACTGTGTTAATGGAGGACAATCAATCATCAATTGCCATGGCTAATAATCCTTAATTCCACGGTCGTGCTAAGCACATAGACATTCATCACCACTTCATCAGAGAGAAAGTCGGCCAGGGAGATATAACACTCACTTATAACCCCACAGGAGACATGATTGCTGACATGTTGACAAAAGGAGTGAATCAGCATCGATTGAAGAGTTTAATGGAGTTAGCTGGCATCAAACCCGTGCCAATGTCAAGTTAGGAGACATTGTGTGAGGAGGAGTGTTGGAAATGGAATCACTCAATTCTCCTAACGATACTTACCTGAATGTTGAACCTATTACATCACTATTAATTGTTTTCTATTTTTAGACAGTGTTGGTATTCCTTTCCCGTTTTTTGTTCACGCTTGATTTCTGTAATCATATTATCTTTGCAGTAAAAAAAAAATCTATTGTAATCACTATCTAAAAGACACTCTCACTTAAAAGGGGAACTGTTCAACAAATACAAACGATTTTCGTGAGGTGATTCTACAAATCGCTGTACAGCAGTTACTGCAGTGAAAGGGTTAATTCCAAATGCATTATTAATTATTGTTTTAGCTGTCAACAATAAATTAACAATAAACTATTTGCTAAACAAACTAGTATTTCAACCATTAGATTACACCACTACATTGCAACAAAATGCTAAGGTGTGTATGTGTACTGTTAAGGAATACAGCTATGAATATTACTTCAAAATTTCTATATTTAAATATATTTTCAAATTTTGGGAATTTTTTTACTCTGCCAATTTATCAGTTAATAATTGTTTTCATAGTCTTCTTTTATTCATTTTATTCACATGTTTCTCTGTAACAACTCAACAAAAACAGACAATGGTTAGCTGCCGGTGACAGCAAAAAAATTTTTTTTTATCGTCAGCAATAATACATGAATATATAAGTGAAGAGTGAGTCACACAATTAGCTCAAGTAATCAGCATGTGTAAAATATTGAAGTGCAATTTTAACTATGCTGAACAAATAAAATAAGTTCAAACATTTACTATTCATTCTATTTTTGTTCAATATTTTTGCCACTTCAGATAGCCAAATTGCCGCAGCCTAGATATTGTCACTGTGCAGCTGCTTTTGTTATTTCTTCTGAACTCACTGAAGTAGTGCTATTTGGAGGAATTGATCAGCCCAGTCATCACCTCTCAGACACTACAATAATAAGAATTGGTGAGTTTACTGATTTTTTAAAAATAATTTACTTTTTAGCTGAGGTATGTTGATATATCTGAAGTTAAACATTTAGCTTTTATTTTTTTAACAGACCATTGTTTATACTAATAATAATATTTTGGTCATTACATAAAGAATATACAATTTCATTCTCATATTACATTACATTATACATAGTTTTGATGAGTTCATGTTACCAAATTAGAAAAAATAACTGAAGTTATATAATTGGGTAGTAACATTTTGTTCAAGCATACTTGACTGTAATAGTCTCTCAAGAAAAGGAAATCTATTAATATCTTTACAATTTAAGACCACAACTGTGTAAAACTTTGTAAAATAACAACAACATGTTATTTATACATTTTATGGAAATCAAGCAAGGTACTGTCAATCATCAAACAAAATATCAGCTGCAAGTACATGATTATTTAATTAATATTTTCATGCTAGTCTGATGGCATGTGTGTTATTATATTCACTGAATCATTTCAGTGCATGAGAAAATAATTCACATAATTTACTTGTGTTACTTTATTTATTATTCCACACAGTTGAATAATTTCTAGCCTAATACATTATTTTTACTGCTGCTAACATGGGAAGCTTAAACTGTGATGAATTTTATTACTATTCATTCTAACATGTAATGTTTAGATTTAAATTATAGGATGAATCATTTGAATGTTCTTTTGTGTTTTCATTGTTAATTTGAGTCTTTTATTACTTTGGAATGTAGAAATAGAATGTATAGTGCTATAGAGAAGTGATAGCTATAACTAATAAATATTTAGTTCATGTTTATGCCTAGCATTCTTTATTAAATTTGTAGAATGAAATTTAACTAAGGCATAATTACATTTTATATTATAGAAAAAGTAACTTCCTCCACTGAATGGAAAGTATCTGAAATTATACATTCTTCAGAGTTGAGAAATAAAGATAGACTAATAGTAAAGAAACTACTAAAAGGTAATATTATAAATACAAGTTGTTTACATGATTTAGTGTATCAGACATTATAAAGGTGTAAGTAGAATAATACATTTATAACTATACATTATACCTCGGCTTGATCTTTGAAACATAACAAAATGTATTTGATTCTGAGTAATGTCATTGGTAAACTGGTGAAGCAAGCGAGTCACCATTCATAGCTAACGATATTATGTGAATAACTTTTAAGAAACTGTCAAATTAGTTCAAGCAAGTGTCTAAAAATATAAATTAATTGGGTTTAGAGTTATGCACTGATGCCATTTATTAATCAAAGAATTATTTAATGTTTGTTTCTTCTGCACTTAAACTACAGTAAAAATGTTACCGCACCATATTAATGTATTGCTGCTAGAATGAGCTAAGTGCTCTATAATTATCATCCTTCATTGACTTTTGTTAAATTACTATGATATTTGCTTTTGCCAAAATACTGTAACATTTGAAAATTGAATTTCTTATGAATGTAGCATTTAATTATAGTATTGTAGTAAAAAGTTGAGGTTATTTGAGATTTATCACCAAAATTTTCTTTGTTATAATTGAATCAGATGCATATCAAGTTGATTATTCCTTTTTTCTAACTCTTTGGTTTTTTGTTTTTTTTAACGCACAAAAACTTCAAAGTCTTTAGTAATTACTGCATGCAAACTTTATATATATATTATAATGTGTTATACAGTGCAATTATTATACACAAACAACAGAATAATAAACATGCGACAATAAAAATAAATTATGAGCTTTAATCTTTGCACGGTATTAAGGATATTAGATTTAATTTAACATACCAGAGCATAATCATATAGCTACTGGTATATCTAGAGTACTCAACCCATGGGGCCTGTGGTCTTTGGGCTTGCATGCACAAAATTTACCAGTAGCTACACACGTGCTCTAACTATTTTAGATCGCGTTTATGCAACTTTGATTACCAGCATTTTCACAAAGATTGCAGTGTCAAGCAACTTTTGTCAGTGAGAATTTTGTGGATATCGCTCAGACTCTGATCATCCTTCCCAAGTAAATGAAGCACATTACTCTAGTTTAAGTCATTTTGAAGGTGTAAAAATAAATCCATGCCGCTGGTCCCCCAAAACTGATATATCTTAGCTCTGAAGAAGAAGTAAGGCTGCTGTCTCTAAAGAACATTCCTAAGAATACTAAATAGGTCGTTATGCTTGGATGAAAGCCACAACCTACACCTTAGCAAAAGTGTCAGATAGAGATTATAGATCATCAAGATCCAGAGACATTAAATCATTGGCTTTTAAAATATACACTGAGAAAGTAAGAAAAAGTAAATGGAGAACAATATGATCCCTAAATATAACACAACAAGAACAGGGAAAAACTCAAGAACAATTATGTTTCATTGTTGCTATAGCTAACAGCCTTATTATTGCTGTAACTAACTTCATTATTCTATTATCAACAACAAAATTTGCTGTTCATTTCAACTAAAACTAAAAAGTAGCTATACCCTTGGGCAGACAGACATTATATTTGCAAATGCAAAAAAAAATAGTGCACACTTACCAAGTTAGTACACCTAGTTACAATATAACAATGGGAACTAATGAATACATAATGTATAGGATGTTATTAATACTATAATTTGTAATCTTTGTAGTTACAGAAAAAGAAATTGAAAATGCCTGTGAAGAAGCCATAAAGAAACAAGCTTGTGTAGATTTGTTTGTAGGACGCTTAAATTTTGTTGGCTTACCTCGTTCAGGAAAAAGTTCCACTCTACGTCGATTACTTGGAGAATTCATTAACTTTATTGAGGCTAAAATGAACAATGAGTTACCAAGTACTGGAGTAGCAGACAGAAAACAACTCTTCATTCAGAGCATTAAAAAATCTGTTGGATTTGTGAACCAAGGACAATGGAATGAGAAGAATCTAGTGGGGGAGACTACTTTTCTCAATGGCATCATTTATCAATCTATAAATGGTAAGGTCAGAAATGTAATCTCAATATCAACACTTTATTGTTGCCTCATATATGCAACTATAGAATTATATTCCCATTGTTTTTCATTTACTATGTAACAGCTTGTGCAAAGCATTCAATTATAATTATAACTATATATATGTTCACAGATGTATCAGTCACTCCACGAGTGCAAAATTCCCAAATTACAAGCACACAATTTTCAGAAGACGGGAAATCAAATTCTTCACCTAAAATCACTGTGAAAGAAAAATCATCCTCAAATGAGTCAGACAGTCTACCTGCACTCATTCAAACACATGAAGCTAGTCAAAGCAATTTTCTACCTATAAATATTGCTCAAATATATCCCACATATGAAGAAGCAATGGCTAATAAAGATTATGAGAGAGTGCAATGTTTACTTGAAGATGTCATATATTTGATTACAACTGACCACGGAGGACAGACTGAGTTTGTAGATCTTATGTCTCGATTTCTCATGGGGCCTTCACTAAATCTCATATTTAGTCGACTTACTGATTCATTTGATCAAGTTTACAAAATATACGCTACTGATGAAGAAGGAGTCTGTACAGACAAGGAAGACTCTATTGTAACTTTAGAGGAAATAACATTCCAAACACTAGCTAGCATAGCTTGTTTAGATGTTCCTGCTGAACAAGATCATTCTTCAACAATAACAGAACTAAATGAGGCAGAAAACTGTATACCTTGTTCTTCTAAGGCTATGTTTGTGGGTACATTTAGAGATTTGATATCTACAGAAGAATTTAAAGAAAGAGATGAAGTGTTGAAAAAAGCAATGGAATGTACTGACTTTTATGACAAAGGAATCATTGAGTATGTCACTAAAGAACAAATTACATTACCAATAAACAATATGAGCGGTACTAAAAAAGAGATTGATAAAGCCAGACAAACTTTCGAAAATTGTATAAAGAACAACCTTGGTATATTACATATTCCTTGTACATGGTTAATGTTTAACATCATTATGCGATCCAAAGACAAACAAATTATGACCCTAGATGAGTGTAGAGACATTGCTAAAGATCTTGGAATTAGCTGTGAAGATTTGCCTAAAGTCTTGTGGTTTCTCCACTATCGAGTAGGTTCACTGTTATATTATTCTGAAGTACAAGGATTCGAAGACATCATTATTTGTGATACCAAGGTTAGTCAGTTAATGTGTTTAATTGTCTTATCAAGTTTGTAATGTGTATGTGCTATAGCTATTGTTTGAGGCTGCAACTCAGCTGGTAAAGAAAACATTTGTATTTAGCAATGTAGGGAAAGCAGCTGCTGAAAAATTTAAGTCAAAAGCTCAGTTTACACAACTAGATTTGGAAAAAGCTGCTCATCGCAATACAGGAGATTTAATACCCATAAAAAAGCTTATTATGCTATTTAAACATCACAATATTATAGCTCCACTTCCTGTGACAGAAGATAGAACTGAGGTTGCTTACTTCATGCCTAGCATACTGAGAAGTGCTACAAAAGACGAACTGTCAACCATTTCATCTTCAGTGGAGGTAGCACCAATTATGTACAGATATAAGAGTGGCTATTTACCCCTCGGAGTATTCTCATCTCTCATAATAGCAATTATTTGCAAGCAGAATCCAAAATGGACACTGAAAGAAGACAATCCTTGTCGAAACAAGATTGAATTTCTTGTGAAGGATGACTATGACACAGTAACTATCATAAACTGTGTTTACTTTATTAAGGTCGTTCTATTTAGGGAGTGTGATCCAACCACGCCCACTTCAGATCAATGTACTCACATTAGAAGTACTATATATGATATGCTTATGGAAGTTAATAAAAACCTCAAATATACCAATGCCAGAGTTCAGTATGGATTTGAGTGTGTACATGACTTGCCCAATGAGAGTTCATTTCATCTATGCATACTAGAAAATGAGAAATCTCCAAAAATGATGTGCTTGGAGAATCGAAGAAATACAAAAATTGTGTCCACAAAAAATGCCGAACAAATAATTTGGTTCCAAATGGTAAGAATATGATCACATTATGTATATTATATAGATATATATATATTTTAATATGCTTTTATGATTATCTATATAGATAGACAATACAGTATCTGATAAGATTCAAAACAAGGGGTCAAAAGGTAGGCTATTGTACAGCTACTACTACTCAACAGTGTACAATTACATTTAAAGTAATTGATTTTAAATAAGTTTGTATTTTAACTGATCAACTCAATTGGAGTCATTTTCTGTTTGTGATAAATGAGTGCATTGTCGTAACATTTTTATGGATTTTAAGCAAGACACAGACATAGTTTGAGATTGATTTACATGAGCAGAGATATTTTTCTCGATACTTTTGCAGTACAAATGTATTATAGTAACAATTAATTGGTTTTAAAGCAAGTTTAAAGTTGTCACGAATAGAAATAGCTACACTCAAACTCACATTATCCAGACTCCCCTTTTTCGAGCACTCCTATCTACCAGCTACTAATATGCGGCATGAGGGTAAAGGGTACCACAATGAAGGACCAGCTGGTCAAGTACTATAACTATTACAAAGCTTCCTCAAGTCACACAATTATTGTAACTTTATAATATAATGTTTAACAAACACAAAATATCCAAGAACTAAGCTATAAAGGGAAGCTGTCCCCGAGCTGCAGAACATCTATTTGTATGATATAAAATAAATGAATTGTTCTCAGGCCTAAACTGAAGCTTGAACTGTAATGTATGTAATTTAGATTATCCCTTTACTATGAGAAATTTTGTTCTTCTAAAGTGGACTGACTCGGATCACAAGAAGCACAGAATTCAAATAATCTCAGAACTTAGTCCCAAATGGAGTGACATAAGTGACCTACTTGGATTCAGTACTGCTCGAATTCAACAGATAAGACAAGACAATAGCGGAGTACAAGATCGTTGCAAAGAAGTCATGCGTTTATGGCTAGACAGTGAAGAAGGAGCATATCATTATCCCACCACATGGGAAGGTCTTATTGAACTATTAGAGGATATTGAATTATCAATTTTAGCTTCAGACATTCGAAAAGTAGTATGTCAAAGAACAGTATAAATAAACCATTAGAATTACTCATTATGTGATCAAGTTGTGCTGAATGTGCACTAGTTCCTAACTATACATTCTATTGATACTTAAAATTGTTTTTGTACTGTGTTCATTAACTTATTTGGCAGTTTTCTTACACTAGTTGTGTATTCCTCACACATTTGATTGGATTATGAATAATATTTAGTAGATATAATCATGCAATATTCATTGTATTGTGAAAAGGGAAACAGTATTCTTGGAGTGTCCTTTCTTAGGGAACACTGTAGATCAGACATGACAGGGAATTCATCTGTGTCAACACAAAATTGTTCATCTTAGTAAAGAACACCAACTGCTCCCAATCCTGCACCTGAGGCATCATTATGTATAGGGAAAACTTGTCTGATTGCTTTGGACTCTTTAGTTGTTTACCATTTTTGTTTGCAGAACAAAAAACAAAAACAAAAATCAGTATAAAACTAACACTCCAACATCACTTTATTTCAAAAACTATATCAAACAAACTTTTAACTTTATTTAAGAAGCTAACATTAGTAACAATTATCAATTAATAATAATAATAATAATAAAATAATAATAATAACCATTTCAAATTATTAAAAATCCAAGGATGGATAGGCACAACCCAAAACTGGCTGCGGCATTCCCAGCTGAACTGCCACTGAGAGTTTCTGGAGGAGGTAGCTAGTACCACATACTTCACCAGTTGCCAGAGACACATCTGCCTAGTGTCTGGACAGGTGGCATCATCCTATACAAAAGGTCTTCCAGCATTCCATGGCACTAAAATCATGCAATTCGGTCATTTACCATTGGATCTGGAAAAGCCAGGAGGTTTCAATCTAGAGGGGACTTTAGCAGCTGACTAAGCAGGTGGATGATATCATTTAAAACAGTTTACTTAGAATGTCTGCCTACACTGAACTTGCAGCTCAGCCCATGAGTCCCAAGAGGAGACATTTGCATGAATATTTATAAGAGATAATGAAGGGTTTATCAGAACACTTTAAAGATGCTTTATCTTGAGAGAGGGCAATATATATTATATATACATATATGTCTGCAGTCTCACAGTTTCTCTCTCCCCCCCCCAAAAAAGCTAACGAGCTTAATACTGTCCCACTTACGAAACATCAGCGAACTTTCCGATTGTTTTTTTTTTAAGTAACTGTAACTATAGCAACAGTCCACGCCTTCTGAGATTGGCCATGCTTTTGCTACCGCGTGCGCTCTGGATGGAGTTTGATGCTAGGAGTGTCTGGTGAATATGAAAGAGACTGCGATAGCAACGCTAGAAGAAGGTTAGGGGTTTCGTGGGGAGTTTGAAACTGCATACAAACTAGCTCTTGTGAGACTAGTGACTGTACAGCATTAGTGTTACTTTGGCTCTTGCTAATAATAGTAAAATTTTGTACCCTGAGCTTTCTTTATTATTTGGATAGGTGATGTAGCAAAGAGATTAGTAGTGTTTAGTTTTCTAGTTGCACTTACGTTTAATTATGTGTATAGTGTGTATGGTCTCATTTTATAGGACCACACACACAACATGAAATGTTTCTTAAAAATAGTAATTTAGATTGACACTATATCTAGTCTATCCCACTCAAGTGATATTGAAGTGTAGTAGAGCTTAAGGATGCTAAAGTAAACTTATTTCGAACAGAGCCAGGTTTAAATGATCAGGTAAAATTTAGCTAACCGTAATAGAAGCTTTGAAAAAGTTAAGATCTCAGAAATATCTGATGATTTACTCCATATAGCGACTGAATTATTGACTAGCCAGTTAAACATTAGTAATAAGAATAACTATTTTTATTTAGTTTTGCCAAATACCAAGATGGTCTCATTCTACCGTGTATCTGCTATAAGTATTAAGAAAAGAAGAAAATGAAGGAAAAAACCACTTGAAAGCTGCTGTAAGTATGGAAGCCTGTATTGTAGTGTAGACTTCCAAAAGACTTTTTATTTTATTTTGTGATTGCGTATTACATAACTTTAAGGAATAGTGTTTACAATTTTTGATATAGATCACTTCTATTCTTCACAAGTTGTAGCCACTCACCTTCCTTTAGATGAATCCAAAGCCTCTTAAATGCACCTTTAGCATGTCTTCATTTGTGCAATGTATAGCTGGCCTGGTGGTGTACTAAATTATAGTGTGAATTGAAACCACATTTCTTGTTTCTCATCAACTATATTGGAAATTGCGATAATGTAGTTGACCTATAGGAAAAATATTGAAATGGTATATAACAAGTATGAGGTAGTAGGGGTGTGGTTAAAGCAGTGGGCTTGACCTCTGCATAATAAATTTTGAAGTGGCTGTATCACCCAGGAAGGTGCAGATGAGAAACAAGGTATTCGTTTGTTAGGCCTAAAATAAACTAAGACTTCATTCCATAATGAGGAAGAGGTCTGTTGTCAAGTAATGTTTATTATTATTTGTTTGGTACACTAATGTTTTTACACCTTCAATAGTTAGTTGCAGTGTGTGCATGCATTGTGTTACAGAGTTCAGTCTCTGCTGAGCTGTATATGATGTATGTGGTTGTATGTGGTTAGATGTGGTGGCTTGTATGGAAAACCTGAGCAGCTGTAATTTATTTTGTGAAGTTGACACTGTAACTACACTTTCTCCACTACATACACAATTCAATTCATTGAAGTGAGATGTGTCAGGAGGTGTACCTAGGTATGTATGTGATTTATTTGAGGCTATTTTTTTACGCACAAGTATGATCAATGATCATGACCCACAAAGGTTTAAATTTCAGTCTGCTATCAAAATGCATTTAATTACAATGAATTATGGTCTAAGGACATACAGCTGTGTGTGTAATGTATATAATAGGGTATGTGGGTTGTGTAGGTCTGCAAATGATGGTGATTAACCCTCAGCGCTCATGCGTGAGAGGGTTATAGTAGTCATCCTGTCGGTCTGTCTGTCGGTCGGTCTGTCACGCTCTGATTTTGGAGATTACTGACAATTAACTGTTGATTTAGGTATGGTACTCACAATGACGATTTAAATTTAAGACCTTTTATTATGCTTTTTTTTAATTAGGGCTGATTCTTGAGATAATGCGAAGCTTCAGTACCAGCTTTTGCGGCAACGCCCCCTAGCATCACATCATAATCACGTGAGCAAATAATTTCTTGCAGACATTGATGTAGTTTGCTTTATAGGGTAAGTTAACGGAGTTGAAAGAAGTGAAGTATCGCATTATAAATGTATACTGGTGAGTGTTTCTGGCCAGTTTAGCTTCTTTTCTTATGAAGACAGATGAATGAGCAGATTGGAAATGTTACCATGCTTAGCAGCGATAGAACTGGCAAACAATAGTACCAATGTCCTCAATTTCTTCAGCACTGCTGTGGCCTTCTTTTTCTGCGTTTTTGCAAACTCAGTTATTGTTGCGCGCCATTTAGAACAAAAACACCTGCCCAAATCCGGAATTTAAACGGCATGCGTAAATCAATTGCACGCTTGGTGGTTACATGCACTAGTACGGTGTTGAGTCCGTATTAACTACATTCCAGTATACAGCCCAGCTTTACGTTATAGCCAAGTTTACAGGCAACAAAGGCAGCTGTACCTCATAATTGTCTTGCCATGATGCTCCCACATTATTTTTGTGACCTGTGCTAATGTTTGGTGAGAAACCGGTAATACCGTGAGACTACAATTGAAACATTGTCTCTACAGTATAGAGCTTTTGTCAAATTGCAATGATAATATCGGTATATCTCCTAGCTGTACTACCATATGCTATTGGACAGATGGACCAGATGGACCAGATTTTGGGAAATAGAGTTATCATTATTTCTGAGGAGGTAGCATAGGGTAAGTGTGTGCACACACTCGGGCTAGAGACTACTTGTGAGCCCTATAAGTAAGATGTAAGCCTCAATTGTGAAGGTATGTGGTCCCTTTGTTTTGTTTCGTGTAGTTATGTTTGAGGTGATTGGAAGATTTTATGATCATGACCAGTGCATAACTGATTACGTGACATCTGTGTGACCTTTGAGTGGCTATTATGTAGGGTGAGAGGAATAACAGGAGACACATTGTGTTTATATGGCCTTAAAATGAAAAAAAAACACAAAACAGGTTGCTGGTTTTATTATAAGTCATTATAGATATGGTACAGGTGAAGGCTTGACTTGGTTATTACATATGGCACCATATGTATCAGTTGCATGGTATTAGACTGTTCAGGATTGACTGTTGTCACATGGTAAAGGCACATGTATCAGTTCAGTGGTGTTGTGAGTGTTCTATTGAAAATCTTGTGTTAGACTTCCTAAGCCTTTTGCAGAGAGATTTGAGGCAGTGGTTTATGGTTTTATCACTTCCATTCATCTGTAATGTCCACCAGTGTTGATTTACTAATTTCTTGTCTGCTCACAAGCCTCAAGCATATGTGATGATAACCATTAGGCGTACCTGAGGTTCTGGTTGGCTTTGTGTTCCTGCATGTTTAGCTACTCCTTATGAAGATAACATTTACATCTACCAGTTTCATTGCTGGAGCAGTATTAATACTTGACTAGGAATGGCCAAATGAATTATTATTCTCGTGGCCTGAGAAATGATTTTATAGAAGCTAGCTAGTGCATAGTAGTGCTGAGGGTTCATGAGTAGGTTTCAGTTATATATAGCTAGGTTGTTTTTTTGTTTTTGTTTTTTGCCAAGCTCACCAATAGTTATTGAATATTTACTATTTGTGATGTAGGAGTCTAATTCAGTATGGATAATAAGCAACGAATTTCACGTCTCATTCTGTTGTCATGAGCTCCTACTGGGTAAGAAACTACTTACTGGCTTTATGGATGTGTATTTGTTGGCCAGATCTCTACATGAGTCATCAGTATATTTATCAAATTCTATAGAGTATTTTATCTAATGACCAGTTTAGTTTAAGCTGCAAGATTTAACTTAATCTTGCTGGCAATGTCATTCACCTGCTAATTGTCATATCATAGTCCTGGTGATTGTCCTTTACCTGCTAATTTTATTATTATGGATTCAAGTGACCTGTTAAACGTAGAGGTCATTTTTATAATTCAATGCTATTCTCCGTATGGGAAATCTGTGGCCTCCTATACCACATTCTGAACTCCTTTCGGAGGTCCGGGTATAAATGGAAGAATCCCAGGCATGCCCTTTTACCTCTAGCTCCTATTCAAATTAAAATAAAGTAGCTGCGCCAAGAGAACCCTCCATTATACATAGCTCACTATCTTTCAAGTCGTCCACACCATGTTTACAACAAGTGCCCTAACTAAATAACAACTATATGTAATCATTTTTGCGAGTAAAAGTCCATCTATCAATGCCATGTGTATGTACCAAAGTATTTTTTGATTGAAGATGAACCCTCAGGATAGTATCTTGGAGAACTCTTGACAGCACGCTGTATATCGTTTGCAGTTGAATTTAGCTGCGTCAATGGCAAACAGTACTTTTTCATCTCTATTTAGATCCCGCCATTAGTTCTTGTTTTTTTCCTTGTTTTTTATTTTATTTTGTCTTCTGTTAAGATGCTCATGACTTTGTTTCCAAGCTTTTGTGTGCGCTAAGTTGCTGTAATGCTACTAAAGGGGAGTCGGTGACAAAAACTGTCAGCGGCCATTTTCCACTAATCGCGAAATATGTCCCCGGCTACCCCCCTTTTATACGACACCTTCGTGTTTAAGAAACTAGTTAATAGTTGAAATATATCTTGAGCTAGTATATTGTGGATCGTTTCCTTATTTAGGCCCGATCTTTTGTTATTCCTGCAGTTATTTTCATTTTGTTCTGAGTTTTTCTAGGCCATTTGGGCTTCCCCCACCCTGTAAAGCCAAAAAAAAATTTTTTTTTAACAATTTCACATTCTTAATAGGATGGAACATGAATTTCCCATTCAAAACTATATGGGAAAAATCGTTATTCAGTTGAAATCACACTGGGACAGTGGAATAGCATGTAACTGAGTGAAATAGCACATAAACTAAGTGGAAACTAAGTGGAATACCATGGTAGCTAAGTGAAATAGTAAGGGTGAGTGCGCACGAATGCAGCATTAATCTTGGAAACGTAGAGTTCAAGTAGTTTCTAGTTGGAGACGATGTCATTCTTTACCACAGAAGCTCTACCCATATTAGACAGAATGTTTTTCAACAATGTTTTTTGGGGATCAATAGCATTCATAAAGCAATACAGATTAATGAGTGATAGCACGGGTAACCTGTGCTACTGGGGATCAATAGCACTCATAAAGCAATACAGATGACCCCCTCAATTTCCATTATGCCCCCTTCAAATTAGAATTTTATTGATTTGCTCAAAATATTTCCATGATTGTAAAATGTTAGCTCAATAGTAGACATAGAGGTTGTGAATAGAAATGTTCTAGCTTTACGTGAATCATCCTCAGAACTCCTTCCTTATTTTTCTTATATTGTGTGCAATTTTTGCATTGGAAATAAGTATAGGTTACATCATGAGGTAAAGGTAATTACGGGATTTACACAACCGAGAGCTGAATTACTAATTTACTGAAAATTCAATGTGTTTCGCCACAACTTGGTATAGAAGTGAAATTTTGTCACTGATTGTAAGATATAATTGACTATCTAATATCTCTATGTGATGCAGAGATGGCATGAGAATCATCAATGGAGGTTGCTAAGGACATGAATATTCAGAAGGCAAGCACACAATACTTGTGTTAGATACTACACGATAAACTTTAGTGATAGGGCTGTCTGAATGGTGTATGTGTGTGCATGTGTTGTGACATGGTCAAGGAGCACACTTGTAGCAAGAGTTTTTGTGTTTCATTATGTAGTATGAATTCAGTGAGTAGTCCATGGAAACCTGACAAGTGTAGTGGTTGACAGTATGAATGAGTGGTTAATGTAACATCTATTAACACTTCCATTCAAAGATGTGATGCAGAATTGGGCATATTACCTCAGAGCAAGCAGCTAAATTACCTTATCCAGGCAGAATCCACACTACTTTCATTCATACTAATGAAAGGCACTGAATAATAAAAGGGACTTTCTGTGTTAGCTAATTCAGTGTGCTCTTGAGGGGTTACAGTAGTCATCTTGTCATTCGTTCATTCATTCACTCTGTCAACGTCATGCGGCTGCAATATATTCGTTACGCGGGTAAGTAAACGGAATGTCAATTATACTGGAAGTGACAATTCAAATATGTTTTCTCGATTTCTGGTTCAATTGCTTTGCTGAATACAGCCCAGTTCAACTGCCAGTTCTCTGCTTTGAAGGTTTACCCCCCAGTATTTTTGCACCAAGTGGAGGTGAAGTGTAGCTTACTGATAGCTTAAAAAACTCAATTTTTTTTCTTTGCGTCATAAGGTCCCTTTTTCTAGACCCACTCACTATTACAGAAGGATACAAATAAATTCATAGCAAAAAAATTCCACGAGGTTTTGTGGTAATGTATACGTACCACAACTTTCTGTGTACTCCACTGTGCCGATTTCTGCCCCAACCTTAGCTACTATCACACTTATCCGAGCCTATCTAGCCCTGGTCGACAAGTGTAGAGTTAAAATTTTAATTAAGATAAGTTATAGTCAAGATTCGCAGTAAACACTAATTAACACCAAATGTGTAAATATACAATTCAACGGTTCATTAAACATGAATGGTTGCTGTTGGCTCTGTTGTTTATCCTCACTGACGTCCTCCTGTCTGGACTGCTATCTTCAGCTCACCTGGGGGGCGGTCCCTGACATCCAGACTTAACTTTTATTTGTCTAAATCCGATAAAAAAAACATCTACTATTATTAACCCCCAGAGTCGCATGTGCGTGAGGGTTACAGTAGTCTATGTCAACAACACGTCTCCAAACTGGCAGCCATTGATAATATCAAACTGCACCAATCTACAAAGTCCCTGGCCGTTGGAAGTGAAGGCCCCACAACCCCAAGATCCTGAGGCATCTGAGGTGAGAGTCAACTGGGGTTTCTGGCGCGCAAGGCTAGACGTCATCACTACCTTCAGCTGGAGTGGCCAAGTGGTTGGGAGGGGATCCACATCAAAATGTCAGAATTTTCATTTTGGACTATTCTCCAGAAAAACTATTCTCTTTTGAGCCTTGCATGGTAGCTTACTATTTTTTACACGTAGTTTTCAATAAACTTAAGGGCGCCCGCACACCTCCTACGCAATTTTTTGTTGATGGTTGCTATGCACGATTACTACTATTGTATACTTCAGGGGCTTCTCTACTACAACACAAGGACAAAGTACCTGCCGAAGGAGCCGCTCACTAATTTTAGAGCGAATCTGGAGGAAATATCGGGGCCTGGTTATAAAACTTTGAGGCACTTTTTTGGAGCGGTGCGGTAAGTTGGAGCTCCGCAATTTGGTGCACTAGTAGTTAAGCCGATACTCTACTGCAAGACAACGAGTTCTTATTCATTTCAATATTACTTTATGATATATTCGCAATTTTTTCTATTTATGAGATATTGAAAAATTCTCGTTGTACCGCAGTTCATTTTTTTTTGTTTACCCGTGTATAAAATTTTTGTGTCGTTCTCATTATTAGATTCCAAGAAAAACTGATACAAAAGTTGGAACTTTAATTCCACTCGCAATTCTTAAGAAATAGCCCCACCCCCATATCTCATACTACGAGTACGCGAGCAATTTTTTTTGTATTGGTTCTAAAAAAGAGCCCGCCTATATCAAGAGTAAACAAATATCAATACAACACAATAAATTGCACGCTCAGAGTGGGGGCGGGGTCGAAGAATCAAATGAATATGAATCAATAATTAGCTTTGGTATCTAAAATTGAAATTCAGACCTATTGGAAGGCTAGAATGAACTCATATTTGTACACAGAGTACACGCCACATTAAAAAACAACAACATTACACTGAGTTTTTTTGTTTGTTTTTTTAATAGGATACAAAAAAAATTAATATAAGAATATTTATAAAAATGGAAAATAAATACTAATATAAAAAATATGGCATTGTAATGTTGTTGGGAAGCCCATAGTATATCGCTGGGGGAAAAATTTTGAGTCGTAACTGCAACGGTCGCCCCTGAATTTCGCTGAATAGCTGTAATATTGGTACCGTTGTTTCTCAGTTCCTGGTTGGTCTTTTTTCTTGAAACATGGTTTATAAGAGCTGTCTGTTGGTGTCTGTTTCAACTGCAACAACAAAGTAAGCGTACATTAAACAGACAACGAGAAATAAATACATAGCATAACTCCTCCATCTGCGGTTTAGCGCTGCAGTTGCAAGTGGTACGGCACCCTGAATTGAGGGCAAAAGCCTCCTCTCCTCCTTGCCTCCTGAAATAAATCTTGTCAACTGCCTGAGGGGTGTTAGGCACAATGTAGTACAGTACATTGAATGTGCATCTTTGAAGTTACAGAAGCTTAACTAGGTTGTTAAAAGGGAAATGAGTTGTTACAGGGGACATTACTTGTTATAGTTAAATAGTTGACGAGGAGGTAAGGTGGTTTTTCTAAATGTAGGGAGCTAGATTTTCAGCTCCCCAATAATTATGCAGGGTTTCATACAGGATATTTTCTGGGGGGGGGGAAGAGTTTAGGAGGGAGGGGCCCACACGTTTGATTGAATCACAGAATACCATTATAAATCATAACCACAGAATACCATTAAGTAGTAAATATTATTAATTTATTTCATGACATTCTGGGGAGGGGGGGGGGGGGGGAGAGAGGGAGAAAACCTCAACCTGGGGGGGGGGAATCCCAGGCACCTCTACCTCGGTATGAAGCCCTGCTATGTCATTGTAATTATGGATGATAGTGATTCGGGGGGAAGGGGAGAGATGGCATTAGAATTCCCTCCCAGCCATAGCTTGAGTTCAACCCTTTCTATTAAATAGCAGAATTATATAGATTTCTTTCATCCTGACATGATGAATTTGACTATAATATACGTATAAAGTGACAAAGTAAGTAAAAAAAATTAGTCACACATGCAAAAATTGTTACGTCAAAAGTCCTGCCCCCCTCAGAAATTATTTTGTATACTTAGAACCCGTTGCTATATTGTTACTAGGTGTACTAACTTGGTAAGTGTGCACTATTTTTTGCCTTTAGGTATATAAACTGTGCATACTAACCACCCTTGGGGTATTGCTATTTTTGAGTTTTAGTTTAATAGAATAGGCCGGATAAAGCTGTGTGAGGCCTGGATATGATATGTGAGGGTCTACTACCCTCTCACATCCTAGTTCGGACAACTCTCCTGCTGACAGCTCATACCCAGGAATTTACCATAGCTAGCTGCTTAACTGTTTACCACAGAGCAGAGCTGCCCAGGGTAGAGTTAGATCTGGAGATAACAGCTGGCAGCTACAATGCTAAAGTAAACCTGCCAGGTGTGCTTCAATTGAATTTTAATTGAATTTTTATTTTGGGCCGGAAATTCGCTTGACGCCGTGTGAAAATGCTGATAAACCAAGTTGCTAGTGGAAACTGGGCCGGCTTTGGGTAAACGGGTTCTAAAATAGTTAGAGCATGCGCTCAGGTACTGGTGGATTTAGTGCACAAAGCCCTCGGGCCTACGGCCCTTGGGCTTCAGTGCACTAAATCCACCAGTACCTAAGCGCGTATGCTCTAACTATTACATAGTAAATACTCATTAATTCTAATTTTAATTTTTTTTAAAATTTTTTATTTATTTATTTATTTTTTAATTTTTAGGTTAAGTTTCCAGATTGTTCATTGTGAATACTAGACAAGATAAATGGATCTGATGTTCTTTCGAGGTAAATAAATTTAATTGTGTCATTAAAAATAAGTATTAGTGATATTCTTTGGTGTATTACAACTAGGACAATATCCTTACATGATTATGTCTTTAGTTGGTTTGTGCCCTAGAGATAAATTCTGATTTATTTCCATGTTGGGCAAACAAACTATTGTACATTTTCTCCTCTTATTGCTAATATATTGTGGACCTTTTCCATATTGAGCTGATAATTATAATGTAGACACTTTCCGTATTGACTAATGTATTGTGGACCCTTTTCCGTATTGAACTGACATTGTGGACACTTTTCCATACTGAACTATGGACACTTTCCGTATTGAATAATGTTTTGTGGACCCTTTTCCGTATTGAACGAATATATTGTGGACCTCTATCCATATTGAAGTAATTAATATATTGTGGACCCTTTTCCATATTGAACTTTATATTGTGGACCTTTTTCTGTACTGAACTAATTTATTGTGGACCCTTTTCTGTATTGAACTAATGTATTATGGACCCTTTCCATATTGAATGGATATATTGTGGACCTTTTTTCGTACTGAACTAATGTATTGTGGACCCTTTTCTGTATTGAACTGATGTATGGTGAACCCTTTTCCATATTGAATGGACATTTTGTGGACCCTTGTCCATATTGAACTTATATATTGTGGACCTTTTTCCGTACTGAACTAATATTGTGGACCCTTGCCTGTATTGAACTAATGTATTGTGGACCCTTTTCCATATTGAATGGATATATTGTGGACCTTTTTTCGTACTGAACTAATGTATTGTGGACCCTTTTCTGTATTGAACTGATGTATGGTGGACCCTTTTCCATATTGAATGGATATTTTGTGGACCCTTGTCCATATTGAACTTATATATTGTGGACCTTTTTCCGTATTGAACTAATATTGTGGACCCTTGCCTGTATTGAACTAATGTATTATGGACCCTTTTCCATATTGAATGGATATATTGTGGACCTTCTTTCGTACTGAACTAATGTATTGTGGACCCTTTTCTGTATTGAACTGATGTATGGTGGACCCTTTTCCATATTGAATGGATATTTTGTGGACCCTTGTCCATATTGAACTTATATATTGTGGACCTTTTTCCGTACTGAACTAATATTGTGGACCCTTGCCTGTATTGAACTAATGTATTATGGACCCTTTTCCATATTGAATGGATATATTGTGGACCTTTTTTCGTACTGAACTAATGTATTGTGGACCCTTTTCTGTATTGAACTGATGTATGGTGGACCCTTTTCCATATTGAATGGATATTTTGTGGACCCTTGTCCATATTGAACTTATATATTGTGGACCTTTTTCCGTACTGAACTAATATTGTGGACCCTTGCCTGTACCCTTTTCCATGTTGAACTTATTGTGGACCTTTTCCGTACTGAACTAATGTATTGTGGACCCTTTTCTGTATTGAACTGATGTATGATGGACCCTTTTCTATATTGAATGGATATATTGTGGACCCTTTTCCATATTAAACTTATATATTGTGGTCCTTTTTCCATATTTGAACTAATGTATTGTGGACCCTTTTCCGTATTGAACAGATATATTGTGGACCCTTTTCCATATTAAACTTATATATTGTGGACCTTTTTCCATATCGAACTAAAGTATTGTGGACACTTCTGTATTGAACTAATGTATTGTGGACCCTTCTCAATATTGAACTAATATATTGTGGACCCTTTTCCATATTGGACTTGTATATTGTGGACCTTTTTCCATACTGAACTAATGTATTGTGGACCTTTTCCATATTGAACCAATGTATTGTGGACAACTTTTCTGTATTAAAGTGTTAAAGTACTTATAAGCACAATCCTTGTGTGTGTGTGTGTGTGTGTGTTGTTTCTGTATTGAACTAATATATTGTGGACCCTTTTCCATATTAAACTTATATATTGTGGACCTTTTTCCAAGTATTGTAGACACTTTTCTGTATCGAACTAAAGTATTGTGGACCCTTTTCCGTATTGAACAGATATATTGTGGACCTCTATCCATATTGAAGTAATATATTGTGGACGCAATTCATATTGAACTGATATATTGAGGACCTTTTCCATATTGAACCAATGTATTGTGGACAACTTTTCTGTATTAAAGTGTTAAAGTACTTATAAGCACAAGCACTAAGTGCTTGAATCCTTGTGTGTGTGTGTGTGTGTTGTGTTTATTGGAATTAAACATACATATCACGTGTCATTGCATAGGCACATAGGTTCATGTGAATGGGTGGAGTTTGAATTAGGGCTACATGTATGGGTGGAGTATGGGACACTGTAGTCTGTCCAGATGAATGATGCATAGGAAGTGTTATACTACAAATAGAGGTTGTACAGAAAATGGGACTTTCACATTGGATAGGTTTTGGTTAAAAAAAAAAGAAAAAAGGGCAGAAGTGCTTTTCTATATTGCAAGAATCTGCAATAGAAATATCCTCAGTTTTCTAGTGCATCCAATTTAGACTTTTGCTTAATCCTCATGAGTTAATTTGAGTTGATTATGAGATACCTTAATTGCATCCATGAGTGCATTGATCATTTACTGCATTTATGGTCACACCAACTCAACTTCAACAGACTATAGTGTGGATGTGTGGGAGTGAGAGTAATGTATGTGGGGGAAGTGAGAGACAGGTGTGTAGGTAAAGTGTGAGACATGTGTAGGTGGAGTAAGAAACATGTGCGTTGGATTGTGGGGCATGTGTGGGTGGAGTATGAGCTGTGTGTGTAAGGTGGAGTGTGAGATACTAGTGTGGGTGGAGTATAAGGAGTGAGGGTGTGGTAGATTGATTGTCAGTGGGTTGAATGTATTCTACCCTGTGGGGCCTTCCTGCCTTTTAAGTATCTCAAGCTTTTATTTATCGCCTGCTTCATAAGTACTAGTAAAGGGTCCTCAAAGGTGTTAGTGCAGCTACATTATGGGTGTACAATTGAACAACTGGTAAGGAGTCATTATAAGATAAAGTGTATTGATTGTTGAGGAGATTGTGTATTGCTGATTGGTAAGGCATCATCCACAATGGCAATACTTAAATAGTGCAGCAGTGTATTGATTGTGAGATTGTGTATTGCTGATTGGTAAGGCATCATCCACAATGGCAATACTTAAATAGTGCAGCAGTGTATTGATTGTTGATAAGGAGTAAACATTGTACTGCTGATTGGTAAGGAGTCATTAACAATGCCAATACTTAAATAGTGCAGCAGTGTATTGATTGTTGATAAGGAGTAAACATTGTGTATTGCTGATTGGTAAGGAGCCATTAACAATGCCAATACTTAATGTGACCGGTTTTGGGAAAATTAGCCTAAACGCGGCAAAGTTCACCTTATGGGTCAATTAAAAAAAAATTTTTTTTTTAATGATGTAAATAGATAAATAACTGTTAGCTCTAGCTTATGATGCAGCTGTCTGGCGAGTTCTAGAACTCCTGCTACGAGGCTAGGAACACTTGCAAATTAAGCCTTGTGTACGGGATGTTACCAAGAAATATTTTGATGGGCTGTTCATTTGCCAGGGAATCATTTGGGAGGAGGATGCTCGTCTCCTGTTGAAGCTATTTTAAACCCTTGAAATATTCTTAAAATTTCATAAGCAAAAAGCAAGTACAATAAAGCTTAAGTACAATGCTGTGGAGTACAATAAAGCTTATGGGTGAAGTATTAAACTTATGTTCAATAGAGAGTATGGCAGATGTCTTGTAGTCTTGTGAATATGTACACGACGGTAGGTTGAGGTTCCTTTGTGTTTCATAATGTCGCAGAGGCTTTCATTGGCTGCTAGGCTTGTGATCCACATCAGTTGGTACTTGAACCATGTTCATTGCTAGACTTGTGATCTGTGCCAATATGGGATAGGGTTTTTAAAGAATATAAGATAGAATTAACCACCTTTATTCCTGACATGTAATGTGGTACAGTTAAGTAGGTCACTCACCAGTACTATCTCGTCCACAAATGGTGAGCTTGAGCATGGGACCATCAGAATCTATGAATATTTAGATATAGTAGCATATGATGTTAAAGTATAATTAGAGTGTGATGTACTTGAGCATGCATCTCATGTAGCACTCAATACAAATGTCTCACACAATACACTCATGTACACCTCTCACACTTCACCTATATGTAGTGGGGAGGGAAAGACATGTAGCACACTCAATAGTAAAACACACATATAGCAGCACTGGTGTACTTGTTTAGCACATTTTCTACATAAATTAATGTCTTTAACTGTTTGATTATCACTTAATGTTCTAGCAATATTTACTTACAGTATATTTTGAAGTATGCAAATTGAATTCAGTAATAATTATTGCCACTTTATCATTATGCTGCAGGGTATGCTTTTGGATGTTTCTAGCAGTAATGGAGGTTGGCTACAATGATCAAGAATGATGATGAGTACAAGACTTTTGGACATATTATTTGTTTTGATATCAAACTATCATCCAAATTTTTGTGTACCTTTTTTCCTTTGATGTAATATATTTTTTATTACTAACCAGAATTTGTGTATTGGTGCGCGGCGTTGTCTGGTACAGTATGGTATAGTATGCTGATTGTACAGTGTAGTAAAACCTAGTAAAACACAAGTACACCAGTGCTGCTATAATGTATGTTTTACTATTGAGTGAGCTAGAGTTTACTAGTGGTGGACAGGTGTGGTAAAACATGAGTGGAACTTGAGGTGTACTGGATGTTTTACCTCATGGTGTACTGGAATACTTATAGTTTACCTCATGTTTTACTGGACAGTGTAGAGGTAGTAAAACATGTGTAAAACATTCGTGCACAACTGGTCCGGTTTTAGAGTTTACTGCATGTTCTACTAGGATTTACTGTCCAGTACAACACAGGTAAAACTGAAGTGAATCATTAGTTTACAAATGTTTTACTGATGAGTAAAACGTGGTTGGCAAAGCAGTGATTGTTAGCAGATACAAAGGTTTTCCAACACTTAAAATGATTTTGAGGCATAATATCTTTTAAACAGAACAATGAAGAATACAATGTCCAACTTTTCCATTGAGCAGCTTTAAGTCCAGCAAATTTTTGAAATTATTTTATATGGAATGCGTCCAATGTCTGGTGGGCACTTCATTAGGTTGACTCTGGACTGTATTAGAGAAAACTGTTGGTCAGATATTAAGTCGTTTGAAATCTACTTTCAAAAAAGTCTTAGAAATGCCTAAAAGCAAGCAATGCATAGGATCCACAATACAAAAAGAAATAGCATTATAATATGGTAATTCGTAAAGAAGGTAATAGCGGGCTCCATATTCATGTTCTATGGCTTTGCACTGAACCTCTGTTTTAGCAATTTTGTGTTTTCTGCCAAACCATACATGTAATGCATGTGATCTTGGCTCCCATTCTGATTTTTTGAATCCAGAATAGTCAGGATAATCCCCAAATTGCTGGGTGGGAAAGGATTTCAAGCAAATACTGCAGCCACGAAAACCTCAATGACCAACAAAGCCACCTACTTTTTCTTGCAGCAGGAATGCCACATGCTAGGCAAGAAATAGCTGCTCTGATTACTATAGTCTTGTTATTTACTGTAATAGAAGTTCCATTCCATAATTTCTCCATTTCTATTACTAATGGCTCCAGATATGTGTTCATATCTTTGCTTGGTTCATTGGGTCCAGGCATTATACCCACAATCAAAATATTTTCACGTTTGTAGCGCAACTCTCTGGGCAAGTTTCCAACGACTAAATATAAAATACCAATAGAAAACTGTGTATGTTTGTATGGCTGAAACCAATCACAGTTTAAGATCATTATATAGTTGTTAGGTGCAGCTAGAAATGGCAGCCCATTCATGTCATACAAAAAATACTTCCATACCCTTCCATCATAATATTATATCAGTAAATACATGATCTCTTTCCGTAATTTTCCATTCTCACATAACATATGCATGTTAGGTTTGCCAAGTAGTTGTTCCAAACTTACTACTACACTTTTGTAGCAGTACACTTTAAATGGAACTAAGTGGAATGTACCAGAAGAAGTGTTAGCCCGATTCAAAAGAATTTCACTGCATGGTTTTCTCATTCTAGCTTGACTATGACTAAGATATCGTACAAAGGTGCAAGTCTTAGATACTTTTTTCCTATTTTCATATTTACAGCACTCACTGAAAGTATACAATTATTTATGACAGCTGGGACAAACTACATAGGTTTTAAGATTATCTTCAAGGTGACCCAAGAATTTCTTAGCTCTATAAAGTGTGCTTGGCATGACTTCACTAAGTTGATGTAGAGTTGAAAGTCCGAGATAAATACTCATTAAAGAAAAAAATCGTTTGAAAAATGTTAGCAATAATGAGAAAGCAGCATTAAAAATTCGATAAAGAGACTGCCATATAAAAAGAAACAGCAAGAGTAGATGAATGACCTTAACATGGTTTGAATTAATTTCCACTGCTTTTGCTTATGTCATTCTCTTCCATTTCTTCCTCTGAGTCGATTACAAGTCCTAAAAGTTAATAATTATATTAAATATAATGAATGTTTGTTGTGAGATTATACACATAAAAAAAGAAGAAGATTACTTATAGGACACACACTATGAAAGGAAAAGGAATGCATAAATTGTGTAATTAAACCCTTAAAATTTACCTCATCACATTGTCTATCTGGATTATTAATCTCTTCTGGTTCACTGTGGACATTATCTTCATCATATAATCTGTTTTGATCATCACCAGGTTCACTATGAATATCCTCATCCGATAAAGGTTCATCTGAATCATTGGGGCTTATGTGGCATTAGGTGTCAAGATTGTCTGTTGTTTCATCCTGATTTAATGCATAACTTGTACCTAAATGAATGAATAGGACTAAATTATAGGACTGTATTATAGCTAGCAGGTTGAATTATTCACAGCTTACTTGGATCACCACATCAAAATTTAAAATCCTTATTTATTCTGTCTTCCAATGCTCAGTAGTCTCACAATAGTAGTATAGCTGTTTATGCTAATAGTAGCTACTCTTGCGTATATATTCTTCACAATGTGGACAAAACACTCTCTTTTACTTGCAATCATTTTGATACAATAAAAAGGATACTTGTATAAAAAACTTATTGTGAATTGTTAATTGCCATAGTAACATATATAAAACAGGAAGCATTTGATTGCAGCTGTATTTTTTTTTGGCGGAAAATATTTTTCTCCAAAAAAATTAATGGACACTCCAAACAGTAGGCTTGATAGTTTTTATGGCAGGAAATATTCAAGGACATCCACTGCTACTGTCAGGGGACCTATGTGACCTACTGTCCTGCAAGACCAATACAGCAGGTATTATTTTGTTTATGTTGTTACATATGAGACTGACTAAAGTTTCAAAGACAGTTGGTGAAAATACATTAATTTATATTTGTTTGACAAAAAAAACAACAGTAACCACATTAGCTAAGAATTTAAAGAAATATATTATTCCTCAGAAAAAGTATAAATCGTGGAGATATATACTCACATGTAAGTACTGAATTACTTAAAAGTTGACTAAAGTAATTGCTTTTGTATTTTTTCACTTAGGAGTTTTTGACACCACAAACTCCTATTATTAGGTAGGTAGATTTAGAATTGATAATGATAGTCCTTGTTATTTAAAAAAGTAATAGTCCCACTCAAGAAAGAAGTGAAGTCTATACATTAGACTCTAGCAGAGCAGTAAGTGAGGAGTTTTCTGAATGTGATACCCCACCATGCTCTACGAGGTGTGAGTGACCCATATACATTAGCTAATTGTTGTAATATATTTTTAAGGAAAGAGATAAATTACTGTAACACATCAGTGTACAACTCAGTGTACAACTCTGAGATGTCACTACTAAAGTTATTTCTCCAGAGTTCTCGGTATGACAACCATTATGCAAGAAGTCAACCCACTGATATACATTAAGTATTCTTGTTATTCTCGAAAAAGGTTTCAAATCTTCATGACAACTTAGAAAAGCAGTTCAATCCTGAAGAAAGGTATAGCTGTTGTAACTTTATTTTATTTTTTAAATATTTTGTTTTCCTGCCTCCAGCTCAATATCTCAACACAATAAGGAAGTGGCTGCAGACATTACTGAAGAAATTCAGTGTGACCCAGATAACAAATATTCTTTGGACATGATAAAATGTAAAAACAATTGGCAAAATAATACACTTTTATTATATTATAATTGTCTATTTTAATAGTAATATGAATATTTATGAAGAACAGTGAAAGAAGGATTCCGATGTTATCATTCTACACAAACATGAATGGAGATCAGACAGTAAGTAACTGTATGTAGTCAAATAGCTTAAACTACTTGTGTTTATATATATATATTATATATATATATATATAATTAGACCAGAGGTACAAACGCAAGGGAATTAACGGAAGTATTTGCACTCCATCTAAGCCAAGATGCCTTGGAAATCCCTCTGTCTCCATCTCTCCAGTAGGAGCTCCAGAGTGGGAAGTATGTCCTAATTGGAGAAAACAAGGTAATTCTTCATACAGGTATTTTAATGTGAATAGATGAGGTAACTATAAGTGGCCACCTGTAGCAAATCAAATTTCAGATAACCAGCCATTATATATACAGTATAAATATATGTGACGGAAGTGAGCATAGCCATCTTGAGAAGCTACAGCAGTTTTGGGGATGCCAAAATAATGACTAAGTCAGCCTTCTCAAATTGAGAGAGACATAGGGGATTGGTGGAAGACAGTGGCGTAGGAAAAAGTATGGGTGGGTGGGGGGTGGGGGGGAGAATCCCGGGGATTGAGCCCTCCATAATATAGGGGCACAACTTAATGAGGTGGTTACTCACATGAACACCTTTAAATCACAAAAAACATACTCAGTGAGTCCATGCTGAAAAGGCAGGTAGAGAAGAGGTTTATTGAGGCATTGATCTCCTGTAAAAAGAATATACAAGGATGTCTCATGGGGAAGAAATGTCAGGAAAATGTTTTTGTTTTTTTTTATTTCAAAGCACTTACTGCTATAACTACTGCTAAAACTTTCTTTTCCAAGATATCATCCTGGAAAGATATGAGAGTCACTAAACTGAACTGCACATTATTTATATATATGACTTACCTGTGAGCTATCACAACATTAGGTAAAGTGTGATTTTACACCTGAGTAAAACAAAACTCAATATACCACCTTATAGTAATATAATAAAAAATTGTGATTTTATCTTTATCTGTTTTTTCATTCTAGGGAATGCAGAACAAGGTGCAGCAAATACAGGTTGGTTGACTTGAAGTTTAAATAACTACATATTTATTTATGTATCTTTTTTTTGTAATACAGAAGCTGAAGACGTTGTATTTGAACCATAAGCTGTATACAAGTTATGACAATTAGCAAATACACACTTTATAATATTATAATTGTATTGTAATAAAATTTATTTAGCATTTGTTTCATTTAGTATTAATTTACCAAAATAATCAAAAAGTTTGTGAAGAGTTATCAAAAATTTAAAAGTAATTGGTCATGAGTAGTCTGATAACAACAAGCCAGTTTACTACAGTTAGCAAAAATTATCTAGTCAGTTGTTCATAATTGACAAAATTAACAGGTCATTGTCAAGGAATTTTCTTATAATTTACACTAAATTGTCAAGACATTGACAGGCAAGATATAACTATGTTGTCCATTACAAATGTAGTCAAGCTAGTTGCCTAACATGACTATCTTTTGTACACTTCCTGTCAATCTGAAATTAACATGCTAGCTAGTTTGTAGAGCTGACAATTACAGCTTTTCACCTTGTGTTGTTTCTTCTTATTCTATATAATAATATCTGACTCATAGATAGACCAAATCCGTATTTTGTAAGTAGCCAATCCACTTGGCATCACGTTTCAGTACTGAATTAGAAAGAAGGCAGAAAGGGTGTGGTCACTGGAAGCCAAATTGCGCACTGTAACTGAACCACGCTTGGCGTGGTAAGGTTGTGGTAGTAGTCTGTTAAGATTGTGCTTACTTCCCGTGAAGAGAATCCAGCCATTTAACAGTTGCCTGGCTCTCGTCCTGTGTTTAAAATAACAATACGACTTAAGTATTCTAATTGCGCGCTGAGCGGGACCTCATCCAGTTGTCTTATAGTTCCCCAGGAATACTTTATGAGCGGAGCTACTGCTGTATTAAACAAGATATCTGAATTTGGTGAGCTATAAACATTGATATACATTGTATTGATGAGTATACACATTTAGTTATTTCTTGATGTAGAGTAATCAAACAATAGTAGCTATGCATAGCTATCATTTTTTAAAGTTCTGAAACATAGAGATATTAATTGATGCCACTTTAATATTATTGCCTCCTACAAATTATGAGATATCATAGCTACTTCTAGTCTTCCATAGCTCGACCCTTTATCTACCACTGTGCACTGTGAAGAAGTCAGGTGGCATAAATAAGTGGTACAAGCTTAAAATCCTCCAGATCATCTTAGTGAGATAGTATGGTTCCTCCGGCTGTGGCTGACAATGCACTTAGCTAGCCACATCCACTTTCATAGGTTTTAGTAGTGAAGCCAGCAATGGAGGAATGGCTGTAGTGGCAATTTTAGTGAGCTGACTTCAATGTAACTACAATTACTGAAAATCTGGTTTATAAGAGGAGACTAAACTCTCAAAATTGAAACCATAGCCTTATCTAGGTGCAGCATTGATGCTCTTTTAGCCAAGTTCCATAGTGTGGCATCGTTAAAATTACTTAGGTTTGATCGGCAGAGCATCCAGGTATGACTAGCTACATTACTTTTGAACTGGTAGAATATACTGATACCACCAGAACTCTTCCCAGCACAGTGGTGGATACACAAGATCAATTCACCATATTAAGAGTTAAAGTATAGCAGAAGGACTAGATGAACACTTTAAATTTTCAAGTACGCTACGGCTGTGGCTGCTTAAAAACATTGTTCAAAATTAATAGAATGTATCATATTATTACAATGGCTTAAGAAAACCACTTATCCATATAAGTGATATGTAGCACTATGCATGAGAGATTAGATGATAGTATCATATCACAATGGCTTAAACAGGTCAAATACATAGAAGTGATATGTAACACCCTGGCATAGTAGACATTTTAGTAATGTATCATAATTGTAATGGCTTAATAAAGCCACATATCCATACAAGTGATATGTAACACTATGCATGAGAGGTTTGATAAATATATGTGAGCAGGTCTGGGAAAAGGGACCTTATGGTTCAAAAATTGAAATTGAGATATGAGCTCCAGAAGTAAGTCATCGGAAAATTCTTTCTTTCTCCTATTTTAGTTTTTTGAAGAATTAGTCTTAGTGATCCTTACTCTACGTCTATGCCAAATTTCAAGTGTCAAAACAACTTAAAAGACCCCAAGTGTGCCGTGGAAAGACAAGCTACTTTATATTCAGGGCCGTAGGAACCGCAACGGCCACGACGGCCATGGCCGTTTAGGTTTTTCTCCCGGGTGGGTGTGGCTAATTAACCGTGCGCATGCGCATTAATAGTACCGTCTTATTTAAGCATGGCTACTTCGCGTTCTTCGTCGGGTAGTTTACCAGATCTTCCTGATCGTCCTACACAGCCCACCAACTCTGTCTTCCCCCGGAGATCCTTCGGTAAGACAAACGTTGTCCACCGCTCTTTTCAGAGCGTTTGGTTCAACCGTTGGAAGTGGCTGCACTACGACGCTTCCATTGACTTAGCCTACTGTTTCACCTGTGTGAAAGCTATCCAGTCAGGTTAGTAAACTTAGCTGAGTTTTGCTAAAAGTAGCTATATGTTCTACTGACATAGTTAGCTAGACTTTGGTTGTTGTTGTTGTTTTTTTTAACTATTATGGTCTTTTTTATGTAGGCCACCTGAAGAAGATTCAGGGTAACATCTTGGACTCATCTTTTGTGTCTGGCTTCTGTAACTGGAAGGATGGTACACGTTGCTTCAACAGGCATGAGGGCACAGCTGCACACAAAGCTGCTGTTGATTTCACCATAACAACACCTGCAGGTACGTCAAGGGGAGTTGGAGATATGTTGTCTACAGCTCATGCTGAACACAAAGCCTCCAATCGACACTACCTTATCAAAGTGGCACAAAACATCAAGTTCTTAGCTAGGCAAGGAATAGCTTTCCGTGGTGATGGCGATGAAAGTGATGGTAACTTCATGCAATTACTACACCTTCGCGCTTTAGATGATTCCAAAATTACTGATATGCTACAGAAAAAGACTAACAAATATACAAGTCCTCAAATTCAAAATGAGTTGATTCAGTGTATGTCGATGAAAGTGTTGCGAGAAATTGCTGAATCTATCCACCAAGCACGTTATTTTGCTTTAATGGCTGATGAAGTTACTGACTCATCCAACAAAGAACAACTTGTGGTGTGTATTCGTTGGGTAGATGATGATTTTGTGCCCAGAGAAGACTTTATTGGACTTCACCATGTTGAATCCATTAAAGCTGACATATTGGTTGCATGCTTAAAAGATACTATGCTACGTATGAACATTAGTATCAGTAACTGTAGAGCGCAGTGTTATGATGGGGCAGCCAATATGTGTGGCTCTAGAAATGGTTGTTCTACCCAGATATGTGCGGAAGAGTCACGTGCCATCTTTGTTCATTGTTATGGCCATACTCTAAATTTAGCTGCAGGTGATACGATCAAGGGTAATAAAGTCTTGAGAAGTGCTTTGGATACCACCCTTGAAATATCAAAGTTGATAAAATTCTCCCCAAGACGTGAAGCCACCTTTCAAAAGCTCAAAGGAGAAATTAGTCCTGAAGGTGCTGGTTTTCGAACCCTGTGTCCCACTAGATGGACTGTCAGAGCTTCCTCACTAAGTAGTGTAATTTCAAATTACCAAGTGATCCAGGCTGTTCGGGAAGAAGCCTTGGATATAGCCAAGGATTCTGAAACTCGTGCTCGTATAACCGGTGTACAACACTGTATGTCAACATTTGATTATTTGTTTGGCATAATGCTTGGAGAACTTGTGTTGAAACACACTGACAATTTGAGCAAGACTTTGCAAGATCCAAAATTGAGCTCTTCAGAAGGTCAGCAAATAGCTGAGCTGACAAGAAAGACGCTTGAAAGTATTCGAAACAATGATTCATTTGGCATGTTCTGGTCCAAAGTCACTTCAAAACAGGAAATGCTTGATGTGAATGATCCTGTTTTGCCCAGAAAAAGAAGGGTTCCAGCCAGGTTTGCTGTTGGTACTGGAGCAGGTCACCAGCCTGCTAATCTTGAAGAATTATACAGACATCAATACTTTGAGTGTCTTGATCTTATCATTTCTTTTATTAAGGATAGGTTTGATCAGCCAAGCTACCACACTTTGAAACAGCTCGAGGATCTTCTTTTGAAGTCTGCAAGAAAAGAAATCTACAGTGAAGAGCTGGAGTATGTGTTAAACTTTTATCATAGTGACTTCAATGAAAGCAGTCTCTCATCACACTTGCAGCTTCTAGGTACAGCAATGGAATCTAGCAATAGTCAACCTTGTCTGCAAGACATTATTGATTATCTTAAATCGCTCACTCCTGCACAACGTAGTATAATGTCTGAAGTGTGTACTCTTGTAAAAATTATTCTTGTTAGCCCAGCAACGAATGCAGTGAGTGAAAGAAGTGCTTCAGGATTACGTAGAATAAAGACATACTTGCGGTCAACAATGAGTCAACAACGACTCAACAGTTTGATGATTCTTCATGTACATAAAGACAGTACAGATGAAATTGATCTCAAATCATGTCTTAATGATTTTGTTGCTGGTAGTGAACACAGAAATAGCATATTTGGACAATTTTAAGTATTTTTTCATTGAACTACTTTAATTATGTCTATTCTTCATTTCTGTCTCCTCCAGGATCATAAATTCTATAGAATATAGATGATAGTACAGAGTAAATACATGAAAACAGAACTGACATACGACACAGGGAGATGTCTAGTTTTTTTTTAAATAATACTTAGGAGCAGTTGCGAAAAAAAATAATTAGGGTGTGTCCTAAATGGGTGTGGTTAATACTGGTGGGTGTGGTTTATTTGGCCGTACAGGTTCAAATTTGCTTCCTACGGCCCTGATATTCTCTCTCGTTCTCAAAGTACAATAAACGGGGGGGGGGGGGGGCCGGAGGTTCAAAGCAGCAGCTAAAAAAACGGCATAGCTTTGAGACTATTGCATGCACTCTACAGCTTACCTCTGGCTGAAAGTTTACCGCTACAGGATTCCGACAAGACAGGCCGTGAGACGCTTTGAAAGCTAAAAAGAACTCTATGCAAACTTCGTTAGTCGCCGTTAAAAAGCGGCTGTACGATTTAATTGCGTATGCGGAGCACGCCGATAAGTAAACGGAAACGTTAATTATACCGGAAGTGGAAATTCAATTTATGTTTTCTCGATTTCTAGTTTAATTGTTTTGCTGAATACAGCCCAGTTCAACTGCCAGTTTCTCTGCACGTCGAAGGTTTTACCCTCCAGTATTGTAGCACTAAGTTGAGATAAATTGTAGCTTTTTATTAGCATAAAAAACTCGGTTTGCTCCGAAAGGTCCCTTTTCCTAGACCCACTCACATATCATAATATCAACGTACACTGTAACAAATCGGGCATTCCACTACATGTTTTAGGGGTGTAATAAAATACCTCTGTTTAACCGAGTGTTGTGCTACACTTTGAAATGATCAGTAATACTTCAAAGTGTAGAGTAACAGCCCAGTGTTGAGAATATATCATTGCTTGATGGTACAGTCTCAAAAAGGGGGTGGAACTGAGTTAGTAGACTGTGATTAGCTAAATGGATCAAGCTTTTCGTTCTTCATGGAAGTTGTCCCTAGTTTACTAGAACAGGGTTACTACAGTCAGTGAAAATGAATTTAAGAGTTTTATCTATTGACTAAAAAAGTATTGATAACTTGTTTGTATGAAATTTAGCTCTAACGTCTAATACAGTATTTTCTTCATGGCAGTTTTATCATTACTTTTTCAATAATGGTGGTTGGTATGATCTTTGTAGGCTGAATTTGAGAAACATCGCGTTCCATTTCTTATTGTCTAAGAATAGCAAGCAACAAATACCTATCAAGTATCGGAGTTCAATACACTTAGTTGACCTTCATCGCAAGTGTGGGTGTGTCTCTGATATTTGTATCAACAGGTAAGCGTAATTAAATATTATGTAGATAAACTATATTTGCATTCAGTTGTAGATTTGTGTGTATCTATTGCATGTGTGAGATGTATTTCTTATATATTCAATAAATTGGTTTGCTATACAGCTATAAATGCTCACTTCTTTCACTAGAAAAATATAATAAGTCTTTAATGAAGTTATTGAAGCTGTACAACACTGCATCAAGTAAGCATATTAAGACCAGTCAATGACAAATTGTACTGTCTTACTGACACACTATAAATAGGATATGTCTATATATACTAGTAATTTGCTTCTGCACAAATGGCAGCAAGCCCTTGTGTACAATAATTAAAAAATATTTTTATAAATATTTGACTGTTTAAATTAGCAGCAGTTCCTGACAAAATCTCTAAAGCATGGCGAATATTGGAAATTGAGTAACGGGCAAGTGTTTGAAGTCATAGTAACCACTCACTGACACTTATTCTGACTTGAAACCACCACAAGCATTTCTAAGGAATTATCACATGGTTAAGACCTAAACTATTAATAATATTTTCTTACTAAATAATGAAACTGGGAGGAAGCCTAAGCAGTTATATTAATAGTTACAAATAATAAATGCAGCTAATATATCTATTGTTTGCTTCAAAATAGTCTAAGCTAAACAACAGATGTAACATACCAAACTCTCATACACACTTACCCACACAAAATATTTCTTTGTGACTTGCAATATTCAATGGATTTTCTTGTAAGAAAATCTGTGACAAACAGAACATTAACCAAGACAATGTACCAATGCCATGAATTCTAAAAAATTCACTCCTGTATGCTTATAAGACCTAGTAATTGCTTCAGAAACAGCCTCATTACAAGAGGTAAACAATTATATTTCTTTGGATACTATAGTTAAAGATTGTTTTAAAAAAATCTGTTCGGTGGAGTTAGGGATGTGAGTGGACAATCCAGCAAACAAATAAATGTGAGGGTCAAAATACTATACTAGTTTCCCTTCAAGATATGTTAACCATCAGTAAGCATATACTCTATTTATCTTACAGTTTATATTGTTTTTTTTTTCTTATATCACCACTAAGAATTCAATCTAATTCACCATATAATGAGGACTTCAGCTAGAAGTTGAAAAATGGACTTAGTTTTAATTAAACATATGGTGTCTGTTGGAAATGCGAAAGTTTGCTGTTATGAACATTATTCGTGCACTAAAATTAATACAATTACTGATTTGTGCATGCATTTAGTAATTATCATTCTATACTAAGACCATGTCACTAATACATAATCATATTTTTGTTGTACTCCATTTTGAATGAGAAAAAAAAGAGACTATTGTGTTGAAAATATTGTCATTTTGTTGGAAAGCTAGATAACTAAGAAGTCTGAGAAATTTTATATAATTTTCTACCCATCAGTTTACTATGCTACTGCTACTACTAATTAACTGATAATGGTCACTAAATCTAAATCTAAGTGACTAAAGTTACCTCAGTATTATGCTCATTACTTTAGCTACATATTTTGCTAAATATTCTCCCAGTAAAATAAAAACTCACAGGGATAGCTAAAATCAAACTTCGGGTGTAACTCCCAGCAGTAATTAAGAATTGTCTTGGTTAGTAAGATTCGTGTGGGAAAGATTGGGCAAATAAATACTGGTAGTAGTTATTGTGATGTTTGAATAGAAGGACTACTAGCGTCATGTGCTATAAGTGTATTTGGTCTTGTCCAAATATGGACTGGAGCTAAATTCGTGAGCTGCTTGTCTGCCCTACTTAGTGTTTTATTCGAGCATTCTCCGACTCTGTCGTCTCGAGTGAGTTGGCAAATAAACTGAGTGATGCTATATCACCAGCTTATAATAGTTCACAATTACTTCAGTGCGCTAATGCATACTTTTTCCTTCAAAAACTCCGAAGATCGCTAGAATAAATTTTTAATAGTCCATGAGCTAGAGTAGACAAGCTTATGTAGGATTGTAACTGGTTGTTGCTGTATGCAATTTAAAAAAGAAGAATTGTGCCATGTTTAATTTATTATGGCTTCTAGTATTAACTGCTGGTTTGGTTGGCACATTAATGTACAGTAGTCTCAGGAGCCATAACATTTGCAATACTCCTTGCCTGGGAATAATATATGGGGAGTACTGTACAACATTGTCTGTAGCTAGAGTCAATCAAATTATGCCAACACATACCTTACCTCAAAGTATTACATTATTCACTGATTTTTAACAAATTAGCACTATATCTCCATATCAGTCAGTCAGCTAGGCGGAGGGTACCAAAACAAGCTTTGCAAACTGTTACATATGGGATATGATGTTGCATGAACAAGTATAAAAGAGCACCAGAAGGCTATTCCACACTTAAGACTCCTCACAGACAGCTTTAAGCACATCACTCACAGCTTCAACTTCTCACAAACATTGCTCAAGTAAGCTCTTTACCATCAGTTCAAGCAAGTTAATCAAGATAAACAGACTTTCTTAATCAAGCTGAACGTAATTGCAGGCATCCAGTAGTTCAGGATTAAATTAATCTTCAGATCGTGGAAATTTTTACTGATTCCATTCTAATTGAAGTGAGTAATATGGCAGGATTACGAAAAGTTTTTTGTCAATAACAGTTTTCGCCTGGAAGTTAATTGTATAGTGACTTAGACTCAGTTGATGTAGATTAATTTAACTCAGCTCTGTCTTTAGTAACATAATAAATGCACACAAACATGAATGAATATGAAAATGCTTTAAAGCCTGTTGGCACTCAGTCTAGCTAAGAGTTTGATTCAGTGACTTCTTCATTGTATGTATTTTATTATCATAAAATTACAAAACTACTATATACATTAATCAAAATCAGCATACAGCTCTTCTTAAATTTTATTTTTTTGGAGTTGCATCTAGACGTAGTCAAAAGAAAGTATCTATCTGGAATATTCTGAGTTGCAATACAGTTTGGCTGACATTGTTCATATTCATTATTGCTTGAAGTGTGGGTGTGGCTGATATCAGAGTTAATAGGTAAATAATAAGTGATTACAAGACAAATATAATTAATATACTAGCCAAATCTATCCTGAGTAGAGAAGGTGTTATAACAAAGGGATGGTGATGTAATAGGACTAAAAATAGTTTAACTGATATGACTTTTTTCATGTCTCAAACGTTACACTTGACTGTACTTATATATGTAGATAGGAATTACAAACACTACTACATACTATGAGCTGCTACAACTAAAAGCTAGAGTCAATTGAGGAAAAGTTTGTCAGTTTTATTAATAAAGAATCGAAAGTCCAATATTATCATGAATATCATAAATTTCAATCCTACTACAAGTCCATAGAAGCCGAGATGCCACAAGTCCATGACCTTAACATTACTGTACACAGACCACACTCATAAGTTAAAGTAGCTAATAGCTCATGTTAAAAGATTGCATTATAAGAATGGCTACTCCATGAATTTTACAAGAGTTGCAAACTATTCATTCACAACCTTAATCAGCCACAAAACCACAGCTTTTTTCAGTGCCAGGTTTAGCATACTGTAACCAAGCGAATGCAATAACTTATATTGAAGCTACTGGGTAATTAGAGTAACCATTTGGTTCTCCTTAATGCTTTTCTGTGAGATTTCTATTTTCTTCTAACATTCTTCTATCTGTTGCACTTTCTTGTCAGCAGAAATACAGGATTCATTTCTGTACAGAAAATTTTCATACTAAAAAAAAAAATTATAAGTGGACGTGTCAGCCAAACTATTGCAACTCAGAATATTTCTTGATAGGTACACTTGCTGTTGGCTTTATCAAACACAATTTTGATAGGTCATGCCATGTGTATATGTGAGTACTTATTTTGTGTATGGTCTAGACATTTTACTACTATTTTAAGAACCAGAAAATCACAGTAATTAAAAAAGGAATCAACAATATAACTTGACTAGCTACTCATGGAAGCTGTTACTTCACTGCACCAGCTACTGCAAGGTTAACTACAGCATGTCAGTTAATATTATCACCTTCGTTATAAAATATCCCTACCTGACCAAAACTTGTATTTCTGGAATGATAGATGTAATATTAACTATTCCTGAGCAAGCTAAAGAGCACTATACCTACATTTAAGGGAATTGTTTTCGTCATCTACTCATCTCATGTGTGTAACATCTTCCTTCACTTGCATAGGTCTTCTTGATAATTTTTATAGCACTTCACTTCTGAATTTCCCCATTCATAAACTACAATATTGGAATATAACTACATTCTTAACTACTTCTACTTGCTGAGCCACTAATAATCTTCTGACTACATACTTGTTGTGTTTTCCTATACAGAACTCCCAAAGTTATGCCCAGGCTATCAATGTTCTATGGCTCTTGAGGCTACCATAGTATTAATGTGCCAACAATACCAGCAGTTCATATCAGAAATCATGAAAATTAAACAATGGCACAAGTCTCCTTTACTAAATTTGCACACAACTAGCCAGTGGTGATCCTATTCAAGCTGGTCTTCTTTAGTTCCAGAGCGATAAAAAATAAATACAATTGGCCAACTATCTTCCGAATTTTAAAGTTTAAACTATTATACATTAGTCGCTTCAAGTAAAATATTATGTGTACCTTTATAAATTAGTGCCATAACCTCATTCAGTTGACTCACAAACTCACCTGAGACAGAGTCCGACAACCAAAACTCGAGGAAAGATATCCCAGCGAACCGACCCACACCCCTTTTTGGTAAGACAGAGTCCGACAATGGCCACTTAGCTGCAGGTTAGGTGGGGTTAATCCCAGGCGGGAATTCCTACACATTGGTAAAGGGGTGCTGGGTTTTGGTGGCCCAGCATCACGTGGGAGCACAGAGCGGGTGCGCATTAGTCAGTCAGTCAGTGCGCGTGGAGATAACACTTACATTACTATAGCAGACTGCCTGATTATTTCATCTGCCCGACTGGTCCATGGCTACCAACAATGTTGACAGTGGGGGTGGTGGTAGTTCAAGTGAAGAGCCAGGACAGCCTGGGTGCAGAGCTATTCCCGAGGAGGTGTTGGATTTCATTAGGGCAGTGGTTTCTGAACTCCTAGACCAGCAGAGGCAACTGGCTAGCACTGGAAGTGGTAGCAGCAATGCTACGGGGACTGCCCCAGATGTACCTACCCCCTCTGGACTGCCCCCTTTAGACACAGTGGCGGCTGCTGGTAACCTTGGGGAGAGTTCCAGTACTCGTGCAGGGGTAGCTGAAACTCCCAATGGTATGTGTAGTCTGTAGCTTGTAGCTTAAGTAGTATGACTACCACGATAAGGTCTTAATTGTTAATAATATTAATAACTGCTGGGGACTACCCTTACCCAACATGTGAGTGGTGTGACCCTTACAGCTTGCTGGCTACTTAGTAAAGGGTACTCCTAGCAGTGTTTGGTGGGTGGTGATACCCTCACCTGTATTAGTAAGTATTGTGACCCTTACCCTATGTGCAGCCGAAGTGATTGCTACCTCTAGAGTAGGGTTGGGGAGTAGTATGTGGTGTTAGTGTAATGTACACAGGGTGGTATAAGTGTCAGTGAATAGTAGCGGCCAGAGGGTGACCCTACCAAGGTAGGGCAATGTTGGTGGAGTGTAATGTTTCGGGGGAGAAAATAGTACCTAAATAGTGCTTGGCAAGTGGTGCGACCCTTACCTTGAGTTGGAGCATTGCTCATAGGCAAGCAGACATGATCTAATAGCGATTGTTGAGCGGTGTGACCCTTATATTGTGTTAGTGAATTATACTTGGTGGGTAGATTGTATTGTGTTGGTAGTGGTGAGACCCTACCTCGAGCAGTGGCTCTTTCTCTATTAGGAGTGACCAATAGGTTGCTGAGTAGGTGAGATGAGCACTGCAGTAGGTGGAGAGACCCCTACCCTGCACGGTGGTACTAGGTGGGATCCTAGTCAGAGAGCTGCAATGGTGCTCCCCTCTCCGCTGTCAGTGGGCAGTGATATGTGTGGTCCGTGTTAAAGTGTGGTGTATACCGCATCCATAGGATCAAGGCTCAGGGAGTTTGATGTCGGTCGGGTGGGGGATCTCGGCCTCCCCACGATTGCTACTGCTCCTGGGTTGGCAGAACCTGTGGCAGCAAAACCGACGAAGGCGACTGCCACACCGTCCGAGCCAGCTACTACCAAGTTTCAGCTGGGTGAGACCCTCCCGGTGGTGCCAGCCAGAATTGTCCGCCGAATCCTCAAGGGGGACTTCGTCAATATGGCGGAGTTGACGGAGGAAAACCTGGAAGTGGAACTCCGTCGCTCGCTCGATGGGGAAGACAGTAAGCCAGTGCCAGCCCACAAGCTACGACCGGTAGGAGATTTGATGGGATGGGTGAGGGCCTTTTGCCAATTTGCGGGCATCGTCGTCCAATCCCATTTTGGCAAAGCTGTGGACTTATGGGCATACTTTGCCATAGTCCTATCCGGTGGGGAAATGGGAGACTGGTGGCGTGCATACGACTCTCGCTTCCGGCAGCAGGTGCCTTCGCTGGGAAAAGCTGAGTTTGGGCGCCTGGACCAGGCATTGTACACTAGGTGCCTCTTGTCCGCTAGTTCCAGTGGGGCAAAGAAGGCCACCCAGAGTCCCTCCACAGATAGTGGATCCGCCCCAAAACCGAAGAGGCGGCGTGTCTCAGCATGCTTTGCATGGAACGACGGGCGAGCATGTGTCGCCATCCCGTGCCGTTTCCAACACATCTGTTCCCTTTGTGGCGGGGACCACAAGAAGTCAGCATGTCCCCCTACAGAGGAAGGGAGGAATTCTGCCCAGTAGAGGGCGTGCCCAGGACACTATGGGCTAGATTTATTGAATGTTTAGTTTATTTCACTCATGTTACACTCTATTTATCCATTGATTCTATCGCCAGTAATGATCACTTCCATGCGATATTTATGTATTTGGGGCATGTGCGGTAGATAGCAGGGGTGGGTAGGGTAGGATGGCAGCAGAGTAGGATTGGGTATGATAGTAAAGGGAAGGGATAGGGTAGTTACACGACGGATAGTACAGTGCCAGGAGAGGGAGTGGTTAGGTAATAATAGGGTGATTGGGTATCAAAATGGGTTTGTGTGGTACTAAGGTCACGACGAGTGGATAAGTTCCAGACATATCATTCGTCTTTGTGGGCCTCCGGTGCTGGCCAATACCCCTGTCCTGATGGAGTTCCAGGACATGGGCACGGCTAACAGTATGCTCCTGTTCCGATGATGTTCCCGGACACGGGCTATGAAGGACGGCCGGGCCTCCTTCCTTGTAGGGGGACGTAGGGTTTATAGCAGTGTGGCCCACTTGCTATTGTGATTATGTGTGTGTGTGGTCTAGTGGGACCACCGTACGCTTACACAGCAGATCTGTTGACCGTGGCCAGCAGAACAGCTGTCTGCCCTCTCCCTTTGGTAAGGGGATGAAGCCATATTAAGTGCCCCATGGTGCCCGAGCTATGGGAGGAGTTCTTGGCAAGCCACCCAGACAGGGCATATGTGGACTACCTGGTACGGGGTCTCCAAGAAGGCTTCCGGATCGGCTTCCGGCATGGGTCAGCGTCATGTCACAGTGCATCAACCAACATGCAGTCAGCTGACGTGCACCCGGTAGTCATTAGCAACTTCCTCAAATCGGAAGTAGCAGTTGGTAGGGTTCTGGGCCCACTGGAGCCTGACGTTGCTGCACAGGTGCAGGTGAACAGGTTTGGCCTTGTCCGTAAAGGACACTAGCTGGGGAAATGGCGCCTCATTGTGGACTTGTCGTTCCCGAGAGGTCACAGTGTCAATGACGGCATCGAACCTGAGATGTGCACCTTGCACTATACTTCAGTGGATGAAGTGTGCAAGAGAGTGTTTGCCCACGGCCGGGGCACTATCCTGGCAAAATTTGACGTGGAAGGTGCCTTTCGGACAGTTCCTGTCCACCCCGACGACAGGCGACTCCTTGGGATGAGATGGGAAGGACAGATTTTCGTGGATAAGGTCCTCCCCTTCGGTCTCAGGTCCGCTCCCAAGCTGTACAATGCAGTGGCTGACACATTGCTGTGGATCCTAGAGAACTCTGATGGTGTAGATGGTCTCCACTACTTGGACGATTTTCTGCTTTTTGGCGACCCCGACTCACAGCAGTGCGAGCAGGCCCTGCAGTCAGCATTAGCTCGTTGCGACACCCTGGGGGTGCCAGTGGCCCAACGGAAGACGGAGGGCCCCAGTACAACCCTCACCTTCCTTGGTTTGGAGTTGGACACAACTTCCCTGATGGTGCGCCTTCCCCCAGCCAAACTGGATCGTCTTCACAGACAAATCCAACGGTGGGAAGGTCTGAAGTCATGCTCGAAAAGGGAGCTGCTGTCGATCATCGGCCAGCTGCAGCATGCATGCTGTGCTATCAGGCCTGGGAGGTCCTTTTTGAGACGAATGATTGAGCTCTCCAAGTGTTCGAGAGCTGCACCATCGTGTTCGCCTGAACGCTGGTTTCCGTTCAGATCTCAGATGGTGGGGCTGCTTCCTGCCTATCTGGAATGGGTCCTGTCCTATGGCCACCCTGTGTCGAGTATCACCCCAGGTGGCGCTGACGTCTGATGCCTCAAGTTCATGGGGATGCGGGGCCTTTACATCAGATGGAAAGTGGTTTCAGTTACAGCTCCATGATGGCTGGGATGGTATCCAAATCACAGTTAAGGAGCTGCTTCCCATCGTGTTGGGCGTTGCTATCTGGGGCAGCGAGTGGAAGGGCCTCACGATAGTCTGCTTCTGTGATAATGCTGCCGTGTTGGCTATTGTAAACTCTGGCAGGAGTAAGATGGATAGAGCCATGCACTTGATGAGGTGCCTGTCATTCTTCTTAGCCAGGTGGGGTGTGTTATTGGTGTGCAGACACATCCCAGGAACGCAGAATGGCGCAGCAGATGCGTTGTCACATGGCGACCTTCTTTCCTTCCAGAGGCTGGTACCACGAGCAGACAGGGAGCCCACAACTCTACCGGACAACCTGCTACAGTGCCTAGTGCACGGAACCCCAGACTGAACGAGGGTCGACTGGATAGCCTTGTTGGGTCATTCTTCATAAAGGGCCTAGCCCAGTCCACACACAAGGTCTACTCCAGTGGCCAGAGACGGTTCCTCAACTTCTGCACCTCAGCAGGCCTCCAGGCCATGCCAGCTGGGGAGGATGTCTTGTGCAAATTCACTGCCAAGATGGCCAGCGAGGGGCTGAGGTACCGGACAATCAAGTCCTACATGGCTGGCATCAGGCACCTGCACATCGAGGAGGGACTTGATGATCCTTTCCTGCCAACTCTTTCTCGGCTTAACTATGTGCTACGGGGTGTGAAGCGGTCTCAGGGTGAAGGGGGTGACCCCAGCCGGGAGCGCCTGCCTATCACCCCACCTTTGCTGCGCCAGATCACGGCTGTCTGGGAGTACAGGGCGGGGGACCCAGATTACATTATGCTGTGGGCGGCATGTTGCCTGACCTTCTTTGAGTTCCTCAGAGCTAGAGAGTTCACCGTACCATGTGACACGGGATTTGATGTCTCCACTCACCTGGCCTGGGGCGACCTCGCTGTCGATGACCCTGCGAGTCCTCGTGTCCTTAGTGTCCACCTCAAGGCATCGAAGACGGACCCCTTCAGGAAAGGGATCACTCTTTTTATCGGCAAGGTGCCGTCTAACCTATGCCCGGTCTCTGCCATGCTGGCATACCTGCTTGTTCGGGGTAGGCAACCTGGCCCTTTGTTCCTCTTTAAGGACGGCAGACCCCTAACCAGGCAGAGATTTGTGCAGGCGGTGCGAGACGCTTTGGCGAAGGCCGGCATCCAAGCCGGTCGTTATGCCAGCCACAGCTTTCGCATTGGGGCGGCGACAACAGCTGCAGCTAAAGGGATTGAGGACTCCATCATCAGGACATTGGCCGATGAAAAAGCCTAGCATACTTGGAGTATGTCAAGATTCCAAGACAGCAGCTAGCGAACTACTCGGTGATGTTATGCTAGTGTGGGCGCATGTCTGAACCTTTAGTTGTGTGTGTTTTGTGTGTTCTTTTTATGAGTGCCTCCCTGAGCCTTTTCATTGTGTTGTGTGTGTTGAATTGTTAGTTATTAATTTTTGGTGGATTCAAACTAAAGTGGGGTTAGTTCTTGGCAAGTGTTTATGATGTGCTGGCTTGGGGTGGTGGTCGTGCCTTTCTTGGCGGGATTAAAGGGGCTTGCCCTGCCCCGTTAATTAGCCCCAATTAGCACATGTTGATTGGGGGCAGGGTTCCCGTTAGCCACCCATGCCAAACAACTCAGCAAATAGTGCTGCGGACTCAGGGAGTACACATAGATGGTGAAGAAGGTAAGTAGGTAATGGGGTAAGTAAATGGGTAGTTAGAGATAATGGTGCCACCCACCGAGGCGTGGGTGCCATGCGTGGGGGGTGTAATGGTTGTAGTGTAGGATGGGAGCCGCAGAAATAATTTGGGAAGAAAACCAAGACTCGAGGAAAGAAATCGCAGCGAACCCAGCCCCACCCCTTTTTGGTAAGACAAAATAAACAAAATATAGCACGTGATGCTCGCCATCCATTCGTTCAAACACCTAAATAGCTATGAATTGTTACTAGACACGCTCTGTGCTTATTCTTACTGAGATGAAGTGCGGGTCGTATTATATTTGACCTTGGCTATAGCTATCGCCTTTAGGATTGTACTGGCAGAATTGTTAGCAAAATATGTAGCCAAAGCAATGAGCATAGTTAGTGTTGAGGTAACTGTTGCTAAGATTTAGGTTAAGATATCGTTATCGGTAAAGTAGTAGTAGTAGTAGACAGCATTGAACATTAATTAATGGCTACTGTAGTGAACTGATGGGTGAAAATTCATATATAATTTTTCTGACTTCCTAGTTAGCTAGCTATCCAAAGAAGGCAATTCTTTCAAAACAACAGTTTATTTTCATTCACTCATTCGATACACAAGGTACAACAAAAATATTTTGAAGATGGTCAAGTAATATAGTCTAAATAAGCAAGGTGAAATCTAGCCACTCATTATTATAGAAAGATAGGCTAAGTCCCACACTTTCAGACCAACAAGTTCTTCCAGATATAAAATAAGGTGATTTATGCTCCAACTTAAGGTTTCTGAACAGCTATGCTGCTGGAATTACTTTATTACTGCTGTGGCTGCCAGGATCACTCTTTGTACTGTCAGAATTCATAGTTCTAGTCTAAAAAGCCTGGTCAGGAAACCTCCTTATGCGTCATTGTGAGGCCCCTCCCACAACAGGAAGTAAATTTTAAGGAAGCTAAATAATAGAGAATGGTGCCATTGTGAAGCAACCACTCACTTTTGAGTTATATGGTTTTTGGCCATGTTTACACATGATATGAGAGTACTTTTCATGATATTTGCAAAATAAATAATTTTCCACCGCAGTTACCTTGTAATGGCAGTTCATTTAGGAGTATCAGATTTCAACACTAGAGGCGATTATCATGCAAATGTCACAGTAAGAGTGCTAGCATCAGTAATAGTATTGATTTGTGGTCACTGTTCAATGATATTCATAGTTAATTGTTCTATATGCCAATAATAAAGTTTAGGCTGATTACATGTAGTGAAGCGTATTATTATACATTAAATGTATAATAATACGCTTCATTATTATAATTTTATCTGTATTGCCTATGTCTGCTTCAAATAATATGTTCACTGTTGCTTCTAGATCTTGTGTTGATTACTTTTAAGAAGTTTAAGCTACAGACAGACTTTAGCTAGTACACTAACATTATGGCTAACTTTCTTCTTGACACAAGTACTAATATGAAAAACATTTAGCAAGCATTTAATAATCTATAACCACCAGTTCACACAAAAAACGACACCAACAATGCATGAGAGGCTACAACAACTTTAAACTATTAGCTAGCTTAAGTAAAATGATAACGTACTGTAAAAATGACGACCACGGCTTTTCAAAGCGCGACAGCATATCCAGTTAGTGAACAAGAAGGCCAAAAGGCTAGAAATCTATAGAGAACGTGGTTAGTGAGTAAACAATAATGGCCATTTTTTTTCCCGGCAAATGTGGGCGTAACCGTGACGCAGAGAAATTTACGGACTTTAGGCGTCTCGCTTTAAAGTGATTTTTCTTGTAAAAACGAACGGTTAAGCGGTGAAAACGCGTGTAGTGTTTTTGTTGGTAGCGGAGAAGCGTCGGAGAAAAACGCTTAAGGGCTCATCGTACTTTTTGATAAATTTTGGGCTAACTGAAGCTAAAAAATGAACTTTCATTTTTTTTTGCAAATCGTCGATTTTCTGGGAGAGGGTAAAATTTTTACTTATAATTCTGTTCATAATTGTGTGGTCATCACTATGGCAACATAAATGGAAATTTTTTTGTAGTACTCTAATAATGCACCTTAAATGGAAAATACTATTGTAGTACTCTGTACTCTACAATGTATTCATAGGCTGCTACATATGTGTGTGCTTAGCTTACTTGTCATAGCACTTTATGTGATATGAGGTTAGCCATTTTGACTGATCACTTGCTAGCAGGGTTAAAAACAGTGATGCTAAACGATTAGAAAATTTACTTGGTGGTTATTGCTTCTCAGTTCAACATGGACACCTTAAATGGAAAATACTATTGTAGTACTCTGTACTCTACAATGTATTCATAGGCTGCTACATATGTGTGTGCTTAGCTTACTTGTCATAGCACTTTATGTGATATGAGGTTAGCTATTTTGACTGATCACTTGCTAGCAGGGTTAAAAACAGTGATGCTAAACGATTAGAAAATTTACTTGGTGGTTATTGCTTCTCAGTTCAACATGGACATAGTTGAAAACTGTCTTTTTGGAAAGAAATATTGAAATCAGTGAGAGGGTAAAGGTAATGATGACAGTACGAGTCAGCAGCCCAAAATAATGCTCTACCTACTTGAAGCAGAATGTCTAGTGACTATCAGAGCTCAATATGTCAAAACTACAGGTTGCAAGTATATATAGCTCAAGAAAAAGAGATATAGCAAGAAGATTATGACAATACAGTTTTAATAGGCAGGGCCATAGGAAGTAAATTTGAAATGGTGCAGCCAATTATGCCATTGTTCATTGCATTATTACTTCAAGTGTGTGGCTCATATTGGAATAAACCAGTAATTACAGCATAAAATATATTAGCCTAATCTCACCAGTTGAGAAGGAGGAATAACAAAGTGATAGGATCAGCATGTGTTTAAGAATTGTTCAAATGGCAATTTTTTTCTAGTCTGAATATCATTATAATTATACATAACTATTTCTTTATTTTTTAATATTATTAAAGAAAAATAACTACTGAGTCGCTACAACTAAAACCTTTATGCAAATGAGAAAATAGTTGGTCAATTTCTTGGAAGATATTGAACATTATAATTTTAATGGTATAGGGAAATCATCTTCAGGGTGGCGGGAGGATAAGGCGGGTGAGTGGGGTGAGGCAAAAAAGGCCTACTGATCAATCTAAAACATCCCATAATAATACAAAAGTATTGGAGTATTGTAATAATGCTAATAGTATATACTATTAGGAGTAGCTGCAGCCATCTCGTCCATTATCTGGCCTTAATTTGAGACCATACCCACAATTTTATGTAAATTGTAGCACACCTTCAATTCAATTCATTGTAAACGTGGCTACTTCGCGAATTTTACAAGAGTTAAAAGATATTCACAGCTCAAATATCTCACAAAAAAACATAAGTAAGCTCTCCTAATCGATTTAAACAGGTAAGTCAAAGTAAATTGACATTCTAGCAAAAGCAAACGGAAAATCCCTGCAGACTTACAGTAGTTCAGGATTAAATATAATCTTGGGTCATGGAATATTCTATTCATTTCATTTCAATAGGTTTGGGAAATACAGAGGGTGTTGCCTGACCCTTTTCTCCTCCCCAAAAGTGTTAATGAGACTGAGATATCTTTGATAATTCACAAGCCTGAAGCCTTGTGAGCATGGAGTTTAGTTTAGAGTAGATCCAGCTACTTTATCATTCCGTGCCATTATCAAATCATAAAAATGCTGAAAGTATTTATGCAAACAACTAACTCTAAGCAGCTATAATTTAATTTTATTCATTATTGGGGTGTGTAGAAAAATCTAACAGCTAGTATTCCTATCAAGAAATATTCTGAGTTGTAGCACAGTTTGGCAGGCATTGTTCATTGTCTTATCACACCAAGTGTGGGTGTGTCTCATATTGGAATCAACTGGTAATTACAATACTTAATATACTTGCTTACTCTCTGTATAGTTAAGGATGGTGTGTAACGAAGTGATGGCGATAACATATGTTTTAAAAAGTATTCAACTGATCAAATGTTTCGTGTCTCCACTTATATTTATGTATATAATTATGTATAATTCACATAATGTATGAGAACTATGAGCAAGCACAACTATGAACCATTGATGCCGGTGTTACATGAAATTAGGTCCGTGTGGTTTTCGGTCCGATCAGACTAAATCCGATAGTGGTAAAAGTCTTGGAGACTATGCTAGCAAATTTGGTCCCCCCCTAACCAAAAGTGACAGCAATTTGGTTCATCAAATGTGGACTTAGTCTACCGTAGTGTTTAGTGTTATTTTAAAGAAGTGTATAGGTCAGATATTATTGTCACTTTCTCTATTTTCAACCAAAAAGATATTTCTAGTTTCTTGAGGGAGGCATGTAACTAAGTCAACTGTAATATTTAGAAGACTATCTTAATTAATAGTAGCTCTTGACAACAAGCACGCAAAGCTACTACGTGAATGGCTGAGTTTTTGAAAAGGGTTACAGTACCAAAGAAACTTTATGTTGCAACTTTAAAAAATAAAGTTCTGAAGAATTACTGTACATGTTTGAGTCCAGCAGTAAGGTTTAGTTAAAAGTGTTTTTGCAGCACTTAGATAGAACCTAATACAAGGGGCAACAATTACATTTCCTTGAATGATACGAGATTAGTGGAGATATTGGAAGGGTTAACCACGAAGCAAACACAATAATGCAAGTGCCAAAGTAAAAATGGACATACATACGTCCACATGTATAAAAGCGAGTGGTGCGCTTGAGCACAAATATCAACGGAGCCTGCCGAAGTTAGGTAGCATAAACTAGAGTTATGGTACTATAGTTTAGTTCATACAAAACACTATACGATCGTTAATTTGAAGAAACAAATACAAAATTACTCTCTTACCTGAGTTATGGTAGCTTCTGTCATATCAAATTTAAGTTATTCTGAATATCTCAATTACTAGTAATTCTTGAACAAACTCTCAGCTACAGAATAAAATCGGCCAGAGTGTTATTTTTCTAATATTACCCGACAAATATGGAAATACTAGCTACTTGCCACAATTTCTTAGTATTGGTAACTTCTGTAGATATAAATTTAACCTATTCACTGGCACAAGCACATATAGGAGCTCAAGGATGTCGTAATGCAGGGGAAAATATTTCCCCCCTAAAATTTTGGAGGATGAAAGTGAGAGGTAAGGTGTACGGGAGTTATATAGCTACTGTGAGGTAATACTGTCAATGATAGTGAGTTGGATTTGCTCGCCAAAGCTGTCATTTCATGGCTGGTTAAGGATACTACTAGTTTTTCAACGTGAGAACTACTAGAACACTGTAGGTAGCGAAGATACTAACAGAAATGGAAGCTTATATTCTAGGTAAGACTAACAGCTGAATAAAAAGCTAAGGGACATTTGTCTCACCTCACCGGTATTTTTTTATTATGGGACCATTCCACCGGTGATATGGTGTGACATTAGGGGGCGCTACCGCCACTAGATCACAAAAAATTCCCCAAAAAAGAAGTTGAAACAACAAATCTGGTCCCACCCAACCTAATCTTCAGAGGGCCCCCATCTCCAAGATTTACTACCATTGTAGCATTAGAATGACTGATTCGACTGATAAACTCTTTACTGCTATCATGCATGGGTAAAGGGTTTATTTGAATTGTATCATGTGCTATACACTTGTTTTGGTCCTGGGGGTGGGGCTGAGTTACTGCTGAGCCACATCAGACGGTCCTCCAATTCCATTCTCTCTAGAGTTTCTTCGCGTGTTGTCTGACTCCAGCTCAATTGAGTTTGTCCAGTTAGATATGGTTGGGTTAGAACTTGCATTAGAAGCGTTGTATGCATAGTTTTCAACTTTCATATTGGGAACATATAGTAAGTCCAATTTTTTTTTATAGTTTGTGAGCTGAAGTAGTGACACATTTGATTAGGAGCATGGAGGGTTGTTTAGATCAAACAAAAGACATGTGTGCAGTCTTTTCATATGTAATCTTGTCTTGTCTTCAGGTGCGCTACAGGAATGTCTGTAGGTTGTACCAGTCACATGACTAACCTCAAACTGACTATATAAAATGATTGAGCATTAAAACTTCACTCCACTGGAAGTGGTGGTGACTGAAATCTGAAATAAGCCCTACAAACTGTATCATATGGAGTATAAAGATACACATAAAACATGGATGTGCAGCAGAAGGCTATCCTATAATTTTCTTTGCACTCTCAAATTCACAAGCAGCAAACTCACACACTCCTCTCAGAAGACAGCTTTAAGTTCTCCACTCACAGCTCAAATTCCCTTGATAACAGTGCTCAAACAAGCTATTCACAAGTATTTTAAGCAAATTTCCCTAAGCAAAGACCTTCCTAGCTGACAGTTCATGTAGACTACCATTAGTTCATGATTAAATTACACTACTGGTTCATGCTTCACTTGTTGCATTCCAATGGAACTAGGAAGTTCTGTAGGTGTCTCCAGATCCTCTTTCTTGCTGTAAGTGGCAGGAAGAGGGAAGAATATCTGCCCCGCAAGACTAAAGTTATAATAATACGAAATTTTTCTCTTTTTAACAGCCAATATTATAATTGTGACTTAACACGACGTTTTGGCTTCTTGTTGAAGTCCTCTGCAGAGGTCAACTGAGGTCGAACTCTCCATGGTGGTATAATAACACAAAGTAAACAGCAAGAATTCTGGAGGGCACGCTTACTGGAGGGTGATTTGTATGCAGCATGGACAGCCAGCATCCTGGAAGCTATAAATTACATAAACCTATGCCTCATGACATAGGTTTAGAGCTTCTGTTAAAAAGAGAAAAAATTTCTATTATTATAATTATTTCAGCCAAGAATGACTGAATCATTGAAGACTAAGGTTAAATTCAAGGTTTGGGTAATAATACGCTGGTTAGACAATGATTTTTTTTTCAGTATTAGTTTTCACTAGAAAGTTTCATAGAGACTTTGAGTCATTAAGTTTAATAATAACATACTTGCCAACTGTCATGAAACCTCCAGGACCATCCCACATTTATCACTTAGCCACGGTCCGCAACAGATTTGTACTTTTTCCATCATTTGTCTTGGAAATTGAACATCTTATCTGTTTACTTTGCATGATCTGCAAAAACGTTTCTTAGCTAATCCACCAATAGTTGTTGATTGCATAAAGCTCTAGAATGCTTCCACTTTTCTAAAATCTTGGTTCAAAATACAATGTTCGTTTCTCTCAAAAAATTGTCATGAAATACATATAAATTTAATTGGAAGTAAAGTTGCCTCACAATTTTTAATCAGCCATCAGCAACCAATGCTATTGTTACCGGTTCATTGCATTAAATTATTATTATTATTTTTCACTAATACAGGGTTGTGAAGTTCAGTCTAGAATTAGCATTGAATAAATAAAAGGAATAGTAAATGTTTGAACTGATTGGTTTAGTATAGTTAAAGATACACTTCAATATTTTACACATATTGATTAAGATAAATCATTTACAAATAAGACATTCATGAAATTACAACCACATGTTAAAATATATAGTGATCTGATATAAACAACACAAATTTTTTCCTAACATGATAGGATGTAGTTATAATTTCTTATAATATAAATATGTTATCAAATTTACAGATACAGCATGGGTCGCCATCGTTATCCTGCTCCACACTGGGAAAGTAGCAACAGAAGACTATACAGATCAACGCTCTGGGAGACTCGTTGTTCATATATCAATCAACCTCAATGTTTCTCTAACACTCAATATCTGTTAATAGCCATCACAATGATCTGGATTTTCAGAAGGAAAACTAAATCTCAATATTCCAAACTCTGTACTGTAATAAAGCCACGAAAAACAAATAATAAAGTAGAATTGCTATCTCTACCATTGATCTGGTCCATTTGGAATGGTTCAATAAATATCTTAAAAGAAAGTCATTCCAGAACTACATCTCTAAAACAGAAACTACTATTACTATGTGGAGATGTAGAAGCTAATCCTGGCCCCTATAATAAAGGTAAATTAACTTCTATCCAGTGTGATGTTAAAATGGAGTCAACCATAACTACAGCCACTTGTAAGGCAATCAATATATTAGGTGAAGATAAATTTCTGTTTTTCTTTATTATATTTCAATTGAAATGTAAATTAGATGTATTCTCTCACTTTCACAAGCTTTGTAAACAATATAGAATTAAAAATATTTGGTTGCCACCAGGAATGGAACGAACCGCTTGCTTAACACAATCGCTCTGCCACTGAGCTACAACAACTAGCCACCGGGAATCAAACCCAGGAAGATGAATAAAAGATGGCTGAAGAAGAAATTATGAAATGTAAATGGTCATCAGAGCTTAAATAGAATTATGAAAATATTCATACTTGTCATGTACAGCATTGGTGCAGATTAGTAACCTACAGACATTGGAACATGTAGTAACACAATTTTAGTAGCAAAATTACCCACTTTAAATCGGTTATATTTCTGACTAATTCAGTTAAACAATAAGATATTGATCATTAACTACTATTTTACTTATTAATATGCAAATCATATTCCCTTAATTTTTTCCAACAACCTATCTGAAGCATGATTTACCTGATGTGTATTTAATATTTTAAGGAGTACAGGTATAATCCACTTAAGAGTATTGTATAGTGTTGACAGCTGCTTTTGAACTTTAATAATGGTAGCAGCTGCCTGAGATGTCTGAAGGATTGGCAGTTAAACAATATTTTCCATTATTGTATATAATACTGTCATATAATTTATAAAGCAGCTAACTACCAACAACAATTAAATACTAACTAAAATATTTATTGGCAATAACCATTTTAATTAATAAAAAATAATTTCATTATATTAACATATCAGAAAAACATACATTGCACCTTTACATTAATTCGTCAGTGAAATAATATTGCTTTGTGTATCTGTAAAATTATAATTTATTCGTACAACTTACACTATAATTTTATCGTAGATCAGCCTCTCAGTAGCTATGAACCTTCACCTCGAGCATTTACTGTTGCCTCGGCAAGTTCTGAACAACTGTACGTATATGGAGGTCTTGTTGATAACTTTGATGAGAATAAAAGACAACTGAGAACCGTAATTCAAATCTATGAATGCTCTACAGAATCCTGGAAAGAACTTCCAACAACTGGTACTCCACCTCCTGGAATATGTGACTGTGCAACATCTTATTCAGGTCATATTCTCTACTTGTTTGGTGGTTATGATGGTAAATCATGCCATGCTTCACTGCATCAGCTAGACACCAGATCTATGACATGGGAGCAACTCTCACCACAACATGATAGTGGACCCATGAGGAAATCTGATTGTCAGATGATACATTATAATGAATCATTAATTGTTATTGGAGGCTATGTCTTACCATCAGGTGAACTGAAATCTAAATCACAATTTACTGAGAATACATATTATTATCAAGATGGTAGTGGTTATACAAATGAGATTCATAAGTACCATATTTCCCAAGGTAAGATACAAATTGGATTTCCATTTATTTGTCATGATTTAGTTTATACATATTATTAAAATACAGTCTAGCTATATTTTAATGTTAACTATTATAGAAATTATCATTGAATAATTATAACATAATGGTTTTATATATTTGGGCTATACTTAATTTTGTTATGTAAATGTGAATAAAATTTAATTGTTTCAGACATAGAGAAACTATTACCCTTTTACATTGTAATCATTTATCAGGAATAATTATAAAGATATAATCAGACGTGATAAATTCAAACTTACAGTGCTAATATCTGTCTTTAGCAATGAACTTTAATGACTTTTCAATCATTTTTTTCCTACCATAAATAGAAATTAGAATAATTTCTATCTCAGGTTATGATTATATTGAGCATGTATTAGTGATTTTTGAACTAGGGAATTAGGTTTGTGTAAGAATTTTGATAGTGTCTTACTCGCTTTGCTCGCTCGCCAATAAAACAATTTATATGTGACTATGTCTATCAATAGTATAAAGCACATTTTGTTAAAAATAATGGACATACATTTAGTAGTTGCATAAGTGCTGAGGTGTTTAAAAATACATTTCCTCTAATAGTAAACAATTTAAAATGTTATACTGGTTTGAAGTAATACTTTTTATAAAACATACAGCTGAATACTTAATTATGTTTGTGATTTATTGTAAACATATTATCAGATAAAGTCTGTGAAGTAATTAAGATTAATAATTTTTTGGCTATATAAAGTGTTTATATAAAATTAGGCATTCATTGTTTGTACTTGTACTAACATAATGTAAGTCATTCTTATTACTCCAATAATATCAACCCAACAATTTACTACTAACAATAAATAACTTGTATAATAATTACTACATATAAGGCAGCTCTAAGTTATGTAAATGACATTTGAAGTCTTCATTAAAATAGATATCTTAAAATAACTTACCAAATCAATATTAGATTGCTATTTTTATTTAGGTACATGGTCTTCTCCCTTGATCACTGGAAGCAGATTTTCTCCTAGATGTGGTTTTACAGTCACCTGCATTAGTCCTACACATGCGGTCTTGTTTGGTGGATGGGATGGTACTAGTATTCTCGATGACACTTACCTCATAGACTTGGCACAGATGGTAAGAATTGTTGTAATCTCTCAATCATTGTAATTGTATTGATAATATGAGGTTAGTCAAGATGTATGTGTGCAGAAATTAAGCAATAAAATACAAATGATAGCATTCATCTGCCAGTACATATGTACAATGTAAACTATTTATGTATGTAAAATAAATACATTAGAAAAGGATTAGCACATGGCTGTAAATGTAAAAGCTTTAAAAAAATGTGTGCTGCAGACTCAGTATTTGCATGAATTGCATACTGAGAGAGGACTAGAAATAATAATCTATTAGTATTCACACTATCTTAGTTCAGACAAAAGATAGTTGCAACATGGGCTGTCAAAAGTATTTTTATTCCTTTATTGCAAGTTTGTATCTAGTGAGTTTGTTAAGATGGAGGTGATTTCATGGAACATAGAAACTAAGGCAAATCGGCCACTTATTTAAAATAACAAGTAATTTAGTGGAGTGTCCATTTTATTAAAACGTTCTATATGGAACTAAATAAAAAAGCAAATATTTTGTATAATTCAGTGTATAAATTCTCATTGACCTAGATGAGTTCTCATTCAAGAGTCTAGTAAGTTGTAACTGGCCATTGCTAAGCAGCAAAAACATTTAAAAAACAGAGAGGGAGAGAGTACACTGTATAAAGTACTAGGACATGTAGTAATATTTTTATATAGGTCTCTAGGCAGCTGCACTTGCAAAGGATATTTGTTGTACTTAGGTTCAAACAATTATTATTAGCTTAAGCAGCTTACATGGGCTAAGTAGATTTATGTTTATGTAGGAAAGAGGCATAAAAGACTTGAGAAAAATATATTAGTGCATGTTGTAGTGCATTATCTCATATATAGTACAATACATGAGTTCAGAGTGTGATATGATGACATATTTCATGACCTGACTAATTTAATTTATTTTCAAGATCCAGAGATGAGTGAAAATAAAGCCTGTGAGTGAAATATTGAGCCATATCACAGATAAGTGTAATAAGTGGTTTATTCCACACTAGATATCTTTACTACTTTAGTTAGTAGTTAGTACTAGAGGACAGGCATCTCACACAGTGTGAAGTTGGTTGTAGAGGCTCCACACACCCCCAGCTGATTTCAGCAGCTGCTCTAACCTGGGTTGAGTAGCTACACAAGAGGAAGTAGCTGTTCCAAGAGAAATGACAAGTTCAGTCAGTTGCTATAACTACAAGGGTAATGAGCCTGGAAATATAGCAACAGCTTGAAATATCATCATGAGTTATTTCAAGGGTCCTTTTTCTAAAGATATTAATGTGAAGATATCTAGGATGGAATAATAGTAATTATTTTTATTTATTTATTAATGAACCACTTCAATGATCATCCTATTAAGACACAAAGTTTCCTGACTCAAATATGTCTGATGTTTTAAAGTGATTACTAATGTTTGTGTTCACTTTGATACTCTGAAATTCTTTTATGCTTACATTATTATAACAAATATATGATGCATGTTGTCAGGAAACTATCCTGACAGCAACATACACACGTCGCCATGAAACCAGAAATGTGTCACTGATGTATTATGATTATTGTTCATTTTGTCGTACTTTATATCATTGCACATTCTTATCATAATTACTGCACATTATTTTTATTCTATTCAGGCAGATCAATTCAAGCATTTAGCCTGTTTGATTACTTTAGTTAGTAAAACTACGAGAAATAAAAATATCTTCTAAGCACTGTGTATACTGTGATTGGACTTACTCAGGTGGCAGCAAAACACAGTACATGTTACTAACATAATTGATAGGCTTGTAAAATGCAGCTGATACTTTTGGATATTGTTATTATATTTAATTAAGCATAAAGAAGTGTTTCAGTTCTTCTAATAATATATATTGTAAAGTATTTGTTTGATTGTACATTATATTCTCTTACTACTAGCATTTTACTAACCTTGGGCATGGAGCACCGCAACCATCTCCAAGAAGTCATCATGCCGCTGTTTGTCTTGATTATAACAACAAAAATCCACAGTTGTTAGTAGTTGGTGGATATGATGGCAAGGCTTTGAGTGATGTTTGGTGTCTCGATGTACGAGCACAGAGATGGCAACAGGTAAGATCATACTATAGTATAGCTCAAATAAACTTAACTTGTGAACATAAGGAATAATCAGAGGGTCTTGCTTCTACATTCAAAACCTTCCCAATGTAGCCTAAAATTTTGATGAAAATAAGTGAGTACTGCATGAATACTTGTGAGGATACATATCAGTGAATGTTAAAGAGCTATAGAAGTAATGAATGAGAAAATGTCAATAACAGTCAACATTAGAGATATCTAAAGCAAAACAATCTTGTCTGATTCTTTATCATTGGAAGAATACATATCCTATGCTGCTCATCCTCAACCATCATTATTTTGACATGTCTGTCTTTCAAGCTTATAATTGTTGGTTTCTAGAGTGCAGTGGCAAGCTGGTCTAATAGTAAAAATTTTAGTATAATTTTTCAGAGCATTTATAATGCTACAGAATGGTATAAAAATCACAGCTGTCTGTGTATGTGGAAATAATTTTGCTCAAATTTACTACAGTCATTATTCTAAAGCCATTTTAAAATCCTCTGGATCCCTGCTACCGCGAGGTTCAGGAAAGAGACACAAAATTTATCTTGTTAGAAAGAAGAAGAATTATACACTCTGTAATAGACAGTGTAATTACAAACCTCACAGTGCTCAGAATTTGATCTACAACTTGCTGTGGTTTCTTTTTCATGCAGATCTTTGTAACTGCTTTGTTTCCTAAAGCTGTAGTCAAACACCTACATTTCTTCACATAGCATCTTTCTCTTTGTTGAATGGTTTCTGTAGGCATAAACATCTTCTGCAACTTCTGGTATACTAGATTCACCATCTATAAAACTAGTTCGGGCTAGAAAGACAGATTTTTTGGCCAACCTTGTTATTGTATATGAAGTAATTTTTTGAACTAATTTAGCCTATTGATACCTGCTGAATCCAAATCTTAATTTTTAGTATTTTAAAATCAAATAAAGCATCTCATCTACCATTTACTCAAGTATTAGGCCATAGTAGCCAATGGAATTAGTTCTTCTCTGACATAGATATTAATAATGACATCAAATTTATATCAGCTGAGTTCCTGTTTGTGCACATTATTTCCTTATATGGTAATTTCCGTCACTTTGTATGTGCTGCGTGCTTGCTTATGCTCAAACTCATAGTATAGTCTAGTTTAACTTGGTACTTCCTTCAAGAAACAGAAAGTTTGTAATTTATAGCAAAGCTCAACTTTATCTTGAAAGTTAGATGTTTAGGTGACAATAAAGTATTATGTGCAAGGCGGAGAACAAGAAAACAACCAGCAAAGCTTATCCAGAACAAGAATCTAGAGTTTCTATGCAGCAAGTAAGCTTCATAAGCTACCAGATGATGAATTGCACCTGACAAGTATGTAATAGCTGGTACATATTGCTTGAAAAGTCATATTGAGTGATACTTTAGAAGTGCAAGATAGCAACAAGTGACTAGCTGAGTTTTACAAAACTACAAAGAAAAACTTTGCATTCGACTATCTTAAGACTGCATGTTCTGTTGTCAAAAATGCACAGTAAAACGTCCTCAAAAAATTTCAGTAGCTCCATGTAGAAGACATGTGATTAGAACTGGATGGAAGGCAACTTCTGATAGTCTAGTGAGTAGTCCTGTTGGCATAATACACAGAGTAATCTGGAGTCCTATGCAGATAAGCTACTGACTATGAAGGAAATGTATTACATAGTAGAATTTTTTTCTGATTGTATTTTTCAGCTCAGACACTGCAAAATTTCAATTGTGCAGCTTCTGCTTAAAATAAATATATGACTTAGTCAGAGTTCTTGTATAGTGTGTTGTATTACAGTAAGTTAAGTTATCATGCAAGAAAGTAAAAGGTGTAATAATAGCTATTTGTTTAATAATTAACTACAGAGCTTTAGGACTGTTTATAAATCTTTCTTTCAGAGTTGAAACGAAACACATGCAGACTGGTCTACTTTAAGAAGTTTCCTCAAAGAATTACTAAATATGTTGTGTATATTTTCCTGCTGTCACTAAAGGCTTCTTGTCTAGGATTACACGCTTTTATTTAATTATTCAGCTACACACTACATGTGACATATATTTAACAATTCTTAAGACAGTGTAATGCTTCTCATTGCCTATCTTGATTGCCATTAGTTGAGACAGCATTTTAGTTGCCTGGATGGTCAACTAATAAGACCTATCTTAGCTTCTGAATCAAGAGTATGTATTTTGAGCAGATAAAGAGAGGTGGAGAACATATCATACATCCATTTCATGGAACAAGCTTGGCTAGTTCTAAGATATCTGTTTTGACAGCTGCTAAAGCTGTCAGTTTTTAGTATGGTAAATGTACTTCATGGTGAATGTACTTCATCTGGTTATTGGCAAAAGAAAGCTATATATGTTACGTGTTGTGAGAATGGTATTATTGTAGATATGAGGCAATAATAAGAGGACTGAACAAGTAGGTGGTAGATTTTAGAATACACTCAAATCCTAGCAAAATGCTATTGCTTCATTGCTCATATTCTTCAACCAAAATGCATCAGCCTGCCTTCTCACTCATGTGTCCAGCATGTGCACCAGTGTTAACATGTCAACTTTTCATACCCATTGAAATATTTTATCTGCTGTTTTAGTGAGTCCCATCATTTTGTAATGTAGTAGCATTATCCTCAACATGTATTTTGCTACTGACTTTATGAAACAGTAAATCCATATCATGGGAAAAATCAGCTGTCACAATTGTATTTTCAAGACATGGTGTTTTGCATTGTCCAAGACCTTAACTGTAAACAATAATATTTAAACAAACATAAACTCTATACTAGAGGTATTCATATAAATTCTTAGAGTAGACCATATTATTGGCAGTTAATTTGCAATTTTCGCTGTGTCTGAAGCCTCAGATTGAAAAAAATACAATCAGAAATGAATTTTGTACACAAAATAACCATATGCTAGACATATTACTAGAAAAATACTTTTTTGAGCCAGGAATACTCATCGTGAACAATTAAAATTTCACTATTTCCCAGAGTTTTCAAAAGTTACCACTTTGGCAAACCAAGTTAAATTAATTCTAGAACCACTTGGGAATGCAAATCTGTAAAAGTAACTTTCATATAGGAGTTTGTAGACTTAAAGTAGCAATTCCAATAATATTTTAGATACACTTTTCGTTATTTTTTTATTTAAAACAAAATGCTCAATGTTTCATCACTGGCACTCACCAGATCTGAATTCAGCACCAAAATGGGTCTAGAAAAATCAATCAAAATTACATTATGTGCTGTAAATTCAGGTCTACTACACTACACTAATACAAATACTGCAATATTTTCAAATTATTTACCACCCAGTCACTATTTTGAAGTAAGTCAAAACTTGAACTGCGAAAGCTACCTCACTGTTGCCTTAGAGATACCACCACAAGCAGTTTGACAATCATAAATAGCTTACTCTTTGAGGTTAAACAGCATTCAAGTGGAGGTAACACTGACGAGAATAAACACGTTTTTCGTGAGGTGATACTTCAAATTTCTGTGCAGCAGTTACTGCAATGAAAGGGTTAAGTAATTTTATGGCTGTTTAAATTACAAATACATTATTAATTATTGTTTAGCTGCCAACAATTAATTAACAATAAACTATTTGCTTAACACACTGATATTTCAACCATTAGATTATACCACAATATTGCAACAAAATGCTAAGTTGTGTATTTACACTGTTAAGGGATACTGCTATGAATATTGTCATTTTTAACAGACTTCAAATTTTCTATATTTAAATATATTTTCAAATTTTGGGAATTTTTTTACTCTTCCAATTTATCAATTACTAATTGTTTTCCTTCTTTTATTCATTTTATTCACATGTTTCTCTCTAACAACTCAGCAAAAACAGACTATGGTTAGCTGCCGGTGACAGAAAAAAAATTTTTTGTTAACAATTATTATACATGAATATAAGTGAAGAGTGAGTCATACAAGTTGCTCACATGTAGGATTGAACTCAGTCATTGAATAGTGTTCTCACAGTGAACACTGGCACCTTGAAAATATAGGAAAATATTTTATAGAAATCGTCTTCAGCTTCATTGAAAATTGATTAGATGGATATGTAATATTAGACTGCAATTCACTTGTGATGCAATAATTGAATTAATGCTCTCAAGCTATTTTTATTGTAAGAAATTATAACTACATCTACTCCTACCATGTTAGGAAAATTCGATGTGTTGTTTATTTCAGACCACTATCTAATTAGTAAATGATTCATCTTAATCAGGATGTGTAAAATATTGAAGTGCAATTTTAACTATACTGAACAACCAAGTCCATACATTTACTTTTCATTCTATTTGTTTAATATTTGCCACTTCAGATAGTCAAATTGCCGCAGCCTAGATATGGTCACTGTGCTGCTGCTTTTGTTATTTCTTCTGAACTCGCTGAAGTAGTGCTATTTGGAGGAGATGAACAGCTCAATTGTCACCTCTCAGACACTACAATATTAAGAATTGGTGAGTTTACTGTTTTTTATAAAATAATTTACTTTTTAGCTGAGGTATAATTGATATATTTGAAGTTCTGTTTTATAAACATTGTTTCATTGTAATCCTTTATTTTTTTAGCAGACCATTGTTTACACTAATAAAAAATATTTTGGTCATTACATAGAGAATATACAATTTCATTCTCATATTTCATTACATTTTACATATTTTTGATGAGTTAATGTTACTAAATTAGAAAAAATAGCTGATGTTATATAATTGGGTAGTAACATTTTTCAAGCATACTTGACTGTAACAGTTTCACAAGAAAAGGCAATCTATTAATATCTTTACAATTTAAGACCACAACTGTTTATGTCTCCCACTCACAAAACTTTGTAAAAAAAACAAAAACATGTTACTTATACTTTTTATGGAAATCAAGCAAGGTACTGTCAATCATCAAACACAATGTCAGCTACAAATACATGATTATTTAATTAATATTTTCATACTATAGTCTGATGGCATGTGTTATTTTATTCACTGAATCATTTCAATGCATGAGAAAATAATTTACATAATTTACTTGTGTTACTTTATTTATTATTCCACACAGTTGAATAATTTCTAGCCTAATACATTATTTTACTGCTGTTAACATGAGAAGCTTAAACTGTGACTAATTTTATTACTATTCATTCTAACATGTAATGTTTAGATTTAAATTATTGGATGAATCATTTGAATGTTCTTTTGAGTTTACATTGTTAATTTGAGTTTTTTATTACTTTGGAATGTGGAAATAGAATGTATAGTGCTATAGAGAAGTGATAGCTATAACTAATTAATAATTAGTTCATGTTTATGCCTAGCATTCTTTATTGAATTTGTAGAATGAAATTTAACTAAGGCATAATTACATTTTATATTATAGAAAAATTAACCTCCTCCGCTAAATGGAAAGTATCTGAAATTATACATTCTTCAGAGTTGAGAAATAAAGATAGACTAATAGCAAAGAAACTACTAAAAGGTAATATTATTATTCCAAGTTGTAGACATGATTTAATGCATTAAGCATTATAAAGATGTAAGTAGAATAATACATTTATAACTACACATTATACCTCAGTTTGAACTTCGAAACATAACGAAACATTTTTTTATTCTGAATAATGTCATTGGTAAACTGGTTGAGCAAGCGAGTCACCATGGATAGCTAACGATATTATGTGAGTATATGAATTAATGGTACTTAAACTTTTAAGAAACTCCCAAATTAGTTCATGTAGGTCTAAAAATACGAATTAATTGGTTCTAGGGTGATGCACGGGTCTAGGGTGATGCACGGATGCCATTTATTAATCAATGGATTATTTGATGCTTGCTTCTTCAGCACTTAAACTATATTAAAAGTGTTACCGCACCATATTAAAGTAATGCAGCTAGAATAAGCTAAGTGCTCCATAATTATAATTTCATTGACTTGTTTTTCAATTACTATTATGTGCCTTTGCCAAATAAATGTAGCATTTTTTTACTTGACCATTTTAATTATAGTATTGTAGTAAATTGAGATTTATCATCAATTTTTTCTTTGTTATATTTGAATCAGATGCATATCTAGTTGATTATTCCTCTTATCTAATTCTTTGGTTGTTTTTTTCCAAAAAAAAAACAAACTTCAAAGTCTTTAGTTATTACTGCATGCTAACTTTATATGTATTATCGGTGAACGAGCGTAGCGAGCGAGACACTTACAGGGGTAACACAATTGAAAATCGGGGATGTTTGTTTATTTATATATTATTATGTTTGGACGTATGTATGTCATTTTGTACTTTGACCCTCCGTATTTTTGTGTTCGCTCGGCGTTCGACCCCGTCCCAAACTTCACTAAACAGAATCCTCTGGTTTAGCGACCATTTCCCGTATCACCTTAGAAATTGAATTGTTTACCGCTTTGAATTGTTTTACGGGTGCAGTTAAAACGCAAAAACTTATGGGAGCTCCATTTCTATTCGAGTTAGTGGCCGTGGTAAGTTAATACGCTATTTGTCACAGTTATAAGCCCTACTCAACAGCATTTACTTGAAAATTCATTGTCCACTAGACGAACCACGAAGGTAAGTCTTGCGTAGGTATGTTCAGTGTGTGAAAGTATTGTGCGTTATGATTAAGAATATCACAAAGAAAATTTTAAATAACGTGACTTGATTTTGTTGCTTCTTTTTCAATTCAAACTGTTGCGGGAGCGGTTACTATGACATTGAAACCCCTTTACCTCATACGTAATTTAAACGTCGACTTTATTTTAATAGCTTGAGTGTTAGTTGCTAAAATCAAATTTAACAATAGTGTAGTTTAAGGCTCGCTCGCCATTTGTGCTCAAGCACACCACTAGTAATGAAGAAAGTATTATAATGTGTTATACAGTGCAATTAATATACACAAACAACAGAATAATAAACACATGCAACAATAAAACTAAATTATGAACGTTAATCTTTGCACTGTATTGAGGATATTAGATTTTAATTTAACGTGATATGTAATAGTTAGAGCATAATCTCATAGCTACTGGTAGATCTAGAGTACTCAACCCCTGGGAACTGTGGTCCTTGGGCTTTCACACAAAAAATTTGCCAGTAGCTACACACATGCTCTAACTATTTTAGATCTTGTTTACTCAACTTTGTTTACCAGCATTTTGGCAGAGATGGCAGTGTCAAGCAACCTTTTCAGAGAGAATATTGTGGATATTGCTCAGGAAGCTAAAGGTGTTGTGGTCATCTTCACCAGTAAATAAAGCACATGACTCTAGTTTAAGCCATTTTGAAGGTAGCAAAACTGATTTTTCTTAGCTCTGAACGAGAAGTAAGAATTCTGTCTCTAATAAACATTCCCAAGAATACTAAATAGGTCGTTACGCTTGTATGGAACTTAACTACAGCAATACTGTTACAAAGCTGTTATAGACTATGTGTTTTATAATAAATCAGCTTTAAAAATTTTCGTTTGTATTCACCCAGTTTAGGAAGACATTACATGGTTCATTTATTCTTAAAACATAATTTAAACAAGTTTAAATGAGGTTAATGATGTAATGATGGAATAGTAGTTAGTCAAGGTGTGGTAGCAGTAATGTATCTCTACCACCTGGTCAAGCCTACTTTAATATTGATAATAGAAATGAAATTAGCAATGTACTTTCCATGTCAATAAAAAATTGCAAAACTGAAGTAAAATTGCCTTTGTATTGTTTAATGTACATGGATTCTCTTGCATGATGAAATGATAGTCTAAATATTAATTAATGAGCTTGCAAGCTCAAATTATAATAATGTTCCGGTTTAGGGTCCTAAATTGAATCGTTAAAAATGTAATAGTTATTCAGCTGAAATGAGTGCTAGCATATCTCACAATTGACTCATTAGAATGCACTATTTCATTATGCAATACTCAATGCAATTGTCTTCCATAAATTAAATAGAATTGTAAAGGAGTTTTATGGGGTACCATTGTGATTTTTCGCATTTATCAGTGGTTAAGGTTTAAAACAGATGGGAAGAACAAATTTGACACTTACTACAAATTACTTAGCTATTGTCAAATGAAATAGTTTACTTGAAATCGCAACGATAAACTAACATACTATTTTGTAGCTAATAACTATTATTATGATTCGAATGAAACACCGTGTACAACAATAGGCAATTGAGACTTCCACATGGTGGTGAGTCAAAATAATTTGTTATGAGAGTATTATGTTTGTGCTGCAATTTTCACTCCTCCCACCCACTCCTAAATGTGTAGTAAAAGTGTATTGGAGATTTATTAATGACATGGATGTGTAATTAATATTGCATTTTCTAATATACAACAGGACATTAATTGTGGTCATATTATATTTTCGCTACCATGTTGTTTAAATTACTGTGGACTAGCCATTTGTGCTAAAGCACATCACAAGTATATCTATTAATATCATTAACTAGCATACTTGTGTCATTCAATAGATAAAGAAATAGAGAAAGCTTGTCAAGAAGCCATACAAAAACAGACATGTGTGGACCTATGTGTAGGACGAATGAATTTTGTTGGTCTTCCAAGATCTGGTAAAAGTTCAACTCTACGTCGACTACTTGGAGATTATGTAAACATTGATCAATCTAACATGAAAATGAATGAGCCAAGCACTGGAGTAGCTGAGAGAAGGCAGCTATTCATTCAGAGTATCAGTAAGTCATTTGGATTTGTACAGCAGGGGCAATGGACCAAGAAGAACATTGTGGGTGAAACTTCAATTCTTAATGAGGTTATACAAGAAGCTGTAGAAAGTAAGTAGAAAATATACCAATTCATCATGGTAAAACATTATAATTATCGTTGTATTATGCCTTTAAATTACAACCAATTTTATCATTTAGAACTTGAGCTTTATTTCAGAAATGGATCGTGAAGTAAATTGAGTAGCTCTCATATTTGAAGTGTGACACTTAACCATACGTCTCCAGTAATCAGAATAATTAAACCCAGTTTCATTTCAGATAATATGAAATCTACAATTTTATACACCAATAACAGTTTCTTTGTATGGAATTTGTAATGCATTAACTTGGATAAGAACTTGATGAGTACAAGAAATATTTCAAAATATATCAGTAGTGTAAGTATTAGTTCTTTTCTGTTAGATTTGCTTACGTTATAATAGTGTGTTAAAATTCTGAAATTTTGTAACTCTATAAAACAACAAGTATTATTTATTTAGCATAAATGATCTAAGTCAAATGAATGCAGACAAGCTCATCAAAATATACTGTTACAGATACAAAACACGTATTCTCTTTCATAAATTGAATGAAATGCTAATTGAATTTGATTGATCATTTTATGCAGATACAAAACCAAAATTCCAAATCCAACTAAGTGTGTCATCAACTGAAGAAGTTGTAGATGCCCAATCTTCAATTGATGCTAAGGAAATGTCTTTAAATTCAACTGTAGAAGATATAAGAACACCAGCTGAAACATCAGCAACTTCTGATAATGAAGAAAAGTTAAAAGAATCACATGTCATCAATTTAGCTGAAATTTATCCTGCTTATATTGAAGCTGCAGCAGAACACAATGAAGAGAAAGTAAAGTATTTACTGAAAGACACTATATACTTGATAACAACTGATCATGGAGGCCAAACCGAATTTCTAGACCTCATGTCTCGATTTCTAATGGGGGCTTCTTTACATCTTATTTTCAGTCGACTCACTGATTCCTGGGACAGTGTTTTTAAAATGTATTGCACCAATGAAGATGGAGTTTCTACTGAGAAAGAAGACTCTATAGTTACTCTAGAGGAAGTTACATTTCAAACTCTGGCTAGTATAGCATGCATGAAGAATACGAGTGACAAATTGACCTCAAATCAAGCCTCTAATGCTGACATGGAGAAAACCAACGTAGTTACTAAAGCTATGTTTGTGGGAACATTTAGAGACAAGGTGACTCTGTCACAGTTTAGAGAAAGGGATCAAATTCTTAAAAACAAAATTAAACAAACAGAGTTTAACCACGAAAAAATTGTCGAGTATGCCTCAGAAGAATTCCTGACATTAGCACTGGACAACAAGAAAGGAACTATAGAGGAAATCAACAAAGCAAGAGAAACTTTTGAGAAGTGTATTAAGAAGAATCTAGGTAAAGTTAGCATTCCTTGCTCCTGGTTGATGTTCAGTATTGTTGTGCGATCAAAAGAAAGGCGTGTGATGACACTCACAGAATGCAATGAGATTGCAGAAGGTTTAAATATTGGTTTATCAGATGTACGCAATGTTCTATGGTTTCTTCATTATCGTGTCGGCACGCTCCTGTACTATCCAGAAGTGAGAGGATTTGAAAACTTAGTCATTTGTGATGTTAAGGTTAGAAATACTTGCATATTATTTTATTTCCGTTAAGACTTCATTAAGGTTAATTGGAATCAATGTTATTAATAAACAATAATAATTTTGTAACAAAATATACGTTATTTTTGAGTTACAAAAAATTAAGTAGTTTTAAAATTTACATTACACATGGTAATCAAATGCCTAATACACAGACTTAATCATAAATACAGGATTTTTAAACTGTAATGACCTCTACTAATTTAAGTTTTAAATATTAGAACTTGTATAGTCATTATTCCAGACTAAAACTTGATTGAACAAAATAACTAGCAATTATTATTATGAACAAATGTTTGAAACTAAGAAAGAAAGTTTTGTGAATATAATATGAATAAACAACTAAACTAGATTAGGTATTGATTAGAACTTAATACACACTTATGCTAAATTAAAATAAAAGAACTTATCGAAACTTTAATTTCCTGTTTGGAGTGTATATCAAAATGTATTATCTGAAAATCACACAATAAACTTGAGGCATTCACACTTTTCATTATTTGGAGCAATGCTTCAATATAATTACATTCCATTACTTAGTAAATATTAGTGTGCATAATGATATCAATATTGTTCAGATAATATTTGATGTGGCAACACAACTAGTAAAGAAGACATTTATTTTCCGAAAAGTTGGACATCAAGCAGCAACAATGTTTAAGAACAAAGCTCAGTTCACAATGGCAGATCTACAGGAAGCAACTAAAGAAGACGTCAATGATTCCATATCTATGGAATTGCTAATCACACTTTTTGAACACCACAATATCTTAGCTCCCCTTCCAATAACAAAAGATAGAAAAGAAATTACTTATTTTATGCCCAGTATTCTGAGATGTGCTACAAAAGATGAGCTCAAAAAGGTTCCTATTTCTTCAGATGTGGCTGCTCTCATGTATCGATACAAGTGCGGCTACTTACCATTAGGAGTCTTCTCTTCTCTTATTATAGGCCTGGTCTCAAACACAAAACTAAATTGGACTTTCAAAGAAGACAACAGACCTTGTCGTAACAAGATTGAATTTCAAGTAGGAAAGGACTATGACACAGTTACTATCATTAGCTATGCCACATATATTAAAGTGGTACTCTACAGAGAATCTCATCCAACAACACCCACTTCTGAAGTCTGTGCACACATTAGAAATACTATCACTTCTATGTTAACAGAAGTCAATTGTAATCTCAAGTACCACAATGCAAGACTTCAATATGGATTCGAATGTACAGGCCATCCACCAGAAAAACAATCGTTTTTGGATTCTTTATTGAAACGATCAAGTAAAGCTCCACTTCATTTGTGCACACTAGAAGATGAAACCTCTCCTAAAATGAAGTGTGTGAAGGACTCAAATACTATAACTCCACTTATAGATTCAAGACAGACAATTTGGTTTGATGAGGTATGTCATTAGTTGGATTTAACTCAGTGTTACAAATAATGTACTATATTTTATTAGGAAAAATATGATGCAGTGACTACAGACACCACTTCTAAAGGTATTTGTGTTCTAAAAAGTGACAAACCTATTTAAATGAATATAATAGTATTACCTATTCAAAAAACTTTAGTTTACAAAATAGTTTTTAATACATTTTGGTAATATGTTTATGATGGGTATTAAAATATATTTTATATAAGTGTTATAAGAGTTAATGCATAACTTTGGCAAATACATTGCCGCACTGTCTTTGATGTTCTAGTAGCTATGTGTAGTTGCTGTTAAAACTATCTATTGGCCTGAAAAATGCTAAGGTGGTGTTATCCGACAATGTGTATTGAATTTGTCATACTAAACTTAATATTCTACAGCATTTAAAGTGGAGGAAGATTGTATAGAGAAGGTAATCTGATAAAAATTTGTCATGAATTGAAATTAATTTATTAGCTTCCAAACACTAGTTGACAAAAATCTGAGACATGTGACAAATCTGACAACCTGGCTAATAGTCTGAAAGAGAAGGCATACACAAAGTTATGAACATTGTATATATACACAATGCATGTATAAGAGAGCACTATTGCTATTACAAAATGGTACTAGTCTTCCATGAAATTTTAACCAAATACATAATTACTATAAATATTCCACAACCTATAATAGTGAAGTTATTTTAAACTAAGTATTAACAAACATAGCTAAGAACTAAGCTAAAGGGAAGCTGTCTCTGAGCTGCACGACAACTGTGTGTGATATAAAATAAATGAATTGTTCCCAGGCCTAAACTGAAGTTTGAACTGTAATATCACTATTTTTACTTCCAATGTAATTCAGATTATCCCTTTACTATGAGCAATCTTGTTCTTCTAAAGTGGACTGACTCTAATAACAAGAAGCAAAGAATTCAAATAATCTCAGAACTTAGTCCCAAATGGAGTGACATCAGTGACCTACTTGGATTCAGTCCTGCTCTCACCCAACAAATAGAACTCGACTACCACAGAGTACAAGATCGTTGTAAAGAAGTCATGCGTTTATGGCTCAGCTGTGAAGAAGGAGCATATCGTTATCCCACCACATGGGAAGGTCTAATTGAACTATTAGAGGATATTGAATTATCAAGTTTAGCTTCAGACATTCAAGAGGTAGTCTGTCAAAATAAAGTATAAAGCAAACCATTATAAATAGCTACATATTTTTTGTGATAAAGTTGTGTTGAATGTGCACTAGTTGCAAAGTATAAATTTTATTGATTTTTTTTGTATTTTGTTGATAACTTATTAGCTGGACATTTTTGTACACTAGTTATGTATTCCTCACGTTTGATTGAATTATAAATTATATTTTATAGATATTGTAATTCAATGTTTGCTGTTTATGAAGAGTGATATGGATATATGGTGTGTCCTTAGGGAACACTGTAGGTCAGACATGATAGGGAATTAATTATGTCAACATAATTATTGCTCATCTCATTAAAGAACACTATTGATTGACTACTGCACCCATGTACGTCAGGCATCATTGTGGGTAGGAAACTTATCTGGTTTCTTTGTATCTATTGGTGCCATTCTTCCAGCTGATAAAGGTAGAGCCACGGTCCTCATGAATAATGAAGAATACTATTCTAAAGTCACCCAGTTAATACAATCAGGCACTTACTGACTAGTTCAGAAGGATCCAACTAAGACTCAGGAAACTAAAATAGGCCATGAATTAAAAAACTTAGAAAGGGAAGGTATATGTTGTACAACAGGTTAAGACCCACTGGATGTAGACCACCTCTTCTTTATGGTCTCCCTAATATACACAAGTTAGGAATTCCACTCAGACCTATTGTGCATTGGATCACCATCTTCCAATTTATCAAAGTTCATATCTAACATGATGATATCTCCATTGTTTGGTAAGACATGATCAAACATAAAGAATTCAACACATTTCATGCAAACAGTTAATAGTGTATGCTTGAGATCTGACAAAATGATGCTGAGTTTTGATGTGTCTTCCCTGTTCACCAATGTTCCAATAGACGAAGCGTATCTGTGATCAGAGATAAGCTTCAGAATGATGAAAGTCTAGATGAGAGAACATGTCTATCTCCTGTGTGCATCACAGAATTATTAGAGGTATGCCTTTGATCAACTTACTTTAGGTACAACGGGAACTGTTGTGAACAAGTAGATGGAGCAACCATGGGTCCAGTTTCTGCAGTTGTGGCCAACTTGTATATGGAATTCTTTCAAGAAAAGAAGCTTTAAACTCAGCTCCAGTTAAACCTGTTTTATGGAAGAGATATTATGTAGATGACACCTTTTGCATAGTTAAGAAAGGAAGTGAAAAACATTTGTTGGACCATTTAAACTCTGTAAGACCTTCTATAAATTTTACTATGGAATCAGAGGAAGATAGTAAGCTACCTTTTTGGATTGCTGATTGAAGAGAGAGAGAGAGAGAGAGTGATGGTATGCTTACATCCACTGTGTACAGAAAACCTACACACACAAACAGATACCTTCACTTTAAGTTTCATCACCTAATCATGTAAAGAGAGGAATGGTGATGCTTGTATCAGAGAGCTAGGAGGGTAGCTAATATGAGTGAAAACTTGAAGAAAGAAGAGAAAAACCTAAAGCAACCATTAGGGCAGGCTCTAAAGAGTTACCTTCTAAAGATCACACAAATACTGCTGAGCAAGAAGAAGGTTTGATTCTTACTATCATCCATACATTGCAGGATTGAGTAAGAGTATTCAGAGAGTGTGTAGAGATTTTGACATCAAAACAGCATTTAAGTCGGGTAAGACACTAAGATCACATCTTACTAAAGTCAAAGATACTATATCCATTACCACCAAGTCATCAATAGTATAGAATATACTCTGCAGTTACGGTAAAGTATACGTACATAGGTGAAACAAACTAGAAGGCTTGAGCAGAGAGTGAAACAACATCAGGATGCTTGTAAGAGAGTAGTCTGGCGTTGCCGACCCTTTACCCAATATTGCACCGCCAGACTAGTAAGAGAGGCGATGAGAAGATTTCAGCCATTGCTGAACATGCTTGGCAGCAGCATTATCCCATTACATGGGAAGAGGTAAAAGTTGTAGACAGAGCCAGTAAGAATTGTGAGTTGAATATGAAGGAAGCTCTACACATACAGATGACGCCTGATAACAACAAGTTAAACAGAGACATAGGTTTAGAGCTTCCAGGATGCTGGCTGTCCATGCTGCATGCATATCACCCTCCAAGATATAGTAGACAGTAAGTGTACCCTCCAGAAATCGTGCTGTTTACAATGTGTTGTAGGGCCAGACCCTTTACCCAATATGAAGTTTGGGTAAAGGGTCTGGCCCGCGAGACTACAATTGACCCCTGAAGAGGACTTCTTGACAATATTGGCTGTTGGAGCGAGAAAATTTGTTATTATTATAATTATTTCAGCTGAGAATGACTGAATCATAATAATAGCTAATTAATCTTACGATATAAGTATAAACCGAAAAACTAAACAAAAATAACGATGACAACCGCTTAAATTTGCAGATGCGTAGTTTGAGAAAAAGCCGAACATCTACAAGTGTGTGATGCACTAAAATATGACGAGTGTAATACACAAATCTAGTAAGAAATAAACTAACAAAACAGTTAAGGCTTTAAAACCACTGAGGACATTTCTAATTGTGGTGCCTCTTTGTAAAGCATTTATCTTCTAAGCATAGGAAGCAGACATACTATTCGATTTCTTGTGATGGTTAAGAATAACTAGCTATAGTGAGGGATAAACCATTTTCAGCTAGCAGAGGCCTAGCAGATAGAAAACTTAATTTCGATTCTTATACTGTACTTCCACAGCGTTAAAAGATCGCCGGAGTTATGAGGCCATATTCAAAGGTAGTACCGATCCTTTACCAACCAGGCCAACAAAATAAATAGGCGTGCCATGTAATAATGGACCTGGAAGACGTTGCGGGCATACCAACTGAAGTGTTTTCTCTTCTGCTCGGTGGAGAAGAAGGCGGCAGTACTAATGTTCCTTTGGTACTGGTAATACCAGGTAGCCCCGGGGTAGGCTGTTTTTACAAGCCCTTCGCAACTAAACTGTACGATTTAGGTGGAGGGAACTTTGAAGTAGTTGTTCTATCCCACGCTGGCCATTCTCCCGCCCATTACAAAGAGGAAAACCTTACACAGAAGAGCAAAACAAGCATTGAACTCTCTCCTACTGACTGGTACACTTTACAGGATCAAATCGCTCACAAACTTGCATACATCAGACTGAAAGTTCATCCTGACAGACCTCTCATCTTAGTGGGCCATTCCATTGGTTGCTGGGTCATACTTCACATGCTCAAACAGCTTCCAGCCTCAAGGGTATCAAAAGTGATTTTCCTATTTCCCACTATTGAGAAGATGGCCCAAACTCCTAATGCCCTTTCTTACTACTCCACAGTTTGGAACAGCATGAGAATTCCTTTCACAGGACTGGTATGGGCAGCTTCTCGCATGATTCCCTATGGAATGAAGTCATACATATTACATCATCGGTTCCGCACTACTCCAGAGGAACACAGGCCTTCAATTGTGGAGGCTGCAGCAAGCATAGATGAAAAGTCTCTTTATAATATAGTCAAGATGGCAGCGCAGGAAATGGAAGAGGTGGTGGAAGTTCCGTGGGATATTCTTGATTGTAATATTGATAAACTCATATTTTATTACGGAGTCCATGACAAGTGGAACGTTAAAAACTCTTTCAGCGATATGGCCACCAGGTACCCGGGAAAAGAAGTTCACATTTGTCCCGAGCATTTCCCTCATGCCTTTGTGGAAACGGTTTCAAATGAAATGGCAGAAATGGTTTTTTTAAAGTTATGATAATTTTGTGGCTGTGATTTTCATCCCTTATTTATTATTTCTTCAATTATTACTCCGGAATATTTTTTATTGTGAACTCATACTGTAATACTAATTGAATAGCATGAAGTTGATTCACTCACCTCCTCTTCTTTAATTTTTATTTTTTACTACAACTTTCAGAGTACAACAATTGAAAGCTTTAAATACATAGCCTACACACTTTACATATTATGTAATTTTATGAGTAACTTGCCTGGAATTCTGTATTGTAATGAAAATATGCTTCTATATGATTACTGGACTAAAGTGAATTCCAATGGCAAGTCTATAATTAGTCCACAATCGAGACCATGGGAGTGCTGGGCCCCAAGTCTATGCTGGCCTTGGTAAAGGGATCTGGGTAGACGGATCAGGCTGGAGACAAGGGAACCTCGTTCAACTGACTATCTCCTGCAGCGTCTCTCGATTGCGGTTCAGCGAGGGAACTTCGATCGTATCAGTATACGGAGGCATCACAACCTGACTTCATTTTATTTCTTTATTATTATTTTATTTCTATCATATTATTTAAAAGTTTTATTATAATAAGTTACAATTATTAATTATCATCATTTATTTATTATATTATTTATTAATAACTCATTTAATTTTATGTTATCAACTTGTGTAATATATTTCTGTCGTTATTAAAATTATAATAAAATATCCTCAACATATTTTCAATCAATCACCTTTTCTCCTTTGACAAAATATGACAGATGAATAGATAATGAATTAGAAGCTGTTCTATATAATATGCATTTGCAATTGTTCAAAATATTTTGATTAAAGTCTGACCTCAAATAATGTTTATGCATCATTGAAAATTAAAACATTAATGTGACCTCAAAACATCTGAGATCTATGCATTCCTTGGTTCATGCCAGGTGGCGGCGCTCCTTGATAAGCGGGCTGCCCAGGAGGGCCCATTCCAGGATGAGCCCCCATGCCCTGCTGATGGTAAGTTCCAGGTTGCCTCTGCTGCATCACTTGCTGCATCTGTATGGGCGGGTTGGCTTGCATCGGGTGCATCCCAGCACTCATGCTAGCCCTAGGGTTCATCATGTGAGACATGTGTGCTGGATTGGACCGATAAGGACCCCCGGGAGGCCCGTACTGCTGGCCCATCATCTGCTGCTGCTGTTGCTGCTGCTGCATTTGTCTCTCCCTCATCAGCCTCAAGTACTGCTGGTGCTGCTGCTGACGATGGTGCTGCTGGAAAGCCTGAAGGCGGCGGTGACCTGGGTTGTGGCCCCCAGGCACCATCATTGATCCTGCCATGTTCGGAGCGTACATGGTCGGAACGCCGCCTCCCGTGTCCGTGTTCATCATGTAGATCTTGTTCAGTCTGTGCTTCATCATGGCAGCGTCTGACTGAGACGCCATGAACTGCCGCTCATGCATGGCATCCCCTGGGGCTGTGACTCGCATCTGGCCCCCAGGACGGAACTGCGGGTTCATCATGTGAGGGTGCATCTGCTGGGGCATGTTCACGACGGGGTTCACTCCGGGTCTCTGTGGACCAGTCATTGCAACATTCCCGCCCTCAGCCATCTGGGCCCCAGCCACTCCAGGGACAGTTTGCCCAATTGGTCCTCCTGGCTGTGGTCCCCCTGAAGGGTGAGTAGGCATGCCCATACTGCCACCTGAAGCTCCTCCCATCCCGACACCTCCAGAGGTTAACGTCGCAGCACCAGGAACAACACCCTGCTTAGGGGCATCCCCTTGAGCAGAATCTGGAGCAGTGAGTGCCTTGGAAATGTCTGTGGGCGGGTTCACAGGAACAGGAACTGTTTCCTCTGTAGGCAGTTTCACAGTATGTGGACCAGAAATGAAGTTCTGGGACTGATTCTGGTGAGTGTGGAATCTGACTAGGTTCCGCTGTTCTTCACAACGCAGAGGTTTCCGTTTCATACGTACAGCACCGAACCAAGACAGCATGAGGGGGCCAGAATTCTTGACTCCCTCTAAAATCTCCCATGGGGAGATTTCTTTGACATCTTGAAACCTAAGACCCTGCAAATAAAATTAACAGATAAAAACAAACGTCACTCACAAAATCACATACACAAGCCACATAATCAAATTCAGTAATGAGGTATAGAACTGGCCTTATTATAAGGTATGTGTTAAGTCTTATTGCAATGGTATGGAAAGAGTACATATAAGGAACTAATAAATTGATTAGTTATTAAATGTTGTTTACTACTTGAAGTAACAAAAGTTATTAAATCAGTAAGCATTTAAACTAAATCAATTACTTCCATATAACATACATAACTCACTACTAACACAAAAACAAAATTAGAAAATAGAGAGACCAAGTTGTAAAAAACTTAAATTATTTGAAGGTATTTCAGAATGCCTACTATTTCCTAAACAACATCGCACCTTTATCCTATCGTTAGCCGTGGCCCCCTTGCTGTGCACCATGGAGGGAGGCGGCTTCACGGTGATGACACAGTAGTTGTTTGGAGTGATGGGGAACAGCTGCCGTATCTCTGAGGCACAGTTAGATTTAGAGCCAGCAATCTCTGCCTTGATCTTCTTGATGCACCCGGTGTGTACCTTCTTGCCTTCTTCTCCGCTGCCTGCCAGAGTGTAGTGGAACTCTGAGGACAGGGAGCCCAGGAGAGTGCTGATCATGTCCAGGCAGTTGGTGAACAGTTCGCTGAATGGGAGGAAAAGGAAGGAGGTGAAGATGCCGAGAAAGAAAAGAACACAATAACAGGCTTTGAACACTTTAGCTTTTAAGTGAATAATGATAAAATAAAATAAAGAATGAATAAACATAAAGTATGTTTGTAAATTTTTATACAGGAGATTATTTGCTCTTTTAAAATTTGGAAATTCATAACTATTTACTTCATTTTTATGACTAATACTGTATTATTTCAAACATCATTCCAGCATAGTTTTTACATAATCAATAGATTAATTGTTGTTGTTGTTGTTTATATTATTTCCCAGAATTGTATGTATACAGTATACAGCTATCACAGCAACATTTCTTCACCTACATACATACCTTGTGTCTGTCTGCCTGTCAATGGCTCCCGAGCAGATGACCTGCATGAGTAGGTGGAGCCAGTCCAAGGTGTTGGACTCACTGGCGCAGATGGAGGCCAGCATAGAACCCACCAGACTCAGACGCAACTTGAGAGCAGCAAACAACATGGCCTTGCCATGCTCATCATTGGGCATGCCCTCCTGCACACGCACACGCACATATTCAATAGACCATCATCTTATGGAGGTACCAGAGTGTCTATTTAATTCTCACCAGCATATTATTTATAATTATTAAAAATTAACATCTAAGATCCACAGTAAAAGCTTATATATAAGTATATACCTTAACAGCAAATAACAACTGTCAATACACTGCTGTTACTCACTTTGTCAAATGCTGTCAGAAAGTTTGAGAGTTGACTCTTGAGTGGTACCAATAGCTCCTCGTGAGTGGTGGACTGGGCGTGCATGCATGCCAGAACCAACTCCAGAAATGGCTGTTGCCATTGGAGACCAGTTTTGGGTGTGGTCACTCCACTGGAGGATATAACAAAAAATAATAATAATAAATTTTGGGAAAAAAATGAGTTCACCCCAAGATCACATCAGGGAAGTCTTAACAGCAATACGGGTGAGCTATAGAAGATACAATTATTAGTGCTAATGGTGTATAGTAATATTACAATACAGATGGGCGAGTCCCACTTTATATACATGTATGTAGTCTACTGATAACTTCTCCATAAGCCAGTGCTCCCAAGACAAGAGGAGAAATTAGTTTCATTCTGAGCTTTAATATTACAAATAAGTATGTCAAGATACATATTGGATGTATTCTCTCTCTTTCACAGGCTTTTTTAAACAATACAGAATTAAAAATATTTGGTCGCCACCAGGAATCAAACACAGGACCGCTTGTATAGCGCACAAGCGCTCTGCCACTGAGCTATGATAACCACCCGGCAAACAAACACTCTAATTCTGTATTTATACTGTTAAGGGGTACTGCTATGCTACAGTCTCACTCTCAACAGACCAACAAAATTTCTCTTTTTCAAAGATTCTCATTATTCGTTGAATATTTTTACTCCTCTAATTTATCACTTCACAATTTCTTTCTCAGCCTTCTTTTACTCATTTATGTTTGTTTGCCGGGTGGTTGTGGTAGCTCAGTGGCAGAGCGCTTGTGCGCTATACAAGCGGTCCTGGGTTCGATTCCCGGTGGCGACCAAATATTTTTAATTCTGTATTGTTTAAAAAAGCCTGTGAAAGAGAGAGAATACATCTAATGAGTAAAAGAAGGCTGAGAAAGAAATTGTGAAGATACATATTGTATTCGAAACTCACTGGAATTTTAAAAATTTTAATTAGCACAAGCTCCAAACACAATGAATTACAGACCATTACATACTTTCTCTACAGACTGACCTTGTGGGCTCTAGTCGACCTTCTCTTCTCCTGGTTCTTCTCTGGGTTCCACCATTGCCCTTGGCCCAGGACATTGCCCGCACTCTTCAAGACACGTCCCAACACAGACTCCTGGAGCTTAGAGACGAGAGGAGTGACCAACCAAACGCTGGGACTGTAGTCATGACAACACCAAACAAAACAGTTGGTGATTAAAAATAATAATAATTAAAATAATGAAACCAATCAAACAAAACAACAACAATAACAACTAGAAAACAAATAAACCATATTGTGTATTTGGTCTAAGATATGGCCAATTATGGGCATGCCCACAGACACTAAAGCAGCTGATTTACTATACTATTTCCTGTCCATAAAATCTAGATGACTGAGATCTCAAGTTACATCGGAACATTGAATAACTGTAATAACGTATTTTTACTCTAAGCCATAAATATAGTTTCTCCATGCCGCCCATAACTCCCTTACCTAAAAGATCCGTCTCCTCCCTCCACACAGGACTCGATGGTCTGCCCAAGCCACTCATCTCCACACGAGCCTTCAAAGACGCGGATCACCTGAGCTGCCAGGTCCTCCAGTAGCGCTGCCCAAGCAGTGGCCCCCACGGCTTGTGCAATGGACGCATTGATGTGCAGGAGTGAATTATTCACTGTCCACTGGTCCAGATTCTAACAGAGGACAACATGATTACATCATCGTTACATCATTTACTATTACATACACATGTACCCAAAATATTAAATTTTAAATACTTTTTAGTTATACTTATTAAATAAATAACTAAATAAAAGTAAATAAAAAAATAAAATAAATAAATAAATAAATAAATAAATAAATAAAGGGGACTATCTTTATATACTACTGCATATGAGAAAACCGACCGTTGTGACAAAATTTTAAAAATTGATTTTATTCGGTAATCTTCTAGTTTTAACGGGTCAAAAGTGCTTACCGTTCATTCTTTAACTTGGAGCGTCTCCGCGGGCTATACAAACACTCAGAAAGTCACGCGGTTAGCTCCATCAAAAAAAATTAAACTCAGAGAAAATCGCGTTAAAGTTTTACGAGTGTTCCGTTCACGGACCGTTATACTATTACAAAAGAATTACGTAATGTTAATAAGATTTTCCCGGAAAGGTTTTGTGCAGAGTTTTTGGCTTACTGCTCCTCCAAGACTTCATGAAAATAGTTTGGTAAGCTTTTAGGCTCTAGCTGCTAGTCATACTCGGTAAGCTAGAGTTTTTGCTGTAAGCTATTATTCCTTCGGCCATTTTTCTTTAAGCTTCTGCGGGTACGTCGAGGTCACCAATATCATGTTCTAGAGGCACAACTACGATCTAACACTAGCTACCCTTACTCAGCTACCAAGACTCGCCCGGAACATTGTTGAATAATCAGTCAGTATTCTTATTAACGCACTGTACATGAGGTGATTACAGAAATTATAAAGCTTGCGAACCGAATAACAATACAATGCGAATGACGTAATGATGTGGCAGTTCACAGTGATTCACTATACCTTCTCCCAAATCAGCCAAAATTTTAACCTGGGGTAGTCTGATAGTAAAGGTTTCAGAAAACACCAAAAAAAAATTTGAAAAAATTGACTTTACCGTGTGTTTACTCGATTTTAATTTAATGTCACAACGGTCGATATTCTCATAGCCGGTCACATATAAATAAAATAAACTGGCTAATAGTAGTATTTTGAGAATAAAAAAGTTGATAAAGCTTACGAATACTAACAAACACAATAAATAATCATAATCTTTCTTCTTGTTCTGCTTACCTTCAAGATGTCCTCCAGTAGATCTGAAGAATCACTCTTGGCAAGTCTGCCGAGGTCCTCCATGGAAGGAGAGGTGGAGTAAGGACAGCAGAGAAGCAGGAGATGGCGGGATTGTGCCAATGGCAGCATTCTGTCTCCCAACATGTCCAAGTCCAGCAGGCGGGTGGAGTGGGTGGCACACTGGCTGCGTATCCATGGCTCCACACACACCTGCTCCAGAGTCTTCCTCAGCTGTGACATTCAATACATGTAAACACATTATAAACACACACACATACATACATACATACATACATACATACATACATACAGTAGGAGACAATAAAGTTCCGAATTCCGTTCCATAATACGGCCATAAAACGGTAGTACATGTATATTTACCGCAGTTTTTATCGTTGCGTTCCGTACCATTTGGACTAAACGGCCGACACCGTTTATGAAAACGGTAAAAAAACGGTTAAGCTTTTCCATCAATTCACAGATATTTTATAGCTAGAAACTCTTCCATACAGTAGCTATATCAGCAAGCAAAGGCCTTGTATAATTAAACGCTACGGGGATAGTGCAAAAAAGCCCATACAAAAATTTTAATTATTTCAATAAAGCTGCAGACCCAACATCGAGAAAATGTCGATACTGTACAGTGGTCAAACTAACAATTCTCCGCGAGACAACTTCGAATAGGACAGCTTCAATTTTTTAACCCAAAAAGCTCCACCTCTGGAGCCTGTAAACAAAAAAAATTGGAACGTTTTATTGGATAAACGATTTTTTTTATATTTCTTTGAGCGAGGCGTGCGGTGAACAAGAAAGATTAAAACAGTAATGCCAGTCGAACGGAACGGCCGGTTTTTTTGTTGTTGTTTTTTTACAAAACTAGCATACTGTTTTTCCCCGTCTTCTGACAGCCATTCTACAGAACAGAAATTCAAAACTTTATTTTGTCTTCTAATATACTGTACATACTACACTACATACATAATGCCATACATACATACACACATAATGCCATACATGCATACATACATACATACATACATAATGCCATACATGCATTCATACATACATACATACATAATGCCATACATACATAATGCCATACATGTATACATACATACATACAAACCTACATACATACACATTTGTACATATACATACTATTTACATACATACATGAATACAAACCATACAGGTCTAGGCCCTTTTCTAACACAAGCTCACCTTCCCCAAAGCCATATCATGTCGCGTCATGCTGCCGTGAAGAAGAACAGAGTCAGACTTTTGTACGTTCAGCCTCACCAGGTCCTTCATCACCATCACCACGTAGCCCAGGTGCAGCTTGCGACACTGCGCCCTCAGGGCGTGCTGAGCGAACGGCGGCAGGGTGACCCTGGAGCCCTCCCCGGCCCTTTTGCCACTTGCTCTCCCCTGCGGTAGGCGTCCACGAAGACGTGCAGTGCAAGGGAGTTGATGAAGTCCAGCGCATAAGGTGCCTGGGAGATGTTGCTGGACAGACTGAAGAACCGTATCACTGGTCGAACAACATACGTCACCAAGTCTGAGAGGAGGAAGACGTTGTTGGCCAGCAGGAGAACAACAAATAAGATGAGAGAAGAATGAATGTCTTTGTGACCAGGAACCTGAAGGGGAACAACAAAAACAACAACCACAATTTATAATATTTTATGCTTTTTTTTTTTAATGTAGTGAAACTGCATAATATATAATCATGTTGTTTTTTTTTAACTGGAAATAAAAAAATTAAAAAAACAACAACAACAAAAAAAACAACAACAAATATCAAACTGTATGAACAACGAAAATACTAATAATATAATTATAAACAAAGTTTTTTTTTGTTATCTCTTATTTTAGAAGCCAATATAATATTTAAAGTTTAATTAATTATTGATTCTTCTAACTAATTCTGCTGTAGAAAATATTGCATGCAAAATGAATGATCTGACCTGTCATATTCCTAACTACTTATCACTTCAATGAACATGTGAGGGGCGTGTAGCCCACATGCACACACTCACATTGATCCTGCTAGTGAGGGACGTGTAGCCCACATGCACGCACTCACATTGATCCTGCTAGTGAGGGGCGTGTAGCCCACATGCACACACTCACATTGATCCTGCTAGTGAGGGGCGTGTAGCCCACATGACTTCCCTTGAGCACTTGAGGAGGGACGCATAAAGCTCTGAAAGCTCCCATCAACTCTCTGTTGACCTTTGCCCCACAAGAGCTGCTGGCAGCAGCACAGATGTGCGCCAGATCACACAACCCTCACTACACACACACACATACACACACACACACACACAACAAAAAAAATCACAATTATCTGTATAATAATACACTTGTGTGTTAGTACGACGACCGACAGTGTGCATATTCCGAATAATTCATGAGCTTGGTGCGGTTTGTTAAAGAATCGTTACCTTATGGTAAGTATAATGTCGTCACATTCAGTAGAACGTGCTGGTTATTTCTAATTAGGCCATGTAGTTTTAAAATGGAAGGGAAGAGAAGGCAAAAAGGCGAGTGATATTGTAACTAAAAAGCGGGTGGAATCGACGAGTAAAGGCAGGGGTCAGTTTCCAAAGGAAGGTAAAGTACATAATAGAAGACAAAACTTTCTCAAAGTAGGACAGAAATTCAGAAAGGAAAAGGGGACTTCTTGACTCAGAAGAAGAGCTGAAGAAAGGAGACGTGGGGTACAAGAAAAGCTCAGATTTAGAAAAAAAAAAAGAGAGCAGGAGAGGGAAACTTATGTAATTAACAATGGTAGAGAATGGTAACTGAGCAAAATAACTTATGCTACTGCATTCTTACTTTGCAATACGTCAAGCTATGTGGCGGGGTACTTGCTAGTAATATTATATACAATGTAATGAAAATTGAAAAAAAGTAAGATAAATACATTCCATTGAAGTAAAATATTTTCGTTTGTAACTCCAATAATTACCAATATTATTATTATTACCAGGTGGTGCCCTTCATGCAGGCAGTGAATAAGATGTCTATAGCAAAGGAAGCCAAGAGAGTCTTGGACTGATGAGAGGCTGCCTTCAATTGGATGCATAACTTGGGGACTATACAATCACTGCAAACAATAAACAATAACAAAAAACAAACTAAAAATCCAGTGCATACATGTATGTATGCATGAATGAATGAATGGATGTATGTAGTATGCAGCATTTCATACAGAGATAGGGGCCCAGGGAGTCCCCCCCCCCCCCCCCCCAAGAATTTCATGAAATAAATAAATAATATTTACTACTTAATGATATTCTATGGTTTTATAACGGTATTATTCGATTTTGTTGTTCTAATATTTGGTGAAGGTTCACTTCAGTTAATTGAGGTCCTTCAATTACAATACGCATTTGCCTTCCAAAATTGATGTCACTAATTCTAGACCTGAGATAATTTTTAATCAAATGGGTGTGGTTTCAACAAAGTGGGTGTGGTCAAACAAACGTGTGGGCCTTCTCGCCCGCCCAGAAAAAATCCTGTATGAAACCATGAACATTTGTATGCATACACGTATAGTTGCATTTTAATTCATTTATTCATTCCTATATTCATTACTACACAGCACATTGAGTTGACAAAGCTTAGGGAACAGCAAATGAATAGATTAATATATGCATGCCTTCTTCCTCCATGGCTAACTTACATACAAGCACATGTTTCAAGCTAACCTAAGTTTAGGAGGCAGAATCTTCTGCCACTCCTGCATGTCAGATGCCAGAGGAGAGTAACTGTCAGCCAACATGGCGTCTCCCAGCTGCATGCACAAGTGACCAAAACGGGAACGGAAGGTTGACTGAAGGTACGAGCAGTTGGTGTAGAGGGTGTGGAGGAACAGGAACACAGACTTCTGGTTGGGAGTAACTTCTACAGTCTGAATACCTTCCAGCACACGACACAGGCTACAGAAAATATTAAAAAAGGAAAACGTGAGGATAAAATATGTTAAATGAGGATGAAATCATAAGATGAGGAAGAAGATATAGGACAAAGACAAACGTAAAGATATAGGATGAAGTATAAGACAAGGATGTAGATATAAGATGAGGATGAAGATAAAAGACAAACGTAAAGATATAGGATGAGGTATAAGACAAGGATGTAGATATAAGATGAGGATGAAGATATAAGACAAACGTAAAGATATAGGATGAGGTATAAGACAAGGATGTAGATATAAGATGAGGATGAAGATATAAGACAAACGTAAAGATATAGGATGAAGTATAAGACAAGGATGTAGATATAAGATGAGGATGAAGATGTGAGAATGTTTTGGTAGTGGATGTATCACAATAAACAGTACCTGCTGCTAAAACCAGTGCCTACACGTACATTACTATTAATCCTATTATTCTGAAGGAAATGTAACAATACTGCATGAAAACCACACACATGTAGAGAATGTAAGCCTACGTGCACTTACTTCTCAAAGATGACCACAGTGTCATGCTGAGAGAGCAGCAGGCATGGCAGGTAGCTGTGAATCAGACACATTAATGGCATACACAGCTCAGGAGGCAAGCAAGGGGGAGGAGGAGGTCCTCTCCTGTGGTCTCCCTTCGGTCCAGCGGGTAAAGGGAAATCGCAGGCCACGACGTCCACGAGTAAGGTAACGAGCTGATGGATGGCTCCACATATCTCTAGGAGCTCACACACGAACACGAGCTGTGAGCACGAAGGATACGGGTTCTTGCGAGAAAGAGGCTCGCGTAGAAGTTCCTCGCACGCCGAGGCAATGACATGCTGTTCGTAGGACAGAAGAGACTGGAACTTGGAGATGACAACCTTCACTCTGGGCTCAAATATGGCCGGCTTTTGGACGCCGTTTAGTCGACAATAGCAATGTTCTACTTCATTAGATATCTGCTTCACAATCCCTTCCACCTTCTGACGCACACGCCCAACTCCGCACAGAACGACCGAGCGCTCGTTATTCTCCTGACGCCGAAAGCTAGAGCAGCTGATGGGGAAATAGGCAGCGTATATGAGGTGCCTGGAGCCATTCTTGTCCAGAGTCGGGTCTGTGAGATGCTCTTCCTCCATGAAGAAAGTTGAGAGGGAAAAGATTAAATGATCTCCCTTCGTCTGGTTGTGAGACGAACTTGTGATATCCTTGAAGTTACCCATGCCGGTGTTGAACGAGCCACCCCCTGGAGATGAAGGACCTGACGTTATCCCAGACAAGCTTGACTGGCTTACCCGTTCCAGGGAATGTTCTGAAGTCCCGCCTCCGCCACTCCCTCCTCCGGGGATGTCCAGGTGGGGCTGCCTGAGAGCTGGAAGAGGTATGGAAAGAGAGAGTTCTTGGTCTTGAGGTGCCGGACGCTTTCGAGAAACCTCCTCCAGACCAGCGAGTTCATCCTGCGCGAAGGACAGGTAAGGGATGATGGCCTGTTTGATTTCTCCCCGGGCGATGAGAGTGGATAAATAGGCCTTGTAGGAGAAGATGTTGAGACGAATGAGTTCACAGAAGAGCAGAACAAGACCGTAAAAAGGTTCGCTAGATTTGATTGGAGAAGAGAGATCATCTAAAATAAGAGAGAAATACACAAAAAGAGAAAGTAAAAGCCTTTTGAAACTTTTTCTGCGCAAATCTGCTTAATAAACATTACTTTACCATGTTGTTGTTGTTTTTTGTCATGTGAGTGAGGCAAGGATTCTCAACAGCTCTGCGAACGATATAAGAGTGTAATGTTTCAAGTAAGTTATTTACAAGACTCTGGGAAGGCCCTACACAACTAAGGTTCTTCTATTGGGTGTTACTCACAATATGCAATGGTCCGCTGTATGCTTTGTGGGAAGGGCTCAGCAGGATCTGACACCTCCCACATAGAGATTTACGGCTAACTCTTAGAGACATGTTTTGTGTCAGGAACGTGATTGCCAATTATTCATTTTATGTCATACAGAGACAGTAGCTATGTGTGTTTGTGTCAAACATGTAATTGTCAGTTGCTGTTTTGTGTCATTGTTGTTGGGCACTTCCATTAGGGCCTCTGCACATAGGGCAGGTGCAGGCCATCATTTTCAGTCAGTCAATTTTTTGCATTATTCTTGAAGTCTACATAAGATTTAATAACTCTTTGTGCAAGCTGATAATAAACTGACTGTGTGAGTCTGACTAGTGGAATTCGAGAGTCGTACTTCCCCACAGTTTCTATCTCATTGCATACAATAATGGTTCAGCAATTATACATGAGTATTCCTGGAGGCTCCAAGCACACAAGTACCTGGGTGTCCTTCAGTTATTATACATAAGCATTCCTGGGGGCTCCAAGCACACAAGTACCTGGGTGTCCTTCACTTATTATACATGAGTATTCCTGGAGGCTCCAAGCACACAAGTACCTGGGTGTCCTTCAGTTATTATACATAAGCATTCCTGGGGGCTCCAAGCACGCAAGTACCTGGGTGTCCTTCAGTTATTATACATGAGTATTCCTGGGGGCTCCAAGCACACAAGTACCTGGGTGTCCTTCAGTTATTATACATAAGCATTCCTGGGGGCTCCAAGCACGCAAGTACCTGGGTGTCCTTCAGTTATTATACATGAGTATTCCTGGGGGCTCCAAGCACACAAGTACCTGGGTGTCCTTCAGTTATTATACATAAGTATTCCTGGGGGCTCCAAGCACACAAGTACCTGGGTGTCCTTCAGTTATTATACATGAGTATTCCTGGGGGCTCCAAGCACACAAGTACCTGGGTGTCCTTCAGTTATTATACATGAGTATTCCTGGGGGCTCCAAGCACACAAGTACCTGGGTGTCCTTCAGTTATTATACATGAGTATTCCTGGGGGCTCCAAGCACACAAGTACCTGGGTGTCCTTCAGTTATTATACATGAGTATTCCTGGGGGCTCCAAGCACACAAGTACCTGGGTGTCCTTCAGATATTATACATGAGTATTCCTTGGGGCTCCAAGCACACAAGTACCTGAGTGTCCTTCAGTTATTATACATGAGTATTCCTGGGGGCTCCAAGCACGCAAGTACCTGGGTGTTCTTCAGTTATTATACATGAGTATTCCTGGGGGCTCCAAGCACACAAGTACCTGGGTGTCCTTCAGTTATTATACATGAGTATTCCTGGGGGCTCCAAGCACACAAGTACCTGGGTGTCCTTCAGTTGTTATACATGAGTATTCCTTGGGGCTCCAAGCACACAAGTACCTGGGTGTCCTTCAGTTATTATACATGAGTATTCCTGGGGGCTCCAAGCACACAAGTACCTGGGTGTCCTTCAGATATTATACATGAGTATTCCTTGGGGCTCCAAGCACACAAGTACCTGAGTGTCCTTCAGTTATTATACATGAGTATTCCTGGGGGCTCCAAGCACGCAAGTACCTGGGTGTTCTTCAGTTATTATACATGAGTATTCCTGGGGGCTCCAAGCACACAAGTACCTGGGTGTCCTTCAGTTATTATACATGAGTATTCCTGGGGGCTCCAAGCACACAAGTACCTGGGTGTCCTTCAGTTATTATACATGAGTATTCCTGGGGCTCCAAGCACACAAGTACCTGGGTGTCCTTCAGTTATTATACATGAGTATTCCTGGGGGCTCCAAGCACACAAGTACCTGGGTGTCCTTCAGATATTATACATGAGTATTCCTGGGGCTCCAAGCACACAAGTAAGCACACAGTGTCCTTCAGTTATTATACATGAGTATTCCTGGGGGCTCCAAGCACGCAAGTACCTGTTCCTTCAGTTATTATACATGAGTATTCCTGGGGGCTCCAAGCACACAAGTACCTGGGTGTCCTTCAGTTATTATACATGAGTATTCCTGGGGGCTCCAAGCACACAAGTACCTGGGTGTCCTTCAGTTATTATACATGAGTATTCCTGGGGGCTCCAAGCACACAAGTACCTGGGTGTCCTTCAGTTATTATACATGAGTATTCCTGGGGGCTCCAAGCACACAAGTACCTGGGTGTCCTTCAGTTATTATACATGAGTATTCCTGGGGGCTCCAAGCACGCAAGTACCTGGGTGTCCTTCAGTTATTATACATGAGTATTCCTGGGGGCTCCAAGCACACAAGTACCTGGGTGTCCTTCAGTTATTATACATGAGTATTCCTGGGGGCTCCAAGCACACAAGTACCTGGGTGTCCTTCAGTTATTATACATTGAGTATTCCTGGGGGCTCCAAGCACACAAGTACCTGGGTGTCCTTCAGTTATTATAGTCAAATGTAACTAATCAAAGCCATTATAGTGTACATCTCTGACAGCACCAGGAAGGAACCTGCTATATTCTAAACCCCTTACCTGGCAAAGGAGCTCTTTGATCCAGGAACTTTACAAATATTGTCTGCAATGGGAATGGGATGTCGGAGAAGTTGGAGTATGTGTTTTCCTCAAAGCCCTCCCATGTCTCATCCATACTTGCCTTGTCTCTCTCTTCCTTCCAATCTCCACCCTAAATGACACACCCATCATGTTAAACCCCAGGGGCTTTTCCCTCCCACCCCCTCAATTAACATACCCTCATTAGCTGGTCCTGTCTCTGGCGTAGTATCATAGCCGCCAAAAGTGGGCGGTGGTTTCCAGAGCGATGAGGAGTCACCGCCCACTGGCACAGGAGCATGGCAAACATGTCGTTGGTTAGAGGGTGCTCCATCCCCTTCTGCTCGGCCGATATGCGATGGTAAAGGGTAGTCAGAGGGTTGAAGGCGTGGCATTTGGTGAAGGAGTGGGTGTTGAACATTAGCACCTGCATGAAGAAAATACAATCACTTTGAAGAAATGAACCGGAAATATCAGGAGAAGAAATACAAAGACAAGAAACATCAGCAATAGTTGGAAGAAGAAACATGAGCATCTGTACGAAGAAAACGATAAGATATAAGAAATATTAGCAGTTATTGAACAAAGCCAGTACATACTAGCTTATGGACGGTACGCTAAGATGTGGGTTCTATCTCTGTCACTACAGCTTCGAGACTAGTACGGAATAATGAAATTTTGGCCTCCAAAATATTCATTATCAACAGGTTTAAATTTGGAGTGAATTATGTCACTCGAACGCACTGGGTATCAACCCAAATAAAGTGACTACTTTAAATAGTCACTGATCAGCCAGCATGTACGTATCTTCGTTCGGGACGCGTCGGAATAGTGTGGACTCATAAACATCTCACACATGCTGAACAGTTTGGCTAATGATATTCATATATCTTGTAAACCACTAGCCCTGTGTCATCGTGTATGGCCTATATGTTGTGAATAGCATGTAGATTTGACTTTTTGCTCTAGTCTTTGCCAATTGACTTTTAGTTTTGAGGGCGGTGGTATTTTAGCAGCTCCCGTTGCAAGTGCCTCGGTGCCAGCGATAGGGGTACGATAGGGGTATATGCGAATTTATAGCCGTGGCTGGAGTGACTAGTTCTGGTCCTTCGACAAACACGCGACTCGCTCGAAAGAACACACCCCGTGCTCGAGGAAGTTACGCCCCCTCAAATAATGTATGTACACTACCAATTAAAGAGCAAGTGACATAAAATAGATGTGCTATAATTTATTGTGGCTGTACATCTTGATAAGAGGTTTAGACAGAATTGAATAAGGTGGTGTGTGTTTGTATGTGTGTGTGCAGTTTTGCAGTTAAATAATGAATAACCAGCACATGTATTAACATATGTATATGTTACATGTGTACTGTTAATCTATACCTTCAGACGTTGTGTGCAAGTCCGCACAGTCACAGCTGACCAATCAGAATCCACGGCCTTGTTCCTCATCATGATCTCTTGCTCAGCTGAAGCCAGTGCACATATCATCTAAATAGAATATACATGGACCAGTTATTAATTTGATGACTAATAATAAAATGATAATAACAACAACAATAATAATAACAATAACAATAAAAAAATAAATAACAGAAAATTGGACGAATAAAGTAGCACCAAAAGAAATCTCAGATTACATAATTCCACAATGAGCTGGCATAATTACTCTCTAGATCCCTTAAAACACACCAAAAAAAATCGCGCATTCTTGAATTCTACGTTGTACACGTACATAGTTGTAATGATGGGAATTTATCCGTCACTAAGTGAAGATGGCGTCCTGGCCGTATGCTTGCGGTCTCTTGATGATGACGACATGCTGGACTTCTTCCTGGTTTTAGTAGTGGCCACACCCACTGGGGTGCCTGCATTGCTGTGCAGTTCAGTCTTGATTCCACTGATCCCAGGCTCCGTCTTGATGGACACAGTGGTACTAGAATCAAACACGGAGTCGTCCTCCATTGGGGGGTCCTCCACCAAAGATTTGAGGGGGATGCTGGATGGAGGGGGCTGAAATTTGGCCAGTTTTTGCTATAGCTCGAATATGGTGGACCTACGCTGACAGAAATTCTTGACTAAAGGACGTGCCAGTACCACACACGCAGCTACATCTATCAGATGCTGGAAGAGAAAGTGGAAAGAAATAGTCAAAACTAATGTCCCAATGAATTAATGCTTCAACAATTATAGGTAGTAGCTATTTATTTGTATATATTATATACAAATAAATAGCTACTACCTATAATTGTTGAAGCATTAATTCATTCAGCTTATTATATAATAATTATACTAATTAATAGCAATAATTTCAAGCAGGTGGTTGGCCTTTTGTTTACAAAAAGCTCACACCCACCCACTAGCCTACACATATTGCGCACACACACATACACACACACACCTTCAAAGGGTAAGTACAGTTGAATTCCCTTAGTGTCTGTAGGTTTGATGTGTGGTTGAACTATTTAACACCATAGTTACCAGTGCAAACTGTTTAATAGATGACAGAATGTTGCTGTTTTGTGGGGGTAATAGTGTGAGGTCCAACTGTTCCAGAAATTTCTGTAATACAAACTCTAGCAGAGTCCTGGATCATACCACACTGCTTCTTCTTGTGCAAGAACAAAGTAAATATAAATAAAACCTAGACTGCATTTATTTAATATCAATTCATATAACCATTTGATTTTGCCTATTCCTGTTGAAATTCTGCCAGGACATCAAAGGTATCTTGAAAAATATTCACTGATTCAGTGTTTCTGGCATGCTTTACATGTATCTGCACTATTTCTTCTTCATACAATCCTAGACCAAAGATATAATATAATTGCCATTCTATACTAAGTCATATAGCTATATTTATTATATTCATAACTTACTACGTACTACTTGTTGTACAGTTAAGCCAGTATCATCAGCAGCTTCTTCACTGAAACATCAGAGGAACACGAAACGTTCCCCCTACTTCTACCTGTCCTCCGAAGTCTGAAGCTCGATAGCTATAACAGCTAACCACGGTATGCAGTAAGGCTTCCCAAAGCAAAACGACGGGTGGAACGATTTAGGGCAGAGAGAGAGGCATGGCTTTAAAGGGGGGGTTTTTGACAAAACGCACTCGATGCTCAATTTTGACGATCCGATCGCTAAGTTTTGCGATTGGGCCGCGACTGAGTTCTTCTGGTAAAGTAATGAGGGAACTACGCGTGGGTGCTAGCAAGAAAGACTATGCTGTTGTGGTTGAAAAATGTTGGAAGTATTGAACAAGGTATGTCTTAAGAAAAGGTTGGCGTAAAGAACAAGTCAGAATGGGAAGCCTGTAGCTACTTTTGGGGATGCAAAACAGTTTAATCTCTGTTTTTCATTAATTGGTTCGATTGAAACGTAAGTGCACGATAATATAGAAGTTGCTATTTTGGTAAAGACTAGTTTTTAGCATAAATAAAATGGGAGCAAAGTGACCTCACACTGTCACAGGCAAAATTATCCATGTTAGTGGGCATTATTCAGAAGCTTCTTGAGCAGAATTCATACTGTAGTGGAGATTACACATTGTATATTTTTATTATTATTATTTGCATCTCATCTTATTTGTTGTGATTGTTCGTTGCACTCCTGACTGTGACGAAGTGTTAAGTATGCAATGGTGGATGTTATATTGGGGGGAGTGGTCAAGGTGGGTACATGAGTGGCACATGTGTGAATCGCTGTTTTTTTTTGACCTGACTAGAGTTCTGCTAGTAATTTGGTACAGCTAGAATAGGAGGAATATACATAATATAACAATGAATGCCAGGTTGTGATGAGCTGTCCACACTTGGTAACTGGGAGGTGCAAACAATCAAACTCTGTTGCAAGGGAATAATTTACTCGATTATGTTATGTGTAGCAGCTAGTGCACATAACTATAATTGATTAGCAGGTGGTAAATAGTGTATAGCGCATTGTTTACTGTTAAATTTAATGTTGATCAAACACAAGAAGTGTTCACTTCGTTCCTATTCCACTGCCTTCAAATATATACTGTGGTGATAGAGAAATTACATTAAGTGAAGTTCACAAGAAGAATTTATTCTATACGTCAGTCCACTCTAGACTGATTGCGAGTAATTGTTCGCAAAAAAACAACAACAACAACTTCATAACATTTAAAAAAGCGTTTCATTGTCACTTACTTTTTATTTTATTTTATTTTTTTAATTTTTTATCCTCTTACTATGAACAGCTGTAACAGTCTGGGAAAGATGTGAACGCTTATTTTGTTTTATATTTCCCCCGAGATGATTAGGGGGGAAGCAGTGTTTGATTCAGAATGGGGGGAACACTGGGATCTCTCCCACCCCCAACTTTTTCTTTTTTGGTAATGATAGTTTGCCATTATTTAAGCTATTCGGATCAGATCAGTCATAGATAGTCGTTACTTTTGTGTGCTCATCGTCACATTCCAAGTGCATGTAATTTTTATTTTATTTTTTTTTTGTTGTTGTTGTTGTTGTTTTGAAGTAATGTTGCGTGCTGCTTATCTTCCCTCAGGGTAGGTGAGAGCTTCCTGGACCAAGTGAGGTTGTATTTAGAGAAAGACGTTCAGGATACTGATAATATGACCACACCCACTCCGAACCTCAGGCACTCAAACTACTCTTCCAGAAGGACTGTGCACAGCTGCACAAGTGAGTTTAATATCAGGTGGCAAAATTGTTTATAGCATTACTGTTATTATTATTATTATTATTATCATTATTATTATTATTATTATTATTATTATTTTATTTATTTTTGATGTGGTTGTTAGTTTTTGTTATATATTTCCATTTCTCTGTACTTTCTCACAGGCAACTGCACAAGGTCATGGATCAGTCCACCACTGATCTCCACACAGCTCTAGATATGTATCAAGAACATATCAACGAAGCACAAGGGATGCAAATGAAGTAAGACATGATCTATTCAGTTTCCATAATTACTTACATTATTTTTAGGAGTTACGCTGTCCGGCTTTTTCTATCTGGAGATTACGAGTTTCTTTGTCGAATATACGGACTTAGTGGTGCCAGTGGTATGTAGTTTCCTTCAAAGCACACAACAAAAATATATTCTAATTTTTTAATAGGTCGGCATAATTGCTTATGGTGTCATATCACTAGTGCAGAGTTGTCTCAACCTTTAGTCCAGAGAGGTTTATCTCCGCTGCGCTCACTCCAGACTCTGAAAGATGATCATGGCCGCTTCATCACACAGGGCCATGGCAACCTCAAATTGGCCAAAAACTACAATAACGTAATTGGAGAAACAATTTTTGATATTCCGCTTGAAAATGTAAGAATTTATTCATTTTAAATAAAAATTTACTTACATTTTATATAGGTTTGCATACCTGGCTTGCATTTATCTTTGGGAATTTTCAATCGGTTATGGACCCTTTTGGAAACCCACTGCAAGCAGCTGGACTTCTCTCTGGCCACAGAAGGTGCTTCTACCAGCAGTTTTCAGGGTGATAGTAGTGACTCTCTAACGAAATGGTCCACCCTAAAGTTAGAGTTGAGGACATCTGTGCAGTACGCTGAAGTCGTTTCAGACTTGTTGACATACACCACGATATCCTTAGAAGATGTCACTGGCAGTCAGCTTCATAAGAGTCTTCTGGATGAGTTGGAAGCAGTCAAAATGAAAACGAAGGACCTGGTACATTTACGTAGTTGATTATATTAGCAAAGTATTAATGACTACTTGTATAAAATAGGAATCTCAAGTTGCTGATATTGAAAGTGTCCTTCAAAAGAGATTTGACCACAAAAGAGGACCGTACTACAGCAGCTTGGAAAAAATCCTTGACCAGCTAAATGTCAAGAGGCAAGCATATCAAGGTGGCACCTTCATAGGGAACCATGTCCACAAGTTGCTCAAGGTAAATAGATTGCATACATGTGTATGAAAACAAAACAAAAAAGAAACGTACTAAAAATGCTTTTGTACTGTTGAAGCCTGATAGTATCACCATCCTGTTTGACGGAATCCGGGCAGTCAGCATTCACCATCCATCCAGTGACTTCTTCTGCTGAGAAGATGACCGATGTATTTACAAGGGCGTTTGACCTCTTTGGAAGCTGCCACAGGGGTTACAATTCCTCTCATTGCATGGCTGAAAAAGATATTGATGACCTAGGTAACATTCCAAAATATTCTAGAACTCATCACATTTACCTTTTTTTTTTAATGGCCTTTGTTAGAATCGCATATCAGCCAGTTCCTGAAGTTTTACAGGGAAGCGTTTCCTTCGGCTACCATTTTGCCCAAAATGCACATACTGGAGGATCACGTTATTCCCTGGATTCGCAGGTGGAAATTGGGATCAGGATTGATGGGAGAACAGGGAGAAGAATCCATTCATGCCCATGTCATGAAGTTAGAGAGGGTGCATCAGGGGATTCCAAATGAGCTGGACAGGTTGAAATATATATTTAAGGAGCAGACTTTGGAGTCAGCACCAGCTCTTACCTCCCTAAGACCTCCAGCAAAGAAGAGAGGTCCATACAAGAAGAGACAACCACCAACAAAGAAGCAAAGGCTCTCTGGCGACCAATAGCCACACATTGAAGACAACATTTTATCATTAAGTATTTCTTGTAGTTTAGCTATATACATACTTACAGAAGGACAGCTGCACAGGTGAGTGGGTGTGGTTGGTCTATTGGTTAATGTCAGGTGACAAATATTGTGTACTGCACATATTATAATAGTATTATTGTTATTTTTATTATTGGTTATTATTTTATTATTATTAGTTATTGGGTACTGAACCTGCCTACCAAGTGAAGATGGATTTAGAGAATGACGTATCTCAAGACACTGATCCTATGACCACACCCACTCCGAACCTCAGGCAGCTCAAACTTCCAGAAGGACTTTGCACAGCTGCACAAGTGAGTTAGTCTATTGGTTAACCCATTCACCGGCACAAGCGCCTGTAGGCGCTCAAGGATGACGTAATGCGGGGAAAAATAATTTTCCCCTCAACACTGAAGCTTAGCTGCAGCGCCCAGAGCACGGCTAATGTTATTCTATTACATGTATTTTTAGAATAGAAATAGCTATTATGTAACTAAGATAGTCAGGCTAAAAATAAACTTGACATTAGCTCGAAAAATGGCGATAAGTTTGTCTGCAACTGAGGTGGTGGATATTGTCTACGACGACGTTTTTGACTGCAAACGTGAGAGGGAGGGGTACAGGAGCTATATAGCTACCTTGGAGGTACTACTGTCAAGAATAGAGAGTTGAACTTGCCCACTAAAGTTGTCATTTTGTTGTGGGTTGAGGAAACTACTAGTTTTTAACTTGAGAGCTACTAGAGCACTGTAGGGAGCGAACATACCAGCATCTGTGTCGAAGAGAAAAAGGGACCTTGATATTCCAGATAAGAAAACAGCTATTCACGTAGAGTATTCGAGAAAAAAAGTAAGAAATAGTTTTCCCGGAAACATGGCTGTAAGTTTTATTATGCCTCAAAGCTTTCCCGGGAATATGGTGCTAGTTTGGTCGCATCTGTACACTTTTTTTTTATACAAACTCCCACTAATGACTAATGATTTGACTGAGCTACCTTTGCTGGTCTGAATTACTTTGGACTTCACTATTCATTCAAATGATGATGTCTCTAGCTACTTCTGCAAGGTCACAATATTGAGATGATGGCAATACTAATTATGTTGAAAGCAAGAAAGGTTGACAAATTATTGAATGGTTGAAAAATGAGGCTAGAGGGCATGAAATATTCTTTTATTCTTGATTCTTGATGTCTTTTTCCCAGCTAACAGTCATGCCTCTCCTGATGTCATCAATGAGCAACAGCACTGGCTAAGATAACTGTCTATTATAACAGTAAAAATATCTAATTATGCACAAGTAATTGCTAATATTGCACTGGAATGCATACAGATCACATTGTTACGATATATTTTACCACTTTGTGGTTTGTTTCTAGGTAACAAAATTTGACTAAAAATGTTGAACAATACATGTACTTTCACGTGCTAGGTACTTTTTGATCTCCTGATTTTATATTTATTTTTAAAAGTTATTCATATAAAAAAATAAAATTACTGAATTTTATCTGCCGGTGAGTGGGTTAATATTAGGTGGCAATTTGATATTATGGAAATTGTGTACTTATAATATGTTAATAGCATTATTTTAATTATTATTATTATTATTTTATTTATTTATTTTTGATGTGTTGGTTAGTTTTTGTTATATATTTCCATTTCTCCGTGTATTTCTCACAGGCAACTGAACAAGGTCATAGCTCAGTTGGACCTTCTGAAGTCTTTATTTGATCATGCTGGAGGAGCCAAGCATGGCCACGCCCACTTCAATCTTCAGGCAGCTCTAACTTCACTTACAGAAGGACTGTGCACAGCTGCACAAGTGAGTAAGTGTGGGTTGATCTATCGGTTAATGTCAGGTGACAAATATTGTGTACTGTACTCATTTATAGAGCTGGGTGATATACCGGTATTTTCGTTGCACCGCGATAAAAACCCGACATCGCGAAATGATATTTCAATTGCATTTGCACGATATTATCGTTTTCTCAGAAAACTGTTGGTACGGGTCGTTAAATTAATGCGGGAACTTCACGCGCATGACAGATTAAAGGAACAGCTGTTTCGTTGTTTGTAAACATGGCCGTAACCCGGTACTAGCAAAGTTTTTAAAGTAGCTAGCAATGGCTGCGAGTTCAAATTCTGGCTTAAGGAAGCCAACACAGTCTTCCCCCGAGGACTAACTTTGGACTGAAGCTGATGAACACGGCAAGCTCAGTTTGGATAAAATTTATTTGTTAAGTATTATTTATGAAATATCGTGATATATCGCTTTATCACAATAATGCAGGTATGTATCGTATTGCCTGTGATTATCCAATATTGCCCAGCTCTACTCATTTATAATTATTTTTATTATGGTTATTATTGTTGTTATTATTATAATATTATTATTATTATTATTATCATTATTATTATTATTATTATTATTATTATTATTATTATTATTATTATTATATTATTAATATTATTTTTGATGTGGTTGTTCGTTTTTGTTATATATTTCCACTTCTCCGTGTATTTCTCACAGGCAACTGAACAAGGTCATGGCTCAGTTGGACCTTCTGAAGTCTTTATTTGCTTCTTCCAAGAACAGACGGTCGGCTGAATCAGTGAGGACTAGCAAATAGTTACTTGCTAATAGTTAGTAGATTGGGAAATAATCCTTCACAAAATATGAATCTCTATACACGACATGTTGTCCAGAGTTAACATGACCACAGTGGGCATTGCTCTGGACTGATCCTATCTGAATTTATTATCTGTGTGTATGTGCATGTTTGTGTGTGTGTTGTGTGTGTGTGTGCTGTGTGATGTAGTGGTTGTGTCCTGGGCTCACGGCCCGAGGTCCTAAGTTCAAGCCCAACTCAGGCAATTTTTCCATCTGATTTTCCATCTGTCTCTCACCAGTCCCACCAGTCCACCCAGCTGTGATTGGGTACCTGGCATTTGCAATTCAAGTCCTTTCCTCATGCAACAGCAATGATCCAGGTGGGACTTTGGGTGCCCACACAACTTGCAGTGAGGAAAGGTCTGTTCTCCTACGAGTTCCTAGCCCGGCTCCAGGAGCTTTGCTTGCATGGCTCACAGTGCCTACTTAGTGCACAGGCCTAGCAGCAGCAAGAGAATTTGCATTTGTGTGTGTGTGTGTGTGTGTGTGTGTGTGTAGGATAATGACTATGATACTCTTCCCTACAAGTTGGTAGATTGCAGTAAGACAGTCAGTGGCCTGGAGACCACAGTGAGTAACGATAAATAACAACAACAAACAATTACTTGATGCATATTTTTTAAAATGAAGCATGGCTAAAGGATTTTGATCTCGATGCATAGTTTTTAAAACATGGCTAAAGGCTGGTGAAAATCATGGTCGTGTGACATTAGCTAAAGCTAGCATGATCCAGTCAGTCACCATCAGTACATGCATATTAAGTGTGCACTTGAAGTGAGCTGAAGTGGAGTAGTTTCATTCTATTGTAGAATTATGTTCTTCCTCTCTCTCTCTCTCTTTTCCCAGGCCTTCCAGATGTTGCGTGACTTGTGTGTGTGTCTATGACGGGGAAGATGGGATCTCAGTCTCTACAGCAACCTGTTGCTCAACTCACCAATGGACCTGGTGACTCAAACTCACTGCCGAGAGAAGACTCTGAGGAAATCGAGTTTAAATGCAAGTTGGATCAAGTCATTCAAGGTACGTGTATGTATATCTCTGACCTCACAACACACACACACAGTAATGTATAGAACCTCCATTATCAAATCACTCAAACACACACACGCACAAACACCACATCAGGACAGTATGAATTATACCAATACACACACGCACACACAAACATACCCTGCATTTGATCCACAGATCAAGGACCTGGCACTCTCAGTTCTGAGCTGTGAATAAGATGTTTTGGATAGGGGTTTCTGGTACTATAAATATCATCATCAATAGCTCATGAATCTCATGTCCACTCTGTATTAGTGCCAGCTGCCTTTACAATGCCCATATTCATTCTGTGCTGCATCCGGTTTGTTTATGGTTGTGTTTTTTTGTTTTTTTTAATTTGGAATATGAGTCATATATATATGTTACAATTTTTTGATGCCATGGCAACATACTACTTGTCTTCTCTTTCTTTCTCCCTCCCTCTCTCTCTCTCTCCCTCTCTCTCCCTTCCCCACTCTCTCCCTTCCCCACCCCCCTTTCTGTCCCTCTCTCTCTCTCTACCCCCTCCCCTCCCCCCCCCCCCCCTTTTTTTTTCCTTCTCCCACTACTATTTCCCCCTGTATGTACATGTATATACTCTTTCATTTGTTACCCTTCCTTCTTTTCATTGTATATTTCCCCAGGCAGAAGAAATGTGAAGATCCTGGTGAGTCTGAGGACTTGCAAGTTTCACTTCTACAGACCTGGGGATGAGAGCAGTCAGAGGCAGTTTGAACACCACCAACTGCTGCAGCTTGTGAAGTCCCGGTCAAAGGACACCAGGCTCACAATCGTCTTCGAGGGACAAGGCAAGAAGGATTACCTCTTCAGTGATATGAGAGTGAGTGTGGTTGTGCAGTGTATCAGTCAGTCTCTCTCTCTCTCCCTCCCTCCTTCACATTCTATTCATCTGTTTGTGTGAATATTGTAGTTTCACGTTTCTGAGTTTTCTGCTTTATTTCTAGCAACCAATTGTATTCAATGTTGTAGTCCAGGGAACGGTTCTGTCAGCTGACCCAGCTGATACGGAACAGAATGAGGGCGGGTTCGGACCAAGACTAGGACAGTCTGTCTGTATTTGTTGGATCTTGGAACATGGGAGACGCTGGACCTCCTCAGGAGATAGCTTCCTGGGTACAGTCAGTAGGCTGGGGGAAGACTCTGCCCACGGCCTTATCTCAGGCACATGATTTGTATGCGTTTGGGACTCAGGTGAGAATTTGTAAGATGTGATGCATTCTTTACTTTAAGATTTGATTAAACTGCTGACTGTTGTTGTTATCTTGTCACCCTATTACAACTGGTTCATAACTCTGACATGGGACTATATACATATGTATGCACCAGTGGTCCTTGGTTTGATCCCTAGTGACAGCTTATTTCCTTATTCGTTAAAATAGCCTGTGAAAGAGAGAGAATTCACTTATTTAATTTGATTGTTACTCTGCATGGGTGGTCTGGTTATCCAATTCTACTAGTTTCATGCTGCATGATTTGGCCATTGTGTAATTTCTGTGATTGGACTAGGACTTATATTGGGTTCCTTTGTTCAGGAGACATCCATCGCGGAGAAAGACTGGATTGCCAAGCTACGGCAGAGTCTGAAGCAGCTGTACGATATTGAGTACGATAAGGTCGTGTGCCACTCGTTGTGGGGCATGCGATGCCTCATCCTTGCCAAACCAGAGCACAGCAACAAGATAGCTCACGTGCAGACCTCCAGTGTCAAGACTGGCATTGGAAACAAACTAGGTAAGGGACGCAGAGTCATGCGAGGTGGGTAAAGGGTTTTCAGTTGTCTCCCTCTCCCTCTCCCTCCCTTTATTTATGGAATAAGATTAGTCAGCAGCATTGTGGCTAAAGTAGAGGATATGCACACGTGAAACTAATGTTTGTTAGAGATGGAGAAACTATTGTTTAGCATTATGGGATGGAGATAAAGATAAGAGAATTCGCAGAAATTTTGAACTCATTTTGTTCTTTACTTAATGCAAATATTTTGTTTTGTTTTTGTTGTTGTTGACAGATTCGTATCAACGTGCCGTCCTACTGTGACCGGGTCCTGTGGCGGTCCTATCCGGGCATGAGCATCATCAACACTTTGTACGGCTGCACCAATGACGTCATGACCAGTGACCACTCCCCCGTATTTACCATCTTCCAGATACATGGCTTCAAGCAGTTTGTCCCTGACTCAGGTATGCACTGTGTACACTGACTGGTAGCAGGGCCAGAGTTAGACAGTGTTAATTTTAGAGAAGTGTTGGACAAACTAACTAGCTGTAGAGTAAAGTCGTAATTTTTCACATGGATGCTGATCAGGAAGGGTGAAGGGAGTGGGGGGAGGGGGGAGGGGGGGGGGCTAACTTTAGGGGAACGGTCTGGTCTGTGCTCTAATCTCAGGACTCCCATACTCTGTATAACCCTGGTTCTGGTTGGTAGGTGGGGTGGGAGTGGGGGATATGTGGTTAGGTAGGCTGGGATATGTGTGTTAGGAGAGTGGGAGTATCCTCTATTATCATCTAGTGTGTTTCATCTGTCGGTCATCTTTCCTATTTCACAAAGTGACATTTTAAACTGCCTCACTCACCAATTTCTACATACATGCACACCATGTACATTCATTTGCACACACACACATGTACACACACCCATGCATGCATGCACACTTGCGCCCCTAACATTATGGTCTCTATCTCAGGTTTAATGAGCAAGAACAAGAATTCCCTGATCATCATCCACAACTGCAATGCAAAGATAGCCACCAGCAGTTGCACTACCTTCTACATCGAGTTCTTCTCCACATGTGCGGAAGGTATGACCTGCACGGCTGCCAATAATGACTGGAAGCATGTGAGCGGAGAGTCTGACATCTGGCCCGTCTGGAAGGCCAGTGACCCTTTGACCTCCATTCGTCCCATCATTACTGAAGAGGCGTATCTGGAGCAGCAGCATCTGCTGGTGATGCTCAGAAGTCAGGAAGGAGACGAACCCTATGGTGAGTGGAGGATTGTGAGGGTATGTATTATTAGTATAGCCAATTATGTCAAATAAGGGAATTATGGGAAAAAAATGATGCAATATTTTTGGTTGCTATTGTGTGTGTATATGAGAGGGGAGGGGAGGGGAGGGGAAGGGGGTGGGTGGGATTTCTATTTTTTGTGCAACTGGGCTAAAAAGACAGTAGTTTTAATTTTTTGTTAGAAGGTAGTGTTTAATCATGGGCTTTGACTTTATCAACCATGTTGGTTGAGGTATTATGTATGCATATGTATGTATGTATATACATATGTATGGATGTATATGTGACCGGCTCCCAGAAAATCGACCATTTGCAAAAAAAAATGAAAATTCATTTTTTAGCTTTAGTAAGCCCAAAATTTATCAGGAAGTACGATGAGCCCTTAAGCGTTTTTCTCCGACGCTTCTCCGCAAAGATACAAACAAAAACACTACACGCGTTTTCACCAATTAACCGTTCGTTTTTACGAGAAAAATCACTTTACTGCGAGACGCCTAAAGTCCGTAAATTTCTCCGCGTCACGGTTACGCCCACATTTGCCGGGGAAAAAATGGCCGTTTGTTTACTCAAACCACGTTCTCTATAGATTTCTAGCCTTTTGGCCTTCTTGTTCACTAACTGGATATGCTGTAGTGCAAGCTGTCAGCACCCAGAAGGTTTGTAGCGTTAGCTATTCTCTCTGCCATATTGGTCGACACTATTAGGCTGGAGCTATTTCGCGGGAGTTGTTATGGTGACTCTGTGATGACGTTTTTTTATAAGTTCATTCACGGACCGCTTCAAAAGACAAAGTAAGTTTAGTTAATGAAAACGCTATCTACTAACGCTGAAATTTTGCACAGAAGTCGAAAAACCCTTGTACTTACCCCTGTTAAAAATTAAAAAATTTAATCCAGAAAAAAATTTTTTTTCGGCCTTTACGCGTTTCAATAATTTATTGCAAATGGTCGATTTTCACGGAGCGGGTCACATATATGTATCTATGCACGTTGTATGTATGTATGTATGTGTGTATGTATATATACAGCTGAGTGCTGCCTGGGTCTGAAAGATGCTATTGGTAGAGAACCTGCCAAGCTTGAGTCTGTGTTAATTCACCAGGGACATCATGTGGGCATGCTTGAGTGAGTTTGAAGGCGTGGTTGGGTTGGGGGAGGGGTTAGAAGGAGGAAGGAGGTTGGGAAGTGCTGGTGGTAACTGGTACCCATAAGTTTTTTTTCGCAGTTATTGACCACACCCACCTACTAGTGATTAGAGAATCCATTTCCAGTTACTGTATATTTTTCCTTTTTATCTCACTTAGAATTTTGATGCATGTGAAGCTGGACAGCTACAAGGAGAAGGAGGAGGAGGAGGAGCTATACAGTGATGTCAACTATATCACACTGGACGAACCTAGTGAGTTAAATTTCAGGATTAAGTTTCAGGTGTGTGAGTATCTCCTGGCAATCAGTCTAGTTTACAGTAGGAGACAGAATAAAGTTCCAGAACGGCTGTCGCACGATTAAAAAACGGGAACAACAGTGGTTCCGTTCGACTGGCATTACTGGCAACCATTCCCACATTGTGAACCACAGCTGTATCGACCTCTACCATATATTCCGCACTTGGTGTCGACCTCTACCAAATTATATATCACCTTTGCGGCGATCTCTACCTAATGAATTAATATCTGCGATGACCACACCCAGTGATGGCCTAAGGGAAGAATGAAGAAGAAGAGATTGTCTTGGTCTAACCACTCGATGTAGCAGGCTATGGCGGCAGTGAAGGACGGTTCAATGGGAATCAACATGGCTGCCATAGCGCATGGGGTCCAGGGTTTCATACAGGATTTTCAGTTTGGGGGGGGAGAATTTTCAGTGAAATTTTCCCAGAAGTTTATAATCTTGCCAAAATTTTACTAGCACTTCCAGTTGGAACAGCAACTGTCGAAAATCGTTTAGTCACATGAAGATGATAAAGACCAGGCTAAGGAATCGCTTGTCTTGACTCACTCACCTTATGAGTTGCCATTGAAGGCCCAGACTTAAGTGAAGTTAATTTTAATGAAATTCTGGACATTTTTAAAGAAAAAAATAGGCATTAGACTGTAATTGGTATATTATTTTATTATAACAGTTTGTGTAAAGAAATGAGTTTGGGGGGGGGGAGATCAGAGGTTTGGGGGGGGGAGATCCCAGGGCTCCCCCCCCCCCCCCTGTATGAAACACTGGCCGGTCCCTCGTACGACGTTAATGGATAGGTTATCGGGAAGAGTTATACACGGCACCAAAATGGGCCCTAAATCTTACCTCACTAGAGAGGAGGAAAAAGAGCTGGTTGACTTTCTTGTGAACTGCTCCAAGATGGGCTATTGCAAAACTAGAGCTGAAGTTTTGAGGATTGTTGAGGCTGTTATGAAGAAAAAAGGAAGGCTGCTTGGAGATCACCATATCTCTCAAGGTTGGTGGTGTCGTTTTCGTGAGCGATGGCCTGAAATTAGTTTACGCAGAGGAGATTCATTTTCTACGGCCCGGGAAAAAATTACAAGTCGTGAGGTCTTTAAAAATTACTTTGACTTACTTCAGGAGACTCTGGATAAATATAATTTGAAGGACAAACCATCCCAAATATGGGCCGGTGAAAGCAAAAACCAACCTTAGGGTGAACCTTTCAAAAATTGCCTTTTCCCTTGTATCTTAACTAGAGTACAATGAGGAGTCCCGGAAATCAATATTAGACACTGATACTCAATTGTTTCTTGGATACACAAGTGAATATCATAATGTTTAGGAATGACTGATTATGAGAAAACAGCAGTTTAAAGTTTGATGACATGTTTCTCTGCACCACTAGAATGTCATTAGTCCATAGTTGGGCAGGGGCATAAGATATCCCTAAATTCTGGAAAAACAAATTGCCTGACTTCATCATAAAGGTAATGAGCCCGTGTACTCGACAGACCTGGAGGGCGTAGCACTGGAGGTAACCGATCGGCTTTGAACCGGTCAACTCTTACACCACGTTTAGTGAGTTTAAATTCTGTTTCAGCAGAGTCACAAGTAGTACGGGTAAATACAATACCAGGGGATGTTTTGGAAAACAGAAAGTGATAAATTTTCCTAATTCCAGGTAAGGGCTTGAAAGAAGTAGCTAGAAATTTGTCCCATTCTCTCCATTCCCAATCGTAAAGCTGCACAGAATTACACTTAGCTGAAAGCTCCACAGTACTCTTCAAGTGTTCCATGATATCACAGTCAGATGATCTATAACGCTTCTTTAAAAGCCCAAAACAAGCATCCACTATGCATCTTGTGTGCCCAACTCTCATAAATGACAACTGTATCTCCTCATTCAAACCAACTAAAGTACGCCACATAAAATAGGCCAAAACTGATTTATTTTTATTTTGTCCCACGCAATTGTCAGCGTGGAACTGATACCGAGGATCCTTTTTGCCATGCACTTCAAGATAGTGATGTATCATAGATATCACCGAATTTGGACCATGAGATTTCGATCCATTAACACCAATGGTCTCTTTCTCATTAAAAAGGTAATTAACTTGAAGAGGCTGTGAATCACAAATACCAAAGATTTGTACACGCATTGGTACTTTATAATAGAGAGGACCAACCTGACGTGCATGATAAGGGAGGAATACTTGCTGGGCAAAATCAAAGGTCAGATGGGAAAATGTTGGCGTATTACCTTCACCAGCAGCTGCAGATGATTCTTTGGATTTTTTTATAGCCAATAAGTATGCATCACGTTCCTTCTGTGCTAATTCCAAATGTGCACTGAATTCACCTAACAGTCTTTTCTTGTCAGCCTCAGTCACAGCTCGCTGAATGGCAACACGATAATTTTCGCATGACTGGCATACATCTGTTCTAGGTGTCATAAAAACAATGTGTGGTACACACTGATGCCAGGTATCAAGAAAGCTCCGGTATTGCATGAAGGGTTTATTCTCACTTGTGCATGCTTCTTGATATTTTTGATGAACTATCTTGTGATTCTGGTGAGCTGGAAAGTATGTTGGGGCCTGATTGGCTCTACCACGTGGAGCTGCTGGCTGAGGAAGACCAAACACAGAAGCATAATTCTTTATAAATGTTACAGCACTTTCAACAACTTCAAAAGGGTAAGCATTATAGGCTTTGCGTCCCATTGAACCGTGTATTCTAGGTACAGGCCCAACTTCAATAATGTGCTTTCTGAGAGCACGAAGAGTAAACTCTTTAATATCATGAATGAAGCAAAATGCTTTTTGGCAAATATTCCGGCTATCAAAAGCATATGCAGTGGTAAGCCGCTGTTTCTTCACTGCTTTTGATGATCGGGCATGAGAGACAGTGCAGGGGTCTCTGATCAGAACCTGAAGCCTTCCCATCAAAAACATATCCCGATCACTCTTTGAAAGCTCCATCATACTCAGTCTGAACTCCATAATCTCAGACACACTAAATTTTTCGTAGCATTTTTCAGCACACCCACAACCTTCCTCAAATTCTCTGGTTATCTCCTCCTCATCAGGAGCAGGAGTGACACTAGGTCCTGGAATAGTAGACCCTGTTGGCATGCTCATAGAGCTAATTCCTTGTCTGGTGGAAGCCTCATCTTCACTGAGTGAGAGTAGTTCATCTTCATCATCACCAACCGATGGATTAGGGGGTAGCTCTTCTTCAGATGAATCAGCACCATAAAATTCACGTTCAGTTTGCTCAATTTGCTCCAAAACCTCCTGATCAGCAAGAACAGCACTAACTACACATTGACTAGCCATTTTTCATGCAGCTGCAATGTGGCTGTGGTCTTATAAATGCCCATTTATGCAGTTGAACTGGTAGACCACAATGTGGCTAACAGCTGAGCTGGTAGACCACATGTGGTGAACTGCCCATTAGATCCTTGGTAAGCATGGTATGACAGTTAAAATAGTGCAATGGAAAGTAGAGAGCTGAAACTACAAGAAAATGGCCTAAACTCCAAAAGGCAAAAATTGACCCAACTTAGTAAATTTTCGCTCTACCACTAAATTTTGCTTTCACCCTAAGGTTGGTTTTTGCTTTCACCGGCCCATATACAACTGTGACGAATCGGGTATGCCCTTGGAACACAAGCCACCCCGTATAGTGTCAGCCAAAGGAACAAAGAAGGTTCGGCAGATTAGCTCTGGTAATAAAACACAGATAACAATTCTAGGTTGCTGTAATGCAGCTGGTCAAGCAATTCCCCCTATGGTAGTTTTCTCGGGTAAAAGGTTCAACCATGAGTTAAGTAAGGGTGAAGTCCCTGGAACTCTCTACGGAATGTCGGATTCGGGATGGATGGATCAAGAATTGTTGCTACTTGGTTTTCTAATCATTTTTTGCAACATGCGGTTATTAGTCGCCCATTATTGCTAATGCTTGACGGTCATTCTTCGCACTATACATTAGATCTCATTCAAAGTGCCAAAGATAATGATGTTGTGATATTCTGCCTACCGCCTCACACTACAGCTGATAGCCAGCCATTAAACACCAGTTTTTTTGGGCCGCTTAAAGCCTATTGGTCAGAAGCCTGTCGAAAATACCATGTTCAAAAATCCAGGTAGAGTATTGTCAAAGTTTCAATTTTCACAATTATTTTCTGGTGCCTGGTCAAAAGGAATGTCTATTAGCAACATTACCATGGGCTTTCGCAACACTGGAATCTATCCGTTTAGTCGTGATGCACTTCTCAAAAAATTGCCAACATCTGAAGTATTTCATTCAGATGGTGAGGAAATTCCTGATGGAACTTCTGATGATATTGTAACTGCAGAGAAAGAGACAGATGATGAGGATGAAGTTCTTGATGAGGATGGAATTCCTACTGGTTTTTCTGGTGATGCTGAGAAGGAGAGTTCACAAACTAATGACCATGCTAATGGTGACATAGAATCAGTCCCGGTTTTTGCACCGGAAAGTATCAAATTATTTCAAACCCGGCTGGAAAATGGTTTCAATGTGTTTGAAGATAGTGAGTATGTCGCATGGCTTCAGCTCTATCATCCTGATTGTGCTCCTGCTCCTTCACTTGCAGCTTCATTCTCCTATGTGTCTCCACAACAGTCAATGAGTCCATCAATTTCGGAAAATTCACATTGTTATAACCCAACTAGCAAGTCTTCCTTGAGCAGCAAGTCTCTGTGTATCCCTGAAGCTCAGTCTGTATCATATGAGTCAGACACTGGATCTCGTAAGTATAGCGAATTCTTGTATTTTTTGTCAAACCTTGTTGATGATACATATGCACACAAATGCTCAAGTGTTGATCTATTTGAAGATACTGAGTATTAGTCATTTTAATATTGTAATTACGAAGGTGTTTCACATTTAGGTGACGTGGTAAGCGTAACAAGTGCTGTCACTCCAAGTCGTTCCAGTAGGAGCATGCTTGCAGAGTCTTCTCCAAGATCCCCTCAACCTCAGTCTGTACCATATGTGTCAGATGCTGGATCTCGTAAGTATAGCTATTTGTATTGTATATTTACTGCTCCAAACTTTGAATCGTGGATAGATGTGCATGCATGTGTACACACACACAAATGTGCATCCATAAATGCACACACAAAGTACACACATGCACTTACATGTCATTAGTGGCAGATTTTGAATTTTGAAATGAAATTTGGTAACCTGTGTATTAGAGTCACATAACTTTGTTTTTTATTTGTAATTGTAGCTAGTTACTTGTTGCTCGTATGTGTTTTCTTAATCTATAATGCTCCAGAAGTTCCTGTTTAGAAGATATTGGGAACATATATCATGACTAGGGCTGCACATAGAAAACGAAGCTAGGAGGGGCGAAATAGTGTTTTTGAGTTTGTAGGAGGAGCAATGAGTACTAGGGGGATCCCCCTTAAATCTTAATTGCTGCATTCAAAGGGGGTTTTACTGCAACTAACCCCTATGAATCTACCACTGGATATATTGTGAACTACTGAGTATTTTGTTGTTTTAATGAAGGTATTTTACACTTAGGTGACATGGTAAGCGTAACAAGCGCTGTTACTCCAAGTCGTTCCAGTCGGATCATGCTTGCAGAGTCTTCTCTAAGATCCCCTCAAGCTCCCCGTAAGTGTATAACGATTTGTATGGTTAGTTACTGTTAAGGATTCTTCGATGCAAATCTAAAATATGTTGGTACAGTTTGCAGTGCTTTGTTTAGAATTAAAATCCCTTTGTGATACTATTAAAGCAATTATTAGTGGTGTTGTTGTTGTTGTTATTAAGTCCAATGAAATTTGAGTTACAATATTATGGATTGGTCCAACAAGTGACCCAGTGCCAGAATTCCTTTATAGCAACACTGTATACTACCCACTTGACGCTTCTCCTAGTCTGGCATAGCCAGACCCTTTACCCAACCGTTACACGGGGAAAGGGTCTGGGGACATACCTATACCAAATTGTAAATGCGTAGGAATTCAATTTGCGGTAGAGTTTGAACACTCACGATTATTCCCAACCGATAATTGACCGCTGCATCATATGTGCATCAGAACAAATTTGGTATAGGCATGTCCCCAGACCCTTTCCCCGCGTAGCGGGTCTGGCTATGCCAGACTACTCTTCTCCCCCTCCCACATCTAGAGCCTGGTGTGCTCATGGTTATTATGTTTGAGGTACTGGCTTTGTTGATTAGTTTTTTAAAGAGATAATGTTTTTTTTTTAGATGGCATCCTGAAAACTCCGACTCCCAGTGCTAGTGGCACAATTGACCAACTGCCTTCACAGGAATGTTTGATTAGTCACCTTTCAGTTTCAAGTCAAAGTTCTTGTGAATCTTGCCATGCTGCATCTGCTTCTAATACTCCTCAGTCTCCGCCTGTAGTTGTGTCGGCCTCTAATACTCCTCAGACTTCACCGGTTACTGAATTCCTTGTATACCCAACTCCTATTAGGAAAACAAGATTAAAAGCATCCAACAAGTGTGCTCGTGTCTTAACCAGTGCAGAGTCCCATCGGCTTTTGCGGGAAAAAGAACAGAAGAAAAAAGACGAGGAAGAAGAAAAGGCTAGACGAAAGAGAGAACGTGAGGAAAAAAGGGTGACTCGAGAAGAAGAAAAGAAAAGAAAGCTGGCTGAAAGGGAAGCCAAGAAAGAAGCGATAGCAAAGAAAAAAGCTAAAAAGCAGAAAAAGACAAAGGGGAACAACAAACCTGTTGCGTTTGTGGTGCCTTCGTCATCTGTGAATAGGAAGCTACCAGGAGAGTTCTCAGGATCTGGGAAGACATATCCTAAAAGAAAGAGAATGTTGGAGACCAATAGGGAGTCTGATGAAGATGCTTGTTCTGTATGTTTTGGGCTGTACAAAGATGATATTCAAACTTATGAATGGATTGAATGCAGCAACGAAGACTGTAGTGTATGGAGTCACGTTTATTGCCTAGATGAGACAGACAGTGGCTACATTTGTGCAGTCTGTGACAATGTATTTATGTAATCATCCGAATTTGTTTCACACAACTGTAACAAGAAGTTAATTGATTGTATATGAACTCAAAGTATTATTGTAATAGAGATTACAACATATATACTACTGAATAGCTCAATAGGTAGGGGACGGCAAGGTTTTACACGAGCTGCCCCGCCCCTCAATAAAATCATTCATTGTGCACGTCGGAGAATAGTATAGTGAGTGGTCGTGTTTCACGACCGCACGGGATTCTAATGGCCAATCGCCATCTGCGTGAGCTAGAGAGAGAGGAGTTCCCTAATTCTAATGCTTGTAAGTAGTGCTGGAATTATTTTTTGAATCGAAGTATTTTGGTACCTAGCATGTTCAAGTTATGTAGGCGATAAAATGGTCTTTTTTTTTGTTGCGATTTATAGTGGGTAGTGTTCTTCCCCTCATACAAGGATATTTTCTATATTAGGATATTGTGCTGAATACTACACCCCTTCCTCTTGCTGGAGCCATTGTGTTGCGACTGACCTGAGAATAGTGCATGCATCATTTGAGAAGCAGCTGTGTCTCTTGAAGTAAGTCAAAGTAATTCTCAAAGACCTCATACTTGACATACAGTCACTCACTCATGAAATATTCACTCCAAAGTAATGCAATTAAGTACAATATACAGTAGTTGGGTAGTTGGTCAGTCTAACACGCCAGAAAATGAATACAATAATATGCTGAATAATGATTTGATTGTTTTGGTGTGAAATGGAATAGCAAGAAATTACGTAGTTTATAATCTTCTTTGTTGGGGGGGGGGACATTGGCTCCACTGAATTTGTAGAATACTTGAGTACTTATAGAAGCTGATTTCTTAGTTTTTGGTGGTTGGCCTATATGAGTGTTGGCTATGTCTGTGATAGAGGTGTCATAGCAGATGCTGACAGGTAATACAGGGGCTTGTCCTGTTACCCTTGGGTTGAAGGAAGAGCTACATGAGACCCAGACTTTTTAGTTACTGGCTGATGATTTCTAGAACTGAGAGTGTGCATGGTGTGTGTTCATGCACATGTGTGCCAGACACATTGACAACTTGCTGGTGGTTTTGGGAGTTGCAGCAGTGGCTGGATTCAATGATTGTGGATGGCCATTGTGGTCATTGGTGGTATGATAGGTCAACATCTGCAGCTAGCTTGCATGAAGTTTTTTGCAGGGAAGAGAAGGGGGGGGGGGGGCAGACTTGCCAACCTGAAAGTCAAGTTTCGCAGGACATGATACAAAATTTAGCAGGATTTCGTTCAATTTAGCAGGACACCCCCCCCTTCGCCGACCCTTTACCTCGCGGGGAGGTCTGGTCAACGACCTGTTCTGCACAATCAGCAAAATGTATCTTAAATAAAAACTGCAAGTACAGTTCATATTGTTGTTGTTTTGTAGTGTTGAAGTTAAATCAAGAAAGAGTAATTTGCAGTACTTCAGATGTGATGTGTGTGCATTGTCTTGAGTTCCTTTCTGTGGCTGTTGGCATCTGTGGCTGTTGGCATCTGTGGTGTTCTGTGGCTGTTGGCATCTGTGGGAACTGACCTGACTTCTCTGAGTGGATTGTTCTAGATTTTTTATTAAAGTGCAAATCTTATATATTTTTTTAATGGAAGTGTGGTCGGATTGGAGATGGGATTAGAGTTTTTTCTGTTGCATCTCTTATTCACTTTGCATACTCAACGTTTCCAAATTCCTTTCTTGTTGATTTAATGAGTGTGATAAGGTCCCAATTGAGATACCCAGGCTCTAGCAAAACCTCTGCGCTAACTTATTGTAACTATACCGAGGTGGTGCAAGAGTATGTGGAAAACTCCTGGTATACAGCTAGCTAGCTACAGTTTAGAAATTAGTTGTGTACTACACAACTAACCACTAAGATTACACAACTAACCACTAACCACTACTTATGTGGCAACTGGCTACTAACTGTGGTATAGCTGTCATTCCACACAAACCATCTAACAGATACTACTTTTTTCTAGCCAAAAATCTGACCTACCATCACTACTCCAGAGACATGAGCTTTTGCTCAATTTTGACCCAATAACAAAAATAATTATGGCTTGCTTAAGTCAACTAATGGCAAAAAAAAAAAAATAGGCCACATTCCATCATAAAATAGGCCACATTCCATCATAAAATAGGCCACATTCCATCATAAAATAGGCCACATTCCATCATAAAATAGGCCACATTCCATCATAAAATAGGCCACATTCCATCATAAAATAGGCCACATTCCATCATAAAATAGGCCACATTCCATCATAAAATAGGCCACATTCCATCTTAAAATTTGCCATGAAATCACTTCGCAACATTAAAAAAAAAACCCATGTCAATAATTATACACCCTACCTATGATTATAAACATAAGTATAGTGCTAGTTCTATGTGAATTCTGCTTCCAGATTTTTTTGCTAAAAAGTTTGGCATTACTGATTTTAATCCTATTTACCGAATATTTGAAGAATTATTGCTCCACACCCAGACAGAGCTATACATACTCTACTCCACACCCAGACAGAGCTATACATACTCTACTCCACACCCAGACAGAGCTATACATACTCTACTCCACACCCAGACAGAGCTATACATACTCTACTCCACACCCAGACAGAGCTATACATACTCTACTCCACACCCAGACAGAGCTACACATACTCTACTCCACACCCAGACAGAGCTATACATACTCTACTCCACACCCAGACAGAGCTATACATACTCTACTCCACACCCAGACAGAGCTATACATACTCTACTCCACACCCAGACAGAGCTATACATACTCTACTCCACACCCAGACAGAGCTATACATACTCTACTCCACACCCAGACAGAGCTATACATACTCTACTCCACACCCAGACAGAGCTATACATACTCTACTCCACACCCAGACAGAGCTATACATACTCTACTCCACACCCAGACAGAGCTATACATACTCTACTCCACACCCAGACAGAGCTATACATACTCTACTCTATCACCAGAAACCAGTGAAAAAGCTGGAAAGAGGTCTGAGATTTCAATAGATGTCTATTAGCCAATTGGTATAGTATAACGGAAATGATTATTACACATATCCATTTGCAAGTTATGACATGTACACTACACTAGCTGGTTGTATTGATGTATATCACAAGCAATTCTCGCACATTGTCCTTGTGCTATTTTATTTCCCTCCTGCTTCCTACTTCAGGCTATTGGTGATGATTCTACAGACACTATATGGTGGATAGCTGTTTTTATGCTGACTGTATCTGAGAATACGAAGTATAGGGCATTAGTGGGGTAGCAGTCCTCCTAATATTAGGGCACAAACGCACACTACTTTGGGATTGATTTGTGTATTGTCTGATGCCTATCAGTCTAACCATTTTCAATTGTTTCTTGTGAGGTGTAAGTATGTGTGCCTGCACACAAGTGAAAGTTGTGTTACATATTTGGTGTGAGCTCAGGCATTTATTTATGCTTTGACCATTGTATGAATTGACTATTGCAGTGGAAGGGTATATGTATTAGGGAGGTTACTGATGGTTTTTCTGGTACTATGGTGCTTTAAATAACTCTACTATTGTGAGCTATGGTCTGTGGATGGTGAGGGTAGATAGCGTTACATGACTGGCCTGTTGCCTAGGTAATGTCTGGATGGTGGCCAAGTGCTTGGGAAACCTGTCGCACTCTTCACACCGCAATGCCCCAGAAGTCACTAGCAGTGCACATTCAGCCGGAGACCTCAAACTGCCACTGAGAGCTGTCATATAGCCCTCGTTGCCATTTTTCAAGTAACAACCAGATGATTGCGTGTTCAAGTAAGTCTCTACAAGCTGTTGTTTTTAAGTCCCACTATTATTGAAATTTATTGTAGTAGTAGTAGTAGTAGTAGTAGTAGTAGTAGTAGTAGTAGTAGTAGTAGTAGTAGTAATAATAGTAGTAGTAATAGTAATAGTAGTAGTAGTAGTATAGGGAATGAGTGTGCTGATACCTTCGGATGAGTAGGCAGTTATGAATATAATTAGAGATGAAGTGAAACAGTCTGTCACTTCGTATGTCCAGGAGCAGTTCTTCCATTTTCTGTTGTTGTTGAATTTGGGAGTGTGTGTGTTTGTGTGCATTTTCATTAAGGAGATGTTATAAAGCTGTATGCCATTGGTTATGTGTATGTGTTGTTCAAGCACAAGTTGGTCTATATCTGATATTTCACAGATTTAATAATACTTGGCTGTAGTCCTTCCCCCCTCCCTCCCCACTAGACAGGCAGTATGTCCAGCTGAATAATGACATCTATATATCACACTTGTGATTGCATGTGTACCTTGATTGTGCAATTATCACAAATACAGCTTTGACTTATTGCCCCCCACCTAACAAACAATTAATATTGATATTTAGTGAGAGAATAAAAAAAAATGATAATAAAAAATAAAAAAATAAATAAAAAAAGATGATTTCTGCATGTGTATGTATACATGTGATTTACTGAAGTCTGTGTTGTTTAGGATTAGTTCATAAGAATTTCTCAGGAGGGATATTTTGAACTCTACAGCTCCCACAGACACTTCAAGTGAGTAAACTTATGACCTAATGTGTGTCACACAAGTTGTGGTTTGTGGGATTGGTTGCTATGGGGAATCATTTCTTAACCCCATGGTCATGCGGCAACTGTGTAATAACATGACTAATAATTATTCCAACCATCCAGCCTTTTCTTTGTGTTGTGTTGGAACTACCTTTCTTACTTCGGTGGAAATAGTTAGTGCTAGTAAAGTGTCCAAGTGATGAGGCTCACACCATTGGTGCTTTCATATGCAGTTTCATATGTGACCGTCTACAGGAAAATAGGGCACAACACAGGCCCTATCAAAAAAAAAATTGCACTTGCACATTGTTCGGCATCTGTATATTGAGCTCTCTGAGTTTTAAAACCGTTGCTTCAACCGGTGTCAATATATGCACTCTGACCGCTCCCTTCTGTAAGCTTGTTCAATACATTTTTAAAGAATTAAATCGATCTTTTCCCGACGTTTACGCACACTGCGTTGTGCCCGATTTCCTGCAGATGGTCACATATAGATTATAAAAGCCCTACGATCCACCGCTCTCTCCTCCTCCCCTTAAATGATGTAATTGTACGAGTGATAAATTCAACACTCCTTTAAAGTCAATACTTTCTAGTTGTAGTTTAACAGCTATTCGTAACCAGTGTTTCATCCAGACGTTTTGGCAATGGGGGGCAAAGTAGAGTTTTGGAAATGTAAGGGGGTGGAAGTGGCACGAGTCACAATAGGAGGGAAATAGAATTATTGAGTGCATCTTGACTCACAAACAAGTGAGTCAAGTTTAGTATCACAGAACATTGTGGAATGCCGGCCTGCTATCTCAAGAAACTTGATTTTCTGTATTTCATTCGCAGCTATAAATTTGTTCTGTAATCTACATTAGTAGAGTAATGTCTGTTTAGGTATGCTGCAGGGTGGTAGGAAGGAACTTAAGTGGAGGAGGAATCTTACCTACCTCTTAAATACAATATCAACTGAATTAAAAATTAAATTGATCTAAAAGAAAATGGTATGCACCCTCCCTTCAGCACACGCCCACACCCATCCCATGTGAAGCTAGTGTTCGAACTTTTTAATCTTTGGGGCTTGCAAGAGTGTAATTTTACACAACGACGGCACTGTGGCAAAATATATATCTTCTGCCAGAAACACTCCAAGGAAAAATTTGTAACCACTCCTAGGCCTGGGCCAGTTATGCTTTTTTCCAACGTATTATTTATGCTCCAATTCTTTTCAAATTTTCGTATTATGCTTAGAAAATGTCATATTATGCACCTTTACTTATTATGCTCAAGCCAACAGAAATAACCACGGCAAAGGTCTAATATTATGAATTAACGATTGTTGTATTGGAGCATAATAGATGTTTCTACAGTCTTCTAATGAGCTTTGTTGAGATTTATCAAATGATGTACTAAAGACAGAGAAAACTTGTTCACTTCTGACTTCTGGGACAAAAATTTATTGTGTTGTGTGTGAGAGTGAGAGCGACATTTCCACAAAAAAAAAGGAAAAAACCACCTATTGCTGGCATTATGTTCAATGCTTTGGCACACTTGTTATGATCATAATTATGCTGGCATAATTGGCCCAGGCTAAACTGACTATTTTAATGCCACCTTATTTAAAGTTAGTTTTTATGGGACTGGACAAGTTCCTCCCACCATTATGTATGACACATCCTGTGGAAATTTCACCATGTACACTGTATATTGTCTTCCTTTTGCAGTTGTGCCAGAACATGGTGCTGAGGACACTGTCTGACCAGAGACTTCAGCATAATTAGGCATCATCCAGGTTAGCCCCATGCTTTTTTTTTTTCTTATACAGTGTACCTTCGCTATTGGAAAATCTTTGTCCACAAGAACATGGGGAATTTTTTTGTGGTTAGGGTATATGAAAGATTGAATGAGTCAATAAATGTTACAAGAAAGCGTGGATGCACTGAATTGTGTTCTAGAATAATATTGACCAGGAACTGAGTGATGTAACACACATCACATGTAACACACATCACATGTAACACACACATGCAACACACACGTCACACATGTAACACACATAGCACATGCAACACACACACATAACACATGCAACTTTTGAGCTTTTATCCTGCCCCTCTGGACAGGCTTTGTGTTGCTACAGTGAATATGTAGGAACTGGTAAATGTCCAGTTGATGTTGTTCTTTTTTTATACTTGTAGTGGAGATGTGTATGATACTGTCTTTTCTAATATGTAGTGTCCATGTCAAGATCGCAGACTGATGGGTGTGTCCTTTCATACAGAGGCTACTCCAGATAGCCATGGCTGTGTTACAGAACGTCCAATTATTCACTTTATCATTTTGTTGTGTATGCATGACACTTATTGTTTATTATTAAATGTATAGTACTGTACTTTTGATGATTTTTGTTATTGCTTGTTGATTTTTTAGTGTTGTGTTGTAATGAATTGCTTAATAAGTTTAAAAAAAAAGAAGAAGCACTATACTAAGTTATTGCTGGCTTCATTTTTGGGTTGTTGCATTGTATTTCTTGCGATCATAGCAATAAGATGAAGGAGAGTGTATGTATGTGTGTTGTCTAATATGGTCCTCGAGTTAGTGCCCTGCATTGTGTGAAATTTGCACCACTTGAAAATTATGGACTGGTTTCTATTATGGGCGCTGTTGTCTCGGACTGAATGATAATGAGGGTTCTACCATGAACATCTGCAACACCCCATGATGCTATTTACCATAATGAGTAGTTTGTGTAACAGTTTCTGCTCAAATTGCTAACACATTGTGACACTTGCGATTGCACACAAATGCTTTTCTCCTTCGGATAATGTGCCCGTCCAAGTGCTTCCTAGCCACATATCAAGTGGTTGCCAGTGAATATGACGAATTCTATCCTCAACTCCATTATTCATGCACTTCCTTGTACTAATTGAATAATTATATAGTTGGGATATAGCTGTGACAGGCTCTGGGAAAACCAGGCATTTCGAGCAAAAATTGAAATTGAGATATAGGCTCCAGAACGAAGTCATCGGAAAAATTCTTTCTTTCTCCTATTTTTGTTTTTTGCAGAATTAGTCTTAGTGACCCTTACTCTAAGTCTATGCCAAAATTTCAAATGTCAAAACAACTTAAAAGACCTCAAGCGTGCCGTGGAAAGACAAGCTACTTTTTATAGCAGCTAAAAAAACGGCATAGCTTTGAGACTATTGCATGCAATCTACAGCTTACCTCTGGCTGAAAGTGTACTACTACATCGAGTAGAGTAGCCAAGGATTCCGACAAGACAGGCTCCGAGACGCTCTGAAAGCTAAAAAGAACTCTACGCAACTTCGTTAGTTGCCGTAAAGCGGCTGCACAATTTAATTGCGTATGCGGAGTACGCCGTTTTTGTCGTTAGGCATTAAGTATACGGAAACATTAATTAACCGGAAGTGGAAATTCAATTTATGTTTTCACGATTTCTAGTTCAATTGCTTTGCTGAATACAGCCCAGTTCAACTGCCAGTTTCTGTTGAGATAAATTGTAGCTTTTTATTAACATAAAAAACTCATTTTTTTTGGTTTGCCAGAAATGCCTGGTTTTCCCAGAGCCTGTCTGATGTTGACAAAAGTTTATGATTGCCTAGCATTGTTGAAGTACTGTGACTATAAATGGGTCCAGTTTAGTTGGTTGTTGTTTTTTTGTTGTCATTTTGCTTGTTTGTCTGTTTTGTTTTGTTTTTGGCAATTGGTAATCATAGTGATGGTTATGCGGTAGTAATGCATACATAATAATCTAAATTGACAAACTGTTCATAAGAGGGAGGGACTGCTTTTCAGCATGCAGTACAATTCTCTTCAACAAGCTGTAATAGAATTTTCATTTCGATGAGACAAATGAGATTATTTGCAAATAAAAAGTGGGGCACCCATGTAATGAGATTCAAACTTCTGTATTGCTCATGATTTTATAGCAACTGATATGCAGAATTTCAGTTCTTAGAATGAAAATTAGAATAGCATGTGTGTGAATGTGAGTGTCTATGTTTTGTTATGTCTGTGCATGTGACATATATGCTGGACCATGTTTATTCTTTTATTGTACAGGTCCAGAGTGTGTAGGTAAAATAACGGATAAAAACAAAACAAATTGACCAACACAGCATTGTATGCATCCGTCATGAGTGATAGTGGCATAGTATAGGGTTGTGGAGAGTGTTTATCACAGAGAGGTTGACAGCCATCTCCAGAATGTTACCAAGCTCTCAATAGTTGGGCAACTGTCAACGGTGCATATATCTGTATGTACACTTATATGTGTGAGATGGTTGCCATGCAATGCATGCACCAGGTACAAAGGGTGATGTGGATGATCATGTGGCCTGATGTAACGTCCACTGGAAAGGAAGAAGATGAGAGAAGTAGAAATCTGACCATACAGGGTTTCATCTAGGAATTTTTTCTTGGGGGGGAAGTTAGGACTGCGCGAGAGGGAAGGTGTGGGAGGGGGATGTGCCCCCTCCTGTGGAGCGTGAAGCCAAAAATACTTCCAATTTTAAGAACTTTTACAACACTATAAGAGCCTGTCAATTAATGTGTCCATGCTTGACAAGTTGTGGTCACCAAGCTACAAGCTGTGAAGACAGCTGGAGGATGAAAGGTCACTATGCACTGTGTGCAGTGTGCACTAAATAGCAGAGCAGCATGAAGAGGTTTTTGATTCCTCAAGAGCCAGGCAACAGTGCTGGTGCGAATGAAAGTCAGCCAAGTACTTCCAAACGACCACGTCAAATGAGTGAAGGAGGAGGCCCTACTGTAGCTGAGAAAATGAAGATGTACAAGAAAAACCTGAAGTTTAACCCTAAGTGGAAGGATAAATGGTGTTGGATCGACTATTTACCAAATGATGGCATGTACTGTTCAATCTGTAAGAGATTTGGTAAGCCTCCACCATCTGCGCGTGGAGCATGGGTATCTAAGCCAGTTGCTAATTGGGTTAAAGCAACTGAACTCTTGAGGCAACATGAAAGATCAGAATGGCATTTGGCAGCTGTAGAGGTAAAGGCTTTGGCTAGTGTTGCTCAAACTTCGGGGGACATAATTGAAAGAATGTCTGTTATTAGTGATGAAGAGAGAAAAAAGAATCGTAGCCTCATAAAAATATTGCTAAGATCGCTTCACTATCTTGTCATAAATCATTCCCCTCATACAACTATGTTTGATGGCATAATTCAACTTCAAATTGACAATGGAATTGACCAATTAGAATCACACAAGCAATCCTCTCCTTCCAATGCTACCTACCTTTCAAAATTTAGTACAGCTGAATTTTTGAAGAGCATTAGTTTTCATATAGAAGATAACATACTTGTTCGCTTCAAGAGCAGCCAATTTTACTCTATCATGGCAGATGAAAGCACTGATATCTCTTCAAAGGAGGAATTGGCCATTTGTGGTAGGTGGCTAGAAGATGGTAAAGCTGTGGAGGGTTTTCTAGGTCTGGTTCACGTACATGAAGTTAATGCTGAAGCTCTTACCAAGTACTTGCTTGCATTTCTCCATGACAAAGGCATTTCCCTTCAAAAAATTCGTGGTTTGGGCTTTGATGGAACAAATACTATGTCAGGTGAGAGGAGTGGAGTGCAGAAACGTATGAGATCTCTTGTTCCTAGTGCTCTCTATATTCATTGTCATTGTCATAAGCTCCAGTTAGCTGCAGTTTACTCAGCAAATGAACACAATGAAGTGAAACGAGTCTTAGGTACCCTTCTTACTAGTGGAAATGCTTCCATTATTCGCCAAAGAAAGCCGAAAAGTTGGCTGAAATTGAGGCAGTGTTGAATACACCTGAAATAAAGGTTACCAAGCCCAGTGATACACGATGGTTAGCCAGAGAACGTTGTGTCCGTGCTGTCCGACAAGTGCTTCCTGCTTTGGTTAAAACTTTCAAAGAAATACATGCTGAAAGTGGCGATGCCGAAGCATATGGTCTCTCTGTGCTCTTGTGTACCTACAAGTTTGTTGCATGCTTATACATGCTCTGTGATGTTCTCCATACAGTAGCCAAACTACAGGGAGGTCTTCAATCCAAGGATCTTGATCTTTCAGTTGTACCAGTGATGGTGCAAACCACTACTGGCAGATTAAGGGAGTTGAAAGATAATCCCAGTTCTAGTACTTGGTTCAAAGACCACTCCCTGGTATTTTCAGACCCAGCACAGCTAGGAGAACTTGATATTGAGATTACAGAGTTTGATAAGGAAACCTTCATTCAGACTGTATATAAACCTTATATTCAGAGTGTTATTGACCATATAACATCCAGAATGAGATCATCTGATGTATTTTCAGCATATTCTATATTCAACCCTCGTCATTTGCCAGAAGAAGAAAAAAATTTATCTACGTATGGGTCAGAAGAGTTAGAACTTCTAACTAACTACTATGGAAAGCCTCAAACCGTGTCTTTTCAGTGCACTACTGGCACTTCAGTACCTGATGTTAATCCAGAGCAAACAGAGGCTGAATGGAAAATATTTCGACGAATGATGTTCACAAAGTTCAAGAACAGCACAGCTAAAGAAGTAATCAATGCTCTTGTATCTAATACTACTCTTGGCTCTGCTTTTCCCAACCTTGTCACATTAGCCACAATAGTTTCAATCCTGCCAGTGACTACAGCAACAGTTGAGAGGAGTTTCAGCAACATGAAATTAGTCAAAACGAGGTTGAGGAATCAGCTTAGTGACAACACTCTAGATCAGGCCATGAGAGTCTGTATTGAGGGACCAGAAAGACTAAGCAATGAAAGCTTGGAGGCTATTATAGATCACTGGAAGCAGCAAAAAACACGCAGATTACTTGTGTAATCATTATTTAATGTTGGCTATCGTAATAATATTATTAATTTTTGCAACTAATCTTGGGGGGGAAGTTGGGTTCATTTGGGGGGGAAGTTGACCAGTTTGGGGGGGAAGCTTCCACTGCGCCCCCCCCCCCCTTAGATGAAACCCTGCCATAGTTAGACATAGTGACCTCAGACTATGTGAACTATTGTGTACATACTTTAATTGCAAGGTTGTAAACTACCTCTCGACCATTTCAAGAATTTATGTTCACTCTTGAATTGTTAATTTTCATCACAGTCAAGCTTAAGCAATACTGTAACAACATAGCTGTAGATGTCAAACAGATAATATGATGATAAAATGACAATGTTTGACTGAATATATAAATATGAGTTCAAGTGCATAATTGGTTTTTCTTGAAAAAGCCGACATCAATTCTATAAAACATTCACACAGCATGGCCATAGTAACCATGATTTATATATCATCAGAGCATTTACCTGCATGAGGTCTTCATAATATCATACAGGCAACTTTACCTCGATGCATTGGGACTCAGCTTTTTGCACTCGACCACCTCCTTACACATTTAACAATGAAATTAAAGTCTGTAACAAGAAATTTAGCTGCACTGAAGTTCATCCAAACTAATACCACTGACACAACTTCATCTATGTACTTTGCACTCACCTGCATCAAGCATGCCAATACTTTCCCAACTCTACTGAGAAAATAGTCACGCAGGTCCAGTCACACCTCCATCCTCCCATGAAGGCCAATTCACACTCTACAAGACAGATACACGCAGAAATGCTCTCTAATAGAAAAATTAATAGTATTCCACCGCCCCCCCCCCAAGCCAAAGACTTCCCCTCCCCCCCAAAAAATTTTTTTTAACGAATCCTATATGAATCCCTTCACATGAATTCTGAACTCTCTTAATAACCCAGCAACATCTTAACTTGCATCATTCCTTCATGCTATGCTCACTTGATAGCCTTAACAATCCAGATATGTAGAACTAGAATTTACCTACTGCCTAGCCAAGCGGAGGTGTGATTCAGAACAATGCAGTCCAATCTCTCCTGTTATTACACAAGATTGCCAATACAGAAGAGTGGGGGAGAGTAGTCCCCTCTGAATATATCGGGCATGTAGTGGCCTTTCTAAATGCGAGTGCAGCACAACAAGGAGGATCTGGGCATGTTACACAAACAGACACATGTGTCAATATTACCATTCCAGACTGTCCAACCATCCCGACTTTGGCGGGACAGTCCCGATAATGATGCTCAAGTCCCGAGTCCCGCCTCACCTAAGGTCGGGACAATAGATGTCCCGACATCAGCCCTCAATCACAATATACAGTTAACCAAGTTTACTTTCATATTGCATTTGATTCCCCGTACTCTACCAGTAATACCCGCAACACCAGATTGAATTTTTAATTACACAACACTCAGCCTTTTTCAATGATGATCTTTACCTTGTAGGGGAATTACAATGATTCACATGGTAGCTACAATTGAACAATAACTGTCAATTCAACTGATTCATTCATTGTTCATGCTTATATGTTTTTTTTTATATTGCTGTTTTAATTTTCTTAGCAAATTTTTCCTTGTATGTAATTAATTATTAAAATTTCTGGATATAGAACAACACTAGAAGAGACTTAAAGTTGTAAGGTCTGTCTTACATAGTTTAAGATTACACATGAAACTACTTGGCTGCTGACATATATCAATGTTGGTTGTGCACGTTCAATCTTCAATCTCGTACTGTGTGTCCCTATCACACAAAACACACACACAAACAGCACACAAACTAGCACCGTGCAGCACACCTCAAAGATACAAAAATTGGGGGGGGGGGGGAGTTGAATTGAAATACCCAACAGTAACAACACTGGCACCAGCGTCCCATACTCCATTCCGCTCAAGAGGTAAAAATAAAAAATCACTATTTTTTCATGAACTTTATACCAATACCTATGCAAAATCTTTCTGTTCAGCCAGTGACCAGCACTGAGCTGCAGGTTAAACTGACCCACTGTAGGTGCAAGTGAGAATGCTAGGAAAGTTTCAAGTCTTCCAAGTACCATCACGCAATGACCTGGACTTGCATCCACCTAATCCAGTTTGCTAGGACAAAAATATTCTGGTATAGCCGGACCCTGTTTCTGCTGCAAAAGGAGAAAGGGATCATTGCTAACTGCTGGGTCCTGTTAAGTGCGCGCACAACAAGCAAGGGATCAGACACAGCAGCACTGACATCTCTTGCAGCTTTCCCAACCAAAAGTGCACTGTTGAGGTAAAGAAACATAGAGGGGGCTAATCTAGAAGATAGTATGGCTTCCAGACTAGCCAGAAATGCCTTGATTAATGAAGTTATCTGGGAGAAATTTGGTGTTCTTAAAAAAAAAATGGAGGAGACTTGCTCTGGCGAGGACATAAACGTCACAAAGAGTATTTGTGCTGGAGTAGTTCTCCAAGTAACCATTACAGGAGGGAACATACACACATTTCCATACATCAATTTAAAACTGTACACAAAAACACAATTACATACATCAGTCTATTGCAATACCAAATACAAAATAGCATGAGAGCAGGCTATGATCTATTATTACATTGCAAGTTAACCACTAAATGTAATTAACCACGAAATTGAATGACAATTGTTTTCGAGTCCGTCATTCCCATCACACTGAAATAGCTTGCTTACCTTCTGAGTCAGGTTTTCATGTCCTGTCCTGTGGTGTTCTCCTCTGTAGCTTGGCACCCTTCATTCCTGCAGTCTTTCTGCACTCAGCGTCGTCTGGCAACTCCTTTACTGTGTTCTTGACCTCATACAGCTTTGTGCAGTCCTGCCATTAAAATCGCTTAATAAATAACAATAATAACAATAATAACAATAATAACAATAATAGAAATAATAACAATAACAATAATAATAATAATTAATAATAATAATAATAATTAATAATAATAATAATTAATAATAATAATAATAATAATAATAGTAATAATAATAATTTATAATAATAAATAATAATAATAGTAATAATAATAATTATTTATAATAATAATAAATAATAATAATAGTAATAATAATAATCTATAATAATAAATAATAATAATAGTAATAATAATACTAATAATACCAAAACAAATAATGATAATACTAATACTAATACTAAAACTAATACTGATAATAATACTAATACTAAAACTAATACTAATACTAACAGTACACCGCGTACATTGCCCATTAAAAAATGTATGGGGAAAATCGCCGTTCAATTGAAATCGCATGGGGAAAGTGAAATACCATGGTTGGAGTTGAAATACTACAGATAGCAAAGTGAAATACCATAGGTAAAAGTGTGCATGCGTTAGCCTTAGTAACGCCATAGTTTTCGCTGAAAAGTTTATTTACAGTAAGATTTAAGTGTACTATTACCGAGTGACAGCACGGGTAACCGTGGTATTAGGGATTAATAGCATGAGTAAAGCATTATTCATGCTATTAATCCTGAATACCACGATTACCTGTGCCTACTCATACTAATAGTACTCCGCGCAAATTAGCCATTAAGAATGTACAGAGAAAATCGTTGTTCAATTGAATTAGCATGGTTGGAGTTGAAATAGTACAGTTAGCGAAGTGAAACAGTACGGGTAAGTGCGCAGGTATGGGGTAATTAGCCTTAGAAATGCAGTAGTTTTTAGTGAAAGGGTTGTTTTAAAGTAATGGTGGCTGTTAAATGTAGGTATACTGCTAGCAAGTGAAAGCCGTGGTATTAGGGATTAATAGCACTCGTTAAGCAAAAAATAGCACTCGGCTACGCCTCGTGCTATTTCACTTACTTACTCATGCCATCTCAAATACCACGGTTACCCATGCTATTACTCATAATACTACTACTACTAATAATAATACACACCGTAAATTGCCCATTCAAATGTACAGGGATAATTGCTGTTCAATTGGCACGGGGTAAGTCGTAGTTATCAGGGATGGTAATCGTATGACTATTTCCACGTACAATACAAAACCCAGATGCAGAGATCGTGCAAGTGCAATTTTGGGAGAAAATGGTACTTACAACAGTTCAAATAGCACTCGGCATTGCCCCGTGTGATTTTTCTGCTGTCGTGCAATTTTCCCCAAGTCACTCTCCTAAACATGTGATTACCTCTATACATAACACTCGTAAAGAAATAAGTAGTACTCAGCTCATTTTAATCATGTTTCCTGAATACCACGGTTACCCTTGCTATTACTCATACTACTACTACTATACTACTACTACTACTAATAATAATAATACTAACAAAAATAATTACAATAACATTAATAATAATAAACAATATAATAAAACAATAATAATAATAATAGAGATGTGACCGTCTACAGGAAAATAGGGCACAAAGCGAGCCCTAAAATTTTTTTTATGCACTTAAAAAAATTTGTCGGCATCCATATATTGAGCTCTCCAAGTTTTAAAGTCATAGCCTCAACCGTTGTCGATATATGCACCCTAACCGTTCCCTACCGCCGGCTTATTTGATACATTTTAATAATTAAATCGACATTTTCCCGATATTTACACGTGCCGCGTTGTGCCAGATTTTCCCTGTAGATGGTCACATATATACAAAGTCTATCTAAGAATGGTGCAGGGGTTGAGGGAGCTGAAGCCCATCCCCACATTATTCCTCATACCTAATAATTTCAAATCGACACACTCACTCTACTCTCTAATACTGTATAGGTAATACGTTCATCATGAAAGTTATTACAATTGATTGTATATAATACTTATTGTGAAGCTGGTGTGACACTATTAAGGTTGAGGATCAGTAAACAAAATGCAACAATCTAACTCTTTTGCAAAGCATATCCTTTGCAAAGTAGCAAAGAGGATCGACAATTTGCATAGATTGCCTAAATTGACTAGAAACATTGATCACTGAAATGAGCTAAGTCTTGAATCAACGGGCTTGAACCCACACCCCCACAATGTAGGAAAAGCAACAGCCTTCTTGTTATTCATCATAGCTAGACTTTTCCCCCATTTCATGTATCCACCTATACCACAAAATCAGCCAGAATCCCCCCAAGAAAAAAACGACTATCACAGTTCAGCACCCTATACTCTTTCCCACTCCTTGGTCTTACCACTGGAGAAGCTGGAGGCGGGAGGAACACGAAGAACCAGTCACATCAGGTGCGCGTTCATTCAACCATTATTGCCATGGTAATAAGCATGGGTGCACGCCCCTATCCGGGAGGAGTGGATGCTGTTGGTGAGACCCTTTACCTATGATTGGTTAGGTAAAGGGTTTCTTCCTTGAGAAGTGTAATTGAGTAGGTAAAAAAATGAGTTTATATTTTGAAGTTGGTTCAGAAGTGAGTCATGCCATTTTGGGAACTGCTTCTTTAATGATATGGTAATAATATGGATACCTTACAACTTGAATCAATCCAATTTTTTCTAACTGAACCTGCTAAAATGGTGTGGGGTTTTTACAACGGAAGCTTAAGTTACTTCATAACATTCCCCATTGAGGCATTACAGTTTTATGTTAAATGTGTTTAAGGGATTTTTGCATAGGAATGAAAATAAATGAATAACAACTCAAAGTATGCGGTAATGGTCGACAATAGAAACATTAGTGACAATTGCTGGACGACTTCAAATACGCGTGGTCGACAATTGCGGCGGTAGTGCCTCTTTTTCAGGCGATCTCTCTCAGTAGTGTCCGCCCGTATATAGAAGATGAACAGCGAAGGTCTAGTTGGTGCCTTTAATGAAGTCTTCTGTCGCTGTCACTTGATGGTCATATCTGTAACAGGAAGAACAGTACACGGACTATAAATAAGGTGGTCGACAATTGAGGGCTTACGCTATATTAGTGTAAAAATGATTCAAAATATTCCACCAGATGTTTCATGTTTTATTATGTATAATTTTATCTTTAGCATTAATTTGTAATGTTCATTTGTATATTACATGTGACATGGTTCTTATGGCAAAACCATTGTATATTAAAAATGATTTTCTAAGTAACTATTCCATTTATTTTACGCTTACTTTATAGCTACCTACTGCAGTAATGAATTTTGCTAACAATATCTGTAGCTAGCCTTTTTGGCTAATTTTTTTCAGCATTAAAAATTTTGTATTTTGTATATCTTGTGAGATTAGGGTGAGGATAGCTTATAGACCTGCCAAATTATGCTGCCATCTGTTCTGGAAAATATATACATGAATGAATAATTAGGAATAATTCTAGAATAATGTAAGCATTTAAAAGAATAATAAAGGGAATATATAATTATTAATTAAAAATAAAATCAATAGTGCTTTTTTTTCTTCTACAACTAAAGGACATAAACATTAGAAATGGTTATAATGTAGATCTTCATTACTTGATTAATGCTCAGTGGTAAATGCACCTTCTGTTCCCTTCAAATTCATAGGTCGGCTGGTAATGATATACATTTTCATCAATTCCGATGCAGTATATGATTGATGAGTTGCTCAAGAAGACACAGGGCCAGAAGCTGTAGTTTCCCATCTGTGCATAGAAACCATTTAGCATAATTTTTACCATTGCAAACTTTTTCTTGAATCCTCTATGTTTAGTAATTCAGTATAGCAGTAAGAGAGACTAGTACTATTAGCTACTCATTCATTTCAAAACGTTCCAACCTGATACAGCTACTGCGATCATCACTATTTCACTTATTTCTAATTGGAATAATAAAAGAAGTATAAGAAAATTATTCTATTCTATTGGAATAATAACACAATTAATTATTAGAAAGAATAATTCTATAGTTTTCAAGCATTACCTGGCAGGCCCTAAAGGTAGTGTCCCTGCTGCCACCAGAGAGTCAGACAGAGAATGTTAGTAGAAGATATCGGTATTCCTTATCTAGCGCCCCAGGTTAAGGGGATCCAACGTCTGCCCTTAGGTTGCTTAGCTTATTGGAGACACAGAGGGATCAACCTTTACAAACTCTGACTTTGCACAGCTCTGAACTTAAGTGTGGTCAGCCACACAGTATATCAAACCATACCTCACTCCAACTCTCAAAAGTGATAGGCTGAATGTTATGACATGACTGAATACAGAAATTAAACAATTTTTCTACATGCACACACACACACACACACACACAAGTACCAAGTGTTAAGTCTTCACTTGAGCATCCTTCGTGCTTCAATAGTGGAAATTCCCACAACACTCTATTTATTCGGATGCAGTAATACAAATACAGCTTAGTGTATAAAGTAGTACTATATCTGCAGCTGCTTATTAAAAATCATTTATGCTTAGTAGATATATTATATTTGTTGCTGTCTTAATCTTTTTTAAAAATTCTATAAAGCACAAAAATCTTAAAAACTATTTGAAGCTCGAGTTAATGGCTATAATTACAGCACACATGCAGTAGAGTGATGAACATGATAGACAAGCAGTGTGACGAATAAGAACTTCTTAGACTAGAATATTGATAATTATGAAATGGGCTGTACCATAACTTTGTCTAAGCAGAAACCAGGCTATGTTCTGCTCTTTTAATGAATTTGCACAATCAATAAACTGTATAGATTGGACGACAATCTGTATGGCACACAATACATGGACTGTGCAACTCATTATAGACTGTGTTGCACAATTTATAGATAAGCACCCATATAAAATCTGTACTTCAAATTTGGAACTCTTAAATTTACATTACATCATAAACGAGTATAAGACATATCAGGTCCATAGTATATGTTAACAGTTTCATAAACTCACTATTTGCCATTCATTAGTAGTGACCCTTTATTACCCTTTACCCGCTACATGGAGGGGGGGGGGGGGGGAAGGAGGAGGAGGAAAGGGTCTGGAACACTACCATTGACTCAGCAGTTCTAGCTCCAGTTAGTTCATGATAGTCAAGACTTGTGAACCCACTTCATTTATGGAAAGCTTATTTTGTCACTTCAGACAACATGTCACTATCTATACCAAGTGCTAATTCAAGCTTAGAATTTCTTCACTATTCATCAAAGTCTACATGATGATGTTATAATGAACAATTGCAAACACACGTTTAGCTTAATTTTTCTATTGCCGAAGTTCTCTTCAAGGGTCAATTAAGCTGCTTTAATTAATCCTGTATGAATTAGAAGTCAAAACATTGGGTTAAGTTTTAATATTGGATGTTAGAATGAATATTATTATAATTATTTCCGCCAAGAATGGCTGAATCATTGAAAGAATACATTAAGAGAACTTAAGGTATTCGGACAAAAAAAATGGTGATAGAATATGAGCGAATCCTACACAAATTAGTTGACTCCTGAAGAGAAGTTCAGCAAGAAGTCTGAAACATCAGGTTAAGTTTTAATTTGGCTGTTATAACAAGAAAATATGTTGTGTATTATATTATATATATTATATTTATTCCACCCTAGATATTTTTCACAATGGTATCTTTAGGTACATGACCCTGAAGTAACCCACAGCTTGTTATTTCATGCTGTACTGTGCAAGCTCATTACCCCTTGTAGTTATAGCAACTGGTCACTGGTTTTCCAGGTTTTTAGGCTACCCCCTGGTGTAGCCTACTCAACCCAGTTAGAGCAGCTGCTAAAATATCAGCTGGTGGTGTGGGGGCCATATAACCAACTTTAGGCTATGAGTTAACAGTCTAGTCCTAACTGCAGCAGTGAAGATATCAAGTGTAGAACAAACCACTTATTACACTAGTCAGAGTGATATGGCTAGATATTTCTCTCTCAGGCTGTACTTTCACTTGCCTCCAAGCTTGTGAAAATAAATTAGCCAGCTCTTGAAATATTTCGCCATATCACACTCTGACTCATGTAATAAGTACTATATATATACTTGGCGGTGTGCTTGAGTGCAAATGGCGAGCGAGCCTCCCTAGTTAGGCCACATAAAACTACAATATTGTGATTAATTTTACAAGCTACTAAAAATAGTTGAGTTTTTAAGTACACTTTATATACATATACGATAAAGGGTTCCAATGTCATAGCAACCACTGCGTGGTTTTGTTTGCGCGAGCGCTTATTATCACGTTGCTTTTTAGCTTAGCAGTTAAACTAGCTACTAAGTTTTGGCTGCATTCAATCATCCATGAAGCTTAGAAAGCTGCAAGTGCCAGTAGTTGGAACAGAGCCGCACCAGCCATCCTCTCCTCCATTCAAGTTCCCAAGGAGAGAATTTGGGAAGAAAAATGTCGTAAGAAGATCGTTTTTGCCCCAGTGGTTCCAAAGGTGGCCTTGGCTTCATTATTGTGAAGATATGGATGCAGCATTCTGCTTCATTTGTGTGAAAGTCTACTCTGAGAATAAGCTTAATTCAGTAAGTAATCTTGAAACCACCTATAATTCATCTGGCTACACTAATTGGAAGGATGCATGTGTTAAATTTCCAAACTATGAGTCCAGCAGATGCCATCAGGATGCAGTACTGAAGACCATTACTCTCCCTGCAACTACCAAGGATATAGGATAAAGTCTGTCATCTCAATTTGCTAAAGATAGATTGGAGCGTCGACAGTGCTTTTTGAAATTACTATCAAATGCCCGGTTCTTAGCTAGGCAAGCATTACCTCTTCGAGAAGGTGGGGATGAAAGTAATTCCAATTACGTGCAATTGCTTAAACTCCGTGGGGAAGATGACTCTAGGGTATTTCAATGGATAAAAAAGAAAACAGATAAGGATACATCTGGTGATATGCAAAATGAAATGATTAAAGTAATGGCACTTCAAGTCCTTCAAGAGGTTGCCAGTTCAGTACATTCAGCATCTTTTGTTACCTTGATGGTTGATGAAACAACTGATGCTTCAAATCATGAGCAAGTTGTATTGTGTATTCATTGGGTTGATGCTAACTTTGAAGTCCATGAAGACTTCATTGGCTTGTTCAGGGTGGATGCAATTGATGCTGATACGATTACTGCAGTAATATTTGATATTCTTAGGTGTTTAAATCTTTCTATAGCCAAAGTAAGAGGGCAGTGTGACGATGGTGCTGCTACAATGTCAGGTAAAAATGCTGGAGTAGTTTCTAAAGTATTCAAAGAAGAGCCTAAAGCTTTGTACACACACTGCTATGGCCATTCACTCAGCCTTGCATGTGGAGATGCAATCAAACATTCTAAAATTATGAAAGATTCACTTGATACAACTCATGAAATCACAAAACTTATAAAGAAGTCCCCATGTAGAGATACATTGTTTGAGAAACTGAAAAGTGAGTTGGCTCCTGATACGGTGTTAGAGTTATTTGTCCAGCAAAATGGACAGTAAGGGCAGACTCCTTAAAGAGTATCTTAGACAATTTTGAAGTTCTTCAAGAATTGTGGGAAGAAGCTATTGACTTAGTGAAAGACACTGAAATGAAGGCTCGTATAAATGGAGTTGCATCTCAAATGAAGACTTTTGATTATTATTTTGGAATTTGTTTAGGGCATTTGATTCTTAAACACAGTGATAACTTGAGCAGAGCATTGCAAAAGAGTGACATATCAGCATCAGAAGGTCAGGAAGTGGCCTCCATGACTTTGAAAGTTCTTAAATCTATACGTTCTGATGACATGTTTAAGTTATTTTGGGAAAAGATTTGTAAAGAGGTTGAACATTTTAGTATTTCACCACTCGAAGAAGAAGATGCAGAGAGTGTATTTCCTGAAACACCATAGGACTACTACAAACCTATCTACTTTGAAGCATTGGATCTCATCACCACTTCTATTACTGATCAATTTAATCGGTCTGGTTATAATGTTTTTCATAATGTTCAAAATCTTATTCTAAAAGCAGTTCAATGACTGGATTATGAAGCTGAGTTAAAGTGTGTGGCTAATTTCTATACGATTGACTTTAGTTATGAATTATTAAGAACTCAGCTGGAGATAAATTTCACTCCAAATCAAACCTCTGTTAAAATCACTGATGTTACTTAATTCTTCAAAGCAATGACTCCAGTTTAGCGAGAACTTCTATCTGAAGTGTGTCAATTGTTTCAACTCCTACTTGTAATACCAGCAACTAATGCTGTCAGTGAAAGGTCCTTTAGTGCTTTACGAAGAGTGAAAACGTATTTGCGTTCGACAATGGCTCAAGACAGGCTGAATCACATCATGACTTTGCATATTCATCAGGTCTTACTGATGATCTAAGCTTGATTGAAAGTGCTAACTGATTTATTCATGGAAGTGATCATAGAGAACAGATTTTTGGGAAATTTGTGGCAACTGATAAAAAATGTGATTGAAACTTTTTATTTGTAAACATAAAACTGCAGCTGCAAAAGAGAATTGAAAGCAGTAAACAATTCAACTTCATTGGATAATACGGGTAAAGATCGATAAACCAGAGGATTCTATTCAGTAAGGTTCGGGACAGGGTCTACCCATGAGCTAACACAAATATGCAGGGGTCAAAGTAACAAAATGATATATGTGTACACACACACACACACACACACACACAATGCCATTAACGTATACAATACAATTACCAGGGTGATGCAGGTAATGATCGATAAACCAGAAGACTCCATTTAGAGAAGTTTGGGACGGGGTCGAACAACATGCTAGCACAAAAATAGAGAGGGTTAAAGTACAAAATGACATACGTACGTCCACACAAACAAATATCCCTAATTTGCAATTGTGTTACCCCTGATAGTGTCTCACTCGCTCGCCAATAAATTATAAGAACAACAAAAAAATATAGAAAAAATAGTATACAAATATAAAATTTATAAAAAAAAATGTAAAATATAAATAAATAATAACTAAATAATAAATAAAAAAAAATACATAATAAAATTAATTGAATAATAAATAATACAATTATTAAATAATGAAAATTTAAATAAATGATAAAATAAATAATATAATTATTAAATAATGAAAAATTGAAATAAATGATATAATAAATAATAAATACCGAACCACTACGCTGGGAATGGGTCTGGGGACATGGCCATACTAAATTTGTTCTGCCGCACATTATTTTGCAGCAGTCAATTACTGTTAGCAAATTACCGGGAATAGCCCTCCTCAACCACAAATAGAAATTCTTGTGTGTGTCAGCCACCCTTTCAAACTCTAGGTTTAGCAATCATGGCTAATTTGTGGTATATAAAGGAGGTGGGGCACTCACCACTTCCACGTTCCTCCAGAACAAATTTGGTACAGCCATGTCCCCAGACCTTCTGCGTGCTTTGTGCGCTACGTATGTCTGGCTACGCCAGACTAATGTTACCCGTCGAATCTTTTTGGCACCCCGGGTTGCAATAACATGACGAAATTTATGCTCAAGGGGCATTCCTGATTCATCACAATTGTATATTTGGAATTGCTTATACATTGTCTGACAGTATCTTGTTGACAGTACACAATGATCTCTTGTCTGACAGTATCTTGCTGGCAGTGCATCCGTCACTTCTCTTGTCTGACAGTATCTTGCTGGCAGTGTGTACAATGATCCATCACATCTCTTGTCTGGTAGCATCTTGTTGGCAGTGTATGTTGATCCATCACCTTGCTTGTCTGACAATCCATTCCTGATGAGCTGAGGAGAAGTCTTCAAAGTATCAGTCTTCAAAGTATCACCCTATATGTACCAACTGCTATAGTCATGGCAAGTAGGAACATACTAGGGAGCCTCAGTACTGGCAGGAAAAGACCCGGCAACAACAGAGGCTACTATTCAACTATCATACTATTGCTGTTGAGCTTGTAGTCAGGTTTTGTGGCAGTAATTTTGGAGGCTTTCTTTACTCAATTCTATGTGGAAATTACTATAGACAACTGCACTTAACAAAATACTGTTACGCCCTCTTTACAGAATGAGAACAGTGACAATCGTAGGTTTATAAGCCTTCGTAGGGTTCTTTCCATACCACATAACAAAGTTTTGTCACCCGCACTTTATTTTTTATTTGGCGGAGGCTGCCAAGGTCTGCGAGACCGTCCAATACTAGTAGCCCCACCCCCATCCTATACTAGTAGCCCCACCCCCAGATTGCGGTTCCAGTTAAGGTGTTTTCTTTGCATTTTACTGCTGGAGTATCTCCAATAGCTAATAAGTTACAGAAAAATAGTAATTAATTTAGTGCAGACTTTACTGAGTTGTACTGTCCTTCTAAAATAAGTTCAGTTGAAGATTGGCTGTTTCTTTATTAGTAGTTAGACATAAATAATAGTCTTCTAGAAAGTTCTTCCAGAGAGGGTTCTGGTGAAGAAAGGGCTGGGGTTATAATGGGGTATCTTTGAAACCTCAAATGTGGTTTGTAAGTGTTTCTGTATGGAATGTGGTCTGATAATGGAGTAGCCTCTCTTTTGTGAGACTAACAATGAGACAGCCTGTGTCCTGTGATGTTGCTACAATTTGTAGCTCGCTATCTTCCATTGTTGAAGGAGCAAGTATTGTGCCACAGCTGTGTGGGATGGTAGATACAAATTGGAGGCAGTCGCACCAGTAATCAGTATAATCAATTGATACAATTATACTGTGTTCAGCTGCAACCGAAGATGCCACACATTCAACTAGTGAGTTATTTGAGCTTCTCAAAGAACTTCTTCTTGAGTATAACTAATATGGTATGGCCATGTCACCTGACCCTACGAGTAGTGGTTCAATAAAGTACCAATAAGTGCCATACAATAATACAGGATAGTGGTTGGTAAAGGATCTACACCAGACTACAAGCGACCATATTGGTACATTCTTTAATGAAAATTTATTTAAAAGTAACAGTAAAAAAAAATTAACAATGTGTAAATTTGAAATATGGGATATGATACAAAAAATGTAAAGTGCAATACAATGAGTGTTTTCAATTGTATGTCCATGTGGCTTTGTCAGACTTCATTCCACAATTCTGTTACGCAAACAATACAATAATTCAAATACTACAATAATAACAATACACTTACTGGAGCTGTCGCTGTATTTTATCTGCTAAATGATTACATTCTCCTGTTTGGAACAATACAGTAACAAACTCCTTGAGAGCTGAGGGTCTCGATGGAAAGACTCTGCGAATGTTGTCCAAAAGAGTCCTTGCTCTGTCTTCGTTAATAAGGTTAAGCTCACGAAGTTGGTCATAGGTATATTGTGATATGAGTCCAATACTGTAGCAGTGATCAGCTACTGTCATAACACAAGGCTTCACTGAGTGCACCAAGTCAGGATACACACTCAGAAATATACTCAAGTTATTGCCACCTATTAATAAAACATTATAATGAAACCAAATAAAAACAATAACTTGACTTACTTTCAGAGACCTCTACCACAGGATCTTTCTTCTCATATTTCTAAACAAAATAAAATAATTGTTAGTTATTGCAAGTTAGAATATTTAGTCTACTTCTACATACCTGTCCATACCAAATGAGGTGTCTATTCTGAAGTGCAATTCCTTGTGAATGGTTGAAACACTTCATGACTGAAGGAATGGACTCGACTTCATGAACTATCCCGAGATGATTCCCTCCTTCATGTGAACGACAGTCAAAGGCAAACTGGTAGTCCATGGAGTTGTTGTAGTTCATTCTGGAACTAGCTTTCTTTAGAGTGTCTTCTATTTCTTGTTTTAGAGCAGCACATTCATGGTGAATGGAGTCTTGGAAAGTAGGATCACACGAAACTACGACTTCAAAATATTTGCATCGAGATATAAATGTTACACGAATTCGTTTAGATCCGTACATAAAGTGCACCATGTTTTTCTTGACTCCTGCTCCAATGAAAGTGAAGGACTTGTTGGATACGAGACATGCCATTGCAGCAGGAAAGAGTCCCATAGGAGTAAACCCACTACTGAAGTATATCAAGAGAGGCTCCACGAAACTTGAGCTACACGATTCTTTGTGGAATTGGTCAAGTTCTTTTGCACTAGTGTTTTCTAACACGCAAGGCATGATGTATTCTTTCTCCTTTTCTAAAACTGAGTTAGTATCAGAAGATTCAACTGACGCAATCTCAGCTATCAAGTGAAGATATGCAAGCAAAGCTACCAGTTGCTCTGGTGGAATCAGATGTCCTGAAATGTCAGCCGTAGCTTTCTTCAAATCTGTCATAGAAAATCGACCTGTCTTCCTGAATCTCTCGGATGTGGCCTGACCTACGCTATCAAAGCTCATGGCTTTAAGAATGACACCAGTGATACTGTCATACACTACCTGGATGTCAATGATGACCAGGTCCTCCAAACCAGGCACACTGGGGAAGTACATCAAAACACCGGCATGGTGGTGAAGAAACCACAGAGCTGCTTTGGTCTCGTAGGGTGTCATATTGAAGGCATGGGACAAGGCCAAGCAGGTCTCCAGGCTGGCTGTCCTCACTTCTCTCATGCGAAGACACAAGCTGAACAGAAGCCACACAGCTGGAATTTTCAGCTTATTAAAGTGTTTCTCCATGGCATTCTCCAGTAGTTGATGCAAGTGATCGATCTCTTCTACTCCGCCTCCCATGTTGTCTAAAGAAACAACAAGCTTGTCTTTTGAGCAGAACTGAACTATGCCTTTTTTGTAGGAGTCAGTGTCTCGAATCACTTTTTGAAGCTGTGAGTCGACTGTAGCGATGACTTCCTCAGAAACCTTGTCTTTGTGAGTACCCACGATATACACTACTGACTTGGAGGACTCCAGTATCTCACCAATGGCCGAGTTGTCTGGTCCTGGTAGAGGTTGAAGATGGGTGGAGGAACTGAAGCAAGATATACTGGCCAGAGTACGCAAAAGCATCTCTTGCAGAGTAAACTCAGATTTCTCTGGTGCAGTTGTCTCTCCTGAAGCTCTTTGATAAAAGACCCGATACTCCTCATCTAGTTGGAACTTGTAGCTAAAGAACAGCAAGTAGAGGCCAGGTCCTATGGTGAGTGCTGGCAGCATGTCCATCAGCTCAGGCTGACCTCCGGTGTCCTCCATTCTCAAAAAAGCTTTAAAAGAATGTTTCACATTTTCTGCAAAGTGTGGTTGTTTGGACACTGTCTCGAATATGGCAGCTATTTCAGAATAATCTGGTGATCTGATTTTTTGTTTGGTCAATAATTTTAGTTTTGCCAGCATTTTATGCACTAAGTTAGGCTGTGGCTTTTGAACAGGGCGGGATTGCTTGGTGTTTCTAATGTGTTGTTTTTTAACCTGATGAGACTGCCCAGTATTGCTAGCCTGACTGACCTCTGCCCTGGTGTCACTACCTCTATGGGAATCAGCTGTAGCCTCAGAAGTGGATTCCATCTGAAAACTATCTTTGAGAGTGTGAAAGAGTAGAGAAGCTTCCTCAATGAGATTCTTTACAATGGTCCACTTTGTGGTTCTTTCTGCTGTAGTTGGATCAGACTTGCCTTGGACTAGCATATTGGAGCAACACTGTACTGTGCCTGTGCTGCCATGAATCTGCTCCTCTTCTTTAGCTGACAGAAGATCTATGATCTCTTTTTGAATTCTCCTGAGAGTTGTACTCTTGCCTTGTCTTGGAGGACCAAGGGACATAAACTTTAAAGACAGAAGCTCCAATACTTCTTTGGAAACAATGAAGTGTTTGTATGCATCTTCATACTTCAAAGCTATTGAACATAAATAAAATAGGAATTATAAAATATTGCAAATAAAACACTAATTACAGGTATTAAGGTCCCATTGGTTATACTATACAAGTAACCCACACACTTGCACCAGTACCATTAGCTGGCTCCAGCAATACAAAGTGTGGGCAGCTGGTTTTATAGCCTGGAGCTAAGCCAGTAGAAGCAGCTGCCAGTAGAAGCAGCTGCATTCCAGCACTTGCAATTTTAGCAAAGACAACCAATTACCTTACTTATTATAATTTCATAATTAATACAATAAATATTTAGTTTTAACATAATTAACACAATAATAAATAATAATATTCTAGTTATACTATAGTACAAGTTTTAATACCTAACTTTAGTTTCCCATACAATCTATAAATGGGACATTCTAAAGAGAAGCCAATATCACTGAAGGCATGATGGCTTTCTAGAGATGCTGCTATTTACTTACACTAACCTGACAGAGTTTCTTTGTATACTCCATCGCTATTAGCAACCAGCAACTGTCCAGTAGACAAGACTGCAGTAGCTATCCATCTACTATACTTCTGTTCTGGTCTATCTCCCTCACTAGTAGTCTCAATCCACTCCTCTGTCTTGTTGGAGTAACTTCTAATGGTAGAACTATAACTGATGCCGATTAGATTCGATACATAGGAGACAATAGCTAAGATCTTAGTAAGTGTGGTTACTGTCCTCCATATCGTTTGTCTTCTTGTCCTGCCATTACTAGCAGATGCTTTGATAGACTCTAGACTGCAAATAAATAGAATCTTCTCCTTGTCAAGTCCTCCTGTGAAGTAGAAGTTGCCTTCATGGAATGTTGATCTCATGTTGTAGCATGAAGAAGGAAGTGAGTATGCAGTCGTCCAATGGTCGTTGAGTAGAACTTCAACTACGTCCAACCACTCGCCACATGAGCCCTGCCCACCAGCCACGACCAGGACCTCTGGCGATCCTCCACTAACTGATGATGGCCAGTAGCGACGAGTAGGCATGGCACGTAGCGATGGCTTCCAGTCTAGACCAGTAGTACTAGTCAACAGAGAGTTAGTGGCTTCATAAGTGGAGGGATGCACTCCACCAACCAATACAAACTTAGACTGGTAGGTAGTTAGGGACGAGCCTTCATATGGTGCATGAGTAGTAGTCCATGAGTGAAGGTCAGTAGAGATGTGAAGTGTGCGATAATTAGAATTCATAACTAGCAGTTTATCATGTAGTACTGCACATTGTACAGGATGGACATCCTTACTCCATGTATGGCAGTGCTCCCAGTGAAGTGAGACTGGAGGATGGAGATCTCTCTAAATACAAACAAATATATATATAATTAAAGTGATAATTAAACAAATACACAAACAAACAGCACTAAGTGCTATTTAAATGAGACTTTAACATGCAAACACACAAACAAACTTTTAAAAGACTACAAATATCTATAAACAAACACACAAACAAATTTATTCCTATATCAGCGATGATAACAACAGCAACTCTATGACATGCTAACACACAAACATACAATTTCTCACACAATGATTAAATACAATACAATAATATTTTAATAAATGAGATAGTAAAAAAACAATGCTGAGAAATTTAAAAATAAACAAACACACAAACATACAACTGGTACAATGCGTAAATATGTGCACACGATATTCCAAACACATAATAAGAGAATGTGCTGTTTCTTCCTGTGCTACAATAATGTACAGTAGGCACCAGAAAAAATAGGTTTTCAATTTTGTTAAGTAGAATAATTTTTTATTTTTGCACAGGAGCTATAGTAGTAGAAAGAGTGTGTTTGTGTGTGCATGTGAGTAGAAAAAGAGTGTGTTTGTGTGTGTGAGTAGAAAAGAGAGTGTTTGTGTGTGAGTAGAAAAAGAGTGTTTGTGTGTGGGTAGATTTTTTTTTTTTGCACAGAAGGAGATACAGTAGAAAAAACAAACAAAACGATATGGTAGTTGATAAAATATAGTTTTTCGGTTCGACGATGTTAATATTTTAATCTTCACTGTTTACCACATGCATCACTTCCAGGAATGAAAAAAAAAAGATGCTATTTAAAATATTGGGGCCATCAGTGGCTTAGATATTCTTACTTCTAGAGACCCAAACTGTAGCTGGTAGAAAGATTAAGAAGTAGGGACCTGACAGAACAGCAAGTTCAGCAAAAATACAGTCAGTCTGCTTAATTGAAGCGAGTCAGTTTTTTTTATTGTGCAAGCTGTTTAGCATGATCCCTATAGCATTTAGAAGGTAGTACAAGGCCTTAGCTTACAGATATAGCTGTGGAAGAGTTCTAGCTTTTAGTAGTAAATCAACAGAAACGAAAACTGGACTGTTAAAATTTTCATGTAGTGGTACTAGCTGTTTAGTCAAAATGCAATGAAAATTTAAAAAAAAAAAGCTTTTTTCTTTTCGAAACATACCTGCTGTTGTTTATAAATTTCTAACACAAACATACACATTAAAAAATTACAAAAAAACATAATCGTAATAAAAGTGCACAAAAATACAAATACCTCCCAAATACAAATTCAATACACATTGTAAGAAAGTTTAAATAAAACGATAACAAGCACAACAACAGCAACAACAACAACAAAAAACAACAAAACCCCCCCCCCAAAAAAAACAAAAACAACTAAGCAGATAAATAACATTACAACAAATATATATTGAGCTTATGTGTTATTAACACACAACTTACCGTATTTCTGGAACAAACTAGACTTCAAATGGAACAAACTATTATAGACTTCAAATGACTAGTTAGAGTAGTTTAGTAAAATAGTCACAAACTATAGCAAATAGAGAGGGATAGTCTTGTCTAACTATCCTCAAAAACACACTAGCAACTAAAAAAAGAGAGGGAAAGTCATGTCTGAGCATGCTCATAAAAAGAACCTGGTGTTTAATCCGGTTTAACAGGAAGTTAGACCTAGTTAATTAAGAGGACCGCAATATTAAGGGGTGGGGCAGGGGGGTTAGAGACCCACCCCCGATAAGGTATAATAGAATGCTCACGTGAGGGGAGGGGGATCAGACACGTGGACTCAGACACGTAGACCGAAGTGGGGACGACGATAACCCAGACGTGGATCAGACCCAGTGTAAAGGCGACACAGCAAGCAGGACTGCTTCTGAGCGATGTCAAGATCGAGCGAGGCGACGCCTTCAGCCGGCAGAGATGGAGACAGCCATGCCGCGGGTTCCTCTTCGTCAGAGGCGCCCAGGAGTCAGGCCCCCGTAGTAGCCGCTATGCCGCTGGACCCAGCGTTGGTGGACTTGATAGCGGCGAAGGTGGCAGCCCAACTGAGAGGCTCGGCGGCGGGGAACGTACCTGGGGCTACGGCCGGGGAGCGGTCAGTGAGGGGGCCAGTGCCCAGGGCGGACTCCGCGAGGGGAGACTCCCCGGAGCGGCCCAATCATCGAGAGGCAGGAGGTAAGGAGGAATTTAGTGGGAGTGGTGTAGTAGGTGAGTGGCAGTGAGACATGGGTGCCAGGTAGTGGGGGCATGGGCACATAGATGCAGTTACGGTGATCAACTCAGACCGGCATAGATAGATAGCTAGTACTTCTCTGGAAGAGACGAGGGGTAGAGACACGAGCAGTGAGTAGTGGGAGGAGTCCCAGGTTGGTATTGAGTGTGCGGAGGTCCCTTGTGGTAATGAGTGGGCAGAAGCCCATGGTGGTGATAAGGAGGCGGAGGCCCCTGGTTGTAAGAAGTGGGCGGAGGCCCCCGGCGTAATGAGTGGGCAGAGGCCCCAATGTAATAAGTGGGCGGAGTCCCATATTGTAAGGTGTGGGTGGTGGCCCCCCGATGTAATGAGTGGGCGGAGGCCCCAATGGAATAAGTGGGCGGAGGCCCCAATGTAATGAGTGGGCGGAGGCCCCAATGTAATGAGTGGGCGGAGGCCCCAGTGTAATAAGTGGGCGGAGCCCCATATTGTAAGGTGTGGGCGGTGGCCCCCGATGTAATGAGTTGGCGGAGGCCCCCAATGTAAGGAGTGGGTAGAGGCCCCCGATGTAATGAGCGGGTGAAGGCCCCTGATGTGGTGAAAGGGCGGAGGCCCCTGATGTAGCGAGTGGGCAGAGGCCCTGGTATAAGGAGTGAGCAAAGGCCCCAGTGTAATGGGGGGGCGGAGGCCCCTGGTGTAACGAGTGGGTGGAGGCCCCATTGTAGCAAGGCCCCACGTTCAGACTAGTAGGCATAAGCCTCATTGTGGTAGGCAGTGAGTGTTGCTCTGTGGTCAGCAGGGGTAGGTCTGGTAGCACACACACACGTGGGCATGCACACTTACGCACAGGCGCTGGCACACACACACATTCGCACACGCATAGGCTGCAGTGACACACAGACACCCAGGTGCTGATGTAAAGTAGGAAGCAGTGGGTATGAAAAACAGACCAAGGAAGGGAGTTATATAACCAGTCCTGTTGTGTTGGCTAGGTGTGGAATTGGGGAGGGGTCCTCCCCCAGAGACGGTCACCAGTCTGCGACTGCCGGTGTTTGCAGGAGAGAAAGATCTGGGGGAGAGAGAACCCCAGGTGGAGGGGCACAGTTTGCCGGCGATTCACCTGCCAGGGAAGAGCGACCAGGAAAGAGTTCGCTCAGGCGAGGAGGTGTCCCCCTTTGTCCTGAGTGAGGCCTTACCAGTTGTTCCAGGGAAGTTAGTTCAAAAGATACAAAGAGGGGACTACGTGGAGATGGCTGAACTTCTGAAGGACAATGTGGAGGCAGAGAGGAGGAGAGTGGCAGCAGGAGATAGCGGGCAAGCGGGAAGAACTTGCCGCAGGGAAGTGCCAGACTTTGATAGCTGGCTACAGTGCTTCAGCTTGTATGCTGCAGTTGTGTGCAACAAATACCCTCGGAAAGCCAGGGAGCTGTGGGCTTACCAGGCCCTGATGTTGGCTGAGTACAGGAAGTGTGGTGGAAGGGGCTGGCTCTTGTACGACTCGGCGTTTCGCCAGCAGATCACTGACTTGGAGGCGGTAGATTTTTCCAAGGTGAACCAGGGGCTCTATGCGACTACCTTCCTGGCGTATGGGGGTAAGGGGCAGTTTTGCAGCCGATGCATGGCGTCGGACCACTCCCAGGACGACTGCGCCCTGAACCCTAGAAGGGAGGTGCCAGTGGTTCAGTTGCAAGAGCAGAGGTCGGCTGGGAGCAGGAGAGAGGAACCACAGGGTGATATCCGGAGGAGAAGGGGGCGGAGAGGCGCGTGCTATGCCTTCAATGATGGGAGGTGCTCACTCCCGTACTGCCGGTTTGAGCATGTGTGCTCAGTATGTGGAGGCGAACATCGGAAGTCGACGTGTAGGGCCCGTGGGATGGAGCGGCAGCGGGCCCCAGACAGGAGCACGCAGAACCCGGCCAATAGAGACGTCCTGAGAGGACAATGACAGTTTGATCATGGTGTCAGTGTGTCATGTGTCAATACAGTTTCTGTATAGATGATGCAATTTAATTACCATGTATGCGGCTAGAGATGTAGACTAACCCGTAAACATGTCCGAGTAGGGATAGGGCTTACCTAAATAAATTAGTTAGTTATGCATGATATTCAGATTAATACGTAATGGTAATAATAGTAACAACAATAATAATAATAATTACAATAATAATGAACGAATGATAATATAATAATAATAATAATATATATTAATAGTAACAATGAATACATATAATAATGTATAGGGGGCCGCATCATCTGAGTAGCACAGGGTACACGGTGGTGGATAAGTTTATCAAGGGTTAGTGAGTTTGTAGACGTAGTAAAGCATAGAAAGTCAAACGTGGGTTTTTTCACCTGGGGTTTGCTAATAATAAATAAATAAATTATAAAAAAAAAAAAAAAAAAAAAAAAAATCAGCCCCAAAAATCTTTAGCGCAGTGGCAGATGCAATGCAGTGGATTATTGAACAGCGTGGGGTCGAAATGTTGCACTATCTGGATGACTTTCTAGTCATCAGCCCCTCAGAGAGGGGATGTGAGAGAGCCCTGGCGGAGGCCCTGCTGGGCTGTCAGGAGTTGGGAGTCCCCATTGCTGGGCACAAGACAGAGGGTCCGTCGACGACGATGACATTTCTGGGTATTGAACTGGACACAGTGGCAATGACGCTGCGGCTGCCCAGGGATAAAGTGTGCCGGTTGCGTAGAGAGATTGATTGCTGGTCAAAGAGGCGCTGCTGTACCAAAAGAGAGTTGCAATCGCTGATTGGCATGCTGCAGCATGCAAGTTGTGTGGTACGGCCGGGAAGGACATTCCTAAGGCGATGGATAGCGCTACTGTCAGTGGCCAAAAAGCCCCACCATCGGATCAGGCTGAACAGGGGTTTTAGGTCGGACTTGGCATGGTGGGCAACCTTCCTGCCAGCATGGAATGGCACCAGCATGATGAGGCACGTGTTAGTAGGGAGGTGCGGGGCAACGGTCACATCGGACGCCTCAGGTAACTGGGGTTGTGGGGCATTCACCTCGATGGGGGAGTGGTCCCAGCTCGAGTGGCCAGTGGTGTGGAGGGAGGTCCACATCACAGTTAAAGAGCTGCTGCCAGTGGTAGTGGCTGTAGCAGTCTGGGGACACCAGTGGAGTGGAAAGTCAGTGAGGTGTCTGTGCGATAATGCTGCAGTGGTGGCGATCATCAACACAGGGACCAGCAAGAATGAGAGGGCGATGCACCTAATGCGAAGCGCCTTCTTCTTCTTAGCCCGTCACGATGTCAGAGTGTGGGCCGAACATCTACCAAAAGTGGAGAATGGGAGTGCTGACGCTCTTTCTAGAAATGACCATACTTCCTTTCTGTTACAGAACCCAGGAGCGCAGCCCAGGCCAGTGACGATCCCACAGGAGCTGGTCAGGGCACTCATTCTGGAGCGCCCCGATTGGACATCACTGAGCTGGACGGAATTGCTAAAGGCCTGTTCCTGAAAGGCTTGGCAGAGTCTACACAGCGGGCGTATGGGTCGGGGCAACGGAGGTCCCTCTCCTTCTGTGCAGCAGGGGGTCTAGTGGCGGTGCCAGCAGCGGAGACTACGCTGGTGTACTTTGTGGCACAATTAGCGAAGGATGGTTTGAAGCACAGGACGATGAAGGTGTACTTGTCAGCAGTGAGGTACCTGCACATCATGGAAGGGGCAGCGGACCCATTCCAAAAGCCACTATGCAGAACTGCAGTACACACTTCAAGGAGTGAAGAGAACGGAGGCGTGTAGTGGCACGACAGCTAGGACGAGGCTGCCGATAGGGCCTGAGATTCTCAGGAGGATGAGAGCAGTCTGGCGGAGCGATAGGCACAACCCAGATAAGATCATGCTGTGGGCGGCAGTCTGCCTGGGTTACTTTGGCTTTCTTAGGGCAGGTGAGATGACAGTGCCCAGTGATGATAATTTCGACCCGACGGTGCATCTCACACGAGGCGATATTGCGGTAGACGACCCCCTGAAGCCGGAAGTGGTACGTGTCCATATTAAACAATCCAAAACAGATCCATTCCGGAAGGGGATTTACCTGTACATTGGGAAGACGAACAGTGAGCTGTGCCCAGTGACAGCGCTGTTGGGCTACCTGGTGGTTAGAGGGCAGCGGCCAGGGCCACTTTTTGTTTTTAAGGATGGGCGGTTCCTGTCGAGACAGAGGCTGGTGTCAGCCGTCCGGGAGGCCCTGAGAGCTGTTGGGCTGGACCAATCACAGTACTGCGGCCACAGCTTTAGGATAGGGGCAGCGACTACGGCAGCAAGCAGGGGTCTCGAAGATTCTGTAATAAAAACATTGGGCAGATGGAGAAGTTTAGCGTACCTGGACTATGTGAGAATACCAAGGGAACAGCTGGCGAATTATTCCAGAATCTTGGCAGCATGATGTGTCTATTGATTGAGAACGTACAATTGTCATACACACACACCAGTCATGTTAACAGTATGTGGTCAGCATCACCTCTGGTGTTCATGGTTGTATATATGTGCACGTAAAAAAAAAAAAAATATATATATATATATATATATGTATATATATATATGTGGGCAACCATGAGGGTGTGTGAGAGAGTTGGAGGCTTGACAGGGCAGGTCTTGGGGAGTGGTGGAGGTGGTGTGAAGGCTTGGGAGGGGGTCGGGTCCGACCTTGGGCCTGGGGGCTCTAATTGGGTAAACCCCAATTAGACCTAATTATCCCCTGTTAGCACCACTTAGCACTTATTAGCAAGTGGTGAGGGGGACCCCCCAAGCCTACACCTCCGCCATCCTACACGATAATGGAGTCGTGGCACAGCAAGTCCTACCCTGCTATGAAGGAAGCCCCAGTCAATAGGTAAGTGGGAGGAGGGCTGGTACAAAGAGGACCGAAGTAATTAAATCCGGTTTAACAGGAAGTTAGACCTAGTTAATTAAGAGGACCGCAATATTAAGGGGTGGGGCAGGGGGGTTAGAGACCCACCCCCGATAAGGTATAATAGAATGCTCACGTGAGGGGAGGGGGATCAGACACGTGGACTCAGACACGTAGACCGAAGTGGGGACGACGATAACCCAGACGTGGATCAGACCCAGTGTAAAGGCGACACAGCAAGCAGGACTGCTTCTCCCACCCACCCACACCTGTAACTCTCCACTGGGGAGCCTAGCCCCCCAGTGTGATCGGTGTTTAGGCCTGGGGGCTCTAATTGGGTAAACCCCAATTAGACCTAATTATCCCCTGTTAGCACCACTTAGCACTTATTAGCAAGTGGTGAGGGGGACCCCCCAAGCCTACACCTCCGCCATCCTACACGATAATGGAGTCGTGGCACAGCAAGTCCTACCCTGCTATGAAGGAAGCCCCAGTCAATAGGTAAGTGGGAGGAGGGCTGGTACAAAGAGGACCGAAGTAATTAATTCAAGAGCATGCTCAGGAACATGGCTTTTACCCTCTCTTTTTTCCAGTTGCCAGTGCATTTGTTGTGAGCATGCTCAGACATTAGTTTCCCTCTCTATTTGTTAGTGTTTTTATGATCATGCTCAGACATAAATTCCCCTCTATTTTTCCAGTTACTGATGCCTAGTTTTATCGAATGCTCAGACTTTAATTCATCTCTTTCTTTTATTTCAGTTTTTGAAAAAATTATGCTTGAAATTATGCTAAGCACTTGGCATGTGCGTAGGTAGCAGTGATTTCCCTTTCAAACCTTTTGTAAAAGTTATCTATACAAACAGTGGGCCAGTGAAAAAGACTGGATCTAATAAACAAACAATGGATCTAGTAACTAGGTAAGTCAAACACTCGATCTATAAATCAGCTAGGGATTAGCTACCTGCTCACCCCATCCTCAGTAGGAACTCGTGGCTGGCTTTCCGCCATAACTGGCGTACAGACTAGATTCTACTGTTGTCCAAAATTGGGCGTTCCCACATTCTCTGTTTATCTCCGACCCACCACACCCAAAATGCAGACTGTGTAAAGTAGATTCATAAGATATTGCGCTATTGGAAGAAGCACGCGAATAGAATTAATAGGACGACGTTATGTGCAGAACGGCTGACCCTCACCTTTGACCTCAGAGCGCAGGCCGATCAAATGAACTTTGAACCTTAAGCACATGCGCATGCGCGGCTGACCATCTCTGCGGGGCTGACCATCTCTGGGTGGCTGAACATTGCTGCGGGGCTGACCATCTCTGGGTGGCTGACCATTACTGCGGGGGCTGACCATCGCTGCGGGGCTGACCATTTGTGTGCCGACAGACCCACCCCAAGCAGCACCTCAATCATGCTAGTACATTGGAAAAATAGCTGTAGGTACACATCAATATTTTGCAACTGTAGTTTTATAATTATAATACTTGTTCACACAACAATCAAAGGGTGTGGCTTCAATTTTGGGCGTGACTGCTTATTCTAAAAGTTGAAGTAAATGTTATACTGGTGACACATATTCTTAAGTCGACAGACCACAACTCCATAAAGTGAATGGAGCAAAACTACATGATTGTGTATGTATCTAGTAGCGACAGTGAGAGCAACATACAAGTACATTTCCTGCGTCCATGCATCTCACTCGCCTCCTCCTCCCTTCCCCCCTCCCCCACCCCAATTTGTTCATAGAAATATTTCTCCAATGTGTTAGAGTAAATGGTAGCATTGTATTACTAGTTAATACAACTTAAGTACGATCGACGTGATGACTCAAGGCAGCACTAAGAGGTCACTAACTGAAGAAACCTTGAGTACTATGTTAGTCAACTTTATTCTGAAAATGCAGTCTGCTTGTAAGCTAGTATAACATTCCCAATGCCATTGACAAAATACTGATGAACTATTCCATAAAAATAAAATACTGTAAATTTCCAGTATGAAGAAGCTCTTAAAGAGTTGGATTATAACAGTGTCAGTGATAAGTTTAGTTGTCCTCAATGTTCCAGTAGATTTTCCTTCAAACAAGGATTGAATCATCACTGGAATCGTATCCACGGCAATTCCTTGGACACTCTTGCATCTCAAACCTGTAACAAAGAAGGGAAAGTAATTACATGTTACCAAAGGTCCAGTGCTCCTTTCAGGAACACAATGCTGTTTTCACTACAGTACAGCACAGCACTTGATGTTACACTGCTCATCTCTACTCAATAAAGGTCTCAATAATAACCATTAAATAGGAATGCTTAATTAGAAAACTAAATATACATTATGAATGTAAGAAGGAAAAAAAAAAGCAAGAAAGTACCTCTTACTAACATGAATGAAAGAGGAGACCACAGTGGCACTTTATATACTACACACATGTACATGTGTAAGTGTATACAATATATGAGTTTGTACATGAGGAAACAGGTGTGACGAGCCCCACAACAAAAACTGTAATTTGTACAGACATAGCAGCAAAAGCTCTACAATTTACTCAAGGGATGATACAATAATTTGTAATAATTGAAACTATCATTTCTCAATGATTTTACATGCCACAGTTGTTCATGTATGTGCATGTGATACAGAGAGTACCAGTACTTATGATTGCAACATTGTGCGCATATCTATCAGGATCCTGTACAAATGGCATCAAAATGTTGGATAGCTTCACTAATCTTTGCTCTAATTACAAAAATGGGGTGTTGCTTGCCAGTCAGAAAGTATTCAGATGGACTCCTTTTGTTACAAACAATGCAAAAGTAGTAAATTTAAGAGCAATGCAACAGTGGTGTAGGAAGATGATTTGGTATGGGTGGGCTCTAAGTAGTCTCGCGGGAAAAGGGTCTGGTAGACTGACATTGAGCAGTTTGTTCTTGCTTAGTCAGCAAGTGGTTAACTGTGGTTCAATTAGTGTGGGTGTAAATCGTTAAATATTTTCAGGCGCGTGAATTGGGGAGGGGGGGAGCTGGGCCATTTTAACCAAAAAATATATAACAATTATAAGGGCGGGATAAATAAAACAATTAAGTGGCATATACAATACAAGTATAGAGTATTGAAACAAGATTGTTATAATAAGATAAATAAACTGAGGTGGAACACATCACTTATGATGAAGAATCCGCGAACATTCTCACTAGAGAGATTCAAAGAGAAGATTGCAATCCTATCTGATATACAATACACAAGGTGTTGTGGATCCTTCTAAAGATCAATGCTTACTTGCAATACAAACTAAATCCCAACTACAAACGTATCAGCAATACTTACACACAGTGGTCTGTATTGAATTTACATTCAAAATAACTAAAATTTATATATGATTTTAAATGAATAACGCTGGTGATTGATGAATACGAAGAACATAAGTTAATATTAACACACGAAATCTTTACAATTTGTTACTATTATTATTAGCCCTCAGTGTGCATGTACAAGAGGGACTATCCAGCAAGTTGAGGACTTGATCCCAGCGTAGTCTATTGACACGCACTACACCAAGCAGAAACAGAGTAACTAGTGCAGTGAAGACCCACTAGCGGGTATGGTAGCGTCAGAGTTCCAGTAAGAACAGTCAATGACAGTGTTCTAAGTGATAAATATAAACAAAAAATGGAACATCGACGATGCACAATGATCGACGGTACACGAAAATAAGAACAAATAAGCATGCGTGAATACTAATGATGAAATAAAATGTAACGTTATAGTTGTTCTGGAAGTCAGAGAAAACATGAAAGTTTGAGAAAACATGAAGTTGTTGGCTTCACATAGGGTACTAACTGTTGTGGAAAAGGTCCCCCTATCGTCACGTCGTAATCATGTGAGCAAATAATTTCTTGTAGTTTGAGATAATCCTGAGAATTTAACAGAGAGCGAAAAAAAGATAGATTGTAAAATATTCCACTAAATTTTTCTAAGCAGTACAAAACATCAGAACCATCTTTACATAAGTACTTTGAAGAATACTACATATGTTACACTTGTAATACATGTAACTAAACTATTGGTCGCTCAATGTAATACACGTACATTACATGTTATTTCACAAAAATGGGCAATGTGCTACAGGAAGATTGGCCTTTCTGATATAGATACAAGACATGTTTGCAGTAACATTTTTAACACATGGTGGAATTCTAATATTAAATTAATTTGCTTCCATCAGCTCAAAGAATACACAGGCAGCGCTGAGAATACATAGGCGGTGAGCCAGAGAATACATAGGCAGTGAGCCTGAATGAGCCTGAGAATACTAGGCAGTGAGCCTGAGAATACTAGGCAGTGAGCCTGAGAATACCTAGCCAGTGAGCCTGAGAATGAATACATAGGCAGTGAGCCTGAGAATACCTAGCCAGTGAGCCTGAATACATAGGCCGTGAGCCTGAGAATACATAGGCAGTGAGCCTGAGAATACATAGGCAGTGAGCCTGAGAATACATAGGCAGTGAGCCTGAGAATACATAGGCAGTGAGCCTGAGAATACTAGGCAATGAGCCTGAGAATACTAGGCAGTGAGCCTGAGAATGAATACATAGGCAGTGAGCCTGAGAATACATAGGCAATGAGCCTGAGAATACATAGGCAGTGAGCGTGAGAATACCTAGCCAGTGAGCCTGAGAATGAATACATAGGCAGTGAGCCTGAGAATGAATACCTAGCCAGTGAGCCTGAGAATGCATAGATGGTGAGCCTGAGAATACTAGGCAGTGAGCCTGAGAATACTAGGCAGTGAGCCTGAGAATACTAGGCAGTGAGCCTGAGAATGAATACATAGGCAGTGAGCCTGAGAATACATAGGCAATGAGCCTGAGAATACATAGGCGGTGAGCCAGAGAATACATAGGCAGTGAGCCTGAGAATACTAGGCAGTGAGCCTGAGAATACTAGGCAGTGAGCCTGAGAATGAATACATAGGCAGTGAGCCTGAGAATACATAGGCAATGAGCCTGAGAATACATAGGCGGTGAGCCAGAGAATACATAGGCAGTGAGCCTGAGAATACTAGGCAATGAGCCTGAGAATACTAGGCAGTGAGCCTGAGAATACTAGGCAGTGAGCCTGAGAATACTAGGCAGTGAGCCTGAGAATGAATACATAGGCAGCGAGCCTGAGAATACATAGGCAGTGAGCCTGAGAATACATAGGCAGTGAGCCTGAGAATACATAGATGGTGAGTCTGAAACTACGTAGGCGGTGAGCCTGAGAATACATAGGCAGTGAGCCTGAGAATAGATAGGCAGTGAGCCTGAGAATACATAGGCAGTGAGCCTGAGACTACATAGGCGGTGAGCCTGAGAATAGATAGGCAGTGAGCCTGAGAATACATAGGCAGTGAGCCTGAGACTACATAGGTGGTGAGCCTGAGAATAGATAGGCAGTGAACCTGAGAATACATAGGCAGTGAGCCTGAGAATACATAGGCAGTGAGCCTGAGAATAGATAGGCAGTGAGCCTGAGAATACATAGGCAGTGAGCCTGAGACTACATAGGCGGTGAGCCTGAGAATAGATAGGCAGTGAACCTGAGAATACATAGGCAGTGAGCCTGAGAATACATAGGCAGTGAGCCTGAGAATACTAGGCGATGAGCCTGAGAATACTAGGCAGTGAGCCTGAGAATACTAGGCAGTGAGCCTGAGAATACATAGGCGGTGAGCCAGAGAATACATAGGCAGTGAGCCTGAGAATACTAGGCAGTGAGCCTGAGAATACTAGCAATGAGCCTGAGAATACTAGGCAGTGAGCCTGAGAATACATAGGCGGTGAGCCAGAGAATACATAGGCAGTGAGCCTGAGAATACTAGGCAATGAGCCTGAATAAGCCTGAGAATACTAGGCAGTGAGCCTGAGAATACTAGGCAGTGAGCCTGAGAATGAATACATAGGCAGTGAGCCTGAGAATACCTAGCCAGTGAGCCTGAGAATACATAGGTGGTGAGCCAGAGAATACATAGGCGGTGAGCCTGAGAATACTAGGCAATGAGCCTGAGAATACTAGGCAGTGAGCCTGAGAATACCTAGCCAGTGAGCCTGAGAATACCTAGCCAGTGAGCCTGAGAATGCATAGGCAGTGAGCCTGAGAATACATAGGCAGTGAGCCTGAGAATACATAGGCAGTGAGCCCGAGAGTGCACGAATACATTGGTGAGCTAGAGAGCAAGAATGCCTTAATAGCATTGGGTGTGAAAACAGATAGACAGTAACTTGAGTGTGAGAATAGAGCCTGATAGTGTGAGAATAGATGGCAGTGAGTCAGATAGTGTGAGAATAGGTAGGCGGTGAGTCTGCTGGTGTGAGAATAGACAGGCAGCAAGCGAGCCTGAGTGAGAGTGAGAATAGACAGGCAGCGAGCCTGAGTGAGAGTGAGAATAGATAGACTGAAGGGCAGCGTCCCCTGCATAAACACTTTCAAAGGGGCCCCAGACAGACCACCACACCTTTATTTGGTGGAAATTTAACTACATATATGTACTAGAACCGCCTACCCATGCTCTCTATAATGCCACACTGGCAATAGTGCAGTGTGGCTTATGAGTCCCAAGACACAGCACTACAGTTCATTCTCTAATCTCTCTCATTATGTAACCCCTATTTGCTCCGCCTCCCTTCTCATATAACACTCTCATGTCAGCATAAATAATATCAATTACAGCATGCAACCTGACTGATTCAGGAGTTTCCAAGCTTTCGAGAATACTGATCACCTTGACAGAGCCAATCTTGGCAATATGGCCATTACTAAATACTGCACATAGTTACTAACATGCAATGGACAATGATGATCATAAATTTTTGCATGAAGGTTCGAATAAGAATAGTGGGAGCCGGCAATGCACCCCACACCTGTAATGAAGGCCTATGCCTGATCATAACGAGGGTTGGCAGCATGATTTCGTGATTTAGAGATTGCAACTGTTGGGTAGAGTAACAGCATTAGAACTAGAGTCCAACTCTTAACATAACTGTACTAGTTAAGCAAGGCAAATGGACCGGCAGCATGCCCATGTATTATCAAGCCATAGAACTCCTATTTTCAGCTGAGTGCATCAATGAAGGCCATCCACCACTTATTGATAATTTAGATCCTATTAATCCAACCTGACCTACAGAAAGCTAATTACATAGAGTACAGTAGTGTATATCTCCAGCCCCTTACTATTTAAATAATACCACCAGCCATCCTTAGAGAGCTAATAGTTCCGGGTGAACCAGCCATTCTGGCAAGGAAGTAACAGGTAGCTACTAGGCTTAGGCTACAAGCACTGAGAACAATGGCTATCAGGACTAACGTACTTGTGCCCAGATGCCATTGCTCCACATGTGACACCCCACACGTGATCGCTTAGCCGAATGGTAGCAGTATTTGCAGGTCCTCTGCCGACCTTTACCTGGGCTCGAGTGATGTGATGGTGGGCTTAATTAGTATGGGTAAAACCACTAAGATAATAGCAAATTTTTCTCGTTCTAACAGCCAATAATTATTTCAGCCGAGAATGACTGAATAACCACTAAGATATTTCATGGCACATGAATTATTCAACTCAGTCAGCCATATAGAAATACAACACACACAAAAAGTTAGAGCAGTCTTACATCACAGGATATACCACCTTATTATGTCATCTATTGTTTGTGGTTTCCCCAATTAGTGAGGGGAACTGAACAAACTACTTAATGTCAGCCTACCCACCGCATAGCAGTAGGTAAAGGGTCCAGTAAAGCGAGTTTTAATATGACGTGATCAAAATAGATCCTAAAGCCTGTCAGGAATAAATAATGTGCTTATAAACTACAAGCCAGAGACACAGATGGATAAAATTTGAAAAATTGTTCAGATGTGCCCACACTTGACTGCCATTGCAGGGCTCCTCTAAAAGGTTCTAAAAGAACTAAAACGTTCCGCAGACTGGAATATTTTTAGAGATGTTCCAACTGAGGGAAACCAAGCGTTCTACTTGGTACAGCTACAGCTGGTAATTTAGTGATATGAAACTCATAACAACTAAATGACAAAACTGACTAACAGAACAGAACTTGTTATCCTACATATGTGACAGTGCCTAGGAAAAGGGACCTTTTACGTAACATCAAATGTACAGTAAAGCCCAAACACCGAAAAAAAAATTTTTTTTTGGTTTTCTTTTTATTGGCCCACAGGTATCTCCTACCCTTTAGCTACACTGACACCAAATTTGAGTGGCTGAAACCGTTGTTAAAGGTCCGCGAGCGCCCTGTTTAAACACAGTCACCTTTTACTCTCTATTTTGACCTTCCGTGCGTGCACGGAAATCCAACCCGCGAGTAATTGAAAATCGTGGGCGAATTCAATTTGTTGCCCAGCAACAAATTACCCCTACCTCGGATAATCGCGGGTAAATATTCTTATAAGTTTTTGTTAGCATTGCAGCAACAGAATAGAAATAGTAAATGTGAATAATCAAACTATATAGGTTGATGTTGCTATTTATGGAGTCTTGTAGTTGGAGCCTGCAGACCTGGAGACTCCTGGGACTACTTTTGTGAAGACAATAGAAGAATCAGCAAGTCTCTGACAGGACAAAGGTTTCAGTGATGATGAGGACTTCTGTCACACTACAACAAGAGAAGGCAACACAATTTGAAAGTCCATCATTTTTGTTCATTGATTTAAAGAGATTCCTATTGTTCATTTGTTCCAAAACAGGCAACAAGCTGGCTGCAAGACAAATATAATCCTAAACGTAGCTAGCCAGTGAACTAACAAACCAAGCTAGTTGATCATTTCTAAAAGAGTGACTGTATCAATGACTTACTGTAACTATCAAACTGTTGGAAACAGAAAAAAAAAAGAAAAAAAAAGCACAAAACGGCCTGCAAAATTATGTCTATACGCATCCAGTGCTATTTAAAGACATACCTGTCTAGTACTCTTACACAATGTAGGGTCTAAACTGAGTAAGGCCTCCCCCATCAATGAAGTAGGAGGCCCCAACTATAACTTACTGCCGTTCAGCTGATCGCCACCATTTTCCAAGCATAAGTAACAGTCTTACGTAACCCGTAACGCGGACTTCCGGTTAGATTACGGAATTCAACGTCAACTCCGCGAGAAATTGAATAAGAAGTTTTAATTGCAGTTTTCTCGAAATAACTGTGCTCAAAATGGTCAGATTGCCCCTCGTATATTTAGTGAACCAAGGAGCGCCTGCCTATAAAAAACTTGATATCAAAATACTCCATAAGAAGTGCTCTACACAGTGGTATGAATAACTCATTTTTCACTTTGTTACGGAAAAGCACTGTCACATATAGACTCATTTTTATGTAGAATACATGGAGGCATGGCCTCCTAACTAGAACTGAACTAGACACAGCTGATGCCAATGCCACTGAAGGTCATAGATTACACCAAATAAAGTTAGCTGAAATAATAGACATCTTCCAACAGAACAGTCACAGGATCATGTGTTAATGTTACTGCATTAGTTACTCCTTGACTGCAATAGTGTTCCCCAGGAATTAAATCGGCAATTTTTGGGAGGCACAAATTCACTTAGGGGGAAATCACAAGTTATATTGCATAAGATCAGCCTTCAGAAACTTGCCAGAGTACGGACTAGCATTCAGATCACTAAGATTATCAACATCTTGTGATAGTACTGGTCTCATATACAGTGACATCTGATTACATTACTTGACATACATACTTACATGTATATTTATTGACACAAACGCACACACACTTTTGTCCTAGGTGACCACAACAAGCTAGCCAGAGCCACTAATTGCTCCGAGTGTTGGTGATACCTTCTAGCAATGTAGACCTATTGGAATCAATACTTCCTTATTACAAACACACTCTAGAGAACTCACCTTGCCATCACTTCAGCAATGTCAGGTAACTCTATGATCAAATGTTGACACTTCTTGAGCCATCATTCACAGCTAGTCTAAGTCAGAGACATCGAAAGCAGCTTCACCCACTCCATCCCACTACAAGGAAAAGCAATAGAAAAAAACACACAGAAGTGAATAAATGCAATCATGAATTCAACTTATACTCTGCAAGCTAATCCCGCCAAGAAATTGTTAGGAACAGTTTATCAAACTCTAGCTGAGAGGTATAGTCTCTTGAAAATATTCACTAACACGGCGGTTCTGGATCTCTAGATTGGAGTCAGTTGTAACACAACAAGAGGTAGAGGCATGCATGAACACATACTGTAGTATAATGCAGAAAGAACGGTCAAGAAAGTGTGGTAAAAAACCACAACAACATTAATTTTAGAGGTTAGTGACAGGGAAGAAACGTCAGCTCTATATATTATAGAAGAAACATTCCTACACAGGAAATTAGTTGCACACACAGGCATACACTACTAATGAATGACAGGATTCAGTTTTGATCAATACTCATTCACTGATTAAAAATTTAGGTATCACAAGTTACGACCAAGGATAAAGTGATGGTAAAATAACTTAATTAAGTATTACATAAAGATTCATTATTACTACATAAAAATGTACAGCTTCATACTAAAATATATTTATTTTTAATTTCTGTAGTATCTGTGGAATAATAGTTCAAATGTTTCGGCTCCATGTAGCCTTCATCAGTGACTTTTTAAAAGTAATAAATAAAATACATTTCTCTTCCCATCATATTTTAATGTATAAAGTAAGGCTATAGAAAAAACCCAACTTCATACAGGTAAATGAAGTGGTTTCAACACAGAATAGTATGACATTCACTTCTAACATTCAAATAAACTGAATCAAACCTTCTCTTGCTTGCTGCTCTCACACTCCCAGCACTCTTTCTATCATTACAGATTCATCACCTCTTCCTACTAATACCTGTATTAGGTAGACATCTATTGCTACTGGACTTAGTACTGCTTGATTATACTGGCTTCCCTGAGGCTCCATCATTACTTTCTACAGTTCTAACCCTAAGAAAAACGGCTGCACAGGTAGCTAACTATCTGTCCTTACTTTCTTCTTCTCTAACATGGCTAAATTCGCCAGAAGCTTTTAATAGCCTCAAAGGTTGTAAAACAAGAAGCCGTAAACTCCTGATCGAATGGTACAAAAAATTGGTAAAGGTTACATAGCAAAAGAAAGTTTTAGCCATTGTCAGAATGAGCAGTCTTTTAGACGTCTTTTGATTACCGTATGCCACATATAGCTTTAATATTGTATTTTTTATGATTCTTTAAAGTGATCGACTTCCGTGGCTGCATTAATGCGGCCGCAATTGTTTTTGTTCCCCATTTAACTTCAATAAATCCACCTGATTGATATGAATTCTCACTTCAAATAAATGCTTCGCCCAGACATCTTGAGAACTAATGTGGAGTTGTTGGCTGCAGCTACTTATTACAAATTTATATATACATAGTGAAGGCCTACTATAAAAGACATCAGCTGTGTTCAGATATCGATATAGAAGCCGTTGACTTCCATCCCATCATTCATACTTGATTATTAAAGTTCAAACCACTAGTCATACCTAAATGTTTTTATTAATCAAACATTTAGGCTGCTATTAAAAAACAACAACATTGAACTTTAATAATCAAGTATGTTTATGTATACCTAGTCAAACAAATATTATCCAAGAAATCCCATCATATTGAACTGCTGCACACTAACCACTATCAATACGATAAATATATCTCTGGCCAACTCTTAGACACACTTCTGAGGATCTCATGACCCATACTGATTGTAGACAAGTTCAACACCCTATTATCCCTAACATCATTAGGGCTATTCCGGCTTGTCACCCAAGGGGGAGGTAAGTTAGACAATGTGAATGGGGGGGGGGGGGCAATCGACATTAAAGTTAATCATGCAATACACCTTATAAGATGTAATTCTGTGTCAAGACTTAGAATAAAAATTTCCCCCCTCTCTTTTTTTTTTTGTATTATTTATTTTTCCTACTTAGCCTTACACCTTAGCCACTGTCATCATGTATACCACTGTTAATTAAAAATTGCCAGTACACTAATGGGAAAAAACAACAACACAATCTCACTAAAGTACTAGGGAGGTGGGGGGGGGGGGGCATTTCATTAGTTACAGTGGCCGAGTGTTTACTGCCACTCCTGACGATGATATGGAACATGTATATGAAGAAAACCAAAATGAAACAGGTTTTGAGTTTGTTCTCTCAGACTATTCCTTGTCAGATGGCGTATTGTCACAACAATTTCTAAATCTAATAGTACGGCACGTAAATTGTCCATTCAAAAATGTGTGGGAAAATCACTCTTCAATTGAAGTCGCACAGAGAAAGTGAAATAGTGCGTAACTAAGTGAAATAGCACGTAACTAAGTGAAATAGCACGTAACTAAGTGAAATAGCACAGTAACTAAGTGGAAGCTAAGTGAAATACCACAGTAGCTAAGTGAAATAATACGGATAAGTGTGCGTGCATGCAGTATTAACCTTGGAAATGTACAGTTGGAGAGATTCTAGTTGGTGACAATGTCATTCTGTACCACAGAAGCTCTACCCATATTAGACGGAAAACTTTCAACATTTTAAGAGGAGCCATAGGTTGAAACCGAAATTCCAGAGGAATCTAATCCTGAAATACAAAGATAGTGAGTGACTGATACAGTGTAGCTACAAGTGCAAATGATTAAAAAAAAAAGAAGATGGCCTACTATTAGCGAGTGATAGCACGGGTAACCTGTACTTTTGGGATCAACAGCACTCGTAAAGCAATTGAAATAGTACTCGGCGAGTGTTATTTCAATTGCTTTACGAGTGCTATTGATCCCTAATAGCACTGTTACCCATGCTATTACTCATACTATAATAATATAAAATTGTATTCGATAACCCACACTTTCAGCAATGAATTGGCAGCAGAAATGATTAGTTCAGACAGTTACATGCTTTACAAGTTTGGCAGGGAGAGGTGTTTAAAGAAAACTCTGTTTTTTGTCATGTCAAATAATTTGCAAAACTCCTAAATACAATTCATTAGCTATCTATTAAACACTACACATCACAGTATTTAGTACACATACTTGTTGTCGCATAGCATAAGTGAATTCCTGCCGTTGCAGTCCTCTTCTCCTTTATCATCACTCACAGGTAGCACAAATGCAGCCTAGCCCACGAGCAACCAACCTAACGAACCACCTCCTAATCAATCTTGCAGGGTAACCAAGGACAACTTTCCACAAAGGTCGAAGGTGACAGCTAGCAACAAGAGCGCGCGCAAAGACATCGCGTGAGGTCAAAGGTGAGGGTCAGCCGTTCTGCACATAACGTCTTTCATTTAATTGCGTATGGGGAGTACCCGTTAAGTATACGGAACCGTTAATTATACCGGAAGTGGAAATTCAATTTATGTTTTCACGATTTCTAGTTCAATTGCTTTGCTGAATACAGCCCAGTTCAACTGCCAGTTTCTGTGCGAGTCAAAGGTTTTACCCTCCAGTATTTTAGCACTAAGTTGAGATAAATTGTAGCTTTTTATTAACATTAAAAACTCATTTTTTTTGGTTTGCCAGAAATGCCTGGTTTTCCCAGAGCCTGTCACAAATTGCTAATAGTACTATTACTATTCTTATTACCTTGAATTGACATTGATATCCTAAAAATTCCATTTTGATCCTAGAACTGGAATTAAAAAGTGAAAACACTTAACATACCATTGTTGTGGTTCACAAAATATAAGGCAGTTACAAATAAATCAAAATTACTAAAATTCATAATAGTGCGTCCAACTTAAAGAGTAAACTTTTGGAAATAAAAAGGGTACTGATTGTATTTTCTAAATTGTACATATGATATGGATTTTAACAATTTGTAAAGTATGGTCACATCCACCTACCTACAAAACAACTTTGTGGTTTTGTGGAATAGGTGACTGAAGAGAGACCTTTCAATTTAGATGTACAAAATTGTTTATGCTGAAAAAAAGAATTTATTGGTCCTGAGGGTGAACTAACTGGACAGGCTGAAGGACTGGGTGGTAGAGTCAACACATGCTTACCTCTTGGTGCCTTAGGAGTGATTAGTTCCTTTAGCTTGTCTCCAGCCTGGAAAAATGAAGCCCTCTTGAAGGTAGTGGGCATATTAGTAACAACTACCAATAGTGTCGAGTCGCCACTTACCGGTAGCGTTGCTTTAATCGAATGGGAAGAAGCCAAATCAAGCACAAGGAGAGTCCCTACAGATTGGTCCCGTAAGTGCTCGGGTTATGGTTGCGTTAATGACAATATTGATGACGGATTGCGGTAGAACACGTGACGTCAAATAAAATGTCAACAAATGTATTAAGTTCCTTGGCAAACGTGTAATTCTCTGTCTTCTATTGTATATATTGTCTTTTTAGAAGTGGGAAACAGTGCTAAGCAGGTAAACGTGTATATTTAGGGCCTGTTGTGTTTCTGCATGTTAGTTTCAAAAAATTTTACTCTATAAATTGGACACACTGTAGGACTAAGAAAAACGCAATAAGATATAACTCCAAACAGTAAGATATTGTAATACGGTAGATGCAGGCTAAAGAGACCCTGCTAACAACTTCAAACAGTGAGATATTGTAACCCTCCAAGTAGTAAGATATTGTAATACTGTAGATGCAGGTTAAAGAGATCCTCCTTATAACTCCAAACAGTAAGATATTGTAATACTGTAGACGCAGGCTGAAGAAACCCTGTTAGTAACTCCAAACAGTAATATATTGTAATACTGTAGATGCATGTTTAAGAAACCCTGCTAAAAACTACAAACAGTAAGATATTGTAATACTGTTGACACAGGTTAAAGAGACCCTGCTAATAACTCCAAACAGTAAGCAAATAGGCACTTAAAAATGGGGGTTTAGCAAGTGGTAACCTAACGGCCAGTACAACGATCAGCTTTAATACACACACAGCAAAATACCGCCTATTAAAATTTTCGGTCAAAATTATATACTGCAAAATCATGTGCTAGCCAATAAAATTATATTGCATGCATGTGCATGTACATTATAAAATATGGTAACCAAAATGGCCATACAGTGATAATTGCAGCAACATTTAATGCTAATCCTGTGACGTTAAGGGTGCAGTACCACCGGAACCTGCGGTAATTAAGCGATTCAGTAGAATACCACAAAACCGCCCGTAACTCGATCAATTTACTCTCCGCGAACTGACTATTGTACGCGACTCGCGCACAACTTGAACACGTACCAATTAACTGTACCAGACAATTTACCACAAAGAGCTTTCACCTCAAAGGACTACCAGTACTGTAGGGCAGAAGCAGCAGTGCAGATAATTAATATTTGTTCACTTTCTAAATATTACTAAACAATATTATTATAAATCATAACTCCATAGTAGCAGGGCATAATACAATATGAAATGAACAAAATCAAAGGTTCTGAAGTATGCAATACTATCAAGGGGATCCAAGGAGCTGTGCCTTCTCATTGACCTCTCTACTGGAGTGCCATGTCCTCTCTTCTAAATAACCAGGATGTAAGTAGTATTCTTCCCTTCAGGAGGCATGACTTCTTAGGAGAGCCGAAGGTCTACTATTCTCTCCTCTGGAGAACAAGGAAGCCATGTCTTCTGCTCTGCACTTTTGTTGTGAACCTGTCAGTTGTACCCTAGAACCAAGGAGTTGTGCCTTCTCATAATCGGACCTCATCTATTTCTATGAAGAGCATGCCAGCACCTTTCCTCCTGTTGAGGTAGATCAAAGTACTATGATCTAAACTTTGATTCTGGTCTTATTTTAAATAAATCAATAAAATAATAATTGATAATAAACAGCCTATTTGATAAAAATATATATTATTGTAGAAGAAAGAAAATAACATTAGTCAATAAAAGTAATAATTCACATTTTCTTTTAACAAATAGCACCAAAAATTCCTGAGAAGTTGAAGTTAACACACTGAAACTGCTTCTAACTTCTACCGCTACACCAACCTTCTATCAAGCTCTCCAAAGATACCAAAGCAGATGCTTCCTTCAAGTCGCAGCTGGGAGCCATGATATATATCTATTCTAAACGAGTGACTCCAGGCCCCATTAATACGCCGCCGCTTCTTCATTATCTAGGACCCTCCAGTGATTTCCAGAAGTCTTGTACTCTTCCCCGCAGGGCTAACTCGCACAGTAACTCTTCTTTGTGTTTGCTTACCAGTTCTAATTAGAGCCGCCACCACCCGGAATTTTGCCCGCAATAAATTGCGCGCTCAGAGTTGGGGGGCGGAGTTGAAGAATCAAATGAATACGAATCAATAAGTTAGCTTCGTACCAAAAAATCGATATTCTGAAGTACTGGATGACCAGAATGAACTCATATTTTGTACACGTGTGGGTCTGGCCTCCGACAGGAAGAGAAGACAGAGAAAGAAGAAGAGTTGAAGACTGGACTGAAATGATTCTGTTTGTACACATGTGTTGTTTCTTTTTCTTTTCTTTTTTGTGTCACGTAGCTCATAGTGGGCGTGGTCGTTATTTATTGCATTTAGGTTTAATTCATCCGTGTATGTGCGTGTGCTGGCCTATAAAACTCTTGGCCGTGCATGCCTCAATCAGTCTGTTTCTGTGATAACTAGTTTGGATAAAACCTAACTCTTTGGTGTCCCTTGCCTGCGTGTCTGTACGGGCCCAGTGACCTCCGCATAAAGGCGCTGGTGAGCTCAAACGACCTTCGGCGAACGGTGGGGACAGATTCTGGTGGCGGCGTACCTCCAGGTTGCCAGTTGGGGAGACCTCAAAGCCCTCCGACGACTGCGGACCTACACACGGGGTACACTCCACATCTAAAAAAACATAACAACGAGTTTTTTCTTTTAAATAAGATACAAAAATAAAAAAATAAAAATGTTAAAAAAAAAGGAAAACAAATACTAATATCAAAAATATAGCGTTGTTAAGTTGTGGGGAAGCCCCTAGGCTACCGCTGGAAAAAAAATCGACTTCGTAACTGCAACGGTCGCCCCTGAATATCGCTGAATAGCCTTAAGGTTTGTACCGTTGTTTCTCAGTTCCTGGTCGGTCTTTTTTCTTGAAACTTGGTTTATAAGAGCTGTCTGTTGGTGTCTGTTTCCACTGCAACAACAAAGTAAGCGTACATTGAACAGACAACGAGCAATAAATACATAGCATAACTCCAACTGCGGTTTAGCGCTGCGGTTTCAAGTGGTACTGCACCCTTAACACCCCCAATATACCAACTCTCATTAGTCATACTAAACTCACTCCAGTCAACCAATTCTATTGAAATAAGGCAGCATAATTTCAGTTTTTCCTGGACCTCGGGAACCCTGAGACTATTAAAATCTACTCTATAATTTCAGTTTTTCCTGGACCTTGTGGAACCTGAGACTATTAAAGTCTACTTTATAATTTCAGTTTTTTCTGGACCTCGGGAACCCTGAGACTATTAAAATCTACTCCTCAAGCTGGATGTGCTCTAACTTACACACAGACACTCACTCTTAGGGCCAGCCATACGATAATCCTATCCCCACAGTATGGTATGTAAGGGCACTTGGCACACCAAGGTAAGATTCTTGCCAAACACTCAACTTGATACATGATGATAAGAATAGCCAATAAATTATTCTTTTGGTCTGGGATGATTTGTTATCGTTAGCTAGTGTAAAGTAGCGCTGAGGGTTCCACCTTTAATGCTATTATATTAACGCTTTGACTTGATTCTGCGTCTAACAGAGATTGATAATAATTAAGGATACCAGTAATATATTTACTTATGATTGCCGTTCACTTGTCGTCATCGTGTGCAATTCATTTACTAATATCCATAGCTTACGGAAAAGATAGGCGTAAAATTGCAGTTTATAATTCAGAAGTAGTACCAAAATTAGTAAGGATATTTGAAGGGACTCCAGTAATAGCTTATTGTGGAAGTTCATTACCAGTCATTTGGACCTACGAAAGATTTTGCATTAATCAGACCATCATGTTGATAACTGACCCGGTAAATTCGGTGGTGGGCTTTACATACATACTACAAACAAATAATATTCTACTGAAAAATTTAAGGGCATTTGATACTGGTTTATTTACCTGTTATGGGACTTACATTAATCCAAGCAATGAAGCTGCACCATTTTTAAGTGGAGTTAGTGTGTATGTAGAACGACTTATTGATGGAGCACCAGATTGTGTTGTGATACCAAATTTTATACAAGTTACAGAAGGTGATTGTGTCACTCTAACATGTAAGAGTGATAAACAAGTAGAGTGGTTTGGTTTCAGTTTAATATATAGATTCTACAGTCTACAACGATTCAATTGAGCCAAGAAACTTGAAGAAAGAACACAGTGGCTTGTATTTCTGCAGAGGAATTTATTCTAACTTCAATGTAGATGGTTATTCACGAATATTAAGACTATTTCATAGTTAAGCTAGAATTGTAATAGACGGTTATACGCATAGTTTACACAGTCGTAACGTTCGCGTTCAAAGAGAGATGTACCTAAATAACTTCTGATATACAGGGAAGCTATCACACAGTAAGTTTAACATTATTGCAACACATTATTAATGAGGCTTTGATTACGGGTTAACTTGGATGTAATCTATTTTATACTGTAACAACCTAGCCGTTATAAGAACATTTTAAAGATAATGATTAAGTAAACTAAGTTAGATGCTGAATTATAATAAGAAAAAAAAGTTGATTTTTTGTAGTGACCGAAATAATCAGTATAAGAACTCAGATAGAACAGCAAAATTGGTCAATACTAGTGCTGTGACCAAGCAAAAAATGGTAGGAGCCTGCCTGTTAGGTTGCATTTTGAGAATGCCACGATCATAAAGGGTGGTATGCTCATTCTGATACTGTGATTGAGGACACTTATGTTTTCTTCCATTTCCAGAGGCAAAACTGTAAGAATCAGTTGGAATATTAGTACATGGTCATGCATGTAATTTCAATTTATAGAGAAGAATCCAATAAAACTAGAGAAGTCTATTTGTGACGAAGAAAGGTGAGATAAATGTCACTCTTAGGAAGAAGATTGCTCCTCAACACAGTTATCCACCACAGCTCTTTAGGCTACCGAAGATCCACAAGCCTGACATTCCACTTCATCCCATTATCTCCTCATTTGGCTTAGCCACATACTATCTAACAAAGGAGCTAGCTAGGATCCTTGGACCCCTCAAGGGACAATAGGAGTCATACATTAAGAACTCTGCTCATTTAGTGGGAAGTAAGTTATGTGGGCTTACAGGAAATAGTTTTTTCCAAGTGTCCTCCTTGGCCTCGTCGGCCACTCGGAAAAAAGCTTGTGTTATTTGCTTCTATCAATACATACACATACACATGTAACTTTATTCTGTGTCTCATTCCCTGTCTTATCCTTATCTTCTTCCCCACGTTACCTGACTCTCAGGACTTATTTACTTTATTTCATTTCTAGAGTTACATATATGTGTGCTTATTACTCAATCACTAGTCTGTGCAAAAATTGTCACTTCATTCATTTTGTTAACACCTCATTCAAGGGCTGCACCCCATTCACAACAGTCTTTGTCCTTTATTTTAGCTGACTATATACAGTTGGCTTTACTTCATTTCTTTTTATTTGTGGAAATTCACTAGAAGGCTCACCCATAGCCGAAAATTCATGAACTTAAAATTCTCTGAAAGTACCACATCCTAAGTAGTTCAGTAGCTACATAGCTACATAGCTACATAGTTATCAATCAAGATGACTCACTGGAAGATAAGACTAACATGAGATCAGCAACAATCTGTCACTTGACCAAACTAAGCGTGACTTCCACTTAGCTACTGTTTTGTTGAAGATGATATCTATGAGCAAACTGGTGGAGCCCCAATGGGATCACCACTCCCCTCAGTTCTTGCTGATCTCTACATAGAATTCCTTGAACAGATGGCAATCAACAATGGGCACAAACCTACCCTTGGGTGAGATACGTGGATGACACATTTGTTCTGTGGCCGCATATTCAAGATAACTTACAGAGTTCCACAAGCACATCAATAGACTCAGAGAGTCCATCCAGTTCACAATGGAGACAAAAGAAGGTGGCAAACTCCCCTTCCCTATATGTTAACATCAGTAGACAACGCCAACAACACAACACTACAGTCTACAGAAATCCAACTCACACCAATCGTTATCTCAATTGTAAGTCCAATCACCACCCTAGAACTAAGTTGGACATCATCAAGTGTCTTGTTCACTAAGCGAAGAATATCTGCAAAGGTACTGAAGGAATTTAATCACCTTCAAGAAGTATTTGAATCCAATGGCTTCCCACACCTACTGGTCAAAAGGCACAAAAACCCATATCCCCACCAACTGATGAGAAAGAATAGGAGAAGAAGCTGAAAATCTTCAGCACACAATTATGTCAAAGGTTTCAGTGAGAACCTAGAGAGAGACGGTGTGGCAACATTAACATCAGGCCACTGTTTAAATTCAGCAGGACTCTACGTTGTCTCTTAGTTAAAGTAAAGAAGAGAATATCCCCAAGGAAAAAAAACAGCAAATGTGTGATCTACAGAATGCAATGTGAGTGTGGCAACTGTTATGTGAGCGAGACTGGCAGAATTCTTGAAACTACATAGACTGAAAGAACACAAGAGGGCAGTAGGTATGACAACCAGAACTATGGTATTGCTGTTCATGCCAACACTACATGCCATGCCATCCAATGGGAAGATGCTGAGATACTCACCAAAGAGCAAAACTTGTATAAGAGGAAGTTATAATACTCTACACATCAGAGAAGAAACTAACTCCATGAACTAGGATCAGGCAGGCTAGTGAACCCAATCTGGAACACAATAACATCATCTATTCAGTCTGTTGGACTATCCAGCAAGTGGAGGACCTGATCCCGATGTAGACTGAAGCACTACACAGACAGAGTCAATCCTAGTTATGTTGATCTGCATAGACAAGACACACTAGCGAGTGTTGCCGTCAGAATTCCAGTTGAGCGACCAATTCGTTAATTCGTTGGAAGCTTCGTTGGAGAGTAGAGACAGAGGTCGTAAATCCCAACTCGCTCTCCCACTGACTGGACCCTCTGAATATAGGTTGTCTTGACCCTGACTAAGACAAACCTGATACTCAAATACCTTATTAGAAAAGATAAGTAAGCTATGAATAGTACAAAAAAAATACACCTTATTACCACGTAGGAAGATTGGTGTGATGACCAACAGGTGGTATATCAAAGATGAGTTCTGAAAAACAACAGGAACAGAGTCAATAACAAATTCCGTAATTAAAAATAGCTTAAGTATAAATACAAAAAACAAAGTGATAGATCGACGATCGACAAACATCGACGCTCGGCGAGTTAGCTAGCTAGTGCGCAAGAGTGACATAGCTAAAGTAAAGTGGTGTCCTTGTGGAGGATAACCGGAACACAGTAAGTTAGTGCTTTTTATCATCTATGTATTCTTTTTTTGCCACCTAACCTAGTCACCATCACCTACATCGGAGATATTTTGGTTCTGTCAGGTCATTTAGCTAAACTTCTGTACAGCTGATGGCAGACCTCTGTCTGAAACGTCCCGATATGAATAATCTACATTGCATACTAAATTAAACCTAGCTAAACTATAATTATATTAAGTAGATAGCATAGTATTTAGTCTCTACCATTAAAAAACTTGTTTATATACTCTAGATCTGCCCATGCAGATAAAATTTACATGTGGAAGTCTAAGTGATATATTTAAGAGAGCCAATGTAATACACATACACCAAAAACATTGAACTAAGAAAAGAAGATGACAGACTTTTCTAGTATATCAAAACCAATACCAGATAATAGGTTAAGGCTAATAAGAACTGAACAGGACTCTAGCAAATGGTATGGTCCTGCTGATGGTCACTTCTTTACCCAGCTTAGTAGCTAAGTCGACGGACCAGACTGCCTATTTACTATGGCGCCACGAAATATGTTTCAGCCTTGCAAGAACACTCGCAAAAAATGCGCACTCCTTTGACAGTGTTATGGTCAAAGGTTAGCAGTGATTGGCAACCACAAATACAACAATTGAACAAGCTTAAATAATAGGGTCCACTGACAGGAAATCAATGGTCTTGGAAATGAATATCATTAATGGTGGGTAAAGGGTTGGTAACACTAAGCTAGCAGTTTATTGTTCTTTGGCCAGGGCCAGCCTGTGCCAGTTATCCAGGAGAGTCCTGGACAAGAACGATATTTTAATTGGCACTTGATAAAGAGTGACTCATGTCAAGACTATTTACGATTTAAAATTGTAAGACTTACAAGCAAATAATGAAGTTTCCAAAATCAGCCGATTAATTAAAGGAGTATTATCTAAACTTATGAAGTACTGCAACTCTTGTAATTAATCGACTCATTGTCTTTAAAAAAAAAAAAGATTCGTGACGATAAGTTCCCCCACCCCCAAACGCCCATAAATAACTAGATGAAAATATTTGCACAAGTTTATGCCTACTGTGAGAAAATAAACAAAATTACTTAGTACAAAATATTATTTATAAGAAATTTTGGGAAAAGTCTCTCCGTTCGCCTAAGACTTATCGACCTCGTGAGCGACTTACATAACCGTCTACTACAATCCTAGCCTGTCCATGAAATGGCTTGCGTGTGAATAATAAAACACCCGTAATGGAGTCCAGAGCAATCCCCCTGCATAAGTACGGGCCACTGTCCACTTTCCTTAGGTTTTTTAGCGTGATGGAATCGTTTTGCACAATTGTATCCATATACTTTAACCTGGAACTAAACCACTCCACTGGTTTATCACTTTTACATCTAAGAGTAACACTGTCCCCTTCTGAAACCTCTACAAAGTTTGGAATTACAACATAATCCGGTGCTTCCTCATTATTTTGTTCCACAAACACTCTAATTGATCTAGAAAATGTCACAATTCCAAAATCGCCACTGTCGTAGGTTCCGTGGCAGTTAAACAAACCAGAATCTGTTGCTCTTAAATGATTCAATATAATACTCCTATTTAGGATCTGATATATAAAGGGAGTCCTTAAGCTAAATGGTTCATTCGTCAAAAATATAATTTCGTTATAGCCAAATCTTTGGTAACTCCAACTGGTCAATGAAAAACTTCCACAATAAGCTATTACAGGAGTCCCTTCAAATGTTCTTACTATGTCAGGTACTACTTCTAAATCGTTAACGATAATTTGGCGCCAGTCTTTGCCGCACACTATTAATAATTAATAATGAAGCCGAACACACAAATGATGATAAATACCCAAGAACCATCTTGCCCAGTTATGTATATTAATAGACAGATTAGGGTAACTGGAATGTTCTCGAGTTGTAAAGCTCCCTATAACAATATATATAATAGGGTATGCCCCCGACGTAACTGCCGCTTTTAGGGTGCTAAAGGCCCTAGGCTGTAGCGTCCAGCCAATTAGGGCGCTATTTCTGTGAGGACCCCCCTAAAATTAGAACATAGCAGCTAACCCCATTTTTGTATTGTGAAGTAGGCATTCTATCCAGCATAGTGTTGTTCAAGTGAGTGCACAGTCCCTTCTGGCTAATAGTAACCTCCCTTCTAGTTTTTTATTAGTTTTTTTTGGTTTATGAGTCCGTCCTGCAAGCATTAATTAAAGAATTTTTTTTTTATCTATGGTGCAAGATTGTTGTTTGCACGGTTTTCCTGTCAGATGGAAAGATAAGATAGATTCATGGCATGCCTTGCACACTAACAATATTTTTCTTAATTAATACAATCATCACCAAAATGAGAAAGTGAGAAAGAAACCAATAACATAATGAACAACAAAAAAGCAGTTATATATGTTGCATATGTTATTTTAAAAGTTTTAGTTCTATTTTTGTGGATGTTTATATCACTACAGTTATGAAAATTAAAGGTACCCCTTCTAGTATATTGTTTGCAATGTAAAAGCACTACATTCATGGTATTTTCGTTGTATTTTGCTTATGTAATCATAATCCTTCCTTATCCATCCAAGCTCTTCATCAATGTCAGATACTGTAAATACAAACTTTTTACATGGCCTTACATCTTTCAAAATTTCATCATCATATTATAAAGGTTGACCAAATCTTGATTCAAAAGCTAAGCTAAACTGGAAATTGACTGTAAAGAGCAGAGCTAGAGTACTGATTGTGAGTGGGTTGACTTGAAAATATACGGTGAGGAACTAGACTGGAGAGCTGACTGTGATAAGCTAAATAAAGGAGAGACGATTGTGTTGAAGAAGGTGGAAGAGTAGCTGGTTTGAAAAAAGATTTAGGAAAGACAAAGCCGATTTGTAAATTTTATCTCACCAATTGTGACCGGTTTTGGGAAAATCGGCCTAAACGCGCACCTAAAGTTTTCTAATTTATTCTACCAGTAGGCAGCACGGGGCCTTGGGATGCCGTCCTCCTAATTTGAAAGCTGTAGCACAAGCCGTCTTCGCCCTACGCACTACAACACTTCAGTAATTTTGCTAAGCTTACTAGTGATGTGCTTGAGCACAAATGGCGAGCGAGCCTAAAGACTATACTATTTTTATATGAATGATTTTGACTTCTAACACTGAAGCTACTGAAAATAAGGTCGAGTTTTAAATTACGCATACACTGTAAAGGGATTTCAGTACCATAGTAACAACTCGCTGCAACTGTTTGAATTGAAAGAAAACAACAACAACAAAACAATACACGCTATTTAAACGTTTTCTTTGTGATATTCTTTAGCTAAATAGTGGCTGTAAAGCACAATGCTTTGACACAACTGGACATACACCTACACAAGACTTACCTTCGCGGTTAGTCTAGTGGACAATACATTTTCAACCATGGCTTATAACCATGCCAAAGAGCGCATTGACTTACCACCACCACAAACTCGAATAGAAATGGAAGTCCCGTAAGTTTTCAAGTTTTAACTGCACCCGTAAAAGAATTCAAAATGGTAAACAATTCAATTTCTAGGGTGATACGGGTACTAATCGATAAACAGAGGATTCTGTTTAGTGAAGTTTGGGAGGGGTCGACCACCGAACTAACACAAAAACGCGAGGGTCAAAGTACAAAAATGCCTTACGTACGTCCAAACATATAAATAAACAAACAAACATTCCCGATTTTCAATTGTGTTACCCCTGTAAGTGTCTCGCTCGCTACGCTCGCTCGCCAATTATTGCTGATTTCGAAGAAACGCCGGGTAAAGGCGTTGCTAAGGTCAGGGGGCGTGCCTTGTGCCCGTATACTATTACTGCGTGTCTCCGGGACACTATGGAATAAACCGGTTACAGGCGGATTGAAAAAAATCTAAAAGGCTTAATACAGGGCTCCTTAAGAAACTATGATGGCGAGCATTGCGTGAGTACGTGAAATATGTCGAATGGTAAGTGAATTAGTTAGCTACAGTTTTTTTCCCGCTGTTAGTGAAAAGCCCGCCAATAATTTCTTAGCAACTCTCTGTACACGAGTCCAACTGGCTAGTGTTTCTAGCCTCCTAGTGTGAGTTTCTAGAGCATGCCAGAGCTTACAACAGCGTCATAAGCTAGACCTAACTGGTGTCAATCCATTTCTGCCATAACAATTTATTCGAAAAAAATCGACCCATAAGGCTTTACCCGGTAAAACTGAAAAAAATTGTTTGCCGCGTTTAGGTCGATTTTCCCAAAACCGGTCACAATTGAGCTGAAATGCGAATAACAGGTAATGTAGATGGGTGGGCTGGAATGTTCTTTTTGACTAAGTTCACTGAAAACGCAATGATATTGATTCTCCTGACTCTAATTCCATCACTGGCGCCGGTTCACAGGAGTCGAGCGCACAACACATGAAAATATTCTATGCGCTGTGGCTCCTTAGAATTGCTGCAATTACTGGACACCTATCCGTTGTCTCTGCCGTCTTTGTCGTAGAGTAGCTAGTTGCTACGTTCTAAAACAGATAAACAAAAAAATCTCGGGAACTACATCCCGTCGAACCCCTCGGGCCGCTATAATCGCCCTCGCTACGCTCGGGACAGTACAGCCAACGTCCCTTCATGTTCTGTGGGCGGTAGATCCCACTATTTCGTTGTCATTCTATTATACAGTAGTTAGGACCCGGCTCTCTGTGCCTAACTTTTTGGCGAGCAAGTGAAGCGTACTCCGAGAATCAGGGATCTGGAATTTGACCGTCGTGCTATTGAGTTAGCTCGGCGGTAACAGAACGATCCAGTTTATCGATCTTTTCCCGTACCATCCCAATAAACTTGAATTGTTCCTCGCTTTGAATTCCATTGCAGGTGCAGTTAAAACTTACAAATTTGGCGGTGTTCATTTTTATCCGAATTAGTGGTGGTGTACGTTAATGCGCTATCTGTCCCTACTTAACAGTATTGTTCTTACTTGAGAGCCCATTGTCTAATAGTCTAATCCCAAGGTATGTTGTTACAGCTACAGTTTGGCTAAAAATATCACAAAGAAAACGTTTAACTAACTAAATAAATATAATAGTTGCCTTTGCACAGCTTTTGCGGCTACTATGGCAGTAAGCTTTTCTTAACACAGGGCGAAAACTTAAATTTCCTGTAGTAATGTATTTAAGACATTTCATGCATTCACCACCTTTCCTGTACATGATAGGGCTAAATGCCCTGCACCATAGGACATTTAGCTCTATTCACTACAGGAAAGGTGGTGAATGCATGAAATGTCTTAAATACATTACTACAGGAAATTCAAGTTTTCGCCCTGTGTAATATAAGGGTGAGGTTCTTAGTAGTAGAAATCCCTTAGGGGGAGAGGTATTTGTTCTGTTTTTTTTTTGTTTTTTTTTTTGCTTATTTGTTTGGTTTTTGTTTGGTTTTCGAAGTCGAACGGTTGCGATAAGTGATTACTACGACATTGAATCCCCTTGTGCATGCTAAGCTAGCGAGACACACGGTCAGAATGTTCGATGTACTAGTGATTCCCTCGAGCATAAACGACGAGCGAGCCTCTAAAGTATCGCTAAATGGTTGATTTTAACTTGTAACACTCAAGCTACTAAAACAAGTCCGGTTTTTTAAATACCTATATAGGGTAAAGGGTTCCAATGTCATAGTAACAACTGTCGCAAACTATTGGGGAGGGGGAACGATTCACGTTAATTAAACGTTTTCTTCGGGATATACAGTAACGCACAATACTTCCACAAAACTGGACACATAGGTACCTACACAAGACTTACCTTGTGGTTAGTCTAGTGGACAATGATTTTCGAGTAAATACCGTTGCGTAGGGCTTATACTATTTCAAATAACTCATTAACTTACCACCACCACTAACTGAATAAAACCAAAATGTTGTACTTTTGACGGTTTAAGTCACGCCATAATCATGCGATCAAATAATTTCTTTTCTGGGAGGTAGATTTTTTTCTCATCCATTTAAGGGAGTGCAGCAGGAATCGTGCAGGAGTAGGAATTATGTAGAAACTACTGATGGGGTGTATGTCTATTGCTTCTTTTATGAAGACTCATTAACATCTTGCAGAGTGACATATGCATGAGCTACATTATTAACTTGCATGAGTTCGATATATTCATATTGATACTACCCCAAGTAAATTACTTTTTTTGTCTTCATCATAGCTAGCTAGTGTATAATAATGCTGAGGATTCACACCATTGTTGCTTCACCTGTTGAAGCCCAAATGTAGATTGCTTAGCTGCTGACATAGAAATGCATGAAAACTTTTGACTGCAAGCTGAGGTAGGTCTGTACTCTCCTGTGTATTAATGCTGACGTCACAGTGTGCCATTAATTGTCATTTGGAACTCACGACTCATATAACAGAGCTTAACTGAAACCTTTATTTGATAACAATAATTAAAAAAAATGGAATTAGTTTTTAAATACTTGTTGTATGAAATATAGTTATGCTAACTTGCTAGCAATTTGTGCTTACACTAAATTGGTCCTAATGAAAAAATGAAAAAAAAAACGAGTTAAAAGATAGTTAAAAGTCAGTTAGACTTTTTAGAATGAACTTCCACAAAAGGCAAACCACAAAAGTGCTGCAAAGTAATTCAATTCAATAAGGAAACATAACAAATCTGAGAAAAATATAAGTTAAACAACCTATGAATATGTAATTGGCTTACATGCCCCAAATGAGGTAATTAACCCTCTCGTTCCTGAATTGTTTTGACTCGCGCGGAATAATCTAATTTTCTACCGCGGAATAGAGCAGTGCCGTTTTATTTTTTTAACTCGATGCTGGCTGGGAAAACCCCATAGCAACCATATATATTATCACTAAATAGACCAAGTGTTTGGGATTCCCCTCATTTTTTGATTGAGAAAATTGAATAATATTTAAGCCATCTACTAATACTTCAAAAAAAAAAATTTTTCCCCCCAAAAAATCCACTTTTCCCATCAATAAAAAAATAAAATAAAATAGAAATAATATTGTTTGATGCATTATATACCAATATTATATTCGTTCAACAATAAAATATGTTGTTTGTTGTGTGTGGTGCTGATTGTGATCATGTAGGAGACATCTATGAGTGTCCACAAGGAACGTGCCATCGGACGTCGAGCTCCACTACAAAACAATTTCATATACACAAAAACACAAACAACAAAGATATTTGTAATACAAACAACAAATTATTCATGATCCTATATAATTGCAACTTTATGATTTATTGTATGCGGTTTCATACAGGATTTTTGTTTGGGGTGGGGCTCCGAGTGTACTTCGTCACACCCATTTTTTGGAACCTACACTACTTTGATGCACATCTTTGCATACGAGTCTATACTTCACACTGATGATCAGTGTTCGGTCCTATGCACTAAAAGCTCAGTTATGATAGGAACATAATGGGATACAATATCAGACTAAAAATAAATGCTTCCTAAATGTTCATTTCTATTCAACTCCCAAAATTCTAGGGGGGAACCCAGCGCTAGCCTCCCACTGTATGAACACCTGCTATGTATACTCCACACTGTACATGAGAGAAACATGTATTGAGAAAGTGTACTTTGAAAATGAAAACCAGTACAAGCACACACGTGGAATTCAACTTACCCGGCATGGATGGTGTCACAGACTGAACGATCCCTCCCATAGGATCCGGAACCTCCATACAATACCAAAAAAATACAAGACAACAATGACATTTGTAACATAACTGCTGGCCTCGCTGAATTGAGCCCCCCCCTCCCCCGTCATTACTTTTCACTGACATTCTTGTACCATAACCCCCCCTTCCCCCGTCATTACTTTTCACTGACATTCTTGTACCATAACCCCCCCTCCCCCGTCATTACTTTTCACTGACATTCTTGTACCATAACCCCCCCTCCCCCGTCATTACTTTTCACTGACATTCTTGTACCATAACCCCCCCTCCCCCGTCATTACTTTTCACTGACATTCTTGTACCATAACCCCCCCTCCCCCGTCATTACTTTTCACTGACATTCTTGTACCATAACCCCCCCAGCCCTAGCTGGACACCCAAATATCAGTAAGTTGAAATGAAATTCAACTTACCCGGCATGGATGATGTCACAGACCGAAAAAGACCACCGAGTTCGTTCTCTCTCAGGTTGGATCCGGAAACGCCACATACTGTTTGTTCATGGTTGCTCTCTCTCTCTTTCCACAAATGCACGCACACACATACACACACACACACACACACACAAGAAAAAAGAAGCTACAGGTGAATACAGATCATAAAAATAAATGTATAATTTATTATACATAAATTGACTGGTGTACACACACACACACACGAAATTCAACTTACATGGGCATAGTAGTCACGATCCAAAAAGATCCAGAGTTCCCTCCCCGGTTGTATACGGAAGTGCCACATACTGTTTGTCCACGGATGCTCTCTCTCATTCCACAAATGCACACACACACATACACACACACACTAGAAAAAAGAAGATACAGGTGAATACAGATCATAAAAATAAATGTATAATATAAATTGACTGGTGTACACACACACACATAAATGAAATTCAACTTACATGGGCATAGTAGCCCCGATTAGAAAAGACCCCACCCCCCCCACCCCCGAGTTCGTTCCCTCCCCGGTTAGATCTGGAAGTGCCAGAATAACATTTCAACTCCACGCACACACATATACATCGAGTGTGAAGCTCCACTACAACACCACAAAAACACAGACAACGACAACGACAATAACAATACATATTACAACTTTTGGGATGTTCAGGGAGGGGGAGGGGGGGGGGGGGAGCAGCCACAAATATCAAAGTCTGTGGTCCTTTACACAAAAGATTATGGAATATCAATGGGTGTGTTGTCATCTTTCTTCCACTCTCCCCCTACCTCATCCACCCGACTCTTGTTCTTCAATTCCCGCCTTCTCCAACTGCGAGGACGTCCAGAACTCGGAGCAGGAGGAGCCACTTCCTCTTCTTCATCAGTGGAACCTGCTGCCTATTCGTGTTTCATCATTGGAAGACTCAGGTCCGGTATCCTCTCCTTCATCACTGGAAGACTCTGCTCCTGTCCCCTCATCTGCGTAATCGGGGTCGGTGACTGCATTCACATCTGGTCCTAGTAGTATATGTGGTAAAAAAAATTTTAAATTTTTTTGAAAATTTGAAATTGTTCAAAAAACCACAAGCCACTTTCAAATCTCAAAACTCAATAATATATATATATATTATAGCTAAACAGCTTACTCTATCTCAATATAGCTATAAATGAGTCCTTTCCACAACAGAAGCTTGCTATTTCTCAAGAGAAAGACAAGAGAAAGACAAGCTTACCTCGATCATCTTCTTGACTCCCATTTTCAGTATCAGAGTTGACGGGGTCTGGTCCACCAACCCTGATACAGGGCCTCCTATAGCCCTAGATGTCGTCTCCCTTCTCTCCCCTTGATCCTGAGTCGCTAGAGTCAGCATCAAGCAAGTCTAAAACTTGCACCGCATTGTAACTTCTAGACGTTATCTTCAAAAAAATGACTTTGAAAAAAAAATTTTTTTGCATAGTTACCGGGGTCACACGACACGCTCACTTTTTCCTATGATGTAATAAGCATTACCTAAGACTGTACGTAATAGGGAGGTCCCCAGTTGAACTGGCGATTTTATAAAAAATGGAGAAGACAGTAAGTCAAACCGCAAAGTCTTGGCCGGCAAAGAAGCGGTTGTTTCAATGTGTTATGGAAGGCTACTGAGCTCAAGCAATTTTTTGCTGCTTCTACAAAGCTCTGGAGATGACTGAATCCATAAATGAAGCTGCTGTGAAGAAGGTAACTTTTTTTTAAATTCGACGGAGAACCGATGTTTTGTTTTTTTGCCGAGGAAGAAATAAAAGCAACTGCTGTGAGGTACTGTCGAAGCAGTCCTGGCTGAAAGCTATTTTAGATGCTTCTCCAATGCATTGGGCACCTGTGTATGCAATCTGAACGTTCTAGCTATAAAGTAACTATTTTTAAAAATTCGGAGAAACCAACCGGTCTCACCCCGCTTTAAAGCGGGATCCGGAACGAAAGGGTTAAAATCCTAAGTTAATACTTTGAACTTGTCCCAGAAATGAGAATAAGTCTGATTTCTGCTTTCTTAGTCTCTAATTCTATATCCACTTTAATTAAACTGGCTTGTTACAAGCAAAGGCTATGGCAATGCCTATGCTGGGACACCCCCCCATAAGAAAACTTGAACGTTTTCCAGAGTAATTATCATTAGATTGGCAGGAACATATTTTGCTACTGTCTGTCTAACCTTATGCTACAACATTCATAATTTTACTAAAGTTTGCACATCAGGCAACACTGTGTGGTAAAATACTTACTGGTTATTATTACTATTAGTATTATTCTTATTACCTTGAATTGACACATATATCCTAAAAATTCCATTCAACTTGAATTACAAAGTGAAAACACTTATCATACTGTTGTTGTGGTGCACAAATATTATGTGTATATTGAAGATATGGATTTTAACAATTTGTAAAGTATGGTCACATCCCCCTACCTACAAAACAACTTTGTGGTTTTGTGGTTAACTTTTCGGTAATAGGTGACTGAAGTGAGACCTTTCAGATTAGATGTACAAAATTGTTTAAGCTGAAAAAAAGAGAATATAATATTGGTCCTGAGGGTGAACTAACTGGAGAGGCTGAAGGACTGGGTGGTAGAGTCAACACATGCCTACCTTGGTGCCTTAGGAGTGATTAGTTCCTTTAGCTTGTCTCCAGCCTGGAAAAACAAAGCCCTCTTAGAGGTAGTGGGTATATCAGTGACATCTACTAATAGCTCCGATTCAGTGAGTAGCCACTTGCCGGTAGCGTTCCTCATATTCAAATGGGAAGAAGCCATATTGAGCACGCTATAAAGGGGAATCCCTACAGATTGGTCCCGGTAAGCGCTCGGGTTATGGTGGCACTATATTGATGACGGACTGCAGTAGAACACGTGACATCAAATAAAATGGCAACAAATGCATTAAGTTCTATAGTAAACGTGTAGTTCTCCGTCCTCTATTGTTTATATTGTCTTTTAGAGTGGGAAACAGTGCTAGGCAGGTAAAGGTGTATATTTTGGGCCTGTAGTGTTTCTGCATGTTAGTTTCCAAAATATTTACTCTTTAATTTGTACACACTGTAGGACTAAGAAAAACGCAATAAGATATTGTAAAACTGTAGACACAGGTTAAAGAGACCCTGCTTATAACTCCAAACAGTAAGATATTGTAATACTGTAGACGCAAGTTAAAGAGACCCTGCTTGTAACTCCAAACAGTAAAATATTGTAATACTGTAGACACAGGTTAAAGAAACCCTGCTTGTAACTCCAAACAGTAAAATATTGTAATACTGTAGACACAGGTTAAAGAAACCCTGCTTGTAACTCCAAACAGTAAGAGATTATAGTACTATAGACACAGGTAAAGAAAACCTGCTTATAACTCCAAACAGTAAGAAATTGTAATACTGTAGACACAGGTTAAAGAGACCCTGCTTGTAACTCCAAACAGTAAGAGATTGTAATACTGTAGATGCAGGTTAAAGAGACCCTGCTAATAACTCCAAACAGTAAGCAAATAGGCACTTAAAAATGGGGGTCTAGCAAGTGGTAACCTAAAAACTAGAACTGAATGCAAACAACACCTTGAAAAGACACATGAGCGCTTAATAAAATGTACTAATGGCCCGGAAGAAAAAAGGGCACTTAACAAATGCAGTGCTTAATGAAAGGGGCAGGGCGCTTAACAACCAGCGTCTACAGGTGTCACATATTCAGAAACAAATTCAATGCTACAGAGCTATGAGAACATTGCTAGTGATTGAGGGTCATAAATTTAATAATGAGCTAAATATATCAGTATACATACGTAACAAGGAGCCTGACTATAATAATAATTGACATTACTCTTTAAATCCCTCTGGAATATTCATTACCTTAACAAATACCACAAAGACTGGTGCCTAGATATAAAACTTAAAAAAAAGACACCTTATATGACGAGGTGCAGGTAAGTGCTGTATCCTGTTAGAATATGCCACCATGCATGAAGATGAGTCAAACCTCCAAGCAATGGCCCAGTAGAACGATAAGCTCTAATACACACACACAGCAAAATACCTCCTATTAAAATTTGCAGTCAAAATTATATACTGCAAAATCATGTGTTTAAAGCCATTAAAATTATATTGCATGCATGTGCATGTACATATAAAATCTGGTAACCTACACGGCATACAGTGATAATTGCAGCAACATTTAATGCAAATCCTGTGACGTTAACACCCCCAATACCAACTCTCATTAGCCATACCAAACTCACTCCAGTCAACCAATTCTATAGAAAGAAGGCAGTATAATTTCAGTTTTTCCTGGACCTCGTGGAACCTGAGACTATTAAAATCTACTCTATAATTTCAGTTTTTCCTGGACCTCGGGAACCCTGACACTATTAAAATCTACTCCTCAAGCTGGATGTGCTCTAACTTACACACAGAAACCCACTCTTAGGGCCAGCCATTACGATAATCCTATCCCCACAGTATGGTATGTGGGGGCACTTGGCACACCAAGGTAGATTCTTGCCAAACACTCAATTATCCAACTCACAGTATGCTGCCACCAGTTCTCAATCCTCCATGTGCAACCATTGCTCAATTACTTTTAATATAATAATTAACTAGAGACACTTCAGGATATGCAATAACAACAGCAAGAGTTGAGAGACAAAATAATGGTTCTAGCGATTTGCGATCGGCTCCTCCCAATTATAGCTTGTCCACTGACTACCAGAAAAAATGCAAACATAAGTGAGGCCATCGGTTAATAGCAAAAAACTATTCTCAATGACAATAAAGCTAAGTATAGCACAAACTGAAAACTAGTGTTCACTTCTCTTGGGAGTGCATTCCTAACAGTCTCATGAAATGTCTGAGGACGTTCCCACATGGTAAATAGGTTTATTATCTTTCAATAGCTTTTTTTTTTCTCCTGGCACACTAGAAAGTCCAAGGAACTACATTTGATTGCATAAAACTATCAGTATTGGTATTCACACTTTGATTACCTTATGCCAAAATGAATCAGTGTTCAAGAATCTAGCAGCAAAATATGAAGTATTAAAATAAATGAAATTAATAACTATACTAACCCTTAAAATATATTAGATGCAATTAAAGAGGAGTCAGTTATACCAATGCAATCAACTTTACAACTTACTGGAATTTAAAGCATTGGAATACAATGAGGTGTCAGTATATACAAGTGGGAGAGTTAAAAAAAGTTTCTGACCGCCTGTCAGCCACTCTCTGCTGAGCTTAAATATTGCCGTTAAATCAATCTATAGGTTTATGCAATGTAGTGTGCAGAAATTCTTGTTTTGAGCTCTTATATAATAGGTGTACAGGTTCATCACTAAAACTTGACAAAGTGATAATGAAATTACTAACCATAGAAAGACTAATTTTTCTAGCAGAGTATGTTTTAGTACACGTTTTTTTAAATAGCAAATAGTAACATTAATCTGCTTGCATTGAAATGTGTTACTAGGACAACTAAAGAACAGCTGATAATGTTCGATGAAATGGCTGCTTTGTTCTTTTAGTACTCACTGGCTTTCTTATAACTAGAAATGTCCATGACCAATTGGACAAAAAATATGAAAACTATATTGCTCATGAACACCTTATTTCTATTCACAGAACCAAAAAATAAGTTCCGAACGTATAAGTTATTCATTTCTTATTATTCTGTTTGATAAAAATAAAGTGAGAGTGACTTCGTTTGAAGAAACAAGCCAAAAGAATACACCAAAGTATATTCTGAGATTCTAAACACTGAGTTGTACACTATAGCTAATATTAATTTATTAAGTAACAAAACTAGCAAACAAATCACTGTCTTAATGTACCTGAACTGTTGGAATATAATTTGGCGAGACTTCAATACCACCAGTAGCAGAACGAGACAAATGGAAACAGAGATATGCTAACTGTTCCCTTGAAATATGGGTATCACTGTTCCAACAGACTGACACTTGTACCTTGCTACAAATTCGTTATCTTCCACTCCTGCATTAATGACCAATTTCCACTTACTCATTGCCGACAGAGTAGCACAGATAATGACAGAAGGCAATGTCAATAGTAAAGAGTATAAAGCTAAAGTTCCATCATACCACGGCCATTTTCTCGTCACATCAAAATAGTGAAATAACCGATACACTCGGACGAGTTTCATGAGTAACACGCACAAAATGAGCATCATGGGAACACTCCACCCATACAGCCAAACTGAAATATTACACACCAAGTTTACAACATCTTTATGGCTTGAACGCCAATGCATGGAACGCAGCAACAGGTTATAGCCCAACAGAAGGTAGCATCCCAGGAAGGACAGCAGATTCAGAGGCACAGCTGTAGCTCTAATGGTTGGTTCCTTTCTGAAGTATAAATAAAGTGTGAGAGTGACCGAAATAAAAACAATTACCAGCAGATAAGTGACAGAAGAGATAATAGACAGCACATCTAGTTCATTGAGGTGTATGTCAGGTGGTATATAAGGAAGACTTACTGAACTCAGACCTGCAGATGTGCTGTAATTAGATATGAACTGCTTACTTCTATTCTGTTGCAAAAAATACATCCTCGCTAGTCTGGCCTTCGCGCTGATGTTACAGTGAGTTAAAATTATAGGACCACAACCAGATGCCATCCTTGTCTCCTTATTTAAAATACCAACTTTGCTATTAGAAGTACCTGTATCTAGATCTAAATAATACCGGAACAAAATTACTTTGTCATAACATGAGCCTACAAGTTCATTATCATAGTTAATAACTAACCATACATAGCCTGGCCAGCTCATATCATAAAACAATCTCTTACACATTAAAAAGTCTACCAACTTCTTAGGCAGAGAACGATATTGAAACTTCTTCAATTTCTTTAAAATCCTATCACTATGATCAGAATTAAAAAATTTGCATAAAGTTCAATATAAAATCTGATTTAAAGTTGAAATAGCAATGTTCCACAGTGTGCAGATAGAAGCTGTCTGCTGCATCCGTTACTATAGCTACCCTCTGCCAATTAGCTTACTTCACAATTTCAAGAACCGCTTCTGCCATAAATTTAGAGGAATCAAAGGAGAGTATCTAAACTTATTAGAACTTTCATATTCTAGTGGAGCATAGAAGGAAGTCGAACATGAAATTACAGCGCCATGTTCTACTAAACCGTTCCAATTATCCAATGCTAGAATATCACAATTGCCTTCCAAAGGCCAACAAATAGTGTTGGTACCAAGTACTTGAAAACTGAAATTAGAGCATTGGATGATATCATTGTAGGGAGAATTCAATGGCTCTTGGGACACCACACAATGATCAGCTAATCTGATCACTGCTACACTGAGGTAGCAAGTCTCAAGTTATTGCAGCTATGAGCAAAAGTAAAAGACTAAAATTAAAGCTAACGTCTCCACCACTAAAGTCAGGAATTGAATTACCTAAAACTGAAGGTTGAGTTAGATATTATCCCCAGTGCTTTATAACCACAAAAAAATATGCGGAAATCACACACAAAATAAAAATCCTACTACAAGGAAAAATTCATATTTTTTAAAACCTGTATAAACATGTTCATATTTTTCACTGGTTGCTGTCAGGCTGCCACTCTCCTAGCTCATAGCTATCAGAGTTACCTCTATTTCTTCCTCCGACCAAAACTAGTTTGTTGTTTATGGTAGTCATAGCAAACGCCCTGGTGGTGTATGGAGATAGAGTGTGCCACTGGCAGGACTGTTTGTTGTAGGCCATCACTATGTAGTGATCCTCACGTCTGTCAGTCCATCCTCTTCCAACATACACTGTATCATTTATCTGTACTGATTGGATGTATCCACTCATAGCCACTGGCATGTCAGGACCACGCATCCAGTCTAGTTCTAGTGGGAATGTCTAAATAATAAACAAATACATTATCTGTAGTAAATTTGTATATATTACTTACTCATGTCTTTATTGTTAACATTTTAACCCTTTCACCGTCGGATTTATTTAGACATTTAAAAAAAAAATTATATAAAATCAGGACTATGAAATGGTCCATAGCAACCATAGAAAAAAATTGTCTTTATAAAATATACATTACAGAAAAAATGTTTATATTGCCTAGAAACCAATGTGTGTTAATTACCACTTGTAAACCATAACATGAATATAATTATCTTGTAAATCACGACAATGAATAACGTTATTTTGAACTCCAGACTGGTTCAAGCCAGTCCATGGATTATTTTACTGTACAGCTATTTCATGGGACAAAACTAATCAACTAAAGTTACATATTTATCCTGGGCTCAATTTCATGAATATTATTTAGATAATTCCAGTATAAAAAATGTATTAGACCTATCTTTCTAATCATTATTCTTCAAACAGGTTACTATTTCTATAATAGACAAATTACATTCAGTTTATTAGCTGAAGATGCTCAACAGATCGTGGACGACCAGCACTACGACATCTTGTAGAGAAGCTACCAATGAGCTGTTTTGCTAGCTACAGTAGTACTGCTACTACTGCTACCTGAATTGATTGTTCTACCACGTCCTTTTCTGCTACTAAGCCTTGTACTAACACACCTCCTTCCCCTTATTCCTCTTCCTCCCCTGCTAGGCCTTGCTTTTACTGTACTCGCCTACCTCTCCCTCTCCCTCCTCGTACATGCCACCTACTTCCACTAACACACTATTGAGAAATGTCTGATTCTGCTCCAGACACTTGAGAAGTGACATCCATAGTAGATGAAGGACTGAAGTCTTCCATGGATAATGGAAGATGGAAACTCCCTTGACTTGCTTGAGCATCCATGTCATTTGACTCCGCCTGTAAAGTTACAATAGATTCCTGTTCAATGTATTCTTGTGCATTCTCTCTCTCTCTCTCTCCCTATATATATTTTTTATTGATTATTATATTAACTTGCAACCAGCTATTTTGCACGTTACTTACTATAACACCTAAACAGTATTGTTTGACTAGATTATATATAGCTACTATATTGACTTGCAACCAGCTATTTTGCATGTTACTTACTATAACCTAAAAGTATTGTTTGACTATATTTTATATAGCTACTACATTTATTTTACTACTCTACATTTACCTGAAACATCCAAGTTAATTCCAGTAGTGCTACTAAGCTGAACTTCCACTCCACTACTCAGAGTTGCTAGCTCAACGGTGTCCAAATGCTACTGCCCAGCACAAGCAAATATTCCTTCACCCTCCTCATCGCTAGTTTCATTCTCAGAAAGACCGAAGTCGTCCATAAAAAGCTCTTCATCTCACTTGATCTTCCATAGCTGACAACATAAAAAACTGGGGCCGCATTAAATGTGTGGTTGAGGAATGTGCTTTATTAACAATTCTGCAATCTGATTGGAGCGCCACTATTTTGGTGCCGGCACAAGTGCTGTGGACAAAATAGGGTCTGGGGACACTCGCCGTACTTCCAGGTTCTGGCGAATGCAATCAATGAAGAATCCACATGACCTGATTATAAAGAATTTAATTGCCGCCTAATGTTGCGGTTAAAATTTTTTACCACAGGCCGCAGTTGGGATTCAGATGTCCCCAGACCCTATTTTGTCCACAGCGGAGGGAGGGGCATGAGGGTCTGGCCCGCGAGACTATTCAGCTCCCTGGTCACCAAACTATACTCTCATAACAGCACAAATACAGCACAAACAATGAACCATTGATATGTCTTTCGTACTATAAGTTATCTAACTAGACTATACTATTTTTATATGAATGATTTTGACTTCTAACACTGAAGCTACTGAAAATAAGGTCCAGTTTTTAAAGTTGCATACACGGTAAAGGGACTTCAGTGCCATATTAACAACTCTCTGCAACTGCTTGAATTGAAGGGGAAAAAACAACAACAAAACAATACACGTTATTTAAACGTTTTCTTTGTGATATTCTTTAGCTAAGTAGTGGTTGTGAACACACAATGTTTTGACACAACTGGACATGCACCTACACAGACTTACCTTAGCGGTAGTCTTGTGGACAATGTATTTTCAAGTAAATACTGTTGCGCACGGTTAATAACCATGACAAAGAGCGCATTGACTTACCACCGCCACAAACTCAAATAGAAATGGAAGTCCCTTAAGTTTTCAAGTTTTAACTGAACCGGCAAAAGAATTCAAAACGGTAAACAATTCAATTTCTAGGGTGATACGGGTACTGATCGATAACGCGAGGGTCAAACTACAATCAGTGAAATTTGGGACCGGGTCGAACGCGGAGCGAACACAAAACAATTCAAGCCTTAAACAATTCAACTTCTAAGGTTATACGGGTAATAGTCTCTAAACCGGATTATTCTTTTTAGTGAAGTTTGGGACTGGGTCGAACGCGGAGCGAACACAAAAATACGGAGGGTCAAAGTACAAAATGACATACATAAGTCGTACATATATATAAACTAGTGGTGTGCTTGAGCACAAATGGCGAGCGAGCTTTAAACTACACTGTTGTTACTCAAACTACTAAAATAAAGTTGAGTTGCTAAATTACTAATATACGGTAAAGGGGATTCAATGCCATAGTAACCACTCCCCTCAACTGTTTGAATTGAAAAAGAAGCAACAAAATCAAGTCACGTTATTTAAAATTTTCTTTGTGATATTCTTAATAGTAGTTGTAACGCACAATACTTTCACATAACTGAACATACCTACGCAAGACTTACCTTCGTGGTTCGTCTAGTGGACAATGAATTGTCAAGTAAATGCTGTTGAGTAGTGCTACAACTGTGACAAATAGTGTATTAACTTACCACCGCCACTAACTCGAATAGAAATGGAGCTCCCAGCACCCGCAAAACAATTCAAAGCGGTAAACAATTCAATTTCTAAGGTGATACGGGTAATGGTCGCTAAACCAGAGGATTCTGTTTAGTGAAGTTTGGGACGGGGTCGAACGCCGAGCGAACACAAAAATACGGAGGGTCAAAGTACAAAATGACATACATACGTCCAAACATATATATAAACTAGTGTTGTGCTTGATAGTAAGCTACCTTTTATGGATTGATTATTAAAGAGAGAGTGTGATGGTATGCTTACATCCACTGTGTACACAATACCTACACACACATATAGATACTTTCACTTTAAGTCTCATCATCCTAATCAAGTAGAGAGAGCATTAGATATGCTTGTATCAGAGAGCTAGGAGGGTAACTAATACGAGTGAAAACTTGAAGGAAGAAGAGGAACACTTACACAAAGTAGTTCAAAGTAATGGTTATGACAACGCAACCATTAGGGCAGGCTCTAAAGAGTTACCTTCTAAAGACACACATACTCAGCAAAAGAAAGGTTTGGTTCTTACTGTACATAGCAAGATTGAGTAAGAGCATTAAGGGAGTGTGTAGAGACTTTGACATCATAACAGCATTTACAGTGCAACAGGCTTAAAGAGTAGAATTTTTTTTTCCTTGTCCATTTCTGAATTTTGTTATTTTCTTCCAAATTACAGGTTCTACTGGCTCTAAACTTGGTACAGACATGAAGACATCTCTACTCATCGCATGTGTAGTTTTAAAATTTTCCCACCACATCATGTACTTATTTTATAAGGTGTGAATTAACATGCATTTTTTTCACTTGAGTGTCAAATTTCTTTAAGCTGGCATTTTTTAGATCCATTATGAACTTGTTTAGTTCTTAAAATACCAAATTAATGGAATGAAGGGCTATGCATATGGATTGACTACTTATATATTTTGCTCAGTAGTGCGATATGTCACCAATCTTGGACAAATTTGGTGAGTTTCATAGTTTGGAAACTGCAATTCATATATATGAAATATTTAATGTTAAAAATTTCTTTAATATTATGTACTTATCTATGTCTCCACTAATAGAGATATTCGGCTCAGAGGATAATTGTGGCTGGGGCAGTCAAGAGATAAAATTGAGTCACTGATTGTCGTGACAAGTCACCTTTCTTTGGAAAGGGAACAATGACAAGGTCCTTCCACCCATGAGGTACATTACCCGACTGCCTCACACTACCAAACAGCTCCATCTCAAAACACACAACAATTCTGCACTGCAATACTTTTACCTTTGAAGGAGTACTCCACCCTTGACACTCCTCTACTTTGCCAGATATTCCAACACCTCACCATCTGCATCTAGGCTTTCATCTATGGGAGAGTCTGACACTTCATTGATGACCTGTTTCTGGTAGGAGCTCCTGATATTCATCACAAAATTCAAGTGCTCATTCCAATGATGCATTTTCACATCACAACCTAGACACGTTTCACCACTGACTAATCAATTCATCACTGGTCTCATGATTTTTTCATGGTTTTCTGGGAATCTCCCACCTACACTACCGAGACAACAACCCCATCTCCACTTCTTCCTAACCACAAAGACTGCCGAGCATGCCAGAGTAAGTGTTTCTTGACACACAGTGTGGGCTAAGAAGATGATCGAGAATATAGTGACATGATCGGCTGTGTTAGATAACTCGTAGAAAACGCTTGTGCACACCAAATTATTGTGCTCTATGTTGACCTCAAGAATGCATACGACTGGATTGCTATGTGAAGTATGCTGAAGAAATACACGTCTATAATTAATGTAGTGTGGTTCTTGCATGACTGTAAGTGGGCAGAAATACAGCAGTGAATGGACAAATGTTCATGAGTTTGAAGTGGAGGAATAGTTTGAGACAATGCTGTGTGATAACATCAACCATCTTTAACCTGTACTTTGCGGAGTTGTGGAGAATGAAACAAAGGAAGTTTGCAGTGCCATGTGTGAGGGGAAGTTGATTGGTGAGAAAACAAGGTGAAAACAATGAAATTCTAGTTTGTTGATGATGCTGCAGGTGGACTAGCAAACTATAGAGAAGGCTGCAGTGGAATTGGAGAAGGTGATCAAGGGGGTCAACCTTGGGTGTAAGGAAGAATAAGCGAGTGCTCCAGGTACTGAAGACGAGGTGTGGCCAATCAAATCTGAAGGTGGAGAGGAGGAATGTATAACTAACTTCACGGAATTTTGGTCAGTGTTGGAGGCAAAAGGAGTAGTAGGCACATAGATGTAGAGCAGAGAGTTGACAAGGTAGCAAGAGCTATAGGGGCCTAAAAGGTCCCACCTTTAGCAACTCCCACAGTGACATCAGGATATATTGGGTGGACTCTGTTATGGCTCATACACCTGGACTGCCAGAAGAAGATTGAACCTATTACCTACACATACACATAAAAGGAATAAAAACAGTATCAAGAATAATTTATAGTATGTAAGAATATGATAGTATCAGACTACTCAATCATTTACTATGTAGCAATACGATAATGCAAAAATAGGTAAACAGGACAGCTATTAAGGGTGCTGTGACAACGCCCACACAAATATTCACAATAATTGGATTTTGGTTGCTAGGGATTACTAACTTTTTTCTTTGTGTTTGTTGAGCTCAAACTAAGGGTGGATCCTAAAGAGTACTGCTAATGGACTAACTAAATAAAAAAAAAAACGGGCCTTGGGAGCCTGTTTCGTTCAAGTTAGAGCTCCTCAACCTCAAGTATAATATACAACTCCTCCGCGGGTGCCGTCGCTGACAAGCCCATTCTTCGTCTACTGCTACATTTGTTGCTCCTTCATTACCCATAACATTACCCTGCAAGTCCAACTTACTCAAGCAATGACAATTCTTTTAAACCCTGTGCAATAGCTAAAGCGCCAGAATTGCCAACAAAATTGCATTGAAGGGGAAAAGATTCTGAAGCATACTACATTTAGATATCAGACTCGATAAATCGCCAGCTCCTACATCAGATATTTTGTTAAAATCCAATACCAATTCTTCCATAGTAAAAGCACACAGTCCCTGCACTAATGGTCGCATACTTTTATCATCAATCGAACAATTTATTAAAGAAACACTAGTAATGCAAGATAGGTTCTTCTGACTACAGATGTTAGATTGTAATGAATTGCAAGCATGAAGCCAAGAAATATTATTGTTGGTCAGCAAGAAGTTGAAATTGAGAGAATGACACAAACACTTTCTCCACATACTGTGATTAAAATAAAAATTATTACAATGGAAATGCCAACTTTGTTTAATCAAAACTTTGCTAATATTAGTCCCTGAAAAAATTGATTTCAAAACAATATCTGGAGACAAGCATGAAAATAACTGGAAACTATTCTTCAGAGTACTACAATTAAATAGTTTTCTGTCCAATTCAATATCATGATTGGATAAATAAAATGATGTACCAAATAAATTGAGTTCTTCTAAATATTTAGCAAGTAGAATAACTAAGCCTCCCAGATCTTGGCTGCCAACGCATTCATTTTTGTATTGCAGATATTTCAAATGCTGGCATGCATCTGAATTTAAATTAAAGAAGTGTACATCACTTGCTTCCCACTTACAGTCTATAAAAATCAGCTTGGACAAACGACAAGTTGTTTGGCCAATAACATAACTGAGAGCATTGAAATCAGAGGGTGTAAAAATGAGTAATAAAATTCAAAATCACCCTTTTCAATCATTTTGTTACTAATTTCAGTATTTTGTATACTGTTACGCGTATGCGGTTGCACAAGTAGTAAACGTTAGCTTCACCAGACCCTTTTCCTTCGCCCACGTATAATAATAATAGAAGGAAAAGGGTCGGCGACGCCAGACTAACTACTACGTAGGAAGATTGGTGTGATGACTAACAGGTGGTATATCAAAGATGGATATATTGAGTTCTGAACAACAACAGGAACAGTAACAGAGTCAATAACAAATTCCGTAGCTAAGTGAAATGAAAATAGCTAAAGTTTAAATACAAAAACAAAGTGATAGATCGACGATCGACAAACATCGACGATCGACGAGTTAGCTAGCTAGTACGCATGACATAGCTAAAGTAAAGTGGTGTCCTTGTGGAGGATAACCGGAACACAGTCAGTAAGTACTTTTCATCATCTATGTATTCTTTTTTTGTCACCTAACCTAGTCACCATCACCTACTTTAGAGATAATTCGGTTCTGTCAGGTCATTTAGCTAAACTTCTGTACAGCTGATGGCAGACCTCTGTCTGAAACGTCCCGATATGAATAATCTACATTGAATACTAAATTCAACACAGCTCAACTATAACTATATTAAGTAGATAGCATAGTATTTAGTCTCTACCATTAAAAAATCTACTTTTTATATCCTCTAGATCTGCCCATGTGGACAAAATTTACATGTGGAAGTCTAAGTGATATATGTAAAGAGCACCAATGTAATACACATACATCAAAAACATTGAACTAAAAAAAAAGATGACAGACTTTACTAGTATAACACAACACATACCAGATAATAGGTTAAGGCTAATAAGAACGATATTTTAATTGGCACATGATAAAGAGTGACTCATGTCGAGACTATTCATGATTTCAAAATAAAATTGTAGGTTTTACAAGCAAATAATTAAGTTTCCAAAATAAGTCGATTAATTAAAGGGGTATTATCTAAACTTATGAAGTACTGCAACTCTTGTAATTAATCGACTCATTGTCTTTAAAAAAAAAAGATTCATGACGATATATACATTAAAATTCTGTGTGATACTGCTTGATTTAGCTGCTGCTAAGTTCCCCACTGCAAACGCCCATAAATAACTAGATGAGAATATTTGCACAAGTTTATGCCTACTGTGGTGAGAATATAAAAAAAATTACTTAGTACAAAATACTATTTATAAGAAATTTTGGGAAAAGTCTCTCCGTTCGCCTGGGACGTATCGACCCCGTGAGCGACTTACATAACCGTCAACTACAATCCTAGCCTGTCGATGAAATGGCTTGCGTGTGAATAATAAAACACCCGTAATGAAGTCCAGAGCAATCCCCCTACATAAGTACAGGCCACTGTCCACTTTCCTTAGGTTTTTTAGCGTGATGGAATCGTTTTGCACAATTGTATTCATATATTTTAGCCTGGAACTAAACCACTCCACTGGTTTATCACTTTTACATCTAAGAGTAACACTGTCCCCTTCTGAAACCTCTATATAATTTGGAATTACAACATAATCCGGTGCTTCCTCAGTATTTTGTTCCACAGACACTCTAATTGAACTAGAAAATGTCACAATTCCATAATAGCCAGTGTTGTAGGTTCCGTGGCAGTAAAACAAACCGGAATCTGTTGCGCTTAAATTATTCAATATAATACTCCTATTTAGGATATGGTATATAAAGGGAGTCCTAAAGCTAAATAGTTCATTCGTCAAAAATATCTTTTCGGTATTGCCAAATCTTTGGTATGTCCAATTGGTCAATGAAAAACTTCCACAATGAGCTATTACAGGAGTCCCTTCAAACGTTCTTACTCTGTTAGGTACTACTTCTAAATCGTAAACGATAATTTGGCGCCAGTCTTTGCCCCACACGATTAATATTAATAATGAAGCTGAACACACAAATGATGACAAATACCCAAGAACCATCATGCCCAGATTAATAGACAGATTAGGGTAACTGGAATGTTCTCGAGTTGTAAACGCTCCCTATAACGATATATATAATAGGGTATGCCCCCCACGTAATTGCCGCTTTTAGGGTGCTGAAGGCCCTAGGCTGTAGCATCCAGCCAATTAGGGCGCTAATTCGGGCCTGGGACCAGCCCAAAAAACAGTAGTTAGGACCCGGCTCTCAGCGCCTAACTTATTGGCGAGCGAGTGAAGCGTACGAGACACCCCAAGAATTGGGGGTCTGGAATTTGACCGTCGCGTTTTTTTTGTTAGCTCGGTAGTTGACCCTGTCCTCAACTTCACTAAACAGAACCCTACAGCTTATCTATCTTTTACCCGTACCATCCGAATAAACTTGAATTGTTCCACGCTTTGAATTCCATTGCAGGTACAGTTAAAACTTACAAATTTGCAGAGTTCATTTTTATCCGAATTAGTGGCGGTGTACTTAATGCGCTATTTGTCATACCCCCCTACTTAACAGTATTGTTCTTACTTGAGAGCCCATTGTCTAATAGTCTAACCCCGAAGGTATGTTGTTACAGCTACAGTTTGGCTAAAAATGTCACAATGGAAACGTTTAACTAACTAAATAAATATATTAGTTGCCTTTGCACAGCTTTTGCGGCTACTACGGCAGTAAGCATTTCTTAATATAGGGTTAGGTTCAAAGCTGGTGGTAGAAATCCCTTGGGGGAGAGGTATTTGTTTTGTCTTTCTTTTTTTTTTTTTGCTTATTTGTTTGGTTTTTGTTTGGTTTTCGAAGTCGAACAGTTGCGATAACTGATTACTGCGGCATTGAATCCCCTTGAGAATGCGAAGCGAGCGAGACACACGGTCAGGGGTAACATAATTGAAAATTGGGTATATGTTCGATACACTAGTGATGCGCTGAGCATTAATGGCAGGGGAGCCTCTAAAGTATCGTTAAATGGTTGATTTTAACTTCTAACACTCAAGCTACTAAAAAAAAGTTGGGTTATAAAATACCTATATATAAGGTAAAGGATAGTAACAAATGTCGCAAACTATTGAGGGGGGAAACCGATTCGCGTTAATTAAACGTTTTCTTTGGGATATACTGTAACCACAATACTTCCACAAAACTGGACATAGGTACCTACACAAGACTTACCTTGTGGTTAGTGTAGTGGACAATAATTTTAGAGTAAATACCGTTACGTAGGGCTTATACTATTTCAAATAACGCATTAACTTATTGTGGGGATCAGTCCCACACATAAAACTATGTTTAATCCATGAGAAACTTATAATTATGGTTGCTAAGAACTATATCAGACTTTTCCCCACTAATACAATTTCTTACGAGCATACCAGACTGTATCCGATTTATAGTTCTTAACGACAAGCGGGGTTGCTCGGGTAACGGGCAATAATTACTAATAGTACTATTACTATTCTTATTACCTTGATATCCCAAAAATTCCGTTCTGATCCTAGATCTGGAATTAAAAAGTGAAAACACTTATCATACTGTTGTTGTGGTTTACAAAATATAAGGCAGTTACAAATAAATCAAAATTAAAACATTTCATATACAATGCGTCCAACTTAAAGTGTAAACTTTTTGAAATAAAAAGGGTAATGACTGTATTTTCTAAATTGTACATATTGAAGATATGGATTTTAATAATTTGTAAAGTATGGTCACATCCCCCTACCTACAAAACAACATTGTGGTTTTGTGGAATAGGTGACTGAAGAGAGACCTTTCAGATTAGATGTACAAAATTGTTTAAGCTGAAAAAAGAGAATTTATTGGTCCTGAGGGTGAACTAACTGGAGAGGCTGAAGGACTGGGTGGTAGAGTCAACACATGCCTATACCTCTTGGTGCCTTAGGAGTGATTAGTTCCTTTAGCTTGTCTCCAGCCTGGAAAAATGAAGCCCTCTAAGAGGTAGTGGGCATATTAGTAACATCTACCAATAGCTCCGATTCAGTGAGTCGCCACTTACCGGTAGTGTTCCTCGTAGTCGAATGGGAAGAAGCCATATCAAGCACGCTATAAAGGGGAATCCCTACAGATTGGTCCCGTAAGTGCTCGGGTTATGGTCGCGTTATAATGACAATTGATGACGGATTGCGGTAGAACAGGTGACGTCAAATAAAATGGCAACAAATGTATTAAGTTCTATGGCAAACGTGTAGTTCTCTGTCTTCTATTGTTTATATTGTCTTTTTAGAAGTGGGAAACAGTGCTAGGCAGGTAAAGGTGTATAACTATTTAGGGCCTGTTGTGTTTCTGCATGTTAGTTTCAAAAAAATTTACTCTTTAAATTGGACACACTGTAGGAATAAGAAAAACGCAATAAGATATTGTAATACTGGAGACGCAGGTTAAAGAGACCCTTAATAACTCCAAACAGTAAGATATTGTAATACTGTAGACAGGCTAAAGAGACCCAGTTAATAACTCCAAACAGTAAGATATTGTAATACTGTAGATGCAGGCTAATGAGACCCTGCTAATAACTCCAAACAGTAAGATATTGTAATACTGTAGATGCAGGTTAAAGAGACCCTCCTTATAACTCCAAATAGTAAGATATTGTAATACTGTAGACAGGCTAAAGAGACCCAGTTAATAACTCCAAACAGTAAGATATTGTAATACTGTAGATGCAGGCTAATGAGACCCTGCTAATAACTCCAAACAGTAAGATATTGTAATACTGTAGATGCAGGTTAAAGAGACCCTCCTTATAACTCCAAATAGTAAGATATTGTAATACTGTAGACAGGCTAAAGAGACCCAGTTAATAACTCCAAACAGTAAGATATTGTAATACTGTAGATGCAGGCTAATGAGACCCTGCTAATAACTCCAAACAGTAAGCAAATAGGCACTTAAAAATGGGGGTCTAGCAAGTGGTAACCTAAAAACTAGAACTGAGTGCAAACAACACGATGAAGAGTCACATGAGCGCTTAAAATAAAAAGTACTAACGGCCAGGAAGAAAAAAAGGCACTTAACAAAATGCAGCGCTTATAACAAAAAGGGGCGGGGCACTTAACAATCAGCGTCTACAGGTATCACATATTCAGTAACAAAATCAGTGCTACAGAGCTATGAGAACATTGCTAGTGATTGAGGGTCGTAAATTTAATAATGAGCTAAATATATCAGTATACATAAGTAACAAGGAGCCTGACTATAATAATAATTGGCATTACTCTTTAAATCACTCTGGAATATTCATTACCTTAACAAATACCAAAAAGACTGGTGCCTAGATATAAAAACTTTCAAAAAAACCCAGCTTCAGGTAAGTGCTGTATCCTGTTAGAATATGCCACCATGCATGAAGATGAGTCAAACCTCCAAGCAATGGCCCAGTAGAACGATAAGCTCTAATACACAGACACAGCAAAATACCGCCTATTAAAATTTGCAGTCAAAATTATATACCGCAAAATCATGTGCTTAAAGCCTATAAAATTATATTGCATGCATGTGCATGTACATATAAAATCTGGTAACCTACACGGCCATACAGTGATAATTGCAGCAACATTTAATGCAAATCCTGTGACGTTAACACCCCCAATACCAATTCTCATTAGCCATACTAAACTCACTCCAGTCAACCAATTCTATTGAAAGAAGGCAGCAAAATTTAAGTTTTTCCTGGACCTGGGAACCCTGAGACTATTAAAATCTACTCTATAATTTAAGTTTTTCCTGGACCTTGTGGAACCCTGAGACTATTAAAGTCTACTTTATAATTTCAGTTTTTCCTGGAATTCGGGAACCCTGAGACTATTAAAATCTACTCCTCAAGCTGGATGTGCTCTAACTTACACACAGAGACCCACTCCTAAGGCCAGTCACATGATAATCCTATCCCCACAGTGTGGTATGTGGGGGCACTTGGCACACCAAGGTAAGATTCTTGCCAAACACTCAATTATCCGACTCACAGTATTCTGCCACCAGTTCTCAATCCTCCGTGTGCAGCCATTGCTACTTTTGGCTCATTAGTAGAGTTTCTTAAAGTTTATCTAGTTTCGCTGTATATAAGCTTCAAGTGTAATAGATAATTATTATTCAGAGTCAATTATTGGCGGATAACCATAATCATTTTACAAAGCCATTACAATCTATGAGATTACAGTATATGGAAAATTAATCTATTGATACCTACAAAATACATGGAAATTTAATCTATTAATGCATACAAAATCCATGGAAAATTAATCTTATTAATCTATTAATACCTACAAAATATATGTTTGAATTAATCTATTTAAACCTACAAAATCCATATATTTTACATATGTTTAATGTAAGGCACACACCTAAGGTAGATATCATTCCTGAAGTTTATAGTCATACTGATAAAAATATCTTTTTACAAGCAACATAGCTCATTCTCATTATTCACAAAAGAAAAACCATTTTAATGGGTCTTGTACGTGGTGATTAACAATTTTATAGAAGATTCAGAATGTGTTAGAACTCTTAGATGTTATATAGCATAAACAAGTTTAGTGGTTTAGTATATACAATTGCAAATTTAACTATAGTTAATAGAAAATGTTATGGAAGTTGCTTCAACTTGAGGAGACATCATCTACCATATGCCGATATACTCTCATAACAGCAACTTTATAATTCCTGGAAAATAAAACTTTAGTTTAACTAAGCAAAATAAAGGTCATGGTGAGAATTAGGATGTCGATTAAAGATCTAAAAGTTTAAAATTGATATAACTGGTTTGATGGAACTGTTCCATAAAATTTTTAAAGGAGAAATTACCTCTATTTAGCAAACATTTCACTTTCACCCTCCAAAAGAAAATGTATTACCGATCACCTTTAAAGAACAACCTCGGATTTGTGAACCAAAAAAAGCCTGGTCCCTATTGCTCTTAGTTTAGAAGATCTGCTATAGTTGGTACAAGTCATTGCAATACAGCTACATTATATTTCTGGTTGGAGTTAAATGAATTTCAGAGGACACTAAATAGTTATTAATTTAATTAATCTTAGTAACATACTTCTCTAATCCTATGTTTAGTTAGCTCTGCATTAAGTTTCAAAATTGATGTTTCTACAAAGTGTAAGGTCTTATCAAATAATTGTGCCTTACACCTGGATCATTAGATTCCTCAGCAGTCTACAAGTAAGAGTGGGAGTGTGGCCAGTGCTTTGTCTGCATGAGTTGGCATGTCAATTTCTCACTCATACTCTCTCTGAGTTACAAGTAAACGGTGAAAATGTGTTAAGCTGATGGGAATAGCAAATGGATATATATAAAGTATCCCATCATGTCATCTTTTTTCAGGCATTCCCGTACTCTTGTGAAGATTGAACAATGTCTGAAACTTCAATCATACATAATATTATATTATATTCATTTGATATAGGAGCATATCACAAGTCTGTTGGCTTTGTATTTACACGAGTGCCACAGGCACAAGCGTAAATATGGCCAATCAGATGTGAGTGATATCCTGCCGTATCCAATGAATAATACATTTATTATGTACTGCTCATGTGTGACTACCATAGCAACTCTTTCTTGTGCAGTTAACACTTGTATAACCTGGGGGGACGTGATGACCCAACATGACGACTATGAACACAGGTAATATGGGAAAATTTTGCCTTAAGCCACATCCTGTTTACTTTACTGCATTTCCTATGTGGCAACAGGTATTATGCCCTGTTCAGTAATAAGAAATATAAGTAACTATATTATACAACATAGCTCTATTATGACGACAAACCAAACTATTAAGGAAATATAGTACAAAACCTAGCTCAGAGCCCCCACATGTTGTAAGAAACTTTATGATACACTTTGATAGAAATCCAGAAAATCTTATTCTTCCAGGTCTTCAGATTCTTGTGGCATCTATAATAGATACTGCCATTGAGTGTTCCCTCTTGCCTGCTCTTCCTCATCCTTTCTTGGGGTCAATATTTTTTGTCCAATTACTGAAAAACTATTTGACAGCTGCTTGAAGTGATCACTGAGACAGAGATAGTGACACTGATTACAAGGCTAACAGCACTTCATCAATTTTAACGTAATTAATTATTAATTTTCTTCATTTCCCAGGCTAAGAAAAGACTATTTGCATTCTCTCTTAAAAAAAATGTTTTTAATGTGGTCATCAATCTATACAAGTCAAAAGTAATAGGACACATACTAACTTAAAGCAGTGTCAAAAGAGTCTGAAGCACTAGGCTAAACCTGCATGATCCAATGGAATATCTATTACTATATTAGCAGAATCACTAGATGAACTATTCTGCTGTCTGTTATTAACAGAGGATACATCACTCAGGCTGTTATAATATTTTGCCTAAGGCCATGAGTTTGACTTTCATTTGGTGCGTGCTACATGCATAGCTACTAGCTATGGCTACCAATACTATTGAGCAGCAGTAAAGCTACTCAACTTGTAACGTCATGCAAACTTCCTTCACTTAATTATATGCTGGAAGTATGGTGTATTTTAGCTCCCTTTATCTCAGAAAAGCCTTATCCCCTTCAAAAAAGTTTATAGCTATTGGTTACTAGTTTGTAAAGAAGTGAAAATATAGGTGTCAACTAACCTTAAAGAATCGATAACTGATAAAGGTACCAGTAAATTCGGAATCCTACACTGTAAACCAAAAGGTGTGTAGTTCACACCAAATTAAGCGTGAATCACTTGTAACCATAGTCACACCAAAATATGGTGTTATGCGCACACCTCATCGTTTGGGTGTGAAGTACACGCCAAATTCAGTGTGAATTCACACCATAATCAGTATGAACTCATACTTACATTAATGCTGAATTATTTTAAGTTACATTGATTCTAATATAACATAACATTATTTTCCAAAAAGATATTGGGTGTAATCCATAAATCTCATTAATCAGAGGACTCTAATCTTAGTCAACTCTCTTATCTAGCATTCAAGTGTACAAAACATTTATGAGGCAGATTACAATGATAATAGCATTGGTTTTTGCCTGCTCTTATCTAGTGTACAAAACATTTATAAGGCTGGTTACAATGATAATAGCATTGGTTTTTGCCTGCACATGAATATAATTAATGTTTGGTAAAGGGTCCATGATATTCCCTTGAGTGTGAATTTCACACTAAGTGTGCATTCACACTAGGCAGAAAGTGTGAAGGATACACTATGCATAGATGGTGGGCATTCACACCACCAGTTTGGTGTGAATTTGGTGGGTTTTCACGCTATAATTTTTACAGTGTACTTATTTTCTGTGCACTCTTATAGATTTAATGAGCAAATCCTCAATGTGACATGGAGAATATTAATTAGAACAAGGCTGGTGTAGTTTGTGTACAATGACAAATGGAGGCTGTAAGTGTAGTGCCCTTGCTGTGTTATGGACCCTACAACATAAGCATTTTCGGGCACACTAAAAACGGTATTTCCTCTGAGTGGGCCCCTAGCTATTATTTCGTCATGCAACTTTAATTATTAACACTCATCGCGCATGCGCGATAATGTTATAGTAGTCGTCCTGTCTGTCTGAAGTCTGTTTGTCCAAGTCTGTCTGTCTATCTGTCTGTCACGCTCTGATTTTGGATATTTAACCGTTGATTAGGTATGAACTTACTCAGAACGACAATTTAAGACCTTTCATTGTGCTACTTTTTTAATTTCGGACTGATTTTTAAGAAAACGGGAAGCTTTCAGCTCCGCTTAGGTACTACTAGTTTTTGTCGGTAACGCCCCCAACCGCAAGTCTTAATCACCTGCGCCATAAATTTCCTCATGCCAGCGGTAGTTTAGCTTTATGCTGTTGACGTGCAGGAAGTGGATTTTCGCGTTAAAAATATAGATTTGTGAGTGTCTCTGACATGTTCAGCTTCTTCTCTTATTAAGACAGCGTTTACATGTAGCGTTCACATTGCTCGAATATTGATACATGATGATAAGAATAGCCAATAAATTATTCTATTTGTTATCGTTAGCTATAGTGTATAGTAGCGCTGAAGGTTGCTATTATATTAACGCGATTCAGCGTCTAAAAGAGATTGATAATAATATTAAAGATACCAGTAATTTATTTACTAATGATTGCCGTTCACTTGTCGTCATCGAGTGCAATTCATTTACTGATATCCATAGCTTACGGAAAAGACTGGCGTAAAATTGCAGTTTATGATTCAGAAGTAGTACCAAGCTTAGTAAGGATATTTGAAGGGACTCCAGTAATAGCTTATTGTGGAAGTTCATTACCAGTCATTTGGACCTACGAAAGATTTTGCATTAATCAGACCATCATATTGACAACTGACCGGGTTAATTCAGCGAGGGCATTACATACAGATTACAAAGAATTATTATTCTACTGAAAAATTTAAGGGCATTTTATACTGGTTTGTTTACCTGTTATGGGACTTAAGTTATGAAGGTGCACCATTTTCAAGTGGAGTTAGTGTGTATGTAGAACGACTTATTGATAGAGCACCAGATTGTGTTGTGATACCAAATTTTATACAAGTTACAGAAGGTGATTGTGTCACTCTAACATGTAAGAGTGATAAACCAGTAGAGTGGTTTGGTGCCAATTTAAAATAATATAGATTTTAAAGTCTACAACGATTCTATTGAGCTAAGAAACTTGAAGAAAGAGCACAGTGGCTTGTATTTCTGCAGAGGAATTTATTCTAACTTCAGTGTAGACGGTTATTCCATGAATATTTAGAATATTTCACAGTAGAGCTAGAATTGTAATAGACGGTTATACGCATAGTTTACACAGTCGTAACGTTAGCGCTCAAAGAGTGATGTACCTAAATAACTTCTGCTATATACGGAAGTTATCACACAGTAAGTATAGACTATTATTTAACATTATTGCAACACATTATTAATCAGACTTTGAAAAGCCATATAGCTACGATATCCGCCACTGGCTAGGGCGTTTTAGGGGTTAAAACTTGGATGTAATCTATTTTATACTGTAACAACCTAGCCGACAAGTGTGAACACATTTCCAGAAAATTTTAAAGATAATGATTAAACCACAGCTCTTTGGGCTACTGAAGATCCACAAGCCTGACATTCCACTTCATCCCATTATCTCCTCAATTGGCTTAGCCACATACTATCTAACCAAGGAGCTAGCTAGGATTCTTGGACCCCTCAGGGGACAATTGGAGTCATACATCAAGAACTCTGCTCATTTAGTGGGAAGTAAGTTATGTGGACTTACAGGAAATGGTGGTAGCTTTGTTGTAAAAAGTCTCTTCACCGAGGTTCCAATCCAAGAAGCCCTGGATGTGGTTGAGAAACAACTCAATCAAGATAACTCACTGGAAGACAAGACTAACATGAGATCAACAATGATCTGTCACTTGACCAAGGTATGCATGACTTCCACTTAGCTACTGTTTTATTGAAGATGATATCAATGAACAAACTGATGGAGCCCCGATGGGATCACCACTCCCCTCAGTTCTTGCTGATCTCTACATAGAATTCTTTGAACAGATGGCAATCAACAATGAGCACAAACCTACCCTTCAGTGAGATACATGGATGACACATTTGTTCTGTGGCCGTGTCAAGATAACTTATGGAGTTCCACAAGCACATCAGAGAGTCCATCCAGTTCACAATGGAGACAGAAGAAGGTGGCAAACTCCCCTTCCCCGGATGTTAACACCAGTAGACAATGCCAACAACTCAACACAATTGTAAGTCCAATCACCACCCTAGAACTAAGTTGGGCATCATCAAGTGTCTTGTTCACGAGCAAAGAATATCTAAAGGTACTGAAAGAATTAATCACCTTCAAGAAGTCTTTGAATCCAATGGCTTCCCACACCTACTGGTCGAAAGGCACAGGAAACCCATATCCCCACTAACTGATAAGAAAGAAGAGGAGAAGAAGCTGAAAATCTTCAGCACACCATATGTCAAAGGTTTCAGTGAGAACCTAGAGAGAGACGGTGTGGGCAACATTAACATCAGGCCACTGTTTAAATCCAGCAGGACTTTACGTAGTCTCTTAGTTAAAGTAAAGAAGAGAATATCCCCAAGGAAAAAAAAACAGCAAATGTGTGATCTACAGAATGCAATGTGAGTGTGGCAACTCTTATATGAGCGAGACTGGCAGGATTCTTATCTCAACTCGCTCTCCCACTGACTGGACCCTCTGAATATAGGTTGTCTTCACCCAGACTAAGATAAACCTGAGACTCAAATACCTTATTAGATAAGATAAGTAAGCTATGAATAGTACACTAAAAATACACCTTACTACCACGTAGGAAGATTGGTGTGATGACCAACAGGTGGTATATCAAAGATGGATATATTGAGTTCTGAACAACAACAGGAACAGTAACAGAGTCAATAACAAATTCAGTAGCTAAGTGAAATGAAAATAGCTAAAGTTTAAATAACAAAAACAAAATGATAGATCGACGATCGACAAACATCAACAATCGACGAGTTAGCTAGCTAGTACGCATGAGTGACATAGCTAAAGTAAAGTGGTGTCCTTGTGGAGGATAACCGGAACACAGTCAGTTAGTATTTTTTATAATCTATGTATTCTTTTTTTGCCTAGTCACCATCACCTACTTTAGAGATACAGTAATTCGGTTCTGTCAGGTCATTTAGCTAAACTTCTGTACAGCTGATGGCAGACCTCTGTCTGAAACGTCCCGATATGAATAATCTACATTGAATACTAAATTCAACATAGATCAACTATAATTATATTAAGTAGATAGCATAGTATGTTTTAGTCTCTACCATTAAAAAATCTACTTTTTTATAACCTCTTAGAGGATATAAAAAAGTAGATTTTTTAGAGTCTAGATCTGCCCATGTGGACAAAATTTACAAGTGGACGTGTAAGTGATATATGTAAAGAGCCACCAATGTAATACACATACACCAAAAACATTGAACTAAAAAAATAAGATGACAGACTTTACTAGTATAACACAACCAATACCAGATAATAGGTTAATTTAAGGCTAATAAGAACGATATATTAATTGGCACTTGATAAAGAGTGACTCATGTCGAGACTATTATGATTTCAAAATAAAATTGTAGGACTTATAAGCAAATAATGAAGTTTCAAAAATAAGTCGATTAATTAAAGGGGTATTATCTAAACTAATGAAGTACTGCAACTCTTGTAATTAATCGACTCATTGTCTTAAAAAAAAAAAGATTCATGACGATAATATATACATTTGTAGGTTCCCCACCCCCAAACGCCCATAAATAACTAGATGAGAATGTTTGCACCAGTTTATGCCTACAGTGAGAAGATAAAAAAATTAATTAGTACAAAATACTATTTATAAGAAATTTGGGGAAAAGTATCTTTGTTCGCCTGGGACGTATCGACCTCGTGAGCGACTTACATAACCGTCTACTACAATCCTAGCCCGTCGATGAAATGGCTTGCGTGTGCGTAAGAAACCACCCGTAATGAAGTCCAGAGCAATCCCCCTGCATAAGTACGGGCCACTGTCCACTTTCCTTAGGTTTTTAAGCGTGATGGAATCGTTTTGCACAATTGTATTCATATATTTTAGCCTGGAACTAAACCACTCCACTGGTTTATCACTTTTACATCTAAGAGTAACACTGTCCCCTTCTGAAACTTCTATATAATTTGGAACTACAGCATAATCCGATGCTTCCTCATTATATGCTTCCACAAGCACTGTAATTGAACTAGAAAATGTCACAGTTCCAAAGTCGCTAGCGTTGTAGGTTCCCTGGCAGTAAAACAAACCGGAATCTGTTGCTCTTAAATTATTCAATATAATACTCCTATTTAGGATATGGTATATAAAGGGAGTCCTTAAGCTAAATGGTTCATTCGTCAAAAATATCATTTCGTTAAAGCTACTGAATCTGTGGTATGTCCAATTGGTCAATGAAAAACTTCCACAATAAGCTATTACAGGAGTCCCTTCAAATGTTCTTACCATGTTAGGTACTACTTCTAAATCGTAAACAATAATTTGGCGCCAGTCTTTGCCACACACGATTAATATTAATAATGAAGCCAAACACACAAATGATGACAAATACCTAAGAATCATCTTGCCTAGCTATGTATAATTAATAGACAGATTAGGGTAACGGGAATGTTCTCGAGTGGTAAACGCTCTCTATAAACACTAATAGGGGGTGCCCCCTACGTAACTGCCGCTTTTAGGGTGCTGAAGGCGCTAGGCTTTAGCTCCAGCCAATTAGGGTGCTAATTCGGGCCTGGGACCCGCCCTAAAAACAGTAGTTAGGACCCCGCTCTCAGCGCCTATTTGGCGAGCGAGTGAAGCGTATAAGAGACACTCCGAGAATCAGGGATCTGGAATTTGACCGTCGCGTTTTGTGTTAGCTCGGTGGTTGACCCTGTCCTAAACTTCACTAAACAGAACCCCTCCAGTTTATCGATCTTTACCCGTACCATCCGAATAAACTTGAATTGTGAATTCCATTGCAGGTGCAGTTAAAATTTACAAATTTGCCAGAGTTCATTTTCATCCTAATTAGTGGGGTGTATGAAGTTAATGGCTATTTGTCATACATAATATGTCCGGGGGTTCGCCGTCAGCAACCCGAACAACAATAAGAAGAAGAAGCAGAAGACATCAAGAAGGTCACGCCCACCGGTCACGCCCTCATCCTCTGCATGAACTCATTAGAACATTAATCACTAATTTTTCTATCCTACTTTGTCATCCCTTTCCAATCCCCCTAAACATTGAATGCTCCCTTTACCAACTTCCTGTTTCAAAAACCATTGATCATTTTGTGTTGTCACCCCCTATATAAGAGCTGTAGTGGTATGCATTATTGGAAGATCAAATTTTGTCTAAGTCATTGCTGACTGTGCGCGGTTCACCCACGCCTATCTCCGGCCAGACCTGCAACGACGGCAAGGTATCCGTCTCGCTGAGCCCGAGGTAGTTGCGCGTTGCGCACGACTTGCACTGACGTGACGAGTTGAGATTCCTGGTCCTTCGACCCTTTACCACGCTCGTGGATTTACGACCCACGTTCAATGGTCCTTCGAGCCGGATACGACGACTACAGCTCCGCCTCATCCTGCTGACGTCCAAAGTGCAGCTCAACTCCAAATTTCTCTCGTCATCGTCTTCCAGATTTCGAGCTCCTCTCCACGGTTCAACTATCCAAAGCTAAGCTGAGTTCTGGCTTGCTTGTGCTCTGAGCTTTAGATTTCACCTTACCAGATTCCACCTTATTAGCTCATTGCCAAGTGTGCTGCTTACAACAAAACTTCAGCGCCGTCTCCAAGGATTTGATGGTGAATCCCTTCGTAATCTGAAGCTTAGTTCTATATACCAGGTCCATCAGTCTGCAGTTGAAACATCTAGAATCCATGATGCCCTCCAATCAAGATGTGATGATTTGTTCTTCGAATCTGCACGAGGAGATGAAGACAAGATTGCAGCAGAAACATCTAAAGATCAGGACATCCAAGCCAGCCACTATGAAATTATAGATAAAGCTGTAGAGTGGGTGGAAAGACTCTCCTTCTACCAAAAGGAAACAATTCTCAGTGATTCCCTTCATTCCATCCTAGAACTCACTCCGATCTCTACTCCTGCTCTTCTCTCCGAAATTGACAATCTAAAATATAAGGTCTCAGAATATCAAACTTCCACATTGGACTATGCCAGTGATGAAGCATTGTCAGTATTACGTCGCGATCTTCAAGATAGTGTGCAGCAGATTAATGCACGACTTGCTGATGAACATTCCAGAACACCCTCTAAAGGTCCCACTACAGCTATGGAAATGCCTGCACCTGTTAAGACACATGGGATCAAGCTGAAAGCTCCTACCTTTTCTGGGAAACCAACAGACTGGATCACATTCAACTCTCTATTTACCAGTATGATTGAGAGACAGTCCCATCTTTCTGATACTGAGCGTTGCTGCCTGCTCCTAGACTTCATGACAACTGATGAGGCGAAAGACATAGTGACTCATCATTACGAAGGAGACGGAAGCTACGATGTTGCTATGGCTGCTTTGGCCAAACACTATGGTCAACCACAACAGATCTACCCATTGCATGTACGTGCCTTGCTATCTCCAGAAAAGTACACGTACACCAGAACCAGTCTGCAAAACCTCCGAAATACCTTCACTTCACATCGCCATGCCATGCAACGACTCAACGGATGGACTGCGGATCACATCATGGCTGTTGTCCTCCTAGATCGTTTGGACTCAAGGCTCAAGACTGAATGGACCAGACATGATGCAGCGCGAGGAAAATCTGACATGCCAAAACTGGATGAGCTCCTTGCGCTTTTTGAGAGCCACGAACAACGTATGGCTGCAGACAAGATTGACTCGTCGAAATCATCATCAAAATTGAACTTCAAATCTGCTCCTTTCTCATATGTGACCGGTTTTGGGAAAATCGACCTAAACGCGGCAAACAATTTTTTTCAGTATCCCCGGGTAAAGCCGTAAATCCTCACCCATTAATGTTTCAAGAACTAACCACAATTCTGACAGAAGTTGAAGCTGTCCACAACTCCAGACCTCACATCAGTTCACTCCACAGACATTGATGCTCCTTCAGTGCTCACCGCAGGACATTTCCTAATCGGTCGTCCCCTCAAGGCACTACCAGTACGTGAAGCAAAAGACTCTGTTAATATTCCTGTTTGCCGTCGCTGGAATCTAGTGCAACGTATCCGTGAAGATTTGTAGACTGCATAGAGCTCCAGCTATCTCCAGTCACTTCATGCCCGATCAAAGTGGCAACACCCCACTAATGACTTCCAAGTTGGTGATGTCGTCATCATCAAAGATGAAATGCTCAAACAGCGAAGCTGGTCTCTTGCTCGTATCACCCAAGTTTACCCTGGAAGTGATGGACACATTCGAGCCGTGGACTTGCACTGCCAAGGCAAGGTCTATCGACGCTCAGCCCACCGACTGGTCCTAGTAGTAGAGGACCAGCATGCCTGCCCCCCAGTATGTCCGGGGTTCGCCGTCAGCAACCCGAACAACAATAAGAAGAAGTAGAAGAGATCAAAAAGGTCAAGCGCACCGGTCACACCCTCATCCTCTGCATGAACTCACTAGAACATTAATCACTAATCTTTCTGTCCTACTTTGTCATCCCTTTCCAATCCCCCTAAACATTGAATTCACCCTTTACCAACTTCCTGTTTCAAAAACCATTGATCATTTTGTGTTGTCACCCCCTATATAAGAGCTGTAGTTGTACACATTATTGGAAGATCAAATTTTGTCTAAGTCATTGCTGACTGTGCGCGGCTCACCGGCGCCTATCTCCGGCCAGACCTGCAACGACGGCAAGGAATCCGTCTCGCTGAGCCCGAGGTAGTTGCACGTTGCGCACGACTTGCACTGACGTGACGAGTTGAGATTCCTGGTCCTTCGACCCTTTACCACGCTCGTGGATTTACGACCCACGTTCATAATACTTAACAGTATTGTTACATAATACTTAACAGTATTGTTATTACTTGAGAGACATTGTCTAATAGTAGTCTAACCCCGAAGGTATGTTGTTACAGCTACAGTTTGGCTAAAAATGTCACAAAGGAAACGTTTAACTAACTAAATAAATATACTAGTGATGTGCTTGAGCACAAATGGCGAGCGAGCCTAAATACTATACTATTTTTATATTTGACTTCTAACACTGAAGCTACTGAAAATAAGGTCCAGTTTTTTAATTTAGCATGCAGGGTAAAGGGATTTCAGTGCCATAGTAACAACTCTCTGCCACTGCTTGGAAGGAAAAAAACAACATCTAACTGTAGTGCACAGTGTAACCCTTTCCATTCTCAGTTAGCATCAGAGAATCTAAAGTGTCTGATCCCAGACTAAACTAACAGAATTACCTGAATAAACTTCGAAAGCAGTGGCAAAGAAGCGCAGCTCGACAAAGACTTCACAATTGTTTCAAGAAGAGAGTAGCTGTAAACGTTTTGGTTGAAACAAAGTTGCTAAGGCAGTGCAGCAGGATAATTCTCCGCCTCGTTAATTGAAAATACTGGAACTGTGAACGCTTTACCTAACTTACGTAATTAGAGGCGCGGGCGAAAACAGAAGTCTCACGTACCCCATAAACAGATAAATAAATAAATAAATAAATAAATAAATAAATATAGCGAAATCTCGATTGCGTTACCCCTGAGAGTGTCTCGCTCGCTTCGCTCGCTCGCCAATTAGTTGCCTTTGCACAGCTTTTGCGGCTACTACGGCAGTAAGCATTTCTTGATATAGGGATAGGTTCAAACCTGTTAGAAATCCCTTGGAAAGAGAGGTATGTTTTGTTTTTCTTTTGTTTTTTTGCTTATTTGTTTGGTTTTCGAAGTCGAACAGTTGTGATAAGTGATTACTACGGCATTGAATCCCCTTGAGCGTGCAAAGCGAGCGAGACACATGGTCAGGGGTAACATAATTGAAAATTGGGTATAATGTTCGATATACTAGTGATGCGCTCGAGCATAAATGGCGAGCGAGCCTCTAAAGTATCGTTAAATGGTTGATTTTAACTTTTAACACTCAAGCTACTAAAAAAAGTCAGGTTTTTTTTTATACCTATATAGGGTAAAGGGGTTCCAATGTCACAGTAACAACTGTCGCAAACTATTGGGGGGAAAAAACGATTCGCGTTAATTAAACGTTTTCTTTGGGGTATACTGTAACGCACAATACTTCCACAAAACTGGACATAGGTACCTATACAAGACTTACCTTGCGGTTAGTCTAGTGGACAATGATTTTCGAGTAAATACCGTTGCGTAGGACTTATACTATTTCAAATAACGCATTAACTTACCACCACCACTAACTGAATAGAATGACGTTTAAGTCAAGCCATAGTCATGCATCAAATAATTTCTTTTCTGGAGGTAGAATTTTTCTCATACTTTAAGGGAGTGCAGCAGGAATTGTGCAGGAGTAGGAATTCAGTTGAAACTACTGATGGGGGGTGTGTCCATTGCTTCTTTTATGAAGACCCATTAACATCTTGCAGAGTGACATATGCATGAGCTACATATTAACTTGCATGAGTTTGATATATTCATATTGATACTACCCCAAGTAAATTACTTTTTTTGTCTTCGTCCTAGGTAGCTAGTGTTAATGCTGAGGATTCACACCTTTGACGCTTTACCCATAAGTTCCAACCTGCTAGGAAAAAAATCAGTGGCACGCCACACCCACCAATTAATTTAAACCACATCCACTAATTAAGGCTATGAATATAATTATAATTAGTTAAGGTGGCCGCACACCACCTACGCAATTTTTTGTTGATGGTTGCTATGCACGATTACTACTATTGTATACTTACAGGGGCTTCTCTACTATAACACAAGGACACAGTACCTGCCAAGGAGCCGCTCACTAATTTTAGAGCTAATCTGGAGGAAATATCGGGGCCTGGTTATAAAACTTTGTAGCAATTTTTTGGAGCGGCGCGGTAAGTTGGAGCTCCGCAATTTGGTGCACTACTAGCCGAGCTGATACTCTACTGCAAGACAAAGAGTTCTTATCCATTTCAATATTACTTCATGATATATTCGCATTTTTTTCTATTTATAAGATATTGAAAAATTCTCAACGTGGTGCAGTTCATTTTTTTTTGGTTTACCCGTGTATAAAATTTTTGTGCCGTTCTCATTATTAGATTCCAAGAAAAACTGTTACAAAATTTGGAACTTTAATTCCACTCGCAATTCTTAAGAAATAGCCCCACCCCCATATCTCGTACTTACGAGTACGCGAGCAATTTTTTTTCAATTAGTTTGTATTGGTTCTAAAAAGAGCCTGCCTATATCAAGAGTAAACAAACATCAATACAACAATAATAAGAGAGTCAGAAGATAGAGCAGTTTATTGAAGATAGCCATAGGTGAAGGTATTAGATCTGCGCAGCTTGGGAAGTCTTCGCTCCGCAGAAATTGAGCCTGGTAATCCATCCGCTTGAGTTCAGGTGCGCAGAGTCCAGAGAACGGCTACAGGAGGAGAGGCAGCCTGGTGCACCTTGCTGCGTGAGCTCAGACGACGTATGGAGAGTTGCTGTAAACGGATATGAGACAACAAGAAGCTAAACTAAAACACTACAACTTTGCAAAGTATACTTCTGCTACTACTGCGCGATAGTTTCTGCTTGCGTATTATCAAATGGTGGGGTATTGGCGGGGAATAAATTAATGTCCGGATCTACAGGCAGTGCGCGTTGCTATGTGCGGCCACCCTTAATGCATGTGTCAGATGAAAGTTGTATTCTACTTTTTGTTCAAGGAGAGTTTAGTAGCCTTCTTACATTTTGCGATAAGTTCTTCAGAAAGTTCAGTGTCAAAGCAACAAGAAGTGTCGTTGAACTTAATAGAAAATAAATGAACTAGTGTTTCATGGCTAAGGCTGGCCCTCTGGTCTGTATGTATCTTCCTGAGCACTGAGAACCCACCCTCTGCATCTGCATTCGAGCAAGGGATGCTGAGAAGGCCAGCCATAAGACGATACAAATTGGGAAATCTCAGCTCTCCACTAAGTGTCATCATCTTTCCAACTTCCCACCAGAAATGCCCAGCACATGCTTTCTTGGTGTGATCCACAGCATTATATGTGTCTATGATGGGAAGATCCCCTGGAGAGAGAGTGAAGTTCATAAATTCTTCCTCTAAGCGCTGAATTGACTCAGAGTCGGACAGGCCAAGTTGAGGAAAATGTTTTGCTAGTGTCACCACTGTGCTAGAGGGAAAAGTAGAAGCTTTGCTGGGATGAAGGATAGCCAAGTTCTTCATGAGTTCATCCCCAAATGGAAATTTGCTAAGCATCTTCGTAATGGTTGATATGTAAAACTTCCGCACAGCTGTGAAGAAAGGCTTCGTGTCGTGTTCCTGTTCTAGCTCAGCAACACTCACCCACGTTTCGGTCCCAATTCCAAGATGTTCATTAGCCACTTGACTGGAAACATCCATCTTCAATTCCTTCAATTTATCACCTGCTGCAAGAATAACTTCCTTCTTCAATAGATTGCCAGCGTACAGACGTACCAGCTAACCCATTTCCACATAGAGCTCACATGTGGTGTTCTCATTAGACTTTTGAAAAAGCCGGCTGAATCTGTCCATTGATGACAACACATGAGCCAGAAAGTAAAGAATTGGCTTGGTGAGTAGATTTTCTAGCCTACTAGTAATACTAATAACTTTAGCAGTCTGTTCGTAACACGATAAAAAATATGTTTTCAAACCTTCATACTGTGTGAGGTATCTCCCTACACAACGTAACAAGCTCAACCAGCGTGTAGGGCAATGTTTTAAGATTGCTTCAGGTTCTGATGTAAATAAAGAACACCAATGGTCTGCAAACTGCTGGTTTCTTTTGCTACTATTGTAAAAGTAATAGAAGATATCTATAAACAGCTGATCAATGTCAATAGGCAAGGTGTTCACTCCAGCTTTGATAGTCAGGTCTGCCAGGTGATTGATACACCCCACATCATAGAGATGAGGAATTTCATTTCTGATGAGCTTCTGCACACCTGATCTACATCCTTTCATAACACTTGCTGTGTCTGACATGAAGGCAACAGCTTTAGTGAAGTCCAGGCCCTGTTTATTCAGTGAACCTTTCAGAGCATGGAATATATTCTGAACTGTGCCTATGTTGACAACCGGCATATCCAAAAAACGGGTACAAACATTACCTACTTCAGGATCCAAAAGCCTAACCAAAATGATGCAAGTCTTATCTACTTTATCATTGCTTTCATCTACTAGTAGTGAGAAGGGGTTAGACAAGTTTGTGACTGTCTTTTTCTGAAAGTGAGGCGAGAGAGCTTCTTTTATGATGGCTGCAGTCTTAGTGTGACCACATGCAAAAGCCTTAGCTATTTCAGAATCCGGGAACATTGTTTTGAACAGTTTGGTAGCATGATCACTTGTGAGAAATGATAGGTTATGTTTAGCAGTAAACAAAGCCCACCTAGCTTCAGCTTCAGTAACGCGTGATATATGCTGAGGTTTGAAGAAAGATGTCACCGAACATGTTGAAGAAGCTGCACTTGCTGCCTCCTTGTGGCGCTTACCATTGACGTGAAAATATACATCATGCTTACCACCATGAGAGACACCAAAATCTGAACAGCAAAGTGAGCAGAGGGCAAATGTGTCACCTGTAATAATAATATGATTGTTAAGTTGATTACAGTGAAGCCTAGTCACAGCTTATACCCTTTATGCTTTTTCCAATTCCTTTGAAAAGCTGTGACCAGGAGTGATCAAAATGAGCAGGTCTAACTTTCTTGATTTTCTTAGCAGGGGGTGGAGTAGACTCAGACTCAGCCATGAAGTTGAACACTCAAAAAGCAGGCAAGAAGAAAGAAGCTCAGAACTGCAAGCTATGTGCCGACTCAGCTGCACATGGCATGCATCATGCAAGCATGAATATAAATGTTTTGAGCAAGTTACAGTATGCAGTACAGTAATTACAGTTGCCACCAATTTATAGCTACAACTACCCATACTGCCAGAGGCAACCAACTTGTTACATAATCAATTATCAGCAGACAATCTACTACATTTGGTGAGAAAATCCGTACAGTCAATAGGCCTGTGGGGATTTCGGTATGTGGCAGATTGATAAGCCCAATTTCCTTGGCTGCTACCGTGACAGTTGGAACCTATGAATTTTCGTGGCAGACAATAAGCAGATAGAACTTCCGTGCGTGGCAGATTGATAGAGTAAAATTCCGTGACTGCCACGGAGCTTTCGTGGCACTTGGAACCTATGTTTACCTTTTTAAGCCCAAATGTAAATTGATTAGCTGCTGATGTAGAAATGTATGAACCCATTTAACTGCAAGCTGAGGTAGATCTGTACTCTCCTGTATATTAATGTTGATATCACAGTGTGCTATTAATTGTCATTTGGAACTCGCTCATAATATAACAGAGCTTAACTGAAACCTATATTTAATAACAATAATTATAAAAAAACGAAATTAGCTTTTAAATCCTTGTTGTATGAAACATAGCTATGCTAACTTGCCAGTAATTAGTGCTAACACTACAGCGGTCCTATTTTTTTGCCAAGACATATTTTGTAAATACAACACTTCACACACTGATCTCCATAATTATAGAACAAACCAAATTTAATAGAAGAGACTATAGCAATTGAAGTGACTATAGCATGCTATAACATATTTATTTAGAAGTAAATTTGGTGTAAAGTCTACAAAATTTCATCAATAATTATCATCATGCTTTCTTTTCGAAATATCTTGTTACAAAATATGAAATAAATAAGAAAATACGTAGCACAAATTAAAAAATGAAGGGAAAAAAACGAGTTAAAAGATAGTTAAAAGTTAGTTAGACTTTTGAGAATGAACTTTCAAATAAGGCAAACCACAAAAGTGCTGCAAAGTAATTCAATTCAATAAGTAAACAGCAATACTGAGCAAACTATAAGTTAAATAACCTATGAATATGTAACTGGCTTACATGCCCCAAATGAGGTAATTAAAAGCCTAAGTTAATACTTCGAACTAATCCCAGAAATGAGAATTAATTAAGAAGTTGCTCATTTGTTTATGGCTAACTAATAGTAGTTGTGGAACATTAAGACAAGTCTGATTTCTGACTTCTTAGTCTCTAATTCTGTATCCACTTTAATTAAACTGGCTTGTTACAAGCAAAGGTAGTGGCAAGGGACACACCCCCATAAGAAAACTTGAATGTTTTCAAGAGTAAGTATCATTAGATTTGCAGGAGCAGGTTTTGCTACTGTCTGTCTTACCTTATGCTACAGCATTCATAATTTTACTAAACTTTGCACATCAAGCAACACTGTGTGGTAAGGTACTTACTGGTTATTCTATGTATTATTCTTATATTACCTTGAATAGACATTGATATCCTAAAAATTCCATTCTGATCCTAGAAAACTGGAATTAAAGAGTGAAAACACTTATCATACTGTTGCTGTGGTTCACAAATATAAGGCAGTTACAAATAAATCCAAAATTAACCCTTTAACCGCCAGGTTTACAAAGATAAACTTACTTTTTTTTATAAATTCAGGATTTTATTATTTACCATAGCAACAATACAAAAAATTGCTGTAAGCTATGATATGTTAATAAATAAAAAAAATGGAGGCTTGTTCATTAAATTTGAATAATTAACACCCCAACCACACTACTAACCACCTCGTTAAAATTTGAAATTCAAATAGGTGTAGGCAACTAAGTAATATTATGAATGCCTTTTTAGTGAAATTTTTCAATATTACAAAAGCATAACATAAAATAGAGTGAAACAAAAGTCCATCAATTGAAAATGAAAATGAATGTTAGAAGTTTACTAATGTGTGATATTTTTTGAAGCAGTTTCTTTCAGCAGCATTACAAAGATAAACTTTACAGTGTTCACATTGAATGCGTGATTGATGCCGAATCTTTACATGAGAAGAACCTTGGTTACGAGAAGAAACCATACAAACATAACAATCACCTTTTTTGCTAACATGTATAGGCCAATGCCCAAGATTCAAATTCAGCCTATCAAGTAATAAATGCTCAGCAGAACGAGGACGCCCCCCTACTCTCTGTCTGGAACAAAAGGAACCGATAAGTTCTTTGGCCAACTCTAGTCTAAATGAAAGCATGCTTCTTTTCTTTCGACCTCGCTGTAAATGTTCATTAGGCTTTAGCATTTTTTCCATGCAAAAACTGTTTAGTATGCTTACTTCAATACAATAAAAAAATATACGTCGCCACCATTTTCTAGACTTTCTTCCCACATTATAGTAATTTTCTAACTGATCCCCTCTATCAACTCCTCTCATGTATGTCTGATAATCCTCTAAACAGGGAGGACAGGCCACATCTGCTAGACTACCATCTGCTTGCTTCCTCTTCACTGTAGGATTATGAATTCGCTCACCTATATGCATAGTTGAAAGAAAATACAGTGTGCGCTTGTCAATCCAGGAACAAGCAAGCAATGGGCCATTGCTAAGATACTTATAAGTACCACGATTAGCATCTATTGCTTTGATAATTAGCTCCTTCGGAAAACCAATTCTGTTAGGACGCACTGTACCACAAGCATTTATGCCATATTGTGTGTATAGTCGATGATACAATAGCGGGCTTGTGTAAAAATTGTCTGTGTACAGCTGTAATCCCCTATCCAAGCCATCCATTAGGTCTAACACAACTCTAGTACACAACCCTACATCAGTACTACTGTTATCCAAGCCTTTCCCAGTATAAACCTGAAGTCTTTTTACATAGCCAGTTGGAGAATCAGCTAAGACAAAAACTTTTATTCCCCACTTTGTAGGTTTGTTCTTCATGTACTGTTTGAATTTCAGCCTACCTTTGAATGGAATCATAGCCTCATCAATAGCACAAGACTGGTGTATTTCAAACTCAGATTCAAAAAGAGGACAAAGCATATCTAAAAGTTTCCCACCTTGAACAGTTTATCATGACCAACCTGACCATATGGAATGGCATTGTTATTGTCATTTAGATGTAGAAAGCGCCATAATTGTAGAAATCTATTTCTGGGCATTATACTACTTATGCCTGGAGTATTTATGAGAGGATAGTTTGTTGACCAATATAACTCTAATCGAGGAAGCCTAACAATTCCCATCAAAATCAATAAACCAATAAATGCTTTTAGTTCATTTTCAGTCGTATCTATCCATGCACCACTACCAGAGTTATTGGCTACAAAAGAATTGGCATAACGATTTGTTTCCACTACTATCAATTCCCATACTTCCTCAGTAAAAAATCGATAAAATAAATCTCCAGGGGTACTCTGGGAAGATACTGAAGGTGAAGTTGGACCAGGCTTTTTGGCATATTGACAAACAAAAGAAGTTGGTTCTTCCTTCTTCCATGTAATGCCAATTTCATGAAGTATAGCTGCAGTACTAGCAGATACATGGCTAGAAATTCTCCTACCTTGTGTTTGCACTCCTCTCCTTCCCCTTCCTCTCCTTATGCCCCTCCCTCTTCCTCTCCCTCTTCCTTTTGTTCTACCCCTTCCTCTGCTCTTTTTTATTCTCCTGGATGTTGTACCCCTGCAGGTAGGTGATTTGGCCACAGAAGTATCCATGGAGAATTGAGAAGAGTCATCACTTCCATGAGTAGTATCCATAGAGGATGGAATGGAGTCATCACTTCCATGACCAGAAACAACAGAATTATCAGACTCATGCCCTAAAATGTACCATATTTTATTATGAACTAGAAGCTCAAATGTTAATTCTAGTATACCTGGTAATTCAAATATATGATCCTCAATAGTTGTGGACTGATTGCTAGCTTCATAATCAATTGCAGTAGAGGTAGAATCAAGAGTCTGCCCAGAAATAACCCCGCTACTCAAGGCTAAAACTTCATCGGGGTCATAATGTTGTTGACCACTGTAAGCATACACTCCATCTCCCCCGTCATCGCTACTGTCACAGCCCGAGACGTCGGAGTCGTCGTCGGAAAATACAGAATGAAGGACTTGTTCAGCCGATAGCCGTTCAGACATCTTGCGGTTAAATTTAAATTTCAAAATTTTTTTAGAACTTTATTACCCTTTTTTTTCCTAGCAACCTGCGCGTTATTGCTCGGGTATTTAGAACACAGTTAGCAAGTAAGAATACGCATATTTTGGAGCTTGAACGGAGTGTTTACCGGCAACAGTCGATTTTTTATTGTTCAATGTGCCATATGGCGCTTATGGCGGTTAAAGGGTTAAATCATTCATATAAAAATAGTATAGTCTTTAGGCTCGCTCGCCATTTGTGCTCAAGCACATCACTAGTTTGTATATATGTTTGGACGTACGTATGTCATTTTGTACTTTGACCCTCGTGTTTTTGTGTTAGTTATGTGGTCGACCCCGTCCCAAACTTCACTAAACAGAATCCTCTGGTTTATCGATCAGTACCCGTATCACCCTAGAAATTGAATTGTTTACCGTTTTGAATTCTTTTGCTGGGTGCAGTTAAAACTTGAAAACTTAAGGGACTTCCATTTCTATTCGAGTTAGTGGCAGTGGTAAGTCAATGCGCTCTTTGTCATGGTTATAAGCCGTGCGCAACATTATTTTAAAGTTTTCTTTGTGATATTCTTTAGCTAAGTAGTGGTTGTAACACACAATGCTTTGACACAACTGGACATACACCTACACAGACTTACCTTCGCAGTAGTCTAGTGACAATGTATTTTCAAGTAAATACTGTTGCGCATGGCTTATAACCATGACAAAGAGCGCATTGACTTACCACCGCCACTAACTCGAATAGAAATAGAAGTTCCGTAAGAATTGCACCCGTAAATGAATTCAAAACGGTAAACAATTCAATTTCTAGGGTGATACGGGTACTGATCGATAAACAGAGGATTCTTTTTAGTGAAGTTTGGGACGGGGTCGACCACCGAACTAACACAAAAACGCAAGGGTCAAAGTACAAAAATGCCTTACGTACGTCCAAACATATATATAAACTAGTGGTGTGCTTGAGCACAAATGGCAAGCGAGCCTGATAGTTAGGTAACATAAAATGTTACTATTTTTAGCTTACTTCATGCAAACACTATAATAGCAGTTTTGACATTTTGATTTCAGCAAACAAATACAAAATCACTCTCTTACCGATTAATGGTAACTTTTGTGGTATCAAACATCAACCATTCTGATAATCTCAATCACCAGTAACTCTTGAACAAGCTCTCAGCTACGATAAAAAATAAACCAGTGTTATTATTTGTAATTTTAGCCAACAAATATGGAATTACTACTTACCTCAATTTCCTGAGTATTGATAACTTCTGTAGTATCAAATTGAAGTTACTTTGACCATCTGAATTACCTTGAATTCTTGACAAGCTCTCACCTACAAAAACAAAAGACAATCAATTTTAGCACACAAATACAAAATTACTTTCTTACCCCATTTTCTTGAGCAGTGGTAACTTTTGTAGCACCAAATTTGAGCCAATCTGACTATTTGAATTTACCAGTCCTGTTGACAAGCTCTTAGCTACAAAAAAGAAAGGCCAGAGTTAATTTTGCATATTTAGCTAACAAATATGGAATTACGTACTCAGCTTCCCTCAGCTTCCCTCGGGAAGTAGTAGCTTCCTTAGCATTATTACTACGGCATTCTGACTACCAACGGCTCTTGACAACCAACAACCGGCACTCCATATCCCCCCCATAAAACGGCGAAGTTTTGAAATTTAGTCTGGATAAGGGTCTTCAATGCCATAGTAACCGGTCGAATCAACTTTTTGTTTCTTGAAAAGCAAGTATTTTCGCAGGAATTTTCTCACACTTTGGAGCTTAAGTATAAAGTAAGGCTTGCTTAATGCTGTAGTTTCAGAATAAACTGGGGTCAAGCCTAAAAAGCCGTGTTTTTAGGAGAAAAGAGTTCCCCGCGCGAGCGTTTAAAGGGCATACGTACCATCCCACATACATATATACATATAACATATACCCGATTTTGCATTATCCACCCCTAATACTGTCTCGCTCGCTACGCTCGCTCGCCAAACAAACAAACATCCCCAATTTTCAATTGTGTTACCCCTGTAAGTGTCTCGCTCGCTACGCTCGCTCGCCGATAAATATTGAGAAATCTCAATTGCGTTAACCCTGAGAGTGTCTCGCTCGCTTCGCTCGCTCGCCAATAAATAAATAAATAAACTAGTGATGTGCTCTATAACTAGTGGTGTGCTTGAGCACAAATGGCGAGAGAGCCTTAAACTACACTATTGTTAAATGATTGATTTTAACAACTAACACTCAAGCTACTAAAATAAAGTCGAGTTTTTAATTTAAGTATATGCGGTAAAGGGGTTTCAATGCCATAGTAACCGCTCCCCGCAACTGTTTGAATTGAAAAAGAAGCAACAAAATCGAGTCACGTTATTTAAATTTTTCTTTGTGATATTCTTAATAGTAGTTGTAACGCACAATACTTTCACACAACTGAACATACCTACGCAGGACTTACCTTCGTGGTTCGTCTAGTGGACAATGAATTTTCAAGTAAATGCTGTTGAGTAGGGCTTATAACTGTGACAAATAGCTTATTAACTTACCACCGCCACTAACTCGAATAGAAATGGAGCTCCCATAAGTTTTTGCGTTTTAACTGCACCCACAAAACAATTCAAAGCGGTAAACAATTCAATTTCTAAGGTGATACGGGTAATGGTCGCTAAACCAGAGGCTTCTGTTTAGTGAAGTTTGGGACGGGGTCGAACGCCGAGCGAACACAAAAATACGGAGGGTCAAAGTACAAAATGACATACATACGTCCAAACATATATATAAACTAGTGGTGTGCTTGAGCACAAATGGCGAGCGAGCTTTAAACTACACTATTGTTAAATGATTGATTTTAACAACTAACACTCAAGCTACTAAAATAAAGTTGAGTTTTTAAAGTACGTATGCGGTAAAGTGGATTCAATGCCATAGTAACCGCTCCCCGTAACTGTTTGAATTGAAAAAGAAGCAACAAAATCAAGTCACGTTATTTAAAGTTTTCTTTGTGATATTCTTAATAGTAGTTGTAACGCACAATACTTTCACACAACAGTGGCGGCGGAACTGGCCCGGCAGACCCGGCAAGTGCCGGACCAATATTTTTCATAAGTGCCTGACCAATTTTTTCATAACTGTTTTTTCATAACTGCGTGACTATTTCAGTCTCGCCAGCGAGACTATTTACTTAACCGCTCTACGTCGGCTCTTGTAGCTCTTTATATTTCATGTGCATGCGCAGTGATATTTATAGAATAGAAAACTGGGTACAAAACTATATAACGATATGTGCACATGTTGTGTATTGTGTTTTGACGTCTGCTCTCTCCCTGATTTACTCTATTCTATTACTTCATTAAACTCACCTTTATCTAAACTGCCATTCTTAAGTTAACTGCCCTAGCTACTTTTAGCTAAGCTGATCTATCACCTGCGGGACGGGAAAGGGACGCCAACTCTACAGTTTCCATCAAGGAGACTGCGCATGGTCCTTCGAGCCCAGCGACTTCAGCCATCTTCTCTTCGCTGGTTATCTGGGCGAGTGAGCCGAAACTCCACCTAATCTGGGAGCCGCCTCTCTCACCCGCCGAAGTGCCGGAACTCCACCCACTCAGGACTACGCCACTTCACACCCTCTGCGCAAGAAGTCTGCAGCCCCGCCTCAACTTCTGCCGCATCTGCACGGAGCTCTCCCAAGGCGAAGCTCTGCTCAAATTACCACAGCAATTATCTGGATAGGTAAGTTATCAGTCTGTCTTACCGTGTTTGTTCTATTCCTATACTTAGTCATGTCGACTGTGATAACTGAAGAAGTCAGAACTTCTGTTCATGAACTGGAAGTAAAACGTGGCAGTAGGCGTGGCATGGTCACCAAGCTCCACAACAGAATCGTGAAGATCATTACAGATGGACCTGACAGGATCAACGCCTCATCACTGCAGGAACTGTCGGTGCAGCTCTCCACTGCCATTGACTTACATACTGCTCTCCAAGCTCAGTTGGAGGAGTTTTACGAGAACTTCCCTGAGCTCCGCTCATCTGTGAAAGAAGCTGAGGATACGGACCTTCTTGACACTCATGTCGAGTGGAAATCAGAAGTTTCCAATGTCCTGCAAGCCCTGCCCCTGCGCAGGCATGCCGTCTCTCTGCTCGCCGACATCGAGGCTGCACTCGCGTCGCCGATGCCAGACTCGCCCTTCTATAGAAATTCTGTCGACAAGCTCCACACCCGCAGGGTCTCTGTCATTGACCACTGTACAGGGTTCTATCATGCCTTACCTGACCTGAGATCCATCTGCGACGCCATCACCGACAAGATGTCCCGTCTATTCACAATGACCGCCGCAGCCTGCAAGGAGGCTGCACCGGCCGTAGCTGCGCCTGCACCTGTACCTGCTGCCGTTCCAGACAGGAACGCACTTAACATAGAACTGCCCTCCTATGACGGAGATCCATTCAAGTGGGCAAACTTTCGCACAATGTTTAAACGGACAATTGAGAAACGTGCAAGAGGCCACTCCACCCTGGAGGTGAAGGGTCTGCTTATTAAAGCTGTTAAGCACCCCGAAGGCCTCAAGGTCCTACACAACCTGCCTATGGACGACATGCCACTCGACGACATGTTGGACAAGCTGGAGGCCATTTTCGGAGCGCCAGACATTCTGGCCCCACTCATAATACGTAAGGTCTTATCTGTTAATTCATGTACTTTATCCTCTGCAGACATGGATGCACTCTATGACAATTTCATATTGCCTTACAACAAATTCTGCTCCCTTGTGGGAGACTCACTCGGCGCGTTCCTGGCCATGTCGGCCTCGAACTTCATGTCGCCGGAGTGCCGTCGTGAGTGGCTGCGCCACAGGCCACCCAAAACCCCACCTGACATGGACAACCTCATGAAGTTCGTCGAACTCCAGAAGAAGGAGCTCCAAGGTCGCAGCATCCAGCCTGTACCCAGCTCTTCTTACCTGCACACTCCATCTGCTCTGCCTGCTAGACCGCCCCCACCCGGACACGATCGCTCCAGACCTGTACCTACCAAACTGCCTCCCCCCCGGAGGACCGCACTACACTGTCCGGTGTGCGGTGAATCCCACACTCTGTCCAGATGTGCATCCTTCACTGGATATGACGTGGACAAACGGAACAAGATCGTGAGGGAGCGTAAGGTATGTCTTAACTGTCTATCTGAGGGACACGGCTGTAAGTCGTGCCCCAGCAAATTTTCATGCAGAACCTGTAATGGTCGCCACCACTCCTTGCTGCATCGCGAGAGGGAGGCACCTACCACCAACACCACCCAACCTGCTCCAATGATGGTCAGCCAACCTGCTCCAATGATGGTCAGCCAACCTGCAGCCTCTTCCCGAGGTGCGGCCTCACTGTACTCTGCTATGGTCGCCTTCGATTGCGGAGGCAGAACTGTGCTCGCCCGAGCCCTGCTGGATGCCGGTGCAGCCATTCCGATGATGTCGGAAAGCCTGGCCGCATCTCTGGGTCTGCCGCGGAGGCATGACCCCATTCCCGTCACTGGGATCTCTGGCACCGCCAGGTGCCAATACACTGTCAATTGTTCTGTTTTTTCTGTAGATCTTGGATTTAAGCTGCCGGATCTGACCTTCACACTCATCCCTTCCTTGGAGCCGGTTGCCAGACCGGCGAACGTAGCTGGGATCCGAAATCTGCCGGACCTGCGACACTACACCCTCGCCGACGCCGAGCTCGGCGGGAGGGTCGACTTGGTACTCGGAATCTCACAGCTGACCACACTGACCACCGGAAAGCCGTTCGAGGTTGGAGACTTGGGAGCTCTGCCCACCCAACTGGGGCTCTGCCTCTCATGTCCCCTGGATTTGGACGCCCAACCTGCCGTGAACACTGTCACCACCAACCACAACACTGCAACTGACATCTCCAGACTCTGGGAGCTGGACCAAGTCCCCGAAGCTCCAACCATCAACAACGAGGAACGATCTGCGCTGGACCAGTTTGACCAAAGCTGCCAGCTGATAGACGGCCGTTACTCGGTCTCTCTACCGAGGACGGACTCCCCACCTGAACTGGGAGACAGCCGTCGACAAGCCCTCTCTCGGCTCCTCGCCAATGAGAGGTCCCTCAAGACACGTGGACATCTGCAAGACTTCCAAGACGTGGTCCGGGAGTACTTCACTCTCGGCCACGCCGAGGAGGTCCCACCTGAAGAACTGAAGCTGCCCTCATACTATCTGCCTGTCCATGCTGTGCTCAAGGACAGTTCCACCTCTACCAAACTGCGGGCTGTCTTTGACGCCTCCGCGAGGACATCTACCAGCTCGTCACTCAACGACCAGCTCCTTGCGGGACCGAACCTGTACCCTCCCCTACCTGATGTCCTCATCAGGTTCCGTTGCCATGTCTCCGCTGTCTCCGCGGACATCTCGAAGATGTTCCGGGAGATACTGCTGAACGCGGAGGAGCGGGACTGGCACCGGTTCCTGGTGAGAGCGGCCGACGGCTCCATTCGTGATGCTCGAATGCGACGACTCACGTTCGGAGTCAAATCCTCACCCTTTCTGGCAACTCAAGTGCTGCGCCGCCACGCCACCACTCATCTGTCTATTCACCCCATCGCTGCTCAGGCTGTACTCTCGGACTTCTATGTCGATGACGTGTTGTCCGGAGCTTCGTCCACCGAACTGTCATTCAACCTGTTTCAGGATCTGCGAGACCTCTGCCACTCAGCCGGCATGAATCTGAGGAAGTGGCGGACCAACGATCCTGCTCTCCGACAACTGATTCCATCTGACCTGTTGGAGAGCGACTCCTGCTCCGTCTCTCCTGCTGCACACAAAGCACTCGGAGTCCATTGGGACACCCGTACCGACGTCCTCCATGTAGCCGTCCCAGATCTGCCACCTGCATCTGCCAAGGTCACCAAACGGGTGATCGCCTCCATCACCGCTGGAGTGTTCGATGTCCTCGGCCTCTTCGCTCCAGTGGTCGTATCTGCGAGGATTCTCTTCCAGGACACCTGGAAGAGGGGACTCACCTGGGACGAAGAGGTACCCGAGGACTTACTCCAGCGGTGGCAAGACTGGACCGCTGATCTGCCAGCCATTCACAACCACCCTGTCCCTCGGCTCACCCCTATCTGCTCTTCATCTGACTCATCTGTTACTCTCCACGGCTTCTGCGATGCCTCCTCCGTGGCATACGGCGTTGTGATCTACGCACGGACGGAGGCTCCAGACTCGATCTCTTCTTCGCTGATCGTCGCGAAGGCCAGGGTACTGCCCACCAAACCCGTCACCATACCTAAAGCTGAACTCTGTGGGGCTTTACTCCTGGCCAGGATGATGAAACGAACGCTCGACCTGCTACATCTGCCACTTCAAGCTGCTTACACTTGGACAGACAGCCAAATTGTGTTGTTTTGGCTGCCCAAAGCACCATCTGCCCTGAACCGGTTTGTAGCCAACCGTGTGGCTGCAATACAGGAACTCATCCCACCTGAACGCTGGCGCCACGTGCCCACCTCCGATAACCCTGCGGACCTAGCAAGCAGAGGAGTCCGCGCACAAGATCTCCTCTCCTCCGAACTCTGGTGGCACGGGCCCAAGTGGTTAACTCTGTCTTCCCCGAACTGGCCTCCTCCCTTCCGCTCTAAGCCTCCTATCCCTATCTATTCTGTGTCCATCAAATCCTCTAACACTCTGTCCCCTTCTCAACTGGCTTTTATTCGTGACCTTGCAACTGTTCGTGCTTCCTTTTTCTCTCTTGTACGTGTTCTCTGTTATGTCTTTAGGTTTCTTCACAACGGTCGTCACTCATCTGCTCAACGTATCGCTGGATCACTCACCTGCACTGAAATCGAACGGGCCAAAGCTGCGCTCTACCGACTTTCACAACTGGAGTCCTACTCTGACGCGTTCCAAGCTGCACGCACCCAGTCTCCTCTACCGAAAGGCCACACTCTGCGCCACTTCCACATCAAGCTCTCACCTGCCGGTCACCTCGTCGCACTCAGCCGAGTGAGGAACCCGGACGCACCAAACACAGCTGTCGAACTCATCCCACTCTCATCCAAGTCTTCTATCACACGTCTCCTACTCACTTCTCTCCACCGTGCATACGGTCACCCTGGCACCTCCACCCTGATGTCCATACTGTCAACTTCCTATGTCATACCTGGGGCAAGGAACTTCCTGAAAGGCGTGTCAAGGCAGTGTGTCACCTGCCAGCGGGTGTTGGCCCAGCCTGTAACGCAGGTTATGGGTCTTCTTCCTGCTGTCAGGACGACGCCTGCCCCACCCTTTGCCAACACAGGAGTGGATTTCGCTGGGCCAGTGACGTTGCGAACTGGATACACCCGCAAACCTGTCCTTCTCAAGAGCTATGTTGCAGTATTCGTCTGCATGGCCACGAAGGCTGTGCACCTCGAACTCTGTGAGACCCTGTCGACACCTGACTTCTTGGCCACCCTCCGCCGTTTCATCGCGAGGCGTGGCTGCCCCGAACATGTGTTCTCCGATAATGGCTCCAACTTCGTTGGGGCCGCGGAGGAGATCCGTGCCATCCAACAGATGGCAAAATCTGACTGCCACAAGGACCAGCTGATGCGATTCTGTACCACCACCGGTCTCACCTGGCACAACATTCCACCCCGCGCCCCTCACTTTGGGGGGTTGTGGGAAGCTGCCGTGAAGGCCATGAAGCTGGGCCTCCGGAAGATCATAACTCCACACGCACTTACCTGGTCTGAACTGACGACACTGCTATCAGAGGTCGAAGCGACTCTGAACTCGAGACCGATCTCACCCCTCCACTCTGATGACCTCAGCGAGGATAATCTGCTTACCCCAGGACACTTCCTGGTTGGTCGTCCTCTACGTGCCCCTCCTACGAAACTGCCCTCCACCGGCAAACTGACGCTACTTCGCCGCTGGAACCTCACGGAACGTCTCCAGGCAGACCTCTGGAGGTACTGGCTCTCCGCCTATTTGGCAAGCTGCTCTGCCCGAGCAAAATGGCTCCGTCCAGGCTACACTTTCCATGTCGGAGATGTGGTCCTCGTCAAGGATGAGTCACTGCGCTCAAGATCCTGGCCCCTGGCCATCATCACCAAGCTGCACTCCGGAGACGACGGTGTCTCCAGAGTAGCCACACTACGTTGCCGTGGCAAGATATACCAAAGACCTGTTCACCGCCTGGTCCATCTGGTCACTGACGCTGACGAGGACCTGCAATCTGCCAAGGAATCTACACCACAGGACTCTGCAAACTCTGCCTCATCTGACTACACTCCCTCAGCTGCTCCCCCCGGAGTATGTTCGGGATCCATACCCGAACAGAGCTTCTAAATCAAGCCCGGCCGGCCCGATCCTCAACTGCACACAGAACTGAACTTTGAAACTGAATATTATGTCTCATGTGTTTATCTGTTGTATTTGCTCTCTTTCAGTCTATTTCTAATCTTACCTGTACCTGTATTCGTCTCTTATTTGCTTTCTAATTCATCTGTCCTCCGCCCTTTTCCATATCTCATTTCCGCATGCGGTAATGAGATTCATGGGATTGCGGCAAACCACTGAACCGTGTCATACTCATTACGTATATATGTGCGCATGTTGTGTATTGTGTTTTGACGTCTGCTCTCTCCCTGACTTACTCTATTCTATTACTTCATTAAACTCACCTTTATCTATACTGCCATTCTTAAGTTAACTGCCCTAGCTACTTTTAGCTAAGCTGATCTATCACCTGCGAGACGGGAAAGGGACGCCAACTCTACAGTTTCCATCAAGGAGACTGCACATCCGCCACCACTGCACAACTGAACATACCTACGCAAGACTTACCTTCGTGGTTCGTCTAGTAGACAATGAATTTACAAGTTAATGCTGTTGAATAGGGCTTATAACTGTGACAAATAGCGACTAACTCGAATAGAAATGGAGCTCCCATACGTTTTTGCTTTATAACTGCACCCGCAAAAGAATTCAAAGTGGTAAACAATTCAATTTTTAAGGTGATACGGTAATGGTCGCTAAACCGGAGGATTCTGTTTAGTGAAGTTTGGGACGGGGTCGAACGCAGAGCGAACACAAAAATACGGAGGGTCAAAGTACAAAATGACATACATACGTCCAAACATATATATAAATAAACTAGTGGTGTGCTTGAGCACAAATGGCAAGTGAGTCTGATAGTTAGGTAACATAAAATGTTACTATTTTTAGCTTACTTCATGAAAACACTATAATAGCAGTTATGACATTTGATTTCAGCAAACAAATACAAAATCACTCTCTTACCTGATTAATGGTAACTTTTGTAGTATCAAACATCAACCATTCTGATAATCTCAATCACCAGTAACTCTTGAACAAGCTCTCAGCTACGATTTATTCTTGAGTATTGATAACTTCTGTAGTATCAAATTGAAGTTACTTTGACCATCTGAATTACCTTGAATTCTTGACAACAAGCTCTCACCTACAAAAACAAAAGACAATCAATTATAGCACACAAATACAAAATTACTTTCTTACCTCATTTTCTTGAGCAGTGGTAACTTTTGTAGTACCAAATTTGAGCCAATCTGACTATTTGAATTTACCAGACACTGATGACAAGCTCTTAGCTACAAGAATGAAAGGCCAGAGTTAATTTTGCATATTGAGCTAACAAATATGGAATTACGTACTTCCACCTCAGCTTCCCTCGAGAAGTAGTAGCTTCCTTAGCATTAATACTACGGCATTCTGACTACCAACGGCTCTTAACAACCGGCACTACGTATCCCCCCATAAAACAGCGAAGTTTTGAAATTAAGTATGGAAAAGGGTCTTCAATGCCATAGTAACCAGGCAAATCAACTTTTTGTTTCTTGAAAATCAAGCATTTTCGCAGGAATTTTCTCACACTTTGGAGCTTAAGTATAATGTAAGGCTTGCTTAATGCTGTAGTTTCAGAATAAACTGGGGTCAAGCCTAAAAAGCCGTGTTTTTTGGAGGAAAAAGTTTCCCGCGCGAGCGTTAAAAGGGCATACGTACCATCCATACATACATACATATTTATAGCCCGTTACCCGAGCGACCGCGCTTGTCGTTAAGAACTATAAATCTGATACAGTCTGGTATGCTCGTAAGAAAATGTATTAGCGGGGAAAAGTCTGACATAGTTCTTAGCAACCATAATTATGGTAGAAGACAGATCAAAGCAAAATGGAATAATGAAGAGTTTGGGTACTTTAATACAATTACTAAGATAGCTAATGCTATACTTTGCTCGTTGTTTATGTTCTGGCTATAAAATAGTTATAAACCAAAATCATTAGATTTGTATTTCGATTTACAAATCCTCGCCACTCGGGCTGCGCCCTCGTGTCTCGGAGTTTATAAATCGCATACAAACCTCAATTTTGGTTTATAACTACAACATATAACATATACCCGATTTTGCATTATCCACCCCTAATACTGTCTCGCTCGCTACACTCGCTCGCCAATAAACAAACATCCCCGATTTTAGATTGTGTTACCCCTGTAAGTGTCTCGCTCGCTACGCTCGCTCGCCAAATAGCACAAAATAGCGAAGAGAGCGATGCATGTTTCCTGTAATTGCAGCTATTCCATGCATGCTTGGTGTGGCTACAAATTACTGTCAGATTCTTTACTTTGCTACCTGTTTCTGTTTCGTTTTAGCTCTCCACCTCCTTGCCTTGTCTTTTTCATTTCTTATCGCTCTCCCTACTAATTTTTCTTCAGGAGCTTCTAACGCCCTCAAAGCTCTTGACCGAGCGTTTCTAACGTTTTGTCTACTGGGCATCGCTACTTCGTACGGCGGGTAAACAAAACAAAATGTTGCTAAGAAGGCTACCCGGCCCGCGCAAGCGCGTAGGAGAAAAGGTACACACGTACGCCCACTCAAGAACAAAAACAATTTCTAGACCTAACTAGTGATGTGCTTGAGCACAAATGGCAAGCGAGCCTAAAGACTATACTATTTTTATATGAATGATTTTGACTTCTAACACTGAAGCTACTGAAAATAAGGTCCAGTTTTTAAATTTCGCATACACGGTAAAGGGACTTCAGTGCCATAGTAACAACTCTCTGCAACTGCTTGAATTGAAGGGAAAAAAACAACAACAAAACAATACATGTTATTTAAAAGTTTTCTTTGTGATATTCTTTAGCTAAGTAGTGGTTGTAACACACAATGCTTTGACACAACTGGACATGCACCTACACAGACTTACCTTCGCAGTAGTCTAGTGGACAATGTATTTTCAAGTAAATACTGTTGCGCACGGCTTATAACCATGACAAAGAGCGCATTGACTTACCACCGCCACTAACTTGAATGGAAATGGAAGTCCCTTAAGTTTTCAAGTTTTAACTGCACCAGCAAAAAGAATTCAAAACGGTAAACAATTCAATTTCTAGGGTGATGATACGGGTACTGATCGATAAACCAGAGGATTCTGTTTAGTGCAATTTGGGACGGGGTCGACCACAAAACTAACGCAAAAACGCGAGGGTCAAAGTACAAAATGACATACGTACGTCCATACATGTATACAAACATACCCGATTTTTTCATTTTTATCCCTGTAAGTGTCTCGCTCGCTACGCTCGCTCGCCAATTAAAATTCCTCATCAGTTTTTGGATGAAACTATGTATAGCGATACTTTGCGTTGCAGTCAGTACTAGTGATGTGCTTGAGCACAAATGGCGAGCGAGCCTAAAGACTATACTATTTTTATATGAATGATTTTGACTTCTAACACTGAAGCTACTGAAAATAAGGTCCAGTTTTTTTATTTAGCATACATGGTAAAGGGATTTCAGTGCCATAGTAACAACTCTCTGCTGCTTGAACTAAAGGTAAAAAACAACAACAAAACAATACACGTTATTTAAAAGTTTTCTTTGTGACATTGTTTAGCTAAGTAGTGGTTGTAACATACAATGCTTTGACACAACTGGACATGCACCTATACAGACTTACCTTGCAGTAAGTGGACAATGTATTTTCAAGTAAATACTGTTGCGCACGGCTTATAACCATGACAAAGAGAGCATTGACTTACCACCGCCACTAACTCGAATAGAAATGGAAGTCCCTTAAGTTTTCAAGTTTGAACTGCACCCGCATAAGAATTCAAAACGGTAAACAATTCAATTTCTAGGGTGATACGGGTACTGATCGATAAACCAGAGGATTCTGTTTAGTGCAATTTGGGACGGGGTCGACCACATAACTAACACAAAAACGCGAGGGTCAAAGTACAAAATGACATACGTACGTCCAAACATATATGTGACAGTACTTGGGAAAAGGGACCAATTGCGTTAAAAATTGAAAAATGAGTTATTCATACCACTGTGTAGAGCACTTCTTATGGAGTATTTTGATACCAAGTTTATAGGCAGGCGCTGCTTGGTTCACTAAATATACGAGCGGCAATCTGACCAACTTGAGCACAGTTATTTCGAGAAAACTGCAATTAAAACTTCTTATTCAATTGCTCGCGGAGTTAACGTTGAATTCCGTAATCTAACCGGAAGTCCGGGTTACGTAAGACTGTCTTATGCTTGGAAAATGGTGGCGATCAGCTGAAAGGCAGTAAGTTATAGTTGGGGCCGCTTACTTCATTGATGGGGGAGCCTTACTCAGTTTAGACCCTACATTGTGTAAGAGAACTAGACAGGTATGGCTGTAAATAGCACTACATGCGTATAGACATAATTTTACAGGCCGTTTTGTGCTTCTTTTTTTTCTTCTGTTTCCAACAGTTTGATAGTTACAGTAAGTCATGGTAACTATAATACAGTCACTCTTTTAGAACTGATCAACTAGCTTGGTTTGTTAGTTCACTGGCTAGCTAAGTTTAGGATTATATTTGTCTTGCAGCCAGCTTGTTGCCTGTTTTGGAACAAATGAACAATAGGAATCTCTTTAAATCAATGAACAAAAATGATGGACTTTCAAAATGTATTGCCTTCTCTTGTTGCAGTGTGACAGAAGTCCTCATCATCACTGAAACCTTTGTCCAGTCAGAGACTTGCTGATTCTTCTAGTGTGTTCACAAAAATAGTCCCAGGAGTCTCCAGGTCTGCAGACTCCAACTACAAGACTCCATAAAGCAACATCAACCTATATAGCTTGATTATTCACATTTATTATTTCTATTCTGTTGCCGCAATGCTATAACAAAAACTTGTAAGAATTTACCCGCGATTATTTAGGTAGGGATAATTTGTTGCTAGGCAACAAATTGAATTCGCCCACGATTTTTAATTACTCGCGGGTTGGATTTCCGTGCACGCACGGAAGGTCAAAATAGAGAGTAAAAGGTGACTGTGTTTAAACGGGGCGCTCGGACCTTTAACAACGGTTTCAGCCACTCAAATTTGGTGTCAGTGTAGCTAAAGAGTAGGAGATACCTGTGGGCGAATAAAAAGAAAACAACAACAATTTTTTTTTGTCGGTGTTTGGGCTCTACTGTACATTTTTGATTTTACGTAATTGGTCCCTTTTCCCAAGTACTGTCACATATACAAATAAACTAGTGGTGTGCTTGAGCACAAATGGCGAGCGAGCCTAAAGACTATACTATTTTTTATTGACTTCTAACACTGAAGCTACTGAAAATAAGGTCAAGTTTTTAAATTTAGCATACAGGGTAAAGGGATTTCAGTGCCATAGTAACAACTCTCTGCAACTGCTTGAATTGAAGGAAAAAACAACAGCAACAAAACAATACACGTTATTTAAAAGTTTCTTTGTGATATTCTTTAGCTAAGTAGTGGTTGTAACACACAATGCTTTGACACAGCTGGACATGCACCTACACAGACTTACCTTCGCAGTAGTCTAGTGGACAATGTATTTTCAGGTAAATACTGTGCGCACGGCTTATAACCATGACAAAGAGTGCATTGACTTACCACCGCCACTAACTCGAATAGAAATGGAAGTCCCTTAAGTTGTCAAGTTTTAACTGTACCGGCAAAAGAATTCAAAACGGTAAACAATTCAATTTCTAGGGTGATACGGGTACTGATCGATAAACCAGAGGATTCTGTTTAGTGCAATTTGGGACGGGGTCGACAACCGAACTAACACAAAAACGCGAGGGTCAAAGTACAAAAAAGCCTTACGTACGTCCATACATATATACAAATAAACTAGTGGTGTGCTTGAGCACAAATGGCGAACGAGCCTGATAGTTAGGTAACATAAAAGTATTGTTACTATGTTTTAGCTTAGTTCATGCAAACACTATAATAGCAGTTATGACCTTTTATTTCAGCAAACAAGTACAAAATCACTCTCTTACCTGATTAATGATAACTTTTGTAGTATCAAACATCTGCCATTCTGATAATCTCAATCACCAGTATCTCTTGAACAAGCTTTCAGCTACGATAAAAAATAAACCAGTGTTATTATTTGTAATTTTAGCCAACAAATATGGAATTACTACTTACCTCATTCTTGAGTATTGATAACTTCTGTAGTATCATTGAAGTTACTTTGGCCATCTGAATTACCTTGAATTCTTGACAACAAGCTCCTCACCTACAAAAACAAAGACAATCAATTTTAGCACACAAATACAAATTACTTTCTTACCTCACTTTCTTGAGCAGTGGTAACTTTTGTAGTACCAAATTTGAGTCCTTCTGACTATTTGAATTTACCAGTCACTGTTGACAACAAGCTCTTAGCTATAAAAAAGAAAGGCCAGAGTTATTTTGCATATTTAGCTAACAAATATGGAATTGCGTACTTACCTCGGCATCCCTCGAGTAGTAGTAGCTTCCTTAGCATACTTTATGTGCTTACATACGCTTTTCAGAAGTAATGATAGCTCTCTTAGTACTGACTACAGGTGGCTCTTGACAACTAGTAACAAGCCGCACTTAGCCGGAAAAAAGGCGAAGTTTTGAATTTAAATCTGGTAAAGAGTCTTCAATGTCATAGTAACCGATCGAATCAACTTTTTGTTTCTTGAAAAGCAAGTGTTTTCGCAGGAATTTTCTCACACTTTGGAGCTTAAGTATAAAGTAAGGCTTGCTTAATGCTGTAGTTTCAGAATAAACTGGGGTCAAGCCTAAAAAGCCGTGTTTTTTTAAGGAAAAACATTCCCCGCGCGCGTTTAAAGGGCATACGTACAATCCATACATACATACATATATATATACATATATATATACATATATATATACTAGTGATGTGCTTGAGCACAAATGGCGAGCGAGCCTTGAACTACACTATTGTTATTCAAACTACTAAAATAAAGTCGAGTTGTTAAATTAAGCATATACGGTAAAGGGGATTCAATGCCATAGTAACCACTCCCCTCAACTGTTTGAATTGAAAAAGAAGCAACAAAATCAAGTCACGTTATTTAAAATTTTCTCTGTGATATTCTTAATAGTAGTTGTAATGCACAATACTTTCACACAACTGAACATACCTACGCAAGACTTACCTTCGTGGTTCGTCTAGTGGACAATGAATTGTCAAGTAAATACTGTTGAGTAGGGCTTATAACTGTGACAAATAGCGCATTAACTTACCACCGCCACTAACTCGAATAGAAATGGAGCTCCCATAAGATTTTGAGTTTTAACTGCACCCGCAAAACAATTCAAAGCCGTAAACAATTCAATTTCTAAGGTGATACGGGTAATGGTCGCAAAACCAGAGGATTCTGTTTAGTGAAGTTTGGGACGGGGTCGAACGCCGAGCGAACACAAAAATACGGAGGGTCAAAGTACAAAATGACATACATACGTCTAAACATATATATAAATAAATAAATAAACTAGTGATGTGCTTGAGCACAAATGGCGAGCGAGCCTAAAGACTATACTATTTTTATATGGATGATTTTGACTTCTAACACTGAAGCTACTGAAAATAAGGTCCAGTTTTTAAATTTAGCATACAAGGTAAAGGGATTTCAGTGCCATAGTAACAACTCTCTGCAATTGCTTGGAAGGAAAACAAAAAAAAAACAACAATACACGTTATTTAAAAGTTTTCTTTGTGATATTCTTTAGCTAAGTAGTGGTTGTAACACACAATGCTTTGACACAACTGGACATGCACCTACACAGACTTACCTTCGCAGTAGTCTAGTGGACTATGCATTTCCAAGTAAATACTGTTGCGCACCGCTTATAACCATGACAAAGAGCGCATTGACTTACCACCGCCACTAACTCGAATAGAAATGGAAGTCCCTTAAGTTTTCAAGTTTGAACTGCACCCGCAAAAGAATTCTAAACGGTAAACAATTCAATTTCTAGGGTGATACGGGTACTGATCGATAAACAAGAGGATTCTGTTTAGTGCAATTTGGGACGGGGTCGACCACATAACTAACACAAAAACGCGAGGGTCAAAGTACAAAATGACATACATACGTCCATACATATATACAAATAAATAAATAAACTAGTGATGTGCTTGAGCACAAATGGCGAGCGAGCCTAAAGACTATACTATTTTCATATGAATGATTTTGACTTCTAACACTGAAGCTATTGAAAATAAGGTCCAGTTTTTAAATTTAGCATACAGGGTAAAGGGATTTCAGTGCCATAGTAACAACTCTCTGCAACTGCTTGGAAGGAATAAAACAACAACAAAACAATACACGTTATTTTAAAGTTTTCTTTGTGATATTCTTTAGCTAAGTAGCTAGTGGTTGTAACACACAATGCTTTGACACAACTGGACATGCACCTACACAGACTTACCTTCGCAGTAGTCTAGTGGACAATGTATTTTCAAGTAAATACTGTTGTGCACGGCTTATAACCATGACAAAGAGCGCACTGACTTACACCGCCACTAACTCGAATAGAAAAACTGCACCCGCAAAATAATTCAAACGGTAAACAATTCAATTTCTAGGGTGATACGGGTACTGATCGATAAACCAGAGGATTCTGTTTAGTGCAATTTGGGACGGGGTCGACCACATAACTAACACAAAAACGCGAAGGTCAAAGTACAAAATGACATACGTACGTCCATATATATAAATAAACTAGTGGTGTGCTTGAGCACAAATGGCGAGCGAGCCTGATAGTTAGGTAACATAAAATGTTACTATGTTTTAGCTTACTTCATGCAAACACTATAATAGCAGTTATGACATTTGATTTCAGCAAACAAATACAAAATCACTCTCTTACCTTATTAATGGTAACTTTTGTAGTATCAAACATCAACCATTCTGATAATCCCAATCACCAGTAACTCTTGAACAAGCTCTCAGCTACGATAAAAAATAAACCAGTGTTATTAATTGTAATTTTAGCCAACAAATATGGAATTACTACTTACATCATTCTTGAGTATTGATAACTTCTGTAGTATCAAATTGAAGTTACTTTGACCATCGGAATTACCTTGAATTCTTGACAACAAGCTCTCACCTACAAAAACAAAAGACAATCAATTTTAGCACAAAAATACACAATTACTTTCTTACCTCATTTTCTTGAGCAGTGGTAACTTTTGTAGTACCAAATTTGAGCCAATCTGACCATTTGAATTTACCAGTCACTGTTAACTAGCTCTTAGCTACAAAAAAGAAAGGCCAGAGTTAATTTTGCATATTTAGCTAACAAATATGGAATTGCGTACTTATCTTAGCTTCCCTCGAGAAGTAGTAGCTTCCATAGCATTAATACTACGGCATTCTGACTACCAACGGCTCTTGACAACCAACAACCGGCACTCCGTATCCCCCCATAAAACGGCGAAGTTTTGAAATGAAGTCTGGAAAAGGGTCTTCAATGCCATAGTAACCTGTCGAATCAACTTTTTGTGTCTTGAAAACAAGCGTTTTAGCAGGAATTTTCTCATACTTTGGAGCTTAAGTATAAAGTAAGGTTTGCTTAATGCTGTAGTTTCAGAATAAACTGGAGTCAAGCCTAAATAGCCGTGTTTTTAGGAGAAAAAAGTTCCCCGCGCGCGCGTTTAAAGAGCATACGTACCATCCATACATACATACATATATATATATAACATATGCCCGATTTTGCATTATCCACCCCTAATACTGTCTCGCTCGCTACGCTCGCTCGCCAATAAACAAACATCCCCGATTTTCGATTGTGTTACCCCTGTAAGTGTCTCGCTCGCTACGCTCGCTTGCCAATAAATAAACTGACATCCCCGATTTTCGATTGTGTTACCCCTGTAAGTGTCTCGCTCGCTACGCTCGCTTAGTTGGGCGGAGCCCGACCTCTGCTGAAGGGAGAGGTCGGGTAACAAGCCTATAGCCGGGTTTGTTCTCTGCTGCTGCAACGTACGTTGCAGTCCAATCAGATTGCAGTGTGGTTAAATGCTAAGGGAATGGGTGGGCGGACAGGAATACGCCTACGCAGAAATAAAAGAGAGATTTACTGGCGCTTTTTTTTTTTTTTTTTTTTTTTTTTTTTAAATGCGCGTGGGTGAAAAGAATGGCCACAAATCCTAAATCCCACGCAATCGGTTCATGACGTCATGATTAGCTGACTCAGCAAGAACAAACCCGGGTATAGGCCTCTCCCTTCAGCAGAGGTCGGGCTCCGCCCAACTAGGTATAAGCTTATTACCCGACCTCTCCCTTCAGCAGAGGTCGGGCTCCGCCCAACTAACGCTCGCTCGCCAATAGCCACTACGTTTACACGGCACTGATCTAGCAAGTAGCTAACGCTCGAAAGAATTCGATGCCCAGATTAATTTGGTGGACAAGTAGAGATTGATATGGCCTTCACCATTTGGTTATTAATCCTGTTGCTTCCAGCGGTCCTCGCCCAACAATTATACCCAACTCCTCGGGCATCCACAGTCAGCCTAACGTTTGGAAATTGTACCGTCCTAATGGATAATGACCCTATTTTGGGTAATTACAACCAGTTTTCTGTTACAGGACTTCTTCCTTCTTTATTCATCACTGGTGATGGTAGCAGTCCGCCATTTCTGAGGATAGTTCGATCTAGAGTGACGTGTCTTAATTCAGGATTGATAAGAGGCACTGCCTCTAGTGTGGGCATCCTAGTGGAGTACCAAAGACAAACTGCCCCTAGTGTAAATATCAAGGCCCAAGTAGCAGTGGATTGTATACAAGATCCCCATAACCCGAATGCTGAGTTTTCTTTCTACCCAACACCAGATCCTGCTGCAACTCAAATTTCAGTTCAAAATACAGCAAGAGTTAGTAGTGGTAGGACCCTAAAGGATAATGTCGACGTGAATTTTACTGTACCATTTCGGACAAATTGTGCAAAGTGCTCTGATTTTTCCCTTGGTTTTGGGGATCCAGATTCAAGATGTGTTGGTAAGTATCTTTAGCATACATTTCTACTGAGTGTCCAGGTAACTGTGCTCATTCCACGTGTGGGGATTATTAGATATACCAATAGTGAAAAAGTAGTTGTATTATATTTACTAGGCTTGCATAGTATGGACATCTTGTTATTTGAGTGTTCGTTTAGCTATTAGTCTGAGATATTTCTGTGCCTTCTGTGTATTGTAGGTTGTAGCGGCTGCACCAATGGCAGTGCTAGATGTGTTGGTAATTCACAGCTGACTGACCAGTGTTGTGCCTACTACTTGGATGATATCTGTGTTCAATATTGTCCTTCTCCTCTAGTGGCCAATACAGAAACATTCGACTGCGGTGAGTTAGGAGAAGTGAGTGATGCTGACCTACCAATATGCTATTTATTTTAGCTAAAGTGACTATATCCCACTGCTGCTTTCAGGGTACTTAAGGGTGCTCGCACATAGCAACGCCCCCCCCCCCCCCCCCCCCCCCCCCCCCCCCCCCCCCCCCCCCCCCCCCTAAGGCTAAGAAGCTGGACTCTCCCGGCTTTACATTCGACTTTCTGTCACTCCTTCGCCAGCAGTGTTGTGGAGGAACAGAAGCGTTTCAAGCGGCTTTGAAGGAGCGAGGAGTGAGGAGCAAGCCGCTTAGAGAGAAGCTGACAAAGCCCTTCACAAGTCCCGCTAAAGTAGCTTCCCCCGCTGCTCCGCTGCATCCCAGCTGGCTCCAGCAGTGCCGATATCTGCTTCAGCATTTTTTTTAGCGCCCGGCTCTTCTCAGAGGAGAATAAACAAAAGATTTCACCTCCTCTGTATACTAGGGCAGGGCTAAAATTGGGGCGGGGTGCATGGAATTAATGTTAGCGTAGTTTTAATTTCTGTTCTGTACACTACTTTGGACTTTATCTTAGGAATATGGAGAATGGAAAAGACTTCAAATTTGGAACAGAGCCCAACCAGAGTCTAGTCAGCAAAATGTTCGTTACAATTTTTTCAAAAAATTTTGTTTCACAAAAATATAGATCTAATAAAGCGTGCACATACCATAAGTTAAAAGCAATATTGAATAGAGAAAAAATAGATCGAAGTTATTGTAGTCAACAGGTCCGAGAAGTAGTAGGCGAAGTATAGCCGCTCTAGGTGCGGTACTGGCGGAGGAGTTATGGCTAGTATGGAAGGTAGGAGGGTCATATCTCTTGAAGCGGCCACTTGTTACTTCTGAATTCAGGCATGTAGACTTCAATGGTAGCAGTAAGTAAGTCCCACTTGCAGAAGACAGTTTAAATACAACAGAAAAAGAACAATTCTTCCCTAGCTTAATAGTTTTGCTTAAATCCAAAGTGTAAAAAATGCTAATAACCAGTTCTTCCAACTCTTTCACAGCAAGTACATTTTTGCATATTTTTTTTTTTGTTTCAGCACTTGTTAGTGGTAAGCCTCAAGTGTGTGCTAAGTAGAATTGATATTGCTACATTGGATAAAGGAGGTGTGTCTTGTATTCTGTCTTCTACAGGTTGTGTCACTCTGGATGTTCCTAATGGAGGTGTGGTCTACAGCAGTGCCCAGGTGGTGGGGAGTGTAGCTACTTACTCCTGTGATGCTGTAAATGGCTACGTCTTATCTGAGGCTGGTACCAGAACATGTGCACAGTCTGGCTGGACAGGAAGTGACATTACCTGTGAATGTAAGACCCAGTTCATGTGCTTAACTTGTGAAAGTACTTAGAGTCAATTTCACTGGTAAAATTTCACACTTTTCAGTGCACGACTGCAAGATGACTGGCCTCTTCAACCCACAGAATGGAGAGTTCAAGCTTCAGTCTGGACTGACAACTTACAGTGCAATGGCCACTTTTGAGTGTCTTTCAGGTTACGAGCTTGTTGGATTGATGTCCAGAATATGCACCCTAGATGGCTGGAATGGCACTAACCCTTCATGTAGTAAGGATGATAGCTAGAGTGTTATGTCCCTATTTGCTTCATCTGGCCTAGTGTATGACTCACTGTTGGATGGGCTACTTGCTCCATCTGGCCTCATGAAAGTGTTGTGGAAACTTCCAATTTTGTGACAGTGTTATCAAACTTTGTAGGATCACAAACTCCAGTTCAGACTCCGTCACATTAATAAATGTGCAGTAAAGTTTATCACTATAGCAATAGGAACTCCAGGTGTGACTTGTATTTAATTTCCAATATCTCAAAGCTGCTACAGGGTTTATTCTCTATTTGAAGGATTTTGCACTTGTGAACCTTGTAATGAAAAAATTCTGGCAGACAGATGCTCAGCAATTCTCCAGTTGCCTTTTTTTTTTAATTAAAAACAACAACAGCTTTTCTCCTTTCAATTTTTTCATTACAGGAAGTAACATCCTTTGTAAACTGACTTAGCACTGCCTCTACATGCATGTCACAAATTCCTTACCAGCCAATGTAGTTACATTGACCACCTGGTTTGTCATTTACACTTTCGTTCATCTTATATATCATTTCTAATGGACAAAGAATGGGTGAACAGATGAAAGTTGCAATCTAACCAGAGTTAACCTTTTAACCAGCAGCATCTGTCATGTCTACTGCAAGCACTGTGAGCTACAGTGTGTCATGTTTGTTGGCATACTTACTTTTTTTTGTCATTGCTCCTTTACTGCTTCTGTAGACTTTCTTTTCTGATCTTTTGCTAAGATTTTAGCTGAATATTCTTCTGATTGATAAGCACTTGGTTTGGGGAAGATTTAGTTATATCTTTCCATGCACGAAGACCCCATTCCCTACCCATGTTCTGGCATAATCCAGCTCCCATGTGTCGATGGATTCCATGCTCCACTCAGACACCTGTAAATAACTTTCCCCCGTCAACTTCGTTTGATGTGCATCCAGTTCAGCTAGATTTGTTGAGTTCTAATAAGTTTGTCTGCTTGGTAAAGCTTGATTACTTAAAGCTTGGCCTGATGCCGCAGACTGTATTGTCTGACACAGATGTTCAAGTCTTTGTAGCATTTTTTCATTATGAACTAAACTCTTGAATCATCAATTCATATTATTTTTGTAGTATATTAAGCTTCTATTGTTGCGAATTACAGCTCAAAAATGATATGAATGATGCAAAAATCTTTAGTTAAAATTAATGTATATTCATGAGGTGACCCTATACCAGTTCGAAGAATTGGTAGCTTACAAAAAGATTCTGTATAACTTGTGTGTTAGTTGAGAGGGTGGACCAAACTGTACAAGAAATAGACCCTGTTGTAAATGTTACTTTGAATCCCAATGTCTATAATCATCAGGAGGATTTCTAATTTGATGGCAATAGCATCCTATACCTTTGCTAGATACCTCACTATTTTGCTACTGAACACAATATGCTGTCTGACTTACCTTTGCACACAAATCTTTACAATGTTATGTGTTTATACAGTGTTGTCTAATAACAATATTGAAAGTACTCTAAAGAGTACTCCAAAGAGTACCTCAAGAGAATGTTCTGGAGTATCCATTCAAATATTAGGTAAGCAGAAGTTTACATAATCAATACCTTATTATATAAAGTGACCTTCTTTTAGTAGCTTTTGTGTTGTTTGCAATTCTCCTCCCTTCATTGTTTAAGCCATTGTGTAACTCTACTCTAGGAGTAGACCAAACTCTAATGTCATGACCCCAAAATTCTTACAATCATTAAGTCATTCAACGAACCTTAATTGAAGAGATTGACAAATTAGCAAATTTGTATCATTGTATAATGATGTTGTGCAAAAGAATATTTGAACAACTTACCACTTCAATTATGAAGCAGAGATCCCTGTACCATGAATATCTACTGGCAGATTTACCAACAAATTATAAGATTAGGAGCATAACAAGAATATAGTTTACTCCTCTAGGACATATTCTTACCATCTCAACCTTATCAACATTAGGTGGGTATTGAAGCTTATACCAAATTTAATAGAACATTTCAATCTAAAATCCTCAATTACACCTTATAATGACAAATGTGGTAAAAACTAATAGGTGAGTAGAAATTCTAAGTTTAAGCACCACCTCAGATGGATGTAACTTTAGAATACCACACATGAAGATGCATTGTCATGCCCAATCTCTTAAAGTTAAATGTTCCATTGATTATTTGGTTAAAGTTAAATGCTCCATTGATTATTTGGTTGTTTAAGGATGCTCTCACATAGCAATGCCTGTGGGGGCAGAAAACAGTGCCCTTGAAATGCAGCTATGTTGCACTTGTCATTGTGCCATACAATTGGGCGAGGCATGGTTGTTTAATAAGCAAAGAGAAATAGAATAGAATAGTTCCTGAATCATTCTCATGTTCTGCTCAACAATGGAAGAATGGCAATGGTTCATATTTTGCCAAGTTGGGCCCAAGTGGGGTTGACCCTATAATGATAAGAGTGCCACCCAAAGAGGTATCACAGTAAACCAAAAAATCAGGCAATACAGGAACAATAAGAGAAACATTATGTATTATACATGAAGTAATTAATATAGAAAAATTTATGAACAGTTGTTGCTCCAGTCCCGTTCTTGGGGCAAACCCACCTGGTCAAATTTGTCAAATACTGTGATAATGCATAGCAAAAACAAAGTATTAAATAACTTCCTATAAAAGTTTGCAAGACCCAAGAAAGATTTCAACTGAGTGTGACTGTCTGAAGCCTAACATAATCAGAGCAAGGATCAGAATGATTGACCAATCAAAATGAAAATTGCAGCTTTAAGAGTTGAGTGGTGGAAGCGCTCTTTGACCAAGAATATGTCAACTTAAGTAGAGAGTTAGAGTGTCACACCCATTCTTACTAGAAAATGGTTCCTATTGAAGTCAGTGGAGCAAGCTAAGGGGCTGGGCTAAAAACAAAACAAAAAACTACAGGCTATAAAATAATTGTAACTTAGCTAATGTAGTTTTGATATAAATAGCTACTACATAATTTACCTGCACTAGAGTAGAAGGTTTTAACTCTTCTTGAAGCTCAATCTTTTTCATTTTATTTTTTTGTCTCTTACTTCTGCTGTGGGATACTCTGTGCACCAGTTTTTCTAGAATTTTTAACATCTCTAGCTCCCTAGCTATTTCTTTTCTACTGATCATTTATAGTAGTGTATATACTCCGCAATAAAATGTAGCTAAATATTGCCATGGACATCATAACATGTGCAGGTGCATTAGCAGAAAAGGTTACACGCATTACACCTGTAGTAACAGAAAGGGTCCACGTACGCCTACACAAATTGAAATGAAAACATACATCCCGAACAATCTAATTCTTATCAGTTTTCAAAAGTACTAAAATATGATTTACAATGACTGTATTACTTATTCTTGTTGTAAGCTATTTGCACAGTCATAATGTGATTACGTAATTATTTTATTGCCAAAGCAACCTAATTAATCAAAACTATCATCAGATATTCACTCGGTCAAGTACTCTCTAGAAATGCATAGCTAGTGTTACTTTGTGTCTTTGTGGTACTATAGTAGTTCCAATAATCCATAATTCTAACATGGACTAAAATAAATGAGATAAATAGCACAGGTAACGATTAATGTAAATAATTGCTCTAAAAATATACCTACTAATATAACATGTAGCAACTAACATTAAATGAAGTGTGAGGTTTTTTGTGTATGTGCAGCTATTTCTGTAGGAGTATCCTTTATAATGGGGAGTTTGCTGACTACTGTTCTTGGAATATTGGTAATACTAATCATCAAATGCCTCACAACAACTAGGAGTGAGAAGACTGCATCAGTCACCAACACAATAACTTCTGCAGAGGATGAACTGTATGAAGAAATAGATTCAACAACTACAATTCAGTTGAGTGAGAATGCATGCTATGGAAGAGTTGAGAACACAACTTCAATATAGTCTCTAACATGTTGGCTATTGCAATGATGCAGAATAATGTAACAAAATAATTGTGATGCATTTTTCTCTATGCTTTATTAAAAAATATAATTTGTAAGTCACCTCTTGTATAATTGCATAATTTTAATTTGGATTGGTCCTGAGAATAATAACACATTTTGTGAGTCAGTAATTAAGTATACACAATAAATCATGTAAATGAGAAACGATTTTTGTTAAATTATTTTCATGTATGCATATTTTTATTGTAAGTCGGTGCTGCTACATAGTACTGTTTATAGTTGTTCCTTACTCTCTGACTTCTTTATATGGTCATGATGTTCCAAATATGAGCTTACATTTTCCAATTGCTTCTTTGAAGCTCTTCAACTTTGGCAATGGAGAAAACAAATGGGTTGTCACCATCATTATCATCTTCTCCTCCTGTTGATTATTAAAAAAGCTGGATTCCCTATCTCAGTCATTTATGGAGCTATTTGACGGAGGTTAAAAGTACGCGAATAACTGAATTTCATTCGGGAAGTTAGAGCTAGGGGTCGCTAAAATATCACACTTATATTATGCACACTGAGTGCATTGTGCAAGCACAACTTGCCCTACACTGTTAAAAATGGGGTGAATGGGAATCCCATTTTGAGGTGTCCAGGTAACACTGGCTGTACTACTACTCCTCATGGGGTGTTTCCATTTCACCTAGAGTATTCAGTTACACCCTTCATTATACCAAATGGAGTGTTGTGATACGCTCATGTTCAAGGACCAAGTGTTCTACTACACCCCTATCAGAGCTCATAATGCACCAAATATGGTGTTATTGATACTCTACCAATGAAGTGTTGTGATACTCCCTTAAACTAGCTACTACAATACTCCAAATGGTGTTCACAATACTCACTTTATAGCCATATAATATTTTAGTATATAAAATGTATTCCAGTAATCAGCAAATGCAATAAACATTGGTCCGTGATGTGACATTGTATCTGTGTGATAGATGAAGAATTAACTGTTCATGAATGAATGAAGATGCTCAGGATTTCTTCATACAGCCAGGATGATTAGAACTGTTCATCACTCATGTCAGCAGTGATCTACAAACAGCAACAATAAACAACAACAAAACATAATGGTAATTGACTTTGGACCAGTGTTGGGTCAAGCCCTGTATTAAGAACTTAAGTCCAAGATCAAGCCTTTATAGATTTTTAGAGCTTAAGCCCAAGCCCATCAATTTCAAATCAGACTTAAGTCCAAGCTCAAGTCTTTATTTGAAGGCTTAAGTCCAAGCTCAAGCTCTATTCAGAAGTTGAAATTCTTTATTATTCATTTATTGTGAAATAACATTGAAAATTCAATAAACAAAAAGGAAATGACTTTATTGATCATTTTATTGTGAAAGAACATTGAAAATTACATAATTCAATAAACAAAAAGGAAATGACTTTATTAATAAAAGTTACTAATATCTAGCTCCATAATTATAGAGTTTATGCTAAATTGGATAGCCGTAAAAGTTACTAGAACCCCACATCATTCTAATTTAATACAGAGAATAACATTTATCAATAATATGGCAAAAGTAATGTTTAGGAAAATAAGAAAGTACTCCCTATGAACTTCCTTCAGCACTCAAATTAAAGGAAAGGATCATCAGAGGATGTTGTAGTTCATCAAACCCATCATATTTAGAAGTACTTCTGCTCATAGTAATGCTGACACAGTTACCACTTTATGATACTATGTCTGGGAGTGTGTGGTGACCAAGCCCACCACACACACAGTGCAACAGTAACTTATCTTATTAATTATTATTAGCAAGTACAGAACTGAACCGTTTATTTCTTTATACATCCTTCACCCAAAGTGTTGATAACTTTTGCTGGTTCATGCTGAGTCATTTCAAATGCAACAATGTACCACATAGCAGAACATTTGATTGCCTTGCCTGCAGTATTGACTGGCCAGTACAAAGAAGCCTACTATAACAACATAGAAGGTTGCCACACGTACAGTCAGATGAGAGAAATATTGCTTGCTGTTGGTGAGTATACAGCCAATGATTGCCTGAACTCTTTCCCACTAAAATACAGACCTGGAGGCAACAAATCGGTCACATTATGGCACAACATGTGGACTTATAAATAAATTCACAGTGATGTTAAACAGCATGCCCTTTCTGGACAATCTGTCTGAGGCAGCAATACACAACATTGCCAAAAATTTTGCAGCAACATCCAGTAGCAGCAGGCCTACCCAATGACATAAGGGACACAATTTTCAAAACATCATATCCATCCATTGCCTCATTGTGTGTTAGTAGCAGCCCATGATGGGTTGGGACATGGTGGCATTGGAACTACCAGGGCACTTGTAAACAGACACTTCATATGGCCAAACATGAAGAGGAATATCACTAACCACATAAAGGCATGCACCACTTGCAGGCTCAATAACAAAGGAGGCAATCCAAAGTTACCACTGTGTGAGCCACAGGTGATCAGTGAAAGGTTTGAAAAGCTGGCCATTGATGTGGTTGGGCCACTTCCTACCACAAAGAGACACTTCAGATACATTCTCACTCGTATATAGACCATCATTTCCAGTAGCCATACCCATGCGTACTTACACTGCAGTAGAAACTGCACAAGGATTGTTATCAATTATATCTTGCTTTGGAGCACCACTGGCAATACTTTCAGACCAGGGTAGTACTTTTTTGTCCACCACATTATCACTGTTGTACCAGAAGTTGCAAATTGCAAGGATTAAAACCAGACCATACAGGCCACAGTCTAACGGAACATTGGAAAGGTTCCATGCAACTTTGAAATCTATGCTCAGGAAAACCATTGACAATCAGCAGCATGATTGGGACATGGCACTTGATTTGGTTTTACATTATGCAAGAAACATACCTCACTCAAGAGCAGGTCACACCCCATTTGAACTCACTTTTGCAAAGCCAACCCTATTCATCATCCTTCATACACTCAAAACTCTTTGGACAGGTGGCACCAACAACTCAGTCATTGTGCCTCAATTCATAGCAGATGTGGACACACACTTGGCAGCACAGGCAGCTGCAGTCAAAGAGTCATTGAAATCCAAGGTTAGCAAGCAGAGACTGTCATTGGAGAAATCCACCATTGCACACTTTAAAGTTGGTGACTGTGGGGGAATAGGTCGTCGGCTGAGGTGGCGGTTAAGCTTCCTCGGTCGTCAGCCAGATCCCGGAGGTATGCTGCCACCAGAATCCAGATGGCTTCTCTTGCGCCTCAAGTTATCTGGTCCCTTTATGGCGCTAGGGTCACCGCAGCTCGTGTACGCAATCGCTGATCCAAGAGGACAGAGTCTTAATTCTATTTCTTGAAAATCAAACTGGACTGACTTGGCGCGTGCGTGGCTCGTCTATTTATTATTCAAGGCCACGCACGTGCACCCACACAAACACACGAAATCATCCACATCAGAAACGTGACAAAAATTATACACATAAGGGCATGTATGCACAACAACAAACAATGACAGCCAACTATAATATTCTTAGTTCAGTTCCAACACTCTTTCCTCCTTCATTTCCTTCTCCACTTCTCCACTTTCTTCTCGGAGGCTAGACCCACAGTGACACTGTGCTGAAGAGAGCACCTGGTATGAACAGATGTCTAGAGTCATCCTGAGATGGTCCATACAAAGTTGTAGCACTGGTACCACCGGTTAACTGTAAAATAGTTCCGGCAAACCAAGACACCTATCACAACTCAAGAAAGCACCTAGTATGGATGTGTTTAGGGTAGTCATAGTTGATGGCTCCAGATAGACATTGCTGAACCAAGCAATACCACCAACATCACACAACCTATCACACTTAATTTGCAGCAGCAAGCACAGCTTGACAGAATTTTGGGCAAATTCACCATGGTTTTCACTGACACGCCTGGCCTCACCAAGGCAGCAGTTCATGCAATCAAACTGACATGTTCTACACCGTTTTGGACCCCCTCCTATACAATCCCATTGGCCTACAGGTAAGCATTCCGGAAGGAAATTGAATCATTATTGGAATTGGGAATCATAGAGGTTTCACACTCTCACTGGTCAAGTCCACCCATACTCATCACCAAAAAGGATGGAGGAATACGATCAGAAGGCTGAACACAGTAACTGTAGCAGAACCGTTTCTAATGCCAACTATAGACTCCATTATTGCTAGAGTAGGCAACTCCACATACCTGTCAAAGTTAGACCTTTTGAAGGGGTTCCACCAGGTCCCTATGGAGGAGGAATCCAAACAATTACTGCCTTTAGTTGTGCACATGGCAAATTCCAGTACAAGGTAATGGCGTTCGGTTTAAAGAATGCACCGGTCACCTTTCAACTGCCGACACAGAGGATTTTGGCTGGATATGAGGAATTTGCACTTCCTTACATTGATGACATCATCGTTTATTCCACCTCATTCACTGATCATCTCACCCACATCAACACCACATTGCAGAGATTGGCGAACAATGGTCTCACAGTCAAAAGCAGCAAATGTTCATGGTGTTACACAGCATTTGAATTTTTGGGTTTCATAGTTGGGAAAGGAGGAATCGCAATTCCACAAGCCAGGGTAGAATACATGGCCAAATACAAAATCCCAAAAACAAAGCAACAGATGAAAGCATTCCTTGGACTTGTAAACTTTTATTCCAAATTCATACCTTCATTTGCACAACATACCAGCAAGTTGTCACAACTCACCATGTGAGAGTCAGGGGCGTAACTTCCTGCTCACGAGCGTTAGTCTAGGTAGGGGTTGGCGGAGCAACAAGGATAGTAAAAGGTACTCCAAAGCAACTCTCCTCGAAGGACCAGGATTCCTTCCTTTACCAGTTTCTCAACCTTAAAGTGGAACCCGAATAGCCCGCAAACTATCTCAGAAACAGTGAGACGGATGCTTCGCCGTCGTGGTAGAACTGTCCTGAGTCTAGCTGTGCCGAACTCATGAGTAACATTAATGTGACAAATTGGGTAAAGGGTGGAACAAAATAATAGTGTATGTGTGTGAGAATGAAAGTTCAAGTGTTCAATCCTTGCTGGAAGTGGGTGTGGCCAAAAGTTATAAGGTGAGCTCTTATTGTTGGAGTGTAGAGGCTCCAACACACCAAACACTCAGAATCAAACTGTGTACATTGGGATGTCACTACCAAACAAGCATTTGACTTCATCATTCACAGCATTTGCAATCACTGTATGTTGATCATACCAACAGCAGCAGATGTTATGTGTGTTTTCGTGGATGCCTCAACCACTGGAGTGGGAGGAATCCTATGTGTTTCAAGGGAGGACACCTGGATGCCAGCAGTGTTTTACTCAAGGCAGCTACAGAGCAGAGAAGCTAAGTTTTCCGCCACAGAGTTAGAGGCATTGGCACTGCTTGCCACTGTGGAGCATTTCAGTTACTACTTATCAGGCAGAGAGTTTGTGGCATATACAGACCATGTCGCATTGACACATCTGATAGACAAAATCCCCCACACTAACAAGCTTCACAGATGGAAAGAAAGAATCTCGCTATTTGACATTCAGATTGTTTATTTGCCTGGAAGCAAGAATCTCCTCGCTGATGCTTCATCAAGACAAGAATGCCACAGCCACAACAACAGCAGCAGCCACAACCTTCCGAGGATGAGACTTTACCTTTTTAGAAAGGGGGGAGGTGTGGTGACCAAGCCCACCACACACACAGTGCAACAGTAACTTATCTTATTAATTATTATTAGCAAGTACAGAACTGAACTGTTTATTTCATCCTTCACCCAAGTGTTGATCACTTTTGCTGGTTCATGCTGAGTCATTCCAAATACACGCTGAGCATGCTTAGGAATGGTTGTATAAATAGTGAGCACATGTAGTCATTCTACTAGTGGTTCACTCTGTGTTAAGACCTCAGATGAATGCTATTGTTTCTACCTAAACTAAAGAATTCGTAACTCTTTACTTTTGGGAGGAACTTCTGCTGAGTAATTGGCATAGCTAGTTACAGTAGCAGTGGTGGCAGCGTACCTTAACCTACCTTCCCTCTCCCAGCTGCCCGGCACACCACAGAGTGACATACCTAGGTGCATCACTGGTTACTACCATGTTTAAAAAATAAAAAAAACATGGTTAGCTAGAAAGATTCATAATTGGATTCTTTAATACCAGAGATGATTTATTTGTTCATATTAACAAGTTGTGTACTTAAAGGAGCAAGGTTGTCTGGTGTAGCCAAACTAGGAGCAAGGGTGGCAATTTTGAAGCCATGCTGAGCTAAGGTTTTGTCACAGTTGCATGCATCGTTCTGTGTACTCCTTCAGTGGACATCCTGAAGTCAAGAATGTAAGTGTGGTGACCAATAATCTCAAAGATATAATTAGCGATTGCATTGAGTGTTGACAGCATTGAGCTTCTTCACCAGCTGCACCACTTCATCCTTGGTTTTAGCCTATTAGACCTTGGGCAAGGCAAGGTTTCACATGGATTATTCTGGTCCAGTGGAAGGTCGCATAATAGGAATTCTAGTGGATGCACACTCTAAGTGGATTGAAACCGTTACTTTGCAGAATTATTTTCACAGTTAGGACTGTCATAATCTAATCCAATAAGGTATGTATGTACATGCTTTCACAATGAGAGTTCAAATAATAGAACTAATCAAGTGATGGACAAAGATTTGAAGTTGAATTGCTAAAGAGTTATCACCACTCAATATATTTATGCCAAATTTACTATCAAAGGATGCAACAATATGATCGCTAGCTACCAAAATAAAAACGAACTTATGTTGTATAGCTATAGCCTTTTTTATAATAATTTTTTGTCTATTTTGTTTTTAATTATATTAAGCAAAAAATGAAGTGCTGTCAAGGAAAAAGATCATACAATTACAAAATAATAAATAATTATATTAATAATGACATCAATGGGTAAGCAAAAAAGCGAACAGCCTAATGAATGTATAAGTAACTAAAATAATAATAATAACATCAATAATGAAATAGTCAAACAAAATAAATAAATAAAATACTAAGGATTAGGTGGTGATTATTCCCAGGACACACACACACTGAGTAATGATTAGTTTAAATGATAATGAATTGTTTTTTGTTTTTGTTTCTCTCTCTTTCTCACTCTCTCTCTTTTTTTTCTCTTTTTTTTTGGTTTGCTTTGTTTTGCCTTGCATCCAAAGAAACTTGCAAGTTGGCCTGGCTAAGAATAGGTTTTGTATTTAGTTTTCAACCAGTCAATTGTGATAATGACTCCTCAATATGTATAGGAATAAGCTAATAGTCAAGCTTAACAACTGGATGGACAGTCTGTCTCACCAGAGATATATTACCCTTAGCTATATCTCTGGTTTTATCTACATTGGGTGAAGGTCATTCTGAATGTTCTATACTCTAATTTGTCAGAAGTGGGTGCATGCAGCAAAAGCCGTTTCTTGTTCCCTACGTCACATGGAAATTTGCCATGAAAATGATCAGTATGATGTGATACTGACTGCTGGTGGATCCCTACCAACAACATTGCCTCCAGCTGCAACTGTCCTACTTCTGTATTTGTATTTCACATTTGGTAATTTTACTATTTACATGATCTCACGTGTGGGGATTGTTAGATATACCAATAGTGAAAAAGTGGTTGTATTATATTTACTAGGCTTGCATAGTATGGACATCTTGTTATTTGAGTGTTCATTTAGCTATTAATCTGAGATATTTATGTGCCTTCTGTGTATTGTAGGTTGTATAGGCTGCACCAATGGCAGTGCTAGATGTGTTGGTAATTCACAGTACTTCTGCTCATAGTAATGCTGACACAGTTACCACTTTATGATGCTAACTCTGGGAGTGACATATGTACATAGGTGCATCACTGGTTACTAAAAATAACATGGTTAGCTAGAAAGATGTATAATTGGATTCTTTAATACCAGAGTTGATTTGTTCGTATTAACAAGTTGTGTACTTTAAGAAGCACGGTTGTCTTGTGTAGCCAAACTAGGAGCAAAGGTGGCGATATTGAAGCCATGCTGAGCTAAGGTTTTGTCACAGTTGCATGCATCATTCTGTGTACTCCTTCAGTGGACATCCTGAAGTCAAGAATGTAAGTGTGGTGACCAATAATCTCGAAGATATAATTAGCGATTGCATTGAGTGTTGACAGCATTGAGCTTCTTCACCAGCTGCACCACTTCATCCTTGGTTTTAGCCTATTAGACCTTGGGCAACGCTTCACATGGATTATTCTGATCCAGTGGAAGGTCGCATAATAGGAATTCTAGTGGATGCACACTCTAAGTGGATTGAAGCCGTTACTTTGAAGAATTATTTTCATAGTTAGGACTGTCATAATCTAATCCAATAATAGTACGTACATGCTTTCACAATGAGAGTTCAAATAATAGAACTACTCAAGTGATGGACAAAGATTTGAAGTTGAATTGCTAAAGAGTTATTGCCACTTAATACTTTATGCCAAATTTACTATCAAAGGATGCAACAATATGATCGCTAGCTACCAAAAAAAAGAAAAGAAAAAAAAAAGCATTTTCCTTAAACAAAATAAAAACTGATGATGCCTTACCAAGTTATACCGCTTAAACATGAATTATTTGAAAATTGTGCGCAATACACTAAATTAATTTCCTGCCTCTGTATTTATGCAGTTTGGTAGCTCTGCTCCAGAAGTAGCTACTGAGAAATGCTAGCTTATAATGATTTGCTGCCAAGTCTATTTCTCTTTCGTTCTTGTGCTTGAAATTAATTGTTAAAAAAAATTATGTGAATACAATTAAAGAAGACAAGAGGCCAAACTATATAGACACAACTTATGTTGTTGTATAGCTATAGTCTTATTTTTTTGTCTATTTTGTTTTTAATTATTATAAGCAAAAATGAAGTGCTGGCAAGGCAAAAGATCATACAATTACAAAATAATTAAATTAATAATGACATCAATGGGTAAGCAAAAAAAGCTAACAACCTAATGAATGTATAAGTGACTAAACAAATAGTAATAATAACATCAATAATGAAATAGTCAAACAAAATAAATAATAATGATTAGCTGGGTGGTGATTGTTCCCAGGACAGAGGCACAGTTCCCTAGCTGCACAGACACTGAGTAATAATTAGTTAAATGGTAATGAAATGTTTTTTGTCTTTGTGTCTCACTCTCACTCTCTCTTCTTTTTTTTTTTTCTTTTTCTTTTTTTTTTGTTTGCTTTGTTTGGCCTTGTGGGGGGGGGGGGGGGGGGGGGGGGGGCATTAGTTATAGTCTCTCTAACAGTTGTGGAAACTTTACTTCTTGGCAGGCTACACAATGTTGTTTATCTAGCAAGCCTTGACAGATGAGTTTGCCATATTTTTCAAGGGCATTGTTTATTCATAGCTACTGGTGGCTCTGGCCTTACACTCAATGTCTTGGCCTGCTAACAAGCTTTATCTTAGCTCTTCTCAAAATGTTTTTAGAGATATCATGGCAAGATGGATATGCTCCTATTATAATTACTTTTGTCTGATTTAGCTAATCTTCCAAAGCAAACCAACATTAACAGATTCTCCATTTGAATTGACAATATATATTAATAATATCAAAATATTTTAGTAGCTTACACAAATAGCGTTAAATTCATTATTCACATAATAAAGTGGAGCTAGCATAGTAGCCACAATAGAACTAGACCTAGATATGATTTCAGTTTAGCTGTTTCATTAGGGTTTAGGATATATGATTTAATTACTTGAACTTAGGGTAAACAGACATTAGCAATTTCAAAACCATAGTTTGACCTATTCACTTACTCCAAAAATGATAACACAAGACGTAGTCAAATCATTTTAATGTGATACTGTGCAAGTAGGACATGGTAGTTCTACATCCCAGGGCTGAGTAGCCTCAAGGCTTTTTATAACAGTCTGTCATCCAAAGAAACTTGCAAGTTGGCCTGGCTAAGAATAGGTTTTGTATTTAGTTTTCAACCAGCCAATTGTGATAATGACTCCTCAATATGTATAGGAATAAGCTAACAGTTAAGCTTAACAACTGGATGGACAGTCTGTCTCACCAGAGATATATTACCCTTAGCTATATCTCTGGTTTCATCTACATTGGGTGAAGCTCATTCTGAATGTTCTATACTCTAATTTGTCTTCTACTCAATAAAAAAATCCCCTCTCTTCTTTCTCCTCGTGAAGATATAGAAAATTATTATTAGCAGTTGTTGCTGACCACAAGTTCTATCGCGATGTTTTCTCAGACTAGAGCAATAAATTAGCTTATAGCTACCACAGACCTCAATTATAGCGATACTTTGCGCTGCAGTCAGTATTAGCTAGCCACTACGTTTACACGGCAGTGATCTAGCAAGTAGCTAACGCTCGAAAGAATTCCATGCCAAGATTTTCTTTAATTTGGTGAACAAGTCGAGATTGATATGGCCTTCACCATTTGGTTATTAATCCTGTTGCTTCCAGCGGTCCTCCCCCAACAATTATACCCAACTCCTCGGGCATCCACAGTCAGACTAACGTTTGGAAATTGTACCGTCCTAATGGATAATGACCCTATTTTGGGTAATTACAACCAGTTTTCTAATACTGGACTTCTTCCTTCTTTATTCATCACTGGTGATGGTAGCAGTCCGCCATTTCTGAGGATAGTTCGATCTAGAGTGACCTGTCTTAATTCAGGATTGATAAGAGGCACTGCCTCTAGTGTGGGCATCCTAGTGGAGTACCAAAGACAAACTGCCCCTAATGTAAATATCAAGGCCCAAGTAGCAGTGGATTGTATAGAAGATCCCCATAACCCGAATGCTGAGTTTTCTTTCTACCCAACACCAGATCCTGCTGCAACTCAAATTTCAGCTCTACATACTGCAGATGTTAGTCGTGGTAGGACCCTAGAGGATAATGTGGACGTAAATTTTACTGTACCATTTCGGACAAATTGTGCAGTGTGCTCTGATTTAGCCGTTGGTGCGGGGGATCCAAATTCAAGATGTGTTGGTAAGTATCTTTAGCATACATTTCTACCGAGTGTCCAGGTAACTGTGCTCATTCCACGTGTGGGGATTGTTAGATATACCAATAGTGAAAAAGTGGTTGTATTATATTTACTAGCTAGGCTTGCATAGTATGGACATCTTGTTATTTGAGTGTTTATTTAGCTAATCTGAGATATTTATGTGCCTCCTGTGTATTGTAGGTTGTATAGGCTGCACCAATGGCAGTGCTAGATGTGTTGGTAATTCACAGCCGACTGACCGGTGTTGTGCCTACTACTTGGATGATATCTGTGTTCAATATTGTCCTTCTCCTCTAGTAGTCAATACGGATACATTCGACTGTGGTGAGTTATGGAGAAGTGAGTGATGCTGACCTGCCAATATGCTATTGATTTTATTAGCTAAAATATCTATATCTAACTGAGGCAATCAGACTAACTTTATTGCTAAAATAAGCCAGTTTATAGTTGTGATTTTTTCTTCCAAATATATTTTTTAAAGTTTTACTAGCAAGTATATTTGCGTTCTTGTTTTCACGAACTTGTTGGCATAGACTCTAGTGTGGGATCATCAGTAGAACTGATATTGTATTCCATTTTGATAAAGGTTGGTGTGTCCTGTATTCCAGTTGATAAAGGAGGTGTGTCTTGTATTCTGTCTTCTACAGGTTGTGCCATTCTGGATGTTCCTAATGGAGGTGTGGTCTACAGCAGAGCCCAGGTGGTGGGGAGTGTAGCTACTTACTCCTGTGATGCTGTAAATGGCTACGTCTTATCTGAGGCTGGTACCAGAACATGTGCACAGTCTGGCTGGACAGGAAGTGATATTACATGTGAATGTAAGACCCAGTTCATGTGTTTAACTTGTGAGAGTACTTTGAGTCCATTTCATTGGTAAAATTTCACACTTTTCAGTGCACGACTGCAAGATGACTGGCCTCTTCAACCCACAGAATGGAGAGTTCAAGCTTCAGTCTGGACTGACAACTTACAGTGCAATGGCCACTTTTGAGTGTCTTTCAGGTTACGAGCTTGTTGGATTGACGTCCAGAATATGCACCCTAGATGGCTGGAATGGCACTAACCCTTCATGTAGTAAGGATGATAGCTAGAGTGTTATGTCCCTTGCACATTTAGCTTCTCTAATGAGCCAGGGGGGGTTCGAGGGGTTCGGTCGAACCCCCCCTTTAGAGTGACCGGAAGTAAATATTTTAGCCACACCCCAGTGGCGGATCCAGGGGCTATCGTTAGGTTTCGGACGAAACCCCCCTTTTCAGCTCAATACTTACCTAATTTACAACCACTACTGAACTCCCAAACTGGCACAATGGAACTCCACAGAGAAACAATATCGCGACTTCTCCGGGATCAATTAAACCAAAATTGGGGCGGTCTGTCTATTAGCGCTTTGCTGTGCCTGCCATGGTAAGTGCGTATTTTAATGGGTTGCCATACTCGCATCATTGTACAAATTATAGAAGCCACATTTCGCCCGTCTGAGTTTACATACACTGAAGTATCATCTACCAATGGATCTGATGCTAATGCAGGATGTACCTCAGTCTGTAGGATGACTGAAAATAATGAGAAGTTCGGTAAATGTAAGTCGATAGCTGAACACGCCCAGTATTTAGCTGTGTTTTCTAATAAACGCACACATCAACCAGCTGATCATGCATTTGTAAGGCTTCATTGAAGTGTCTTCGGTTGTCAGAGTGTTTGAGTGTGGTTTGGTTAGTGGAAGTATCAGGGGCTGTATCTGTTGGCCATGTCTCAGAGAAAGTTGAACTTCTTCTTTCACAAGTTAGTGTCAGTTATATAGTTCTCTGTGTTATTTGTTAATCATCATTAACTGGTTGTAAACCAATAAATAACAATAATAATAATGATAATAGCTAACAATAATAAGATCACAACTTACCATTATTAGGTACTTAAATTAGATAGCCTCGTTGCAATGTATTAAGTAGTCATGCCAATTTTAGGAAGAGTTCTGGAGCTGGAATTTCTGCAGACTCTTCTCCTGATAATGCTTTATCTACAAAGAGACCTAGAATAGAAGAAAGAGAATTCATTGATCTCCCTGATTCTGCACCTACTTCTCCATGCTTGAGTCTTCATGCCCCTGCCGATACACCAATTTCACCCCCTCCTGCTTCTCCTACCTCTTTTTGTGGTGTTCTTTCTCCTCAAACTGCTCCTGTCCCAGGTACTCTTGCGCTAGCGCCTGCGGTTTCTAGTACTTCGTTATGTAGTAGCATGAGTGAGCAACTATGTGACGATATTGGGTTGCTTCTACAGTCAACCCCTCAAACCTCTATAAGGTGTTTTTCCTCAACATTAAAGTACTCTATCTTAACTAAACACTTTAAGCCTAATAGCGATTTTAAGTTTCCTAGTAGATACTTAGCTAGATGGGTGTCAGAGGTCTTGTCAATTGTCATATTTAGAGAAGAATCCTTGGTTTGTATATAGCAAAGCGGAAGATGGTATATTTTGTCTACCTTGTGTGCTTTTTGCCAATAAGGATAATTTAGGTCAGTTGGTATGCAAGAAATTTAATTATTGGACAGCAAAAACAAGTAAATTTTCCAAGCATATTTCTACCAATTATCACCAGCTGGCAGTCACCCAGGCAGAAGCTTTAAAAAATTCACAGTTCAGACCACAATTAGCTGTTGATAATCTGCTAGTAAATAGTAGATTAAAAGAAATTACTAAATATCGTTCTTAAACATATTGCAGATGCCATTCATTTGTGTGGTACACAAAGTATAGCACTTCGTGGGCATAGAGATGATAGCACAGCTGATCTAAGCAGTAACAAAGGCACCTTTTTGGCCTTACTTCAGTATGCTATACGATCAGGAGACACTGTTCTTGAAAAGCATTTCAAAGAATCTGGACGGAATGCCATTTACACCAGTAAAACTATTCAAAATCAGCTAATTGAAATATTAGGAGATTATTTTAGAGATAATATAATTAGTGAAATAAAAGAAGCCAAGTTTTATTCTGTATTATGTGACAAAGTACGTGACATATCTAATAAAGAGCAAGTTTCCATCGTTTTAAGATTTGTAGATAGTAAAGATTGCATAAGAGAAGAGTTTTTATACTTTGTAACTTCTGAGAGAGTAACTGGTGAAGCTTTGGCTGCTAAGATCAAAGAAACTTTATTGAAGTATGGTTTGGATTTTCAAGATTGTAGAGGACAAGGGTATGATGGAGCTTCTAATATGGCAGCTCAATGTGGTGTGCAAGGCTTGCCATTAGCAGAAAACAGTAAGGCTACCTACGTACACTGTAGTTCACATGTTTTGAACTTGTGCATTGTACAGGCTTGTAGTTTACAACCTATTCGAAATATGAACATATATCACAGAATATTCTTATTTCTTTAAAAATAGTGCAAAAAGGCAAATGCTTCTTGAACGTGTAATTGATAAACGTACGAAGTTAGTTAGAGTAAAAGATTTGTGTAGAACTCGCTGGATATACCGTCATGAAGCATATGAGAGTTTTTTTGACTTGTTTAAATATCTTCATGCTGTAATGGATACTCACTCGTGATACTATACATATGGTAGTATGGACTGGGATGCTAGCACTATAGTGACTGCAACCGGTTTGCTGAAAATCTATAATAGCTTTGGTTTTATTTATGCTTTCATAGTTACTATGCATTGCATGTCAGTAATTAAACCAATTAGTATAAAACTTCAATACAAAACCAATGATCTTGCATATGCTTATATGAAAGTTCAACATGTTATATCTGACTTGAAAGCCATGCGCTCAAATGATCAGCTCCTTCATGACTGGTATGAACAAGCAGAAGCTTTGGCTAATTACATTGGTGTTTCGCCAGAAGTTCCTAGAACTGTTGGTCGTCAGCAAGGCCGAGAAAATGTGGAGTACGATTCTGCTGAAACATATTATAGAAGAATGACTGCACTGCCTTTGCTAGATGATCTGATCCAACAAATGCAAGAACGATTTGGAGAGCATCAAATTCTTGTATCTGAGCTTCTTACCTTAGTTCCTTCACTATTATGTGAACAATCAGCAACTTCATTAAATTTTGATAGACTTGTTGATAGATATAGAGGTGATCTACCTCAACCTGCACTTGTAGGTACAGAGATTTTTCGATGGAGAAGGAAATATGAACAGCAAAGCTCTGAAAATCGTCCATCCACTTTAAAGTTAGCCTTAGCCATGTGTGACAAGGAATTTTTCCCGAACATGTATGTTTTGTTAAGAATAGCATGCACTCTACCTGTGACTTATTGCGAGAATGAGCGCGCTAATAGCACATTACCAAATATAAAAAACTGCACTGAGGAGTACCATGGGAAAGGAGCGGTTGTCATCCTTGGTCATGATGAGTATTCATAATGACATGCCAATCGATTTTGATGTGATTGTTGATAGATTTAAGTTGGTGTATAATAGAAGAATTGTTTTGTAACTAGCTAAATCATAACCTTGAAATATACTTTAAAAGTCATCAGTTCTTCATTTAACTTCATTACTTATATCACTTTAATACATAGCTAATGTAAACTTCACTTATATTTAAAATTAATTTCACATCATAGACTTCAACAATCATGATATATAATATAGTTCTTCATTATAATAATATAAACATATTTTAATTCATCAATGTATCATAGCAACTCATCACTTTTCACTACCAGCATAAATCAAAGCACTTAACAATAGTAACAGTCATCAGTTCTTTCTTCATGATTCTTTCAAGAAACTGTAAAATTTTCTACTATTACTTATTTAGGCATAAAAAATCTCTGAGTGTGTATGATTTAACTGATTAGCAAAAAAACAAACAAACCCCTTTTAAAATTTCTAGAGCCGCCAGAATGGTGACAATAATACACTAGCAAAAAAAAGAAACCCCTTTTCAAAAATTCTAGATCCGCCCCTGCACCCCACATATAACTATTGGAATATCATCATCTGTTCAATCGTGCTGAACCAGCGCTTGAATTATCTGCTATTTCTGGCCTAGTGTGAGTCCAAGTGACCTAATAAACATTCATCTCCTTGGATACAAAATTTCGCTGCACGAGTAAAACTTGCTACTTTATATTTTTCTTTATAAAGTGTAACGTAATGCACTTATTAATTAGTAAGAGTAATAGCACCGATCAGAGTGCAATTCAATATTAATAGCACAAGCAACGGAATTTTTTCAACAGATTAGAAAGGGAGCCATCCGGAAGTATCTGAGAAAGTTAAACCTGAAATGCACAGATAATTGTAGCTACACTGCAAATGATAAAAATAAAAATAAAAACAGGCCTACTATTAGCGAGTGATAGCACGGGTAACCTGTGCTATTAGGGATCAGTAGCGCTCGCAAAGCTACTGAAATAGCACTCCGATTTGCCTCGTGTTATTTTAATCACGTTGTTCGTGCTATTAATCCTGAATAGCACGGTTACCCGTTAATAGTAGGCCAGCTCTATAAAAATTGCACGAGACTACAGTAAGCTAAAGATCATTTACAGTGTGGCTACTATGTATAATGCAGTCACTATCTCTATACTTCAGGATAAACTTTCTCTTGAATTTTGCTTTAATAGATGGCTCCTCCTAATCTGTTGAAAAAACTCTGTCTAAAAAGGGTATAGCTTCTGCTCTAAAAAATGACGTCTCCAACTAGAAACTACAACTGTACAATTCCAAGGCTAGAGCTGCATGCTTGTGCACTTACTCTTATTAAGCTACGGTGGCATTTCACTTTGTCCCGTGCTATTTCACTTAGTTATAGCGATTTTTCCAATACAATTTGAACTGGCAGTTTACACGATGTACTATTAAATAACTTGTAGTGTACGAATAAGGCGTATTAATGATGCACTGTATTGGTTACATGAGAATAATACCGCTTTTCTCTCGAATATCAACAGATTATAGTTTTGAAGTAGAATACCTAGAACAAATTATAAGCTTTAGTGCACTTATCTTTTGTTTTTTAGTATTGTAAAAGAATTAACGAGGAAACAAAAGTAAGTGTGGCTTTTTGCGTCTTAAAATCCGAACCCCCCAATGCGAACCTCTGGCTACGGGCCTGGTTTTATCAGCTACTTCCATCATGTTACTCACCTCCCTCAAACTGCAGCATTTCACCACACACAGATTTAATCTGTGTGCAGCACAGTGTGTATACAGTGCCTGGTATTCTGATAAAATACGTGATGATGCTCCTTTTGATCTACCAGCCATGGCTCCGGCTCCGGCTCCATCAAAGGCCTGACCTCTTAGCAACTGAGGATCTAGCTGCCAATTGGTTAGTTGAGTAATAATGTCATTGGCAATGGCCTCACCTGAAACACCAGATAGACACTCATGAAAGCCCAGAAACTCTTCTTGTGGCACCCATTTATCAAGAAATCTTATACTTAAACAAAGCTGCTCATCATTTGCAGAGTCAGTTGCTTTGTCTGCAATTATAGAAAAAAACCTTGCTTCTCTTACTTTCTGCAGTATCCTACTTCGAATAATGTCTCCACATATAACTATCATCTGATTCTGTATTTCTTTACTGGTATAGATATCATTACGATCTGCTGTTTCCAGATACTCCTTCAATACTAAATCTCCCGCATCCACTCTAAATTTCAAAAAGGAATGAAAATTGCCCCTATTTGTAGTGGTATCACTAAGATCAAATGGACCATCTTCTGCATGACCTCTGAAAGCTAGTCCCTGTTGCCCACAAAAAATAACTGTAGCTGTAATTGACCTTAACTTCAATCTATTTTTACTGATCAGCTTAGCTCGGCTAGAACTAATTTGCTGATCAATAGGTAGTATTTTTTTCTCTTGCACAGAACAAAATGTTATGGCTTTTTCTACTGCTGCTAGGTGATTCTTTTGTTCTCTTGCACTAAAATGGTTGTGGGGCCAGCCAGCCAAGAGCCAAGGAAGAGAAAGAAGAAGAGAGAAGACTAAAGATCATGTGGAACATTCATTTGTGTGTTTGTCATTAGAACAATTATTCATTATTATTAGCAGTGTGTTGTGTGTGTTAGAGTAGGTAGCTTAACTCGTGCCGTGTGTAATGTGTTTATAAGTTTGTGTGTATCATTTATCTTGTGTGTGGGTGTGGCCGAGACAGAACTATAAATCTCGGCTGCACTTCCGGTTTTGTTCAGTCAGTGTTTTCCGATTGCAATTTAACTAGTCCTAAAACTCTCGTTGGGTTGTAGATCGGCCACGGCTTGGCAGAGAACTCATAATCCTCTCAGCCATCCTGTGCGCGTCCCTGATTCTGGTGGCAGCGACAAGTTCCCCCCCACAACTGGCGGAAGCGGTGGTCCGAAAGAGCCTAAAAATTTGATTGGATCTGGATCGCCTACGTGGTCGGAATCATCTACCCTGCGTACCTCACTACTGGCTAGTAGCAGTGTTCCCCCGAGCAAATCCACTCCTCAGGACCTTGCGAGTACCTTTCGTGTAGTGCGCACCGCCTCAGTTCCGTGTTGGATACGCCGACCGCTTCGCTGGACTTAACATACCCGAGTCGGAGTTCGCCTGCATCGCCTCCACGTTGTTTCAATCTGCTGAGTCGTTTCAAACTGTTGTGTGTATCACAATTTCATTTTGCGTGTGTGTTCCAATTAGTGCTCGTCACACGTGGCCAATTGAGTTGGTGTTTCATTTCTTTACGTTTTTTACGTTTTTTACGTGTAATTTTTGCGTTACGTGTCGATCATTTAATTGCGTGTTTTATCTTTGTGTGTTTTATATTTGCTGTAGTGTTTATTATCTGGTTTTGTTTTTCCAGGTGCCCTTGAAGTCTTCTCACCAGGTGGAAGTGGAAGTCTGGGAAGGCTGGGAAGGAAGGAGCAACAAGAGCAAAGAGAGAGAGATCGTGCCGGGACAACTCTAAGTACGGTACTTATTCTGAGAGTGAGTCAGAGCCATCTATCACTGATTCAGGCCTAGCTTCAACACTAGGTGAGGAGTCTTGTTTGTTGGAATTGAGGGAAGATTTGCCTGAGAGAGCAGGCGACGCTGTTGAGAGCGTGAGTGGTGTGTCTGTGTTTGACGTACCTATTGATCCAAAGAGTAAGATGAGTGATGGTGAAGACAGTGTGAGTGGCAGCACTGTGAGGGAGGCTAGTGTTGTGAGATCGAAGCCCCGTGGCAGTAGTGCTCGTCCTAGTCGTAGGAGGTCTGTGGCTAGGAGTGATAGTGGGAGAGAGGGGGTTGCGAGAAGGTCTGCACCCCGTTCCACTGGAGCGTCAGAGCGCTCCGTTTCCCGCGCCAGTGTGGCACGGCCCATCATGGAAACAGAGATGAGTGAGAGTGAGGAGGAGGTTACTGAGGATGAGAGTGAGACTGACATTGACGATCAGATCTCTAGCAGGAACGTGAGAAGGCTGATTAAAACAATGACCATGTCGATGCATAATCAGCACGTCACTAAGTCTAATGAAAGTACCTCCCGTGAGATTCAATCCATTGTATCATATCGGGACAGTGATGAAATCCACCATTATATTATGGGTTTGGAGGCAGACCTTAAAGATCTAGAGGTCCCCTCGAGAAAGTGGAAGCGAATCTTACTAAGGAAATTGACCCCTAAGGCGAGGAAGACAGTGCGGGGTGTAGTATGTGAGGGCGAGTGTACATATGCTCAGCTTAAGAGAGCCTTGATTAAGAAATTGGGACTTAGTCGTTCTGCCGTGACCGATAAATTGTTTGGTGCGGGAGAAAGGGAGATGAGGACTATGGATCATGTTAGCAGATTCCAGACCCTGAGAGATAATATGGAGAGGCTAGTACTATCTTGCGACTCTGTTGAGGATGTCCCCTTAGCAGTGGTCGTAGGCCTTTTCCGCGCAACCCTTCATCCCTCGGAGAAGTGCCTGTTAGAGTCTAGGTCAATTACATCATATGAAGACCTGAATGATGTCGCGGAAATGCTCAAATCTGGTGCCCCTCAGAGAGGTACGTATGATAGGAGCAGGCAGAGAGGTGAGAGAAAGAGCAGTCCCATTAGACCGTTTGAAGGGTTCCGGTGCTTCAAGTGCCAGGGTGTCGGCCATAAGGCGTCAGATTGCAGGCGGGTTGGGTATTCCCCAAGTGTAGTTTGTTATGTCTGTAATCAGCAAGGACATAAGGCTCCTGAGTGTCCTAGCAGGGCTGACAATGTGAGTAAGAGAGATGACAATAAGGTGGACGAGAAGTCCAACAGCTCCAAGAAGCATCAGACGAAGAGCCAGGCTGTGGCCTCCTCCACGAATTCTCTCATAGAGTTCAAGGGGAAGTGCAACGGTCGCTGGTGCTTCTTTCTCCCTGACTCGGGGGCGGTTATGTCGATGGTTTCTCGGGACCTGGTTGACCAAACCCACTTTACTGGGGAGTCCGAGAGTCTTGTGTTAGCTAATGGTGCAGTGATTAGGTGCCCACTAGCTCGGGTAACATTTGAGTTGAGAGGAAGGACTTTTAGTCAAGTTGTGGCTGTTAGTCAGCAGGGAGAGAGGCAATCTTTTGTGTTTCTGAGTGCCCCTCCCGAAAGTGAGAGTGACGCTTTAGTTGCCCTAGACAAGTTGTGTGATCGTGAAGTCCGTCGTCACACGCTGTCGGCAGGCTTGGAGGATGTTTCGCCTCCACCTGTGCCTGTCTCCGTTGTTTTGACTCGGTCTGCTGCTAAAGAGACTAGAGCAACTTTGGAGCAGGCGGGGCCTAGTAAGGTGCCACTTCCTTCTTCTAAACCGGGGGTGATGGACATCATTCCTGATCCCGCTGGGGAGGTTGAGGATGAGGTGGTACCCGAAGTGTCCATATGCCCTGGGAGCGAGGACGTGATTGAGCGTTCTGAGTCTTCCACCAAGGTGGAGGAGAGTAATGTTAAGGATGTAGTTGAGGATGAAAGGGAGAGGAGAGATGTAGAAGAGGTATGTGATAGGGATGTAGCGGCTAAGGGCAGTGTAGAGGATGAAGTGTTGGAGTGCTTCGGGAGTCCTAATATGGCTGTGAGGAATGAGAAGGAGGTGCTTAGGTATGAGGTTGAGGAAGATGAATCGTTGAAGGTGTGCAGGGAGTTGGCTAATAAACAACTTAATGGGTATATCTGGAAGGACAACATGTTGTTTCATGAACTCATTGACAGCTCTGGTGACATAAGTTGTCGTTTAGTCCTCCCTACGAACAGGAGAGAATCTGTTTTGAGTTTGGCCCATGACAAGTGTGGACATGTCGGGGTCAAAGCCATGAGACGTATAATTAACAAGAGATTTACTTGGCCGGGTTTGGGAAGAGACATTGTTGCCAAGGTGAACACGTGTGATACCTGCTTAAAACATAACAGGGCGGGTAACAAGCAAGTCAAAATGATCGAGAGGCCAGTGATATCCGTGCCTTTTGATTCCGTTGCCTTCGATCTTGTAGGCCCTTTACCCAAGTCTAGGGGAGGGGTGAAGTATGTACTGACATATATTTGTTTAGCCTCTCGATGGCCGGAAGCAGTGACTCTCAGGTCGGTCACTGCTGAGGCAGTTGCATCAGCCATGTGTAACATCATCTTCAGGACTGGTATTCCTGCCAAGATCTTGACGGACCGGGGTACAGTTTTCATTAGTAAGGTTGTGTCAAAAATGTGTGAGATCCTAGGTTGCGATCAGATACAATCCTCCCCATACCGTCCCCAAACAAATGGTGTCCTGGAAAGGTTCCACGGCACTTTGAAGCCTATGTTGAGCAAGGCGATAGAGGAAGGGATTAATTGGGCAGACTTCCTGCCCATGGCACTGTTTGCCATCAGACAGGTGCCGAACCGCTCAACGGGATTTTCTCCCCATGAGTTGGTATATGGTAGAGCCATGGTAGGCCCCCTAGATCTGGTTTACTCTGGGTGGGTTGATGATGTGTATAATGAAATGGATGTTAGTGAATGGGTTTCTGTGTTGCAAGACAAACTAATGTTGTTGCATGACCTAGCATGTGCAAATGAGTTGGATGCAATTAGTAAACGATCTGAAACTTTCAATCGTCACAGATCAGATCGTGTGTTGAGTGTTGGAGATTTGGTACTAATGAGAGTTCCTGGACTTCATCTGGCTTTATCGGCTTCGTGGGAAGGCCCTTATGTGGTATGTGAGCGAGTCTCTAAAGTAACTTATCGCGTGAAAAAAGAGAATAGTGAGCATGTCAGACTTGCACATATTAACAATTTAAAGAGATATAATATGGGTGAGAGCGCAAAGCACATGGCAGGTATTAGCATCGTGGCGGAGGAAGACGAGGAGATGGAGAAGTGGGACAATAAGCAGATATTGGGAGATGAAAGATGTGATGGGTATAGTGAGAATGATATTGAAGAGTTGTTGGATAAGAACAGGGATTGTTTCAGTGATACACCGGGTTTGTGTTCAACTGGGGAGTGTAAAATTGTGCTCGAGGAAGGGGCAAGAGTTGTTAACATTCCCCCGAGAAATATCCCAGTTCAACTGAGGGAGAGTGTGGAGAGGGAGATTGAGAAACTGTTGGATGCAGGTATAATTGAGGCTAGTGACGAAGAGTGGAGCAGCCCGATTGTTCCTATTCGGAAGAAAGATGGCTCCCTAAGACTTTGTGTGGATTATAGGGAAGTGAACAAAGTCACTCCTTTGAGGCGGTTTTGGCTGCCATCCCTAAGAGAGATTATGGACAAAGTGGGTCCAAGTGCCGTGCTGTCAAAACTAGATTTGACAGCCGGGTTTCACCAGATTGCTATGGAGGTGGGGTCTAGCAAGTTCACCACTTTTAGCTGCCCCTTAGGGAAATTCAAGTTTAGGCGTATGCCATTCGGTCTGAAGAATGCGCCTGCTATTTTTCAGAGTGTGGTAGAGAAGGTATTGAAGCCAGTAGAGGATGTTTGTAAGAATTATATTGACGATGTGGTAGTGTTCAGTAGGAGTTGGGATGACCATATTAGGGATGTGAGTGAGGTGCTGAAGGTGTTGAATGAAGCTGGGCTGAAGGTGAAAAGGAGGAAGTGTGAGTTTGGGAGGAAGTGTATGCAGTATTTGGGCCATCAAATTGGGAATGGAAGGATTGGCATCCTGGAAGCTAGGGTTAGTGCGATGAGGGAATATGCCAGACCAACTACGAAGAGACAGATGAGGACATTTCTTGGATCAGTGGGGTACTACAGGGAATTTATCCCCAACTTTGCTGATTATTCCTGCCTCTTAACTCCCAGCACTTCCCTGACAGCTCCACTTCGTATCGCCTGGACTGAGGGGATGGACAGGGCATTCTGTGTGTTAAAAGAATTGTTGTGTAATGCGTGTGTTTTGTGTATTCCTTCCCAGTCAGATCACCTCAAACTGTATACGGATGCCTCTGGAGGGGGCGTGGGTGGATGTCTACATGTGGTGCGTGAAGGACGAGAACTACCGGTGGCTTTTTATAGTCGCCAACTGAGAGGACCTGAGCACCGTTACTCAGTGACGGAACTAGAATCGCTGGCCATAGTTGAGAGTATGAGGCATTTCGACCATTACACCTGTGGGTCGAAAGTATTAGTCGTCACCGATCACCGGGCATGTGTTGCCTTGACAACGAGCAGCCATCTCAACAATAGGCTGATGCGCATGGCTCTGAAGCTTCAGGACTATGACGTCGAGATTGAGTATCGCCCTGGCAAGCTGAATGGGAATGCTGATGGGCTTAGCCGGCAAGACTACGAATGTGCGAATGATGGCTACGATAGAGGGCTGTCTGTCCAGGAGTTATATCAGCCTTGTGAAGATAGTGCCCAAGGCTTAGCGGGGGGGCCTGTGGGGCCAGCCAGCCAAGAGCCAAGGAAGAGAAAGAAGAAGAGAGAAGACTAAAGATCATGTGGAACATTCATTTGTGTGTTTGTCATTAGAACAATTATTCATTATTATTAGCAGTGTGTTGTGTGTGTTAGAGTAGGTAGCTTAACTCGTGCCGTGTGTAATGTGTTTATAAGTTTGTGTGTATCATTTATCTTGTGTGTGGGTGTGGCCGAGACAGAACTATAAATCTCGGCTGCACTTCCGGTTTTGTTCAGTCAGTGTTTTCCGATTGCAATTTAACTAGTCCTAAAACTCTCGTTGGGTTGTAGATCGGCCACGGCTTGGCAGAGAACTCATAATCCTCTCAGCCATCCTGTGCGCGTCCCTGATTCTGGTGGCAGCGACAAGTTCCCCCCCACAATGGTCATTAAGCTTCTCTTTTGCGTTTTTAAAGTTTTTCAGGGGCCGCTTGACAAGAATACTCAATTCTTTAGCTGAATCAACATTTCCAAACAGAACACAAAACTTACAGTATCCACCATCATCTGAAACAGAGTAAACTAGACCATTGTATTCGTCCAGCCACTTTGTTTGAAATTTCCTATTGTGATCTCCAATACTGTGAATAGGAAAATTGTAAGTTTTGTCAGGGATAAAATGATGCTTTAGCAGATAATACTTCTCATCGGATGTCAGCTGTCTGCTAGACATCAGCTTTACTATACGACCAAAATCACCAGACTGTACATCAGCATCAATAGAATTAGACAGATGGGCTTCATCTATTGAACAACTTGATGGCTCTTCAGGACTGCTATCTTCACAACAATCAGTCATGGCAGTACTTGTATATCATCATTATGATCAGCTGCTTCAGCCTCAGGAATACACAGAGTAGCAACTGTCCCAGAGCTATAACAAATAGCAATGTTTATTAACTATTAAAACTTGAGCTACGTTGACATTACCTAGAACTCTTTGTGAAGAAATCGTGAAGTGTCATACTACCACATGTTCTCTTTGAACCACCAGGATCTTTACGCTGAACTCTCTGGGACATTTTAGCATCTAGATAGATACTGGTTATAAGACTGAAAGGCTGTGTCAGCTGCATTTTCAGCAGCTGCATTTTCAGCATCAGCTTGAAAATATAGTGTAGTAGGTTGTGGTTTATGGCTATGAATTTCTTTACTGGTTGTGTGTGTGTGTGTGTCACTGTGTGTGTGTGTGTGGGGGGGGGGGGTGGGCCTGGCCCCCTTGGCCCACAGAGCGCATTGTATAAATTTGGCTGGAGTGTTGGCGGCTCTATACAGAATACACAAGGTGGACATTTTCGACGTGGTCATCGAATTCCGATTAATGCAAAAGGAGCAGGTAGACGTCGTGGGAAGAGTTCTAAAGGAAAAGGGAAAGCTTTAAGTGGACGTCCTAAAGGTGAACATTCATCTTTTACTATGAAACCTAGAAAAGAACCAAGAGGCAAACGAATGCATTCATTGAAATCATGTATTGAAAAAGGAACTCAGAATGCTGGCAAATGGTAACTTATCTTTCTCACTGTATTTTTATTCATTATTATATGTTACATATATACATTCATATATTCTATCTTAAACTATCTGTCATTTAGTATTAAATTTCATTCTTTCTTCTTTTTTTTTATTTTAATGAAAAGCTTTACTATCTGCCACAGTGGTATAACCACATACAATCATAAAGAAAAGAAAATGTACAGGGGACAGAAGAAATAAGTTTTACATTTTCTACTAGTAGCCTTTGCCCGTTAAGTAATTGGAAGGCTAGGCTTCCGCACGATAGTGGGTGTGTTTCCTATCAGGACGCTTGGAGAGTGGCGCGGAAAAAATCTAAGTCGAAAGTGGGCCCGGGCCAATTTTTTTTTTGGGCCCACTTTTTTTTGGGCCCACTTTTTTTTTGGGCCCACTTTTTTGGGGCCCACTTTTTTTGGGCCCACTTTTTTGGGGCCCACTTTTTTTGGGCCCACTTTTTTTTGGGCCCACTTTTTGGGGGGCCCACTCGACAAAAAATTGGCCCGGTCCGGGCCAATTTTTTTTTGGGCCCACTTTTCGACTTAGATTTTTTCCGCATTTTAGATACTACCACCATTTCGGACAAATTGTGCAGTGTTCTTAGTCTCGCGGGCCAGACTCTTTAAGCGATTAGGTAAAGGATCTGGCTAGCGAGACTACAGTGTGCTCTGATTTAGCCGTTGGTGTGGGGGATCCAGATTCAAGATATGTTGGTAAGTATCTATAGCATACATTTCTACAGAGTGTCCAGGTAACTGTGATCATTCCACGTGTGGAGATTGTTAGATATATCAATAGTGAAAAAGTTGTTGTATTATATTTACTAGCTAGGCTTACATAGTATGGACATAGTGGAACTCTGAACTCTGTTTTATCATCATCATACTATGACATCATCATTATTGTCTCACGTGCTTGTCATACACACACCTCGTGTTAGAGATATTGAAAAGAAAGATGAGTTGTATTTAATATAGTTTTTAGTAGCTAACTGTCCCTCGACTACGCTACAGACATCTTGTTATTTGAGTGTTCATTTAGCTATTAATCTGAGATATTTCTGTGCCTTCTGTGTATTGTAGGTTGTATAGGCTGCACCAATGGCAGTGCTAGATGTCCGGAAGAGTGACAACTCCATGTTCTCACAGCTTCTAGCGGAGTTCCCTGCTGTTACTGAGGCAGTTTCAACAGACAGGCCCGTCAAACACAGTGTCACTCATCACGTTCAAACTGTGGGCCAACTAGTGCCGTCACGCACTCGTCGTCTGGCTCCGGAAAGTCTCAACATCGCTCGACAGGAATTCGACCACATGCTCGAACTGGGTATCATTCGTCCTTCCTCCAGCAACTGGTCCCTCTCCGCTCCATATGGTTCCAAAGAAGTCCCCTGGTGATTGGAAACCGTGTGGTGACTACAGAGATCTCAACTACGTTACAGTTCCGGACCGCTATCCTCTTCCTTACTTACAGGATTTCACTGCCACGTTACAAGGGTGTACAATCTTTTTCCATATCGGTTTAGTGAGAGCCTTTCACCAGATTCCTGTAGAACCAGCAGACATCCACAAGACGGCAATAACGACTCCCTTTGGCTTGTTTGAATTCAGGTGCATGCCATTTGGATTCAGAAATGCAGCTCAGACGTTTCAACGGTTCATCAATGAAGTTCTACATGGCCTTCCCTTTGCGTATGCATATGTAGATGACTTGCTCATAGCAAGCCATTCACCTGAGGAACACTTGCAACATCTTCGCTCAGTGTTAGAACAATTAGATGCTCATGGCATTCTCATCAACGTCTCTAAGAGTGTGTTTGGAGTACCGGCGCTGGACTTTCTCGGCTATCGTCTGGATGCTAATGGAATTTGGCCACTGGATCAGAAAGTCCAAGTCATCAGAGATTTTCCTCTGCCGACATCTCAACGTAAACTTTGCAAATTCCTAGGACTTGTCAATTTTTATCGATGGTTTATTCCTCATTGTGCTGCTACCCTCACAGGGGTCGACAGTTTGAATCACAGCTGTGACATGAGTTCTCGAATCTTCTTGGCACAAAGCACATCCGAACCACTACGTATCATCCAATCGCCAATGGCCTTGTTGAAGGCCTTCATCGACAGTTGAAGTCTTCTTTGAAAGCTTATCCTCACCCTGATCGCTGGGAAGAAGAATTGCCACTTGTACTGCTTGGTATACGGACCTCGCTCAAGGAAGATCCTGGCAGCTATGTCTCACAACTCAAGTCTGCAATGAGGTCACTCCATGCTGCACCCACGCGCCAACCTACGCAGAATGTTACAGATACCAATTCTTCACTCGCCGGATCCTCTCACGTATTTGTCCGACATGGTTGCTCCGATACTGTCTCAATTGACCGTTTGAAGCCTGCACATCTTGACCATCTTCCGACTTCTGCCACTGCGCCCTCTCCAGGCCTATCGATACAACCAGCTGTCACTCAGCCAGCCCCCACCACTACACGATCTGGTCGACGTGTGTTCATTGGCCAAAGCACCTAGCTAATTTCGTTCCCTGACTTGGTCACTGCGGGGGGAGTAATGTAGTGGAACTTTGAACTCTGTTTTATCATCATCATACTATATGACATCATCATTATTGTCTCACGTGCTTGTCATACACACTCCTCGTGTTAGAGATATTGAAAAGAAAGATGAGTTGTATTTAATATAGTTTTTAGTAGCTAACTGTCCCTCGACTACGCTACAGACATCTTGTTATTTGAGTGTTCATTTAGCTATTAATCTGAGATATTTCTGTGCCTTCTGTGTATTGTTATAGGCTGCACCAATGGCAGTGCTAGATGTGTTGGCAATTCACAGTACTTCTGCTCATAGTAATGCTGACACAGTTACCACTTTATGATGCTATCTCTGGGAGTGACATATGTACCTAGGTGCATCACTGGTTACTACCACGTTTAAAAAAAACATGGTTAGCTAGAAAGATTCATAATTGGATTCTTTAATACCAGAGTTGATTTGTTCGTATTAACAAGTTGTGTACTTTAAGGAGCACGGTTGTCTGGTGTAGCCAAACTAGGAGCAAAGGTGGCGATATTGAAGCCATGCTGAGCTAAGGTTTTGTCACAGTTGCATGCATCATTCTGTGTACTCCTTCAGTGGACATCCTGAAGTCAAGAATGTAAGTGTGGTGACCAATAATCTCGAAGATATAATTAGCGATTGCATTGAGTGTTGACAGCATTGAGCTTCTTCACCAGCTGCACCACTTCATCCTTGGTTTTAGCCTATTAGACCTTGGGCAACGCTTCACATGGATTATTCTGGTCCAGTGGAAGGTCACATGATAGGAATTATAGTGGATGCACACTCTAAGTGGATTGAAGCCGTTACTTTGAAGAATTATTTTCACAGTTAGGACTGTCATAATCTAATCCAATAATAGTATGTACATGCTTTTCACAATGTGAGTTCACATAATAGAACTACTCAAGTGATGGACAAAGATTTGAAGTTGAATTGCTAAAGAGTTATCACCACCCAATACTTTATGACAAATTTACTATCAAAGGATGCAACAATATGATCGCTAGCCACAAAAAAAAGAGAGCATTTTCTTAAAAACTGACAACACCTTAGCTACCTGGTTATCCGTTTAAACATGGATTATTTGAAAATTGTGCGCAATACACTAAATTAATTTCCTGCCTCTGTATTTATGCAGTTTGGTAGCTCTGCTCCAGAAGTAGCTACTGAGAAATGGTAGCTTATAATGATTTGCTGCCAAGTCTATTTCTCTTTCGTTCTTGTGCTTGAAATTAATTGTTTAAAAAATTATGTGAATACAATTAAAGAAGACAAGAGGTCAAACTATATAGACACAACTTATGTTGTTGTAGATATACACCGTAAAAAGTGATTTGTTACAATAAAAAAATTTGTTAATTCTGTTGCAACTGAGGTAACTGTGGGGGAATCGAATAAGTTGCTGCCACCAGAATTCAGATCCGCGCACGGGGCAGGAGGAAGGGTAGTAAACCTTCGCTGCGCAGTGGCCAACACAGTGGATTTGGTCTTAAACTAATTACTGAGGTGGAAGGATAGAACTGAAACACAAACGGAAGTGCAGGCAGGTCTTATAGTTCAATGGACCCGCCTACGCACATGCTCGCAATGATACAGGAAATAATACTAGTGGTGTGCTTGAGCACAAATGGCGAGCGAGCCTTAAACTACACTATTGTTAAATTTGATTTTAACACTAGCACTCAAGCTATTAAAATAAAGTCAAGTTTTTAAATTACGTATGAGGTAAAGGGGTTTCAATGTCATAGTAACCGCTCCCGCAACAGTTTGAATTGAAAAAGAAGCAACAAAATCAAATCACGTTATTTAAAAATTTATTTGTGATATTCTTAATAGTAGTTGTAACGCAAGACTTTCACACAACTGAACATACCTACGCAAGACTTACCTTCGTGGTTCGTCTAGTGGACAATGCATTTTTAAGTAAATATTGTTGAGTAGGACTTATAACTGAAACAAATAGCGCATTAACTTACCACCGCCACTAACTCGAATAGAAATGGAGCTCCCATAATATTTTGAGTTTTTACTGCACCCGCAAAACAATTCAAAGCGGTAAACAATTCAATTTCTAAGGTGATACGGGTAATGGTCGCTAAACCGGAGGATTCTGTTTAGTGAAGTTTGGGACGGGGTCGAACGCGGAGCGAACACAAAATTACGGAGGGTCAAAGTACAAATTGACATACGTACGTCCATATATATAAATAAACTAGTGGTGTGTTTGAGCACAAATGGCGAGCGAGCCTGATGTTAGGTAACATAAAACTAAGTATTGTTACTATGTTTTAGCTTAGTTCATGCAAACACTATAATAGCAGTTATGACCTTTTATTTCAGCAAACAAATACAAAATCACTCTCTTACCTGATTAATGGTAACTTTTGTAGTATCAAACATCAACCATTCTGATAATCTCAATCACCAGTAACTCTTGAACAAGCTCTCAGCTACGATAAAAAAATAAACCGGTGTTATTATTTGTAATTTTAGCCAACAAATATGGAATTACTACTTTACATCATTCTTGAGTATTGATAACTTCTGATAAATTGAAGTTACTTTGACCATCTGAATTACCTTGAATTCTTGACAACAAGCTCTCACCTACAAAAACAAAAACAATCAATTTTAGCACACAAATTCAAAATTATTTTCTTACCTCATTTTCTTGAGCAGTGGTAACTTTTGTAGTACCAAATTTGAGCCAATCTGACTATTTGAATTTACCAGTCACTGTTGACAAGCTCTTAGCTACAAAAAAGAAAGGCCAGAGATAATTTTGCCTATTTAGCTAACAAATATGGAATTACGTACTAACCTCAACTTCCCTCGAGAAGTAGTAGCTTCCTTAGCATTAATACTACGGCATTCTGATACAAACAGCTCTTGACAACCAACAACCGGCACTCCGTCCCCCCCATAAAACGGCGAAGTTTTGAAATTAAGTCTGGAAAAGGGTCTTCAATGCCATAGTAACCGGTCGAATCAACTTTTTGTTTCTTGAAAAGCAAGCATTTTCGAAGGAATTTTCTCACACTTTGGAGCTTAAGTATAAAGTAAGGCTTGCTTAATCCTGTAGTTTCAGAATAAACTGGGGTCAAGCCTAAAAAGCCGTGTTTTTTGGAGAAAAGAGTACCCCGCGCGCGCGTTTAAAGGGCATACGTACCATCCCACATACATATATACATATAACATATACCCGATTCTGCATTATCCACCCCTAATACTGTCTCGCTCGCTACGCTCGCTCGCCAACTAGTAGTATTCTTGAGCACAAATGGCGAGCGAGCCTGATAGTTAGGTAACATAAAATGTTACTATGTTTTAGCTTACTTCATGCAAACACTATAATAGCAGTTATGACATTTGATTTATACAAAATCACTCTCTTACCTTATTAATGGTAACTTTTGTAGTATCAAACATCAACCATTCTGATAATCTCAATCACCAGTAACTCTTGAACAAGCTCTCAGCTACGATAAAAAATAAACCAGTGTTATTATTTGTAATTTTAGCCAACAAATATGGAATTACTACTTACATCATTCTTGAGTATTGATAACTTCTGTAGTATCAAATTGAAGTTACTTTGACCATCTGAATTACCTTGAATTCTTGACAACAAGCTCTCACCTACAAAAACAAAAGACAATCAATTTTAGCACACAAATACAAAATTACTTTCTTGAGCAGTTGTAACTTTTGTAGTACTAAATTTGAGCCAATCTGACTATTTGAATTTACCAGTCACTGTTGACTAGCTCTTAGCTACAAAAAAGAAAGGCCAGAGTTAATTTTGCATATTTAGCTAACAAATATGGAATTGCGTACTTATCTCAGCTTCCCTCGAGAAGTAGTAGCTTCCATAGCATTAATACTACGGCATTCTGACTACCAACGGCTCTTGACAACCAACAACCGGCACTCCGTATCCCCCCATAAAACGGCGAAGTTTTGAAATTAAGTCTGGAAAAGGGTCTTTAATGCCATAGTAACCTGTCGAATCAACTTTTTGTGTCTTGAAAACAAGCGTTTTAGCAGGAATTTTCTCATACTTTGGAGCTTAAGTATACAGTAAGGTTTGCTTAATGCTGTAGTTTCAGAATAAACTGGAGTGAAGCCTAAATAGCCGTGTTTTTAGGAGAAAAACGTTCCCCGCGCGCGCGTTAAAAGAGCATACGTACCATCCATACATACATACATATATACTAGTGGTGTGCTTGAGCACAAATGGCGAGCGAGCCTGATAGTTAGGTAACATAAAATGTTACTATTTTTAGCGTACTTCATGCAAACACTATAATAGCAGTTATGACCTTTTATTTCAGCAAACAAATACAAAATCACTCTCCTACCTGATTTGTTAACTTTTGTAGTATCAAACATCTGCCATTCTGATAATTTCAATTACAAGTAACTCTTGAACAAGCTCTCAGCTATGATAAAAAAATAAACCAATGTTATTATTTGTAATTTTAGCCTACAAATATAGAATCACTACTTCCCTCAATTTCCTGAGTATTGATAACTTCTGCAGTATCAAATTGAAGTTACTTTGACTATCTGAATTACCGTGAATTCTTGACAACAAGCTCTCACCTACAAAAACAAAAGACAATCAATTTTAGCACACAAATACAAAATTACTTTCTTACCTCATTTTCTTGAGCAGTGGTAACTTTTGTAGTACCAAATTTGAGCCAATCTGACTATTTGAATTTACCAGTCACTGTTGACAAGCTCTTAGCTACAAAAAAGAAAGGCCAGAGTTAATTTTGCATATTTAGCTAACAAATATGGAATTACGTACTTACCTCAGCTTCCCTCAAGAAGTAGTAGCTTCCTTAGCATTAATACTACGGCATTCTGACTACCAACGGCTCTTGACAACCAACAACCGGCACTCCGTATCCCCCCATAAAACGGCGAAGTTTTGAAATTAAGTCTGGAAAAGGGTCTTCAATGCCATAGTAACCTGTCGAATCAACTTTTTGTTTCTTGAAAAGCAAGCATTTTCGCAGGAATTTTCTCACACTTTGGAGCTTAAGTATAAAGTAAGGCTTGTTTAATGCTGTAGTTTCATAATAAACTGGGGTCAAGCCTAAAAAGCCGTTTTTTTTGGAGAAAAGAGTTCCCCGCGTGCGCGTTTAAAGAGCATACGTACCATCCCACATACATATATACATATAACATATACCCGCTTTTGCATTATCCACCTCTAATACTGTCTCGCTCGCTACGCTCGCTCGCCAATAAACAAACATCCCCGATTTTTTCATTTTTACCCCTGTATGTAAGTGTCTCGCTCGCTACGCTCGCTCGCCAATTATAACGATTGCACACGACACTAGCTACTCCATACCACGCACGCCACAATGCTAATAAACTAAATACTAACTAGCAAATATCGCAAAATAAAATATGAAAAGTGGTGTGCGCTCGAATAGCGCAATGGCGAGCAAGCAGACTCTTTTTACAGAAAAATAGGACAGAAATTACATCTAACTGTAGTGCACAGTGTAACCCTTTCCATTCTCAGTTAGCATCAGAGAATCTAAAATCTCTGATCCCAGACTACGGAAGTGGACCCATGCATTGTAGTAACAATGACAGAATTGCCTGAATAAACTTCGAAAGCAGTGGCAAGGAAGCGCAGCTTGACAAAGACTTCACAATTGTTTCAAGAAGAGAGTAGCTATAAACTTTTTGGTTGAAACAAAGTTGCGTAAGGCAGTGCAGCAGGATTCTCCGCGCTAGTTAATTGAAAAATACTGGAACTGTGAACGCTTTACCTAACTTACGTAATTAGAAGCCCGGGCGAAATATTTTGACGTACGTATACATACCTATATAATATCTGAAATCTCAATTGAACACGACTGATAGTCAGCTTCGCTCGCTCGCTGAATAACTAGTGGTGCGCTCGAATAGCGCAAATGCATGGCGAGCGAGTAAATATATGGGTATAGGTAAAGATGATTTGTGAAGGAAATCGCTAAGTAATAGCAATGATTAGGCATGAAGAGTTAACAATAACAGAATTACCTGAATAAACTTCGAAAGCAGTGGCAAAGAAGCGCAGCTTGACAATTTGCCATTCAGTCTTTCGCCAAGAAGAGAGTAGCTATAAACTTTTTGGTTGAAACAAAGTTGCGTAAGGCAGTGCAGCAGGATTCTCCGTGCTCGTTAATTGAAAAATACTGGAACTGTGAACGCTTTACCTAACTTACGTAATTAGAAGCGCGGGCGAAATTTTTTGACGTACGCATACATACCTACATATACTAGTGGTGCGCTCGAATAGCGCAAAATAGCGAAGCGAGCGATGCATGTTCCCTGTAATTGCAGCTATAGATACAGTTATTTATTTTGATGTTGTGTATGTTATGTCCGTCTGTTGTTTCATATAGATTCATTGGTGCTTCTATTCTATACCACTGTATGATGAAGGCTATAAAATTTAGGCTATGTACATGTATAATAAAGTTTAAATGTTATACTTTTTGTGGTAAAACAAGAGTAATGAATTATTTTATTAATGTAATTCGTAATCAGCTACATAGTATTGCTTTATATAATAAAGTTTAAATGTTATATTATTTGTGATAATATAAGAATAATGAATTATTTTACCATCAAAATTATTGGCTGGTGTTTTAGACAGAATATACCGCTATTTAATTAAAAATGTCATACATCATTACAGTTATAGCTGATGTAAACTTTGTGGTTTAATAAAAATAAAAAATAAAAGAGTTTGTTTGGGTACTATAACATATTCAGAGGGAGAGCAGAGTATGTTAAATGGATGTAGATCTTAGACTACATAGTTTGATAATAGAGTTAGGTTAATTTTTATTAAATTTAACCTGCAAGTGGAGGAATGTTTCCAGGATGCATGTTATTTTGAGTTGAAAAGAGCTTAGGGATATGTTTATCCCGGCTACATCGACAACATTCCAATGACTTAAATTTCATTTTGGTGCCTGGAAACTTCTCCATACACGTTATGCAGACTGGGATAGTAATCGATGAGATTTTAGCATGAAAATTACGCATTGCTGTGTGAACTTGAGGATCATCAAATGCTGGAATAATATGGTGCAATGGAACCTGGGGATGTTGTCTTGACCTGTTCCCCCTAACTTGAGACAATCTAGTCTCCCGTTGAAGTGGTGTTTCATCAGCCAATCTCTGCTGTTGGTTATAGTATGTCCAAGTTGAGTTGGCACGACCGCAAGCGCGGTAATTGAGGAATGCATTTAGTACTTTACCGGAAGCAATTTAGTCATGTGAATCCTAGTCAATTAAGCGCGCAAACGTCAACGTTGCACGTGAAAAAGGGGCGGTAGCACAGGTGCGCATTAATACTGTAACTATTGAAACAAAGAAATTTAGTGAAGTTTATGGAGTTTTTCAGGCGCTGTACAGCTCATCTCGTCTGTTTTCAATGATATTTATGTTTCTTATGCCCAGATAATGTACAGCAGATGGAAAACGCAAACTGGTGGGAGTTCTTCTAAAGAGACAGGATTAAAATCAGTGGATTCTACCTACTGTGTCCCAAGAAATATTCTGATGTTCACAGGATTCAGCAGTACAGCACTGTAAACTTGTAGCTAAAGTTACTAGACTTTCATGTTAAATAAAATTATCAATTCTTTCATTTATTTATAAGGTATATGAAAATTGATGAGAATGATAGAATTTAAGTAGTACACATACAAAAAATAGTTGTGATCCGAGTTGAAGGTGGAGTTCTGCCTGAGTTGGTCCTAATTCTTACAATAAACGGCATCTATAATAGTGAAGAAAAGGAATTGGCATAAACACGGCTTTGACAAGCACACAATTTAACGGCACAGCGTAAGTGTGGCTGTATTACAAGTTGCTAGCTAAATGATAACTATATCACTGAAATAATATTGGCTATATGGCATTTGTTATTGAACAGGTAGACAAATAATCATACCAACATCCTATCAGGTGGTCCCGTACCCTCTGCAACAACAGAACACTCCGTCTATCCTGTTTCCACACTCGCAACCTAAGCTAATCGCGATATAAAGCTAGAAACACAGCAATCTGAGAAGAAGCCGCTCATTGTTTACAAAATTCTTAATGAAGACAGTCCGCGTGATAAATTGAGCCATACCGCGTGACTAAAAGCGGGCGCGTTTTGAGCGGGAAACCTGTGGTTTTTTCTATTCCCATAGACTTTTGTATTGAGTTTTGGAATAGCATTTTCTCTCCGGTTTTGGAGTTTACTGAGGGAATATTTTTAACCGCTTCGGCGCGAGCTTTCCAATGGTGCAAACCCTGGATGCGTAGCTGCTTCCGTTCTAAAGTTATTCAAGTTTTTCTTGCGGCCAACTCAACTTGGACATACTATAGTTGACAACTGCTCTAATCTAGAGGAATTTTGTAATGAAGATTCATTTGCTGTTCTCAACAGTTGGTTAGTGGACAAACAGTGGAGCCTGTGATCTCTTTCACTATCACTTTCAAACAAATGTGTGACTTGCTGTTTTTGTGACATTAGTTGTAGACGTTGCTCTCTGCATAATGGTTTCCTAAACGAAAATATGTCTCGTATTAACTTATTGAAGTATATATTTTATTTTATATTTACCTCTTGCATTCGTTGCTGATAAGCTGAAAGGCTTTGCGGTATCGAAATTGTTTGAGTTATATTTTCTGCAACTTTTTTTGCTGCTTTGGGTGTATATGAGAATGGATGTCCTCTGATAGATGTCTTTTCCTTCCTCTTGCAGTACAAAAAGTAGTGGGGATATTAGCTTCTTGTTCAGATGGTGTGGCTGCATTTTCAGTGTCTTCAAGAGTAGTTGAGTCTACAGCTGTATAAAGTTGATTGGTACAGTAATCCTCAGGAATAGTCTAATAAATAAATTAGGAACATTTAATGGCTTTTCAAAAAGAAAGATTCTTTACTTTGCTACCTGTTTCTGTTTCGTTTTAGCTCTCCTCCTCCTTGCCCTGTCCTTTTCATTTCTTATCTCTCTCCTTACTATTTTTTCTTCTGGAGTTCCTAACGCCCTCAAAGCTCTTGACCGAGCGTTTCTAACGTTTTGTCTACTGGACATCGCTACTTCGTACGGCGGGTAAACAAAACAAAATGTTGCTAAGAAGGTTACTCGGCCCGCGCAAGCGCGTAGGATAAAGGGAAAGTTTTGTCTACTGGGCATCGCTACTTCGTACAGCGGGTAAACAAAACAAGATGTTGCTAAGACGGTTACCCGGCCCGCGCAAGCGCGTAGGAGAAAGGGTACACACGTACGCCCACGCAAGAACAAAAACAATTTCTAGACCTAACTAGTGGTGTGCTTGAGCACAAATGGCGAGCGAGCCTTTAACTACACTATTATTAAATTTGATTTTAACAACTAACACTCAAGCTATTAAAATAAAGTCGAGTTTTTAAATTACGTATGAGGTAAAGGGGTTTCAATGTCATAGTAACCGCTCCCGCAACAGTTTGAATTGAAAAAGAAGCAACAAAATCAAATCACGTTATTTAAAATTTTCTCTGTGATATTCTTAATAGTAGTTGTAACGCACAATATTTTCACACAACTGAACATACCTACGCAAGACTTACATTCATGGTAAGTCTAGTGGACAATGCATTTTTAAGTAAATACTGTTGAGTAGGGCTTATAACTGTGACAAATAGCGCATTAACTTACCACCGCCACTAACTCGAATAGAAATGGAGCTCCCATAAGATTTTGAGTTTTAACTGCACCCGCAAAACAATTCAAAGCCGTAAACAATTCAATTTCTAAGGTGATACGGGTAATGGTCGCTAAACCGGAGGATTCTGTTTAGTGAAGTTTGGGACGGGGTCTAACGCAGAGCGAACACAAAAAATACGGAGGGTCAAAGTACAAAATGACATACGTACGTCCATATATATAAATAAATAAACAAACATCCCCGATTTTTTCATTTTTACCCCTGTAAGTGTCTCGCTCGCTACGCTCGCTCGCCAAATATATATATATCGCGAACTCATTAGAGAGTCAGCTCCGCTCGCTTCGCTCGCTCGCTGAATTATTTTAATGACACACACACACAAAGGTTCAACACATAATTGACTTTATTCTTCTGGCTTCTCTTCCTTCTTCTTTCTCTTCTTGTCTTTCACTCTGCTTCTGCCTGGCCCCACAGTAACCATAAATTCTGTTAAAACAACTAGTCTTATCAAATCGTTATTTTAACAGTTTAGTTTTAGTGTGAACTTTGTTTGTTTACCAACACATGACAGTACCAGGCAAAATTTTGTTATAATTGATCGTCTTATGAATTGTTAACTTCATAATAATATGAAGTAAACACTGACCAAATAGTAAAAAATTAATAACTGATAAACTAAACATTGATTGGCTGTGATATTAATAAATAACAAATTTCTGAATGTCTGTAGTAACTGTTAAATACGTTGATGATTTTTTTAACTGAGCGAATTTTCTGGGAGACCAAAAACAAATTCCTGGAAAAACAAAGTGAGCTCTTTCGAGTTTTTCTCATATTCCAAGTTAAAAAGTGGAAAACCCACAAAACAGAGCCCTAGAAAAAGTGTTTACAGAAAATAACACTTGTTGTTCAATAAAAAGAAAATACATTGGGTCACCATCTTCAGCAACAAATTCTCCTATCCATGGGTTGTTTCTTCCTATGACTTCCTTGGCATACGATTCAGGATCAGCTGACATCTGGAAATGAAATAATACACAGGGTTTCATACAGAGGTAGTGGAACCCTGTGATTTCCTCCCCCACCCCTCTCCCCCCCTCCCCCCAACCCCAGAAAAAGTTCCCCTACCCCCGCCCCCAAGAAAAAGTTCCACGCCTTCAGAAATCTAATAAGTTGGATGAATAATTTATGACTATCTTGCTGAGTAAGGCAATCATAGAGACTTTAGCAGAACCCCAGAAACTATTTCATCACCATCATTTACTAATAGGTGTGGTCTTAAACACTCGTGAGTATGAATCGTTTACCCACCACAGAGAAATATTCTGTTTAAACCCCTGAATTAGATCAAAGCTTCAACCGTTGCCGATACATTTAATCTAAGTTTTATTTAGCACATTTAATAATAAAGCTATTTTTCTCTTGGCATTATACATGCCATGTACTCCTGCAGATGTTCACACATTTGTTAATATTGTATCTTCAGTTGTTCTAAATGGTGTACACTTACATCACTGACAAATACAAACTTGATGTTTTCTGGACCCAGTTCTGGCTTCTTCGGTTGAACACACAACAACAGGAACAATAACTCCAATGCATCTTTCTCATTGCAAACCTGATCATGATCTAAAAATAAAAATTTATTCGCAAATCATTGTCATCCGTTGAAACATATCATCTCTGAGCTTCTTAACATATTCCTTAATATCTTTTCTTTTGAGTGTCCGGCAATAGCTAATTACAACAACAGCCCATTTCTCAGACCACTCAGTTGAGAATACTTGATATAGTGCTTGCTTATGAAGGATCTGCTCCACTTCTTGTTCAATCTGAAATAAAAAGATAAGCATACCTAATCAGGGTTTCATTTTGGGGGGCAAGAGGGGGTATTTGCCCCCTTGGGTCCCAAGTGCCCCCCCTTGAGATTCAAGGGGTCAATACATATCAGAGTATCAGGTTTTCAACTTCCCTTGGCAAAATGTCTAGATGAAACACTGTTAATAATAAAACGTAAAATATCTTTTCTTTTGAACAAATAAATAATAACATCAATATACTAGTGGTGTGCTTGAGCACAAATGGCGAGCGAGCCTTTTAAACTACACTATTGTAAAATTTATTTTAACAACTAACACTCAAGCTATTAAAATAAAGTCGAGTTTTTTTACATTACTATGAGGTAAAGGGGTTCAATGTCATAGTAACCGCTCCCGCAACAGTTTGAATTGAAAAAGAAGCAACAAAATCAAATCACGTTATTTAAAATTTTCTTTGTAATAGTAGTTGTAACTCACAATACTTTCACACAACTGAACATACCTACGCAAGACTTACCTTCGTGGTTCGTCTAGTGGACATAGCATTTTTAAGTAAATACTGTTAAGTAGGGCTTATAACTGTGACAAATAGCGCATTAACTTACCACCGCCACTAACTCGAATAGAAATGGAGCTCCCATAAGATTTGTTTTAACTGCACCCGCAAAACAATTCAAAGCCGTAAACAATTCAATTTCTAAGGTGATACGGGTAATGGTCGCTAAACCGGAGGATTCTGTTTAGTGAAGTTTGGGACGGGGTCGAATGCGGAGCGAACACAAAAATACGGAGGGTCAAAGTACAAAATGACATACGTACGTCCATATATATAAACAAATAAACAAACATCCCCGATTTTTTTCATTTTTACCCCTGTAAGTGTCTCGCTCGCTACGCTCGCTCGCCAATAATAACTGAACAGGGGGTGTAAATCCCTGAGCTCTGAATTATAGCAGGCGAAGGACCAGCCCAGTAGTGGGCAACAAAAACAATTTCAAAGTCAAAAAGGAATGACTAAACAAAAAACACGAGTCATAAAACAGCAAGAAAAAACCTGAGTATGCGCTACAGAAAAACGCACACATATACAAAAATGAAATGTTCCGTTCATGAAGCACTCAGTTCTGGCGGTTGGAGGGTGCAGTTGTAGGTGGACCCAAACAATAAATAAATAGTCAATCAAAATAAATAAAATAATACACTAGTGTATATCACACTTTTTGCATGGTGTAAAGATTAGCTAGGTGGTGATTGTTCCCAGGACAGAGGCACACTTCCCTAACTGCACAGACACTGAGTAATAATTGGTTCAATGGTAATGGATTTTATTTTATTTTTTTATGTTTTGTCTCTCTCTCTCTTTCTCTTTTTTTTTTTTTTTGCTTTGTTTTGTTTTGTTTTGTGGAGGTGTTGTGGAAACCTTACTTCTTGGCAGGCTACAAAGTGTTGTTTATCTAGGTAAGCATGACAGATATTTTTTGAAGGGCATTGTTTATTCATACAAGTGGTTACACTCAATGTCTTGGCCTGCTAAACAAGCTTTATCTTAGCTCTTCTCAGAATGTTATTAGAGATTTCATGTCAAGATGGATATGCTCCTATTATAGCTATTTACTTTTGTCTGATTTAGCTAATCTTCCAATGCAAACCAACATTAACAGATTCTCCATTTGAATTGACAATATATATTAATAATATCAAAATATTTTAGTAGCTTACACAAATAGCGTTAAATTCATTATTCACATAATAAAGTGGAGCTAGCATAGTAGCCACAATAGAACTAGACCTAGATATGATTTCAGTTTAGCTGTTTCATTAGGGTTTAGGATATATGATTTAATTACTTGAACTTAGGGTAAACAGACATTAGCAATTTCAAAACCATAGTTTGACCTATTCACTTACTCCAAAAATGATAACACAAGACGTAGTCAAATCATTTTAATGTGATACTGTGCAAGTAGGACGTGGTAGTTCTACATCCCAGGGCTGCGTAGCCTCAAGGCTTTTTATGAATTATAACAGTCTGTCATCCAAAGAAACTTGCAAGTTGGCCTGGCTAAGAAGAGATTTATTACCCTTAGCTATATCTCTGGTTTTATCTACATTGGGTGAAGCTCATTCTGAATGTTCTATACTCTAATTTGTCTTCTCCTTACTCAATAAAAAAAAAAATCCCTCTCTTCTTTCTCCTCGTGAAAATATCGAAAATTATTACGACCACAAGTTCTATCGCGATGTTTTCTCAGACTTACAATAAATTAGCTTATAGCTACCACAGACCTCAATTATAGCGATACTTTGCGCTGCAGTCAGTATTAGCTAGCCACTACGTTTACACAGCACTGATCTAGCAAGTAGCTAACGCTCGAAAGAATTCCATGCCAAGATTTTCTTTAATTTGGTGAACAAGTAGAGATTGATATGGCCTTCACCATTTGGTTAATCCTGTTGCTTCCAGCGGTCCTCGCCCAACAATTATACCCCACGCCTCGGGCATCCACAGTCAGACTAACGTTTGGAAATTGTACCGTCCTAATGGATAATGACCCTATTTTGGGTAATTACAACCAGTTTTCTGATACAGGACTTCTTCCTTCTTTATTCATCACTGGTGATGGTAGCAGTCTGCCATTTCTGAGGATAGTTCGAGCTAAAGTGACGTGTCTTAATTCAGGATTGATAAAAGCCACTGCCTCTAGTGTGGGCATCCTAGTGGAGTACCAAAGACAAACTGCACCTAGTGTAAATATCAAGGCCCAAGTAGCAGTGGATTGTATACAAGATCCCCATAACCCGAATGCTGAGTTTTCTTTCTACCCAACACCAGATCCTGCTGCAACTCAAATTTCAGTTCAAAATACAGCAAGAGTTAGTAGTGGTAGGACCCTAAAGGATAATGTCGACGTGAATTTTACTGTACCATTTCGGACAAATTGTTCAGTATGCTCGGATTTAGCCAGTCGTGCGGGGGATCCAGATTCAAGATGTGTTGGTAAGTATCTATAGCATGCATTTCTACCGAGTGTCCAGGTAACTGTGCTCATTCCACGTGTGGGGATTGTTAGATATACCAATAGTGAAAAAGTGGTTGTATTATATTTACTAGCTAGGCTTGCATAGTATGGACATCTTGTTATTTGAGTGTTTATTTAGCTATTAATCCGAGATAATTATGTGCCTTCTGTGTATTGTAGATTGTAGAGGCTGCACCAATGGCAGTGCTAGATGTGTTGGTAATTCACAGCTGACTGACCAGTGTTGTGCCTACTACTTGGACAATATCTGTGTTCAATATTGTCCTGATCCTCTAGTAGTCAATACAGATACATTCGACTGTGGTGAGTTATGGAGAAGTGAATAATGCTAACTTGCCAGTATGCTATTGATTTTATTAGCTAAAATATCTATATCTCACTGAGGCAATCAGACTAACTTAAAATAAGCCAGTTTGTATTTGTGATTTTTTTTTCCAAATGTATTTTTAAAAGTTTTACTAGCAAGTATGTTTGCTTTCTTGTTTTCACGAACTTGTTGGTATAGACTTGTTCGGGACTATCCAGCAAGTGGAGGACCTGGTCCCGATGTAGACTGAAGCACTACACAGACAGAATCAATCCTAGTTGGGTTGATCTGCGTAGCGAAGACCCACTAGCGAGTGTTGCCGTCAGAATTCCAGTTGAGCTAAATCAATTCGTTAATTCGTTGGAAGCTTCGTTGGAGAGTAGAGACAGAGGTCGTAAATCTCCACTAACATCGACGATCGACGAGTTAGCTAGCTAGTACGCATGAGTGACATAGCTAAAAGTGTTAATGTTAGTGTCCTTGTGGAGGATAACCGGAACATCCTCCCGGGGAAAGAGAATGGCTGTTCTCTAGAAGTGGAACAAGCTTATGGATGGCTCTTCAAAATGTTCCCTTCTGTGTCTTGACAGTGACAACACGAACCAGTCCATCAGAACCTGGATGTGTTTGTACAACTCTAGCCAAAGGCCAGGAGTGAATAAAAAGGTCTGAATCTTTGACTAGAACTATATCACCAACCGCTATAGAATGCTGAGGTTGATGGCATTTCTTAAAATTGTTGAGATGGGTAATGTAGTCATTGCTCCACCGCTTCCAAAAATCGGCGATAAGTCGTTGTCGAAGATTCCATCGTGAGAGTCCATTGATGTTTCTTGTTGAGAGGTCTGGTGCAGGGACGGACTTGAGAGATTTTCCAACCAGAAAATGTCCAGGTGTAAGAATTTCTATTCCATCGTCAGGGGAAGAATCTATAGGAGTGAGTGGTCGACTATTGAGAACTGCCTCTATCTCTACAGTAAGAGAATACAACTCATCAATGAAAAGGTTATGAGGGCCTACTACTTTAGCAAGGAGGAGCTTCATCGACTTCACTGCTGCCTCCCATAAACCTCCAAAATGTGGTGATCTGGCAGGAATATGCGACCACTTGATGTTTTGTGCTGTACAGTAGCGATCGACAGCATTCTGAGCAGTTGGAGTGTTGAGAAAATCGTAGAGTTCCTTCAATTCTTTCTGCGCGCCGATAAAGTTGGTGCCATTGTCCGTAGTTAGAGTTGCGGGACAACCTCGTCTAGCTACAAAACAACGGAGAGCTGCTAGAAATCCCGCAGAGGAGAGGTCTCGAACGACTTCCAGGTGTACAGCCTTCGTAGCCATACAGATGAATACACAAATATAAGTTTTTTCTAGTGTACGAGCTCGAGTGTATCCTCTCTTGACCATAATGGGTCCAGCAAAATCTGCTCCAGTATGGTTGAAAGGAGAAGTTGGGGTGACTCGATTTGCTGGGTAGCTGGCCCATCTGCTGCGTGCAGGTCCTGGCATAGACTTTCTTGCAACGTACACAAGCCTGGGATATACTCTTTGTTAGATTCTTGGCACCTACAATATGGTATTGAGAAGAAACAAGAGCAAGCAAAGCAGTAGGGCCCACATGTAAATTGTCTTCATGTAATTGTCTACAGATTAACTTAGCCAGATAATCCTTGTGATGTAGAACAATTGGGTGCTTCTGTCTCACAGTCAGAGTTGATTTCTCCAGACGACCACCAACACAGATGAGTCCATCCTTGTTCAGGTAAGGTCTGAGATGAATAATGCAACTTCTATTGGGAACCTTACTAGAGGTGAGAAGAGAGTCATAGTCAGCCTTGAAAGCATGTCTTTGACTGAGCTTCAAAAGAATGGTCTCAGTGGTTTGCAGTTCCTCCAGTGACAGCTTTGCTTCATGGTTCCTTGCACCTGTTGCCAACCTGCAGTTAAAAACAAAACGCAAACACCATGACATGACTCTCTTGAGGTTAGTGTAGGAATAAAAAGACTCAGTGAAGTCTTCAAGAGGAGGAGAAGTGAGCAGTACAGCAGGTTTGGTTTCCTCCAAGATCTTACGCTTCTTCCAATCAGTACAAGATGGCCATGAAATGGGAGGTTGAAGCAGCCAACTAGGTCCTTTCCACCAGAGTCCAAACGAAATAAGGTCGCTCGGTGATGCTCCCCTCGAAGCTACGTCTGCTGGATTACTGTTAGTCGGAACGTATCGCCAATGAGTGGACGGTAACGGCTTACTGTGTCCATTACTCTGCTGCAGACGTAAGGCTTAAGTCTAGCAGGAGACATTGACAACCAGCATAGGACAATCGTGGAATCACTCCACGCGAACACATCTGCAAGTGGAACAGACAAAACATTAGCCACTGTAACTAGAATCTTACTCAGTAGTTGAGCTCCGTTAAACTCCTTCCTAGGAATAGTAGATCCACTTATAGAAGAGACCTTTGTCTTGGCGAGAAGCAGAGAAGTGGAGACAGTTGTATCAGTGTAAACTGCTCGCAAATAGACTACACCGGCGTAAGCAGAATCCGATGCGTCGCTGAACCCATGAAGCTGTAGACTACTAACTTCCTGCCCTTTAACAAAATGGAAGCGGGGAATAGAGTGAGAGGTGATGAGAGGAAGTTCTTGTCTCCAGCTATTCCAAGCCTTTGCAATCTGATCCGGAACTGGATCATCCCAGGCTAACTTCAGCTTCCAGAGATCTTGTAGCATTATTTTGACGACAATAGTGCAAGGTGCAAACCATCCGAGGAGATCGAAAGTTTTGCGACGTCGGATGCTATTTTCCTTTTGGTTGGCTTGTCGTCAAAGCTTAGTGTCGGTGTAGATACATGGAGAGTGTCCTTCTTCGTGTCCCAGTGTAGGCCAAGAGCTTTGTGACACTCTGCTGGAGGGGCAATGATTTGGTGTCCTTCATCTTCACGCATATCTGGGGAAACATTATCTACTATGGTAGAGTTGCTCGATCTCCATTTCCTTAAACACATGCAGGCACAACGCAGCAATGAAATGAGTTCCTCCTGAATCTCCTTGGCTTCACCTGGAGTAGCAGCTCCGGTCAAGCAATCGTCTACGTAAAAGTTCGAGATGATATTAGCTGCCCTTGGATACTGCTCCCTATGATCTTTAGCAACCTGACGAAGGACTTGGGTAGCCAGGAACGGAGAAGACGTAACTCCGAACGTAACTCTGGTCATACGCATGTCTATGACACCTTCCCCCCCAGGAGCTGCTTGCAGAAAGCGGTGCAAGTCTCAATCATTTGGGTGGAGTTCCACTTCCCGAAACATTTTCGAAATGTCGGCACTCATTCCAATGACATGAGTACGGAAGGCTAGAATCACATCAGTGAGCAGTGGGTAAAGGTTAGGGCCAGAGAGTAGAATATCGTTCAGGCAAACCCCAGAGGTCGTTTTTGCTGAGGCGTCAAATACCACACGAAGCTTGGTGGTAGTGCTGGAAAGTTTGACGACACCGTGCGAGGGTAGATAGTAAACAGAAGATTCTGGCTTGTTGCAATCGCCAACTGGAACAGGTTCAGCATGCCCTAGATCTTCGTACTCCTGCAAGGCTTTGCTATAGCTCTCGTACTTGCCCTTGCGCTGGAGTGATTGCTTGTTCTGGTAGAACCGTCTGCAGGCCTGACCACGAGAGGAACCTAAACGGAGAGAAACAGACTTCATAGGTAAATGCACTACATACCTACCCTCTTTGTTTCTGCTATGAGTTTTCTGGAAGTGCTCCAAAGCCTGTAGTTCCTCATCCGTGTACCGGTTGAGATCAGAGGGGGCTTCTTCGGATTGCCAGAATGCCATCAGTAGGTCGTCGGTAGAAGGACCAGCTGTTCGGGAGTGTAGACAGCGTTGAGTTGGTAGTGAAGACGAGTCGAAAATAAACTTTCCCCGAATGGACCAACCAAATATCGTCTCCCTAGCATGGAGTGTACGGTCATCTTAAGATCGTCTCCCTGGCAGCATGACTTCGTCGAGAACGTCTGATCCAAGCAGTATATCTATTCGTCCAGGATGATCGAAATTTGGATCAGCCAGAGGTAATCCTTGTAAGAAAGGTTTGTTCTTCACACCCTTAAGGTAAAATCCAGGAAGATCACTGGTGATTTTGGTTATGATGACAGCTTTCAGAGGAATGGGAGGGTGCTTTTCTGGAACTAAAGAAACTTCAGTCTTGAAACTGCATTCAGGGACCTCCGTTTGAGATATTCCAGTAAGGTGAGTAGGTTCACGAATCTTCTTTGCCTTAAGCAGTTGAGCCAATCGAGAAGTTACAAAGGACATGTGTGAACCGCTATCCAGAAGAGCTCTTGCCTTTTGAATACGTCCTCTAGATTCCACTGTGACCTGACAGATTCCCAAAACTACTTTAGCCTCACTATGTGATGTGTAGCACTTCGGGGTAGCGTGAGCATTCGTCGCAGAAGTTGATTGCTGCTCAGTTGCATTCTCGGTTTTGCGAATGGTAGAACGTTGGCGATGCAGCAAAGAGTGATGACGGCTTCCGCAGTCTTTGCAAGACATGTGGCTAGGACAGTCTCGACAGAAATGGTTATAAGATAGGCAATTTGTACATACTTTTAACCTTGAGGCTGTACTAAGTCTGTCTTCCACTGATTTGTCCTTAAACATGGAACACAAGTAGAGTGGATGATTTCCTTCATGGCACAGGCTGCAATTGTTATCCTTCTGTACATGGAGAGTAGTAGTTTTACACGGTTTTTGCTTGGTTGTATGAGAAACAGAAGGCTTGGGAGTCGATGAGGAATCGATGGTTCTTCCCTGTAAACGTAGCCGATATTGCTGAAGCATTTCGATAAGTTTATCTGTATTTGGAGTAGTTTTAACATCCGCAGTTTTCTCAGTCCAGTAGCGAAAGAAATCATCTGGCATGTGGAGCTCAGCTATCATGGTGTAGAGTGTTTCAAGGGAATCCACTCCACACTCCTTCATTGTATCTATGGTACGTTGAATTAAAGTGATTAGCTGGCCAATTCCTTCGTTGGTTAGTTTCCAAGTATGCCTTGAAAATTTTTGATGAGTGGAGCGACTAATAACCCTTGGTTGGTCATAGCGTTCCTTGAGAGCTTGAACTGCAGCACCGTAGTCCGGACCGCGTCGAGTGTGACAATCAATGATTTCTTTGCCTTCCTTGCATTTTATGGTCATGAGCAAGAAAGAGAGTCGATCGACGTCCGTGAGTGAGGGATCTTTCTCTAATGCGTTGTTGAATTTCTCCCAGTAAGGACGCCAACCACCGTCCTCCCCGTTGAAACTAGGCAATTCAATGTGTGGGAGACGATCAAACCTGGACACCGCACTTGACTTGACTACTTTGGAGACAGAAGTCTTATCGTCTGGGTTGTCCGTATGAAACCTTTCCCACAGTGTGGTGAGGTCTCTAGATAGCCCCTGTAAGATGTCCATAAGTTCAGGACGATCCTTTAGAGGGTGTGCTAAAGCTTGTAGATTAGTTACCTTGGTGTTGAGATCGTCCAAAGTAGGCTTCACTCGGTAACCAGTGACAGTTGGAAGTACAATGAGGGAATCGATAGACATCCTAGCCAAACTACTCTGCTCATGGACGCGAGTTGCGTTGAGCTGTGCAGTAAGTCCCTTGCGAGTTGCAAGCATCATGCGATGATGTTCGTGGTATTCGTTTTCTTCTTTTTCCTCATGTTCTTCCTTGACGTGGAGAAGAATGGCGTTCTGTAGCAGTCCAGCAATTGAAATGTTGGCTTCAATCTTTTCGAGATGATGTTCAATTGAACCTGCATCTAAATCTCATTCCTCGTGGCATCTTGTCGATTGTTTCTCCGTCGTCGTCTTAGAGATTCAATGTCTTCCGTCCGCAATTCAGCTTCCAGGCGAGCTAAATCATGACTTGTTGTCATGGTACACAGACAGAGCTTCAGAAATAGGGGGGGGGGGGGGGGGGCAGACAGAGCTTCAGAAAGAGAATAAAACAAAGAATAAACAAATTAGACTAAGAGTATTACTTAAATGATTCGTATCCGGCTCGAAGGACCAAATGGTCGGGACTATCCAACAAGTGGAGGACCTGGTCCCGATGTAGACTGAAGCACTACACAGACAGAATCAATCCTAGTTGGGTTGATCTGCGTAGTGAAGACCCACTAGCGAGTGTTGCCGTCAGAATTCCAGTTGAGCTAAATCAATTCGTTAATTCGTTGGAAGCTTCGTTGGAGAGTAGAGACAGAGGTCGTAAATCTCCACTCGCTCTCCCACTGACTGGACCTTCTGAATAAAGGTTGTCTTGACCCAGACTAAAACAAACCTGAGACTCAAATACCTTATTAGATAAGATAAGTAAGCTATGAATAATACAGTAAAATACACCTTACTACCAAGTAGGAAGATTGGTGTGATGACCAACAGGTGGTATATCAAAGATGGATATATTGAGTTCTGAACAACAGCATGAACAGTAACAGAGTCAATAACAAATTCAGTAACTAAGTGAAATGAGAATAGCTAAAGTTTAAATACAAAAACAAAGTGATAGATCGACGAACATCGACGATCGACGAGTTAGCTAGCTAGTACGCATGAGTGACATAGCTAAAAGTGTTAATGTTAGTGTCCTTGTGGAGGATAACCGGAACAAGACTCTAGTGTGGGATCATCAGTAGAACTGATATTGTATTCCATTTTGATAAAGGTGGTGTGTCCTGTATTCCAGTTGATAAAGAGGGTGTTTCTTGTATTCTGTCTTCTACAGGTTGTGCCATTCTGGATGTTCCTAATGGAGATGTGGTCTATAGCAGTGCCCAGGTGGTGGTGGGGAGTGTAGCTACTTACTCCTGTGATGCTGTAAATGGCTACATCTTATCTGGTGCCACTGGTGCTGGTACCAGAACGTGTGCACTGTCTGGCTGGACAGGCAGTGATATTACCTGTGAATGTAAGACCCAGTTCATGTGCTTAACTTGTGAAAGTGCTTTGAGTAATTTCGTTGGTAAAATTTCACACTTTTCAGTGCATGACTGCAAGATGACTTGCCTCTTCAACCCACAGAATGGAGAGTTCAAGCTTCAGTCTGGACTGACAACTTACGGTGCAACAGCCACTTTCAAGTGTCTTTCAGGTTACGAGCTTGTTGGATTGGCGTCCAGAATATGCACCCTAGATGGCTGGAATGGCACTAACCCTTCATGTGGTAAGGATAACTGCTAGTGTAGTATGTACCATCTTCCTTGCTCTTTGCTTGCTTGGTTATTGCAAATCTACTTAAAGTATCTTAGGAGAAATTTAATTACATACAATACACTTAATCAACATTAGTATAAAGACACAGCTAATAATGAAGCTAAAAGCTTTACTAGTAGTTTTATAAGGCAAGCATTACATGCCCTAATTGTCTGGACATATTGATTGAAGCAAGGAGGATTTAGATTGCAACTTTTAACTATTCACTCATCCTTCAGCTATTTGAAATGGTATAAGATGAACGAAAGTGTAAATTAAAAACCAGGTGGTCAGTGTAATTACTTTTTGGCTATGAGGCAATATGTGGAGATACAGGTAGAGGCAGTAGCTAGTCAGTTCACAGAGGATGCTATGAATATCATTAAATTTAAAAAAAGGGGAGGAAATTCAGCTGATACCACCCAGTGTAATGACCTAGATTTCTTACACACTCCACAAAAAAATTTTTTTTACCAACATTAAAACCCCTCATAGTGCCATACTCACCCATTAAAGTGAGCAAACTAACTGTATTCTCACTTGCACTCAATTGAGATCAATGTGTACACAATCCATGCACGTATACATACATTGATACATAGTACATTACATTGCGCAATTTTACAAAAAAAAAAAGGCTAACACAGAGATAATAAAAATATATAAAATATTTATTATACTAAAGTGTTGTGTTGGGAATTAGGGCAAAAATATATGTGAGCAGGTCTGGGAAAAGGGACCTTACGGCGCAAAAATTGAAATTGAGATATAGGCTCCACAAGTAAGTCATCGGAAAAATTCTTTCTTTCTCCTATTTTTGTTTTTTGCAGAATTAGTCTTAGTAACCCTTACTCTACGTCTATGCCAAATTTCGCATGTCAAAACGACTTAAAAGACCCCAAGCGTGCCGTGAAAAGACAAGCTACTTTTTATTCTCTCTTATTCTCGAAGTACAATAAACGGGGAATGGGCGGAGTTTCAACTAGCAGCTAAAAAAACGGCATAGCTTTGAGACTACTGCATGCACTCTACAGCTTACCTTTGGCTTAAAGTTTACCGCTACAGCGAATAGAGCAGCCAAGGATTCCAACAAGACAGGTCGTGAGACGCTCTGAAAGCTAAAAAGAACTCTACGCAAACTTCGTTAGTCGCCGAAAAAGCGGCTGTACGATTTAATTGCGTATGCGGAGTACGCCGTTAAGTATACGGAAACGTTAATTATACCGGAAGTGGAAATTCAATTTATATTTTCTCGATTTCTAGTTCAATTGCTTTGCTGAATATGGCCCAGTTCAACTGCCAGTTTCTCTGCGTGTCGAAGGTTTTACCCTCCAGTATTTTAGTACTAAGTTGAGATAACTTGTATCTTTTTATTAGCATAAAAAACTCAATTTTTTTGATTTGCGCCATAAGGTCCCTTTTCCTAGACCCACTCACATATATAATGGAAAATTAAGCTAGCTAGCTTTTTAATCTTATATTTATTTGTATGTTGCATACCTACTGTTACAGACTTTGAAAGGTTTGAAGAAGAAGAAGGCTTAGCTCGACACATAGGGAATCAATAAATCAGCACAGCTTGCATACAATGTGCCATACTAGCTTTGTGGGAAAGTTACACTGTAAACCAAAAGGTGTGTAGTCCACACCAAATAAAGTATGAATCATGTGCAACAATAGTCACACCACAATATGGTGATGGTGTGAACACCTCATCATTTTGGTGTGAAGTACACCCCAAATTAGGTGTGAGTTCACACCCTAAACAGTGTGAACTCATACTTTCATTAATGATAAATTATTTTCAATATTAACCACAATATTCTATATATTATATCAACATTATTTTTCAAAAAAAGATTGGTGAATGTTCTGTGTCTGAATCACAGAGCTCATTAATCAGAGGACCAAAATCTTTGTGAGATTAATAACTAACAGCTTACAAAGAGGTACTGTAGCTGTGCATTACTGGAGATAGTGGATCAAACTGTAAGAGAAACAGAGCCTAGCTATTGCAAACTTTACTTTGAGGCCCAAGACCTATAATAATATGGAAACCTACAACCTTTGTAACAATAACATCAGCCTTTGCTAGATTTCCCACAACTTTGTTACACTCACAACAGATACTGTCCGACTGTGAATTGCTAATTTTGCTTTAATCTTACTATGCTATTTGTGTTTGTACAGTATTGTCAAATAATACAGTTGAAAGTACTCCAAAAAGTACCTCAAGAGAATCCTCTGAAGTAGTATGCACTCAATTAGGTAAGAAAGATTTACATATGTGTCTATATATTTCAGTCACCATCTTAGGGAGTAGAAAATAGTCTGCTATGTACTCATTGCATTTATTTTAATGTGGTGATATGTTTGACAAAAGATCTGAATCTATTTTCTGAATTGTTTAAATTTGCATATGTTACTGTGGTTTGGGCTAGTTTACTAGCATATCTGTACTGTTTCTGCCTAAATCATTAGGGTTTGCATAGCGCAGAAGTGGGCCAGCCCTGATGCGACATAGCATCTGCCATAACATAGAGTCCTTGAATATACACAATACCACACGTAAATCCATAAGTATGACAGGACATTGCAGCATAGTCAATTGGTATGGCTTATATTCTACCAGACAATATGCACAAATAATTCATTCATACAACACAGCATAGCCAAGGCTTCAATTTCAATAGCTGACTAAAGTTGTTCTTGTGACTGTAGTTGTCTGGAGTAGAATGCAACAGGCTACCAGAGAAATACACAGACTCCTCATATAGCACTCAAACAGGAATCACAGTAAACTAAAGAAAAAATCATGCAACTTATGAACAGCAATTGAAACGTTATAATATGTACAAAGAAAAAATATGAGTGAACCCATCTGGTTAAATTTGTCAAACCCTGCAAGTATGCATAGCAAAATACAGTATGAAATGGAGTATAATCTAATGAAGCACCAAAGGTGCGAACCGTCAGCACTACTAAGCTGTTACAATAGTAATTTCAGACCAAAAGAACAAGCAATATCTTTTGGCTATTTTAATCAGGCATCAATATAGCTCAAGCAATGAAAATGGTATATAGAAACACTGTCTTCATAAGAGAAGCTAAACAGGCCAGAAACACTCACCGGTATACATTTTCAACGCGAAACTTCACTGCTTCCAACTCCGTTAATTTCCCTGAACATAAAGCAAACTACACCATGGGCTGCAAGAAATTATTTGCTCACGTGATTATGACATGACGCTAGGGGGCATTACCCACAAAAGCTGGAACCTACGCAGAGCTGAAAGCTTCACGTTTTCTCAACAATTAGCCCGAAATTCTAAAAAGTAACACAATAAAAGGTCCTAAATCTTCGTCCTGAATATGTTCATACCTAAATCAGCAGTTAATTGTTAGTAATCTCCAAAATCAGAGCGTGACAGACAGACAGACAGACAGACAGACAGACAGACATAAAGACAGACATACAGCCAGACAGGACGACTACTATAACCCTCTCGCGCACGCATGCTGAGGGTTAATAAAAAGTGAAAAGCACTGAAGAAATGAAATTGAAGAATGAAATCAGTTGACAATCAGAATAAGAACTGTCAGAATAGAGAACAGAAGAGTTAGAAAATGAGAATGAATATCAACCAAATGAGGCAGTGAGGAGTCAGGTGAAGCAGAAGCAGATAAATCTGAAGTATGTGTGAGAAGAAACAGAGGAATCGCGCAAGTCAGTACCAAAAGTATCAGATGAGACATAGTCAGAACCAGATATTCAATCAGAAAGAAGGGAAAAATCAGTTAGTAAATGTTAGGAATAGAGTCTGTAGGAATGGATGTGGCACCAACTGCCTGTTTAAGTTTACACTCTTCCTTAACGTTTGATCATAGCTTGTCATGGGTCAGATACACAGAATTGGTTCACATTTAGCTACATCAACCAAGAGTGTATTCTATCTATTCGAACAACAACTTAGAAAGGAGGCATATTAACACTGTCCTTTTAAAAAATTAGATAACATGATTACCTTGTCAATGCTATGAATGGCTTTATAACATACAATACATATAGGAAGAAACAAAATTTTCAGAAATCAGAAATACCTGCAAGCTGTGCCCAAGATTCAAAGAGCAGGTTTTATCAGTAATTGTAACATTCAGAGGAAGATTTATAAAAATTGGGCAACCATGTGTAATAATATATTGAGACAATCTGGTAGAAGGGGACCTTCCAAGTCATTTTTGTTTGTTAAGATTGAGAAGTAATGTCATGGTACACTTGTCTTGCAGAAAGGTTATCTCATATACCTGTTCGGAAGGGTTGATCTGTCAGAGAGTTAAAATGCTTGGCTATGTTTTCAGAATGTGTTGGAAAAATTGATGGGAATGAGAAGAGATTTCCTCAGTTTTTTTTCTTCGAGATTAATTTTAATCACAGGATGTCAAAATGTCTTGTGGTGTCTTCTGACTTTAAAAGAGTGCTCGGTCTGGACATGGAGTTTGCAATGTTTGGGTTAGATCATCATCAGAGGATTTTGATAAAACACTAAATATAAGTATGATAAGCAGTAATGTTAGATATTTAGAAGATTGTAAAGTGCTAGATACTTAGACAAAAATTAGGATAATAATCATCTACCAAACCCACCAGATTCAAAATATTTTTGCACATAACAAATCTCGATTTTCTTCTCAAGAACACACAACTGAATAGCAAATAGTAAATCACACTGTCTCAGTTCTTGCACTAGTTCTATCAGAATTCAAGATAACAACAGCAGAGTTCATCTCTTAACTCCTAAGAACCAAGTCACTGTAGCCTAGCTGCACGACCACCAGAGTAACAGTTCGACACCCAGCACACTGGCCGCTCTGGTAGTATATTGCACCACCAGCTCTCTATAGGGTTTTCCCACTGAAAAGATGCCACTATTGCTTTTCAAATGCATAAGCAAGAGTTTGGCTAAGCTAACAATTGATTCTCCAGTAACAGCACTTGATGCTGTTTACAATGGTTTGTTAAAGCAGAAGCTAGGCTCTTGAATATTCTATACCAGGGTAACATAGCTATGCTATAACCTATAGTTTCTCCATATATATTGTTGTGAAGAGATCTTAAAAAAAACTGAGAACTGATAGAAAAAAGGAAGAGTGAATGAATCATATATAGGAGAATAGTGAGTGCATATGTTCAGTTAGTAATAACATGAAAAGTTGTGACACGATGATTAAAATAATTGAGATTTAATAATAAATGAATAAATAAATAAATGTAGCTAATGAATATATACAGACAGTAAAAGGGGTGGTGCCCCATTACACATGGCTAAACAATCATAAAGTTTCTGACATGGACCAAAATTGACGAGATATAATACTATGTTACTGTTAAGATTGCTTTAAAAGGGTTTACAGCTATTACAGACACAATATAAAATATATTACATTGTTTGTTCAGCTATTCCTATAGTGATATCCTTTATAATGGGGTCGAGTTTGTCGGCTGTTTTTGGAATAGTGCTAATCTACAAATGCATCACATCACGGAGAAGGCTGCATCAGTCACCAACACAATGACTTCAAAGGATGAACTGTATGAAAAAATAGATCCAGCAACTACAATTCAATTGAATGAAAATAAATTTTAAACAAAAGAATGATCTTCTCTAACATGTTGCTGCATTAAATATAACAAATGAAATTGTAATGCACTTTTCTCTATGCTTGTTTTTTTTTTCTTTAAAAAAATAATTTGTAGATAAGCCATTTAATCGGTTACCTTTTATGATTTCACTACACTGTGATTGTATTTACTAATATTGTAGAAATCAATATCATACTATTGTAGTCACTCTCACTATTACATGGAATATATATTCCAGAACTTAGCATTAAAACTCCAATTGTTTTAAACTGGAATAGTAATTTCTACAAAAAAAAATGACAACAAAATTTTCTTCAAATAAGAAATAATAAGTATTATAACATTAGATGTATTCTCTCTCTTTCACCCCAAACCTCCACCAAATACTTAATTGAAGAGATTGACAAATAGCAAACTTGTATCAAACATCCTCCGAACGAAGTAAGAAAAAACAATAGAAAGCTACAGTCATAATTGAGGTTTTAATAACTTGAATATTCTATTTTATTTGTTAAGTTCTTCCAATTTGACATAACTGTGATGCTGAATGTCCTGTATTAGTTATCTCTTCCCACCAAAAACTTTTCTGCATTTAGCTTCTTTTTCTCTTTTCTTATTTACTTAGGAGGATGTTATCATTGTATGATGATGTTGTGTGTGCAAAAGCATAATTGAACAACCTACCACTTCAATTATGAAGGAGTGACCCTTATAGCATGACTATCTACATGCAGATTGTGCTAGTGAGCTAAATCATAAGATTAGGAGCATAACAGGAATCTAATTTACTCCTCTGGACATATTCTTTACCGCAACCTTATCAACATTAGGTGGGTATTGAAGTTTATACCAAATTTAATAATACATTTCAATCTAAAGTCTTCAATTACAACTTATAATGCAATTTATGCAGAGAGTGGGTACTATGGCATTTAAGCCCCTTACTGTATGTCATTAGAAAACTCAACCATTTTAAGTAGCTGGAGTGCTTTTTGTCAGGAACACTGGTCCTTGATGAGGTAAGAAAATAGTCACATATTATTTGTTAGTTAAAAATGACTACAGCAAAAATCAACTTTTATGAGATTCTACTTGTCTGAATTACTTGTGCCCAATGGCTCGCTCACCATTTGTGTAGAAGCACATCACTAGTATATATGCATATAATACTATTAGTGTTGTTGTTGTTGTCTTTATTATTTGCAGGTTGTGGTACTTTAACTCTCCCTAATAATGGAAATGTGTCCTACAGCAATGCTCAACTGGTGGGTGTGTGGCTATGCATATGAAGGCATGCCTTGCCTGAGGGCACTGTAGCTACCAGAACCTGTACAGTGTCTGGCTGGACAATAATCTCACTTGTCAACGTAGATCGCCTCAGGGTCAGAGTTCAGCTGTAATTTCATTGACTTTACACTTATAGTGCATGACTGCAAACAGACTAACATTTTCCACCCATAAAATGGGGAATTCACCCTCCAAACTGTGCAGTTGCAAATTTCAGTTGCTTTGAAAACTATATGCTATGTGTACTCATTTGTTATTATTATGAGTATTATGATGATGGTCATACAAGTGTGTATACATGAACTGATGAGTTGGCTAATAGAATTTTGTTCTTTTTGTGATTGTGCGAAACACACAAAACTACACTCAATAGACAAGAGTCACAGAAATCTGGCTCAGCCAGAGTTTAAATAACGAGCCATACTGATATGAATACAAGTCCTAGTGGCAGTGAAATCCCAGAGTTCCCCATGCATCAACTCTCTTTGATATGCATAACATTTTACTACACTACAACAAAAGTGGAAGAATCAGACATTTATAACCACACTATAAAACACACTGTCCGTACACTTAAATGCTTGCTTTCCTTACTCGCTCCACAAAATACGACAGCAGTGGAAAACTGAAATAATGACTGATTGGTTACGGGGATCTATTTGCGCCCTACCCGCACTTTATCCACTACGTGTTGAAATAACAAGGCAGCACTATTTAGCAGTGGAAAGAAAAGTATGAAATAGCAGAATGAGAGTGGGATGATTTTTTTTGACGAAATAAATATGATAAAAAAAATTATGATTATTAGCTAACTGCAGAAATAAATAATTATCTTTTATTCTTCCTCTCCTCCGCTACTGCAGCAACTTTCCCAGGTCCTTGGGTAGTTATTAAAAAAAAAGACTTCAAACAAATATATGTCAACACTTGTTTTTTATTCAAATTCAGTTACCTATTTATTTATTTATTTTTTTTTTTTTGTATGACCTAGAACAAGCATGGACTCCTACTTAGCTGTAAGATTATCTATATATTCTCATGCCACTGATTTCCTTATCGTCAGGACATTAATAAAAGAACTTTACCGGGCAATTCTTTTCTTAAAGGTCTGAAAGTGAGCGAACCACGAGGGATTCGAGCACAACCAGAACGCGCGCTCGCTTTAGGGAATTCTCTTCCCCTTCCCTCATCCGTCGCGCTAAAATATTCTCATTCTGGAGTCTTAAGTTTCGTGTGGTCCTAACCTGATTGATATGGCCATTACAGTTTTGTTGTTGGCTTTGACTTTTCCAGCGGTCCTCGCGCAACAATTATACCCAACTGCTCGGGGACCCACAGTCAGCCTAACGTTTGGAAATTGTACCATCCTAATGGATAATGACACTATTTTGGGTAATTACAACCAGTTTTCTGATACAGGACTTCTTCCTTCTTTATTCATCACTGGTGATGGTAGCAGCCCACCATTTCTGAGGATAGTTCGATCTAAAGTGACCTGTCTTAATTCAGGATTGATAAAAGGCACTGCCTCTAGTGTGGGCGTCCTAGTGGAGTACCAAAGGCAAAGTGCCCCTAATGTAAATATCAAGGCCCAAGTAGCAGTGGATTGTATACAAGATACCCATAACCCGAATGCTGAGTTTTCTTTCTATCCAACACCTAATCCTAATGCAACTCAAATTTCAGCTCGAAATACTGCAAGAGTTAGTAGTGGTAGGACCCTAGTGGATAATGTCGACGTAAATTTTACTGTACCATTTCGGACAAATTGTGCAGTGTGCTCTGATTTTTCCCTTGGTTTGGGGGATCCAGATTCAAGATGTGTAGGTAAGTATCAGAATGTTGCATATATCATAGGTATGTCTATTTAGCTACTGTAATCACCTGCTGTTAGTCAGCAGGTCAGTAATAGCACTGTTTCTAGCCCCAAAGTATTTTCACACAAACAACAGACATAAAAAAACAAAAACATTCTGTATGAATCAATGGACTGTGACGACACGTCCCATACTTCTGTCCTGACAGAGTCTTGTTCATTAAATAGGCAACTGAGAGCAATGGCTACAAAGTACAATTAGGCATCTGTCCCACTTTGTTGAAGAGAATTATGGGATGTTGCAAGGAATCAAGTGTTCTCCTTGTAAAATAGTGAAAATGTAATTGTAAATGAATGAAATTGCAACAATGGTTAGGAGACAATATTATGCTGCCAAAAGCTATACACAGAAAGCAGTGGTCTTTTTTATAATCTACATACTATAGCTAGGAACATGGTTTATATGCCATGGATAGCCAAGCCATTTTTCAAACATAGGTGCTTTTAAACAATTCAGTGCTTCCTTCTCATGTAAAAAAAATGCATTAAATTTCAATGAATCTAGTTAATAAATAATCTAATCAATAGAAAGCTTACTACTTCACAAATGAACAAATAGATGAAAATAGTTCTCTTTTTCTCATAATATTCTTTAAACAAAATTAAATGAATTGGCTGTCACAGAGGATCAAACTTAGCTAGTGTACAAGCACAATAGTCACTGAGCAATGATAACTGACAGGATATCGAGAAAGAATCGTTGTTTATATTGTTCACTGAGGACGCCCTTTTAAGAATTTTATATTTTTTAAACTCTAGTTGTATTGAAGTTAAATCAAAGCATGGGTTTCCCTTTATGACAAGATCGATGAGATAAAGCTGTGCATATTTTTGATGGCACAATTGTATTACTCCATTACATGCACTACTAATACACCACTCGTATGTCCTGATATATGTGCACCAAAAATTGGTTCAATTTGTACAGCCTGATCATGTCTTTCTTCACTTTGCTTGCAAATTAGAAATGAAATGTTACATTACTGCAGCAGTAAAGAGTAAAGATAGCATATAAAGAATTGTAAAGGATACTAGCTATAAACAGTGATTAGCAACCATGCTTCCATAAGCCCAATATATTATAATTCATGCGACCAGCATAAAGAGGGCAGGCAAATGTTGACTCCGCAAAATATGTGTTACTACTTCACAGATAGTGGAGATGTACTTTTATTTTCATTAGTAAGTGAAATAATTGGAGTGAGAATGTATTAGATGTGTTTCAATTCACAGCCAATTATCTGTCATGGCGTATCAGAGCACGTGACAGAGAATGTAATATTGATTATTGTTTTCTTAGGATTTGCTGGTTTATCAAAACATGTTTGCTTTGGGGCAATATTATATGATTGAACTGTTATTTAAATTGTCAACTGCCAAACACATCGTAGTGGCAGAGAGAGAACATTATCCTCCAGTTTCAACAAAACTATAGTAACTATAGCAAATAAGTAGGTTAAAGACAACTTCTATTTCATTTATACGCTAGTTGTAGCTCAGAGTATGATCTCTCGTCCTTCACTTCTCATCAATATTGAATGTGTAAACTGAAATTGCGGATGAAACTATTTACTAGTTTAATGAGTAACTTTGTCCGTCTAGCTCACTCAACATTTATGTTGTAACACTCCACTAGTTTTAAAAAAGACGTGAATTAATTACTTATTTCCATACAGTTTGATGCATTCTGATGCCCAATGAGTACTTGTGTCTGTATATGGTGTATGTGTGTGTTTGGTGTGCTATAGGTTGTATAGGCTGCACTAGTGGCAGTGCTAGATGTGTTGGTAATTCACAGCCGACTGACCAGTGTTGTGCCTACTACTTGGATGATATCTGTGTTCAATATTGTCCTGATCCTCTAGTGGCCAATACAGATACATTCAACTGTGGTGAGTTTGATGGTGATGGTACTCATGGCAAGCTTGAACTAAAGAATTGTTAAGTGAGTTGTTTGTATATAAAAGGGAAAAGACAAGAGATATAGTTCATGACACATGAAAGATTAGTGACTGCCACTATTGCCCAAAACAGAGCATAGAGAAACAAGTGGGTCCTTGTTTGCCATTAACATATCTAATGTTTACTGCAAGAGAATGTGGAGTTTATTATGCTTGGAGTACAGCAAGAGGCAATTCTTAGATCTCATCTGGTGTAAAAGGCAATTTCTGACATTGCTGACAGTGAGTCTAACAAGTGAACTCACGTATGTCTGGGCTTTTCTAATAACTCATTTAGTTTTGATGTGTGTTTGTAATTCAGTTTCATTGTTTGCCAGTTTAAATGCTGCAGATTGTAATTAAATTTTTGTGGGTATTTTCCCTCCTAACTAATTGTTGTATTTGTTATGGTTTCTTACAAAACATTTACTAGAAGTGCCACACAAGCATGCATGCAATATCAGAGAATCCCATAACTTTTAGATTAGGATTCAATCCTTACATTGTGTGGTGCTGGTGGTGGGGAAGAGAGAGATGGAAGGGGGGATGGGAGGAGAGGAGGAGGAGGAGGGGAGGTAGGTTTCCAAATTTTTTTCTGTTTTTTTTTTGTCCAGTATAGCCACCACTTATATATAACCGTATTGTGGTGGTATCAACATCATCACTAATAGTGACCCAGATTTGATATTTCCATTATAAAACCTAGCAAAAATAATTATACAACTATGTATAGGGCATGTATTAATATATTATATTATACATATTATAATATTTATATACTATCCAGAAAGTGTTAAAAAAAGACTACATATTTAAGGTAACAGGGGTGTCGGAACGGGTGCAGCCGCGCGGCCATGGCTGCACCAATATTCACAAAAAGGGCCATGTCAATTAATTTTTCCTACTCTTTTACCGGATTTCGTGTTGTTGTCAAACTTGGGACGTCGAAATCAAGTGGTCGAAATGACTTTTGCGGGGATTAAATAGCTAATATCGAGCTTTTTGGAAGATTTTAAAAATCTGCAGACCAGCCTTGTCCTTAGTTTACTATTCCAAAGCGATCTTTTGAGAGGGGAGTCTTCTCATTTAGTAATTTGCCAAATATACTTGAAAATTTTTGAAGAAAATAAAGCTATGACTTTCACAGAAGGCAGGCATGTGGTGGATTCAGTTGTTGTTCTTTAGTCTTTTTTGTCATTGTATTGTTTGCTTTATATTGTGTCCAAGTAACTAGCTATATTAGCAATACGATATTATACACTCTACATAATAATAGGAAAATTTTTCTCTTTTTAACAGCCAATATTTTTAATTATAACTTAACCCGACGTTTCGACTTCTTGCCAAAGTCCTCTTCAGGGGTCAACTGAGGTCGAACTCTCCGTGGTGATATAATAACACAAAATAAACAGCACGCTTACTGTTTATTATATCCTGGAGGGTGATTTACACACAATGGACAGCCAGCATCCTGGATGTCATGTATCAGCTAGAAGACCTGGTATTGCTGCCACCTGAGAACTACCTCTCCTACTCAGCAGGTAAAAGCTATAGCAGGGGATATCTACCAGCCCAAGGCAATGAAGGGTTCAACCTAGCTTTTCCCTTGGACAAATTGACAGTTTTTGGCTTGACTATAATTTAGCTCAAGGTAATTCTGACAAAAAGGAAAAGGTGTAGTACATGTAAAGGTAAGCATGGGATGTGTGGATGATGCAATGTACCATTCCAAGAAATTAGAACAATAGAGGGGTGTGTTGTAGCTAAATGAACTATGAATGAACTAATTAAGTGAATGAGGTGCAGATGAACGAGTGAATGATTAAATGAACAAACGAAAAAAAATTACAAGGAACAATAAGTCTAATTAAGTCTGTTGAATGTGGTAGAGCATTCTACCACACTGCACAGCATGGACAGCCAGCATCCTGGAGGTTCTAAACCTATGTCTCTATCAAACTTGTTGTTGTCATGTGTCATCTGTATGTGTAGAGCTTCCTTGATCTTCAACTCACGATTCTTACTGGCTCTAGCAATGCATAGTTAAGAACGGAAGTGAAAAACATTTGTTGGACCATTTAAACTCTGTAAGACCTTCTATAAAATTCACCATGGAACCAGAAGAAGATAGTAAGCTACCTTTTTTGGATTGCTTGTTAAAGAGAGAGAGTGATGGTATGCTTACATCCATTGTGTACAGAAAACCTACACACACAGATAGATACCTTCACTTTAAGTCTCATCATCCTAATCATGTAAAGAGAGGAGTAGTGAGATGCTTGTATCAGAGAGCTAGGAGGGCAACTAATATGAGTGAAAACTTGAAGGAAGAAGAGAAACACTTACACAAAGTACTTCAAAGTGGTTATGACAACGCAACCATTAGGGCAGGCTCTAAAGAGTTACCTTCTAAAGATCACACAAATACTGAGCAAGAGAAAGGTTTGATTCTTACTATTCCGTACATAGCAGGATTGAGTGAGAGCATTCAGAGAGTGTGTAGAGACTTTGACATTAAAACAGCATTTAAGTCGGGTAAGACACTAAGATCACATCTTACTAAAGTCAAAGATACTATACCTATTACCACAGAGTCATCCATAGTGTATAGTATACCCTGCATGGTTGTGGTAAAGTATACATAGGTGAAACAACTAGAAGGCTTGAGCAGAGAGTAAAAGAACATCAGGATGCTTGTAAGAGAGGTGATGAGAAGGTTTCAGCCATTGCTGAACATGGTTGGCAGCAGCATCACCCCATTAGCGTGAGTTGAAGATCACAGAAGCTCTACACATACAGAAGACACCTGACAACAACAAGTTTAATAGAGACACAGGTTTAGAGCTTCGTGCAAATCACCCTCCAGGATATAATAAACAGTAAGCGTGCCCTCCAGAAATCTTGCTGTTTATTTTGTGTTATTATATCACCATGGAGAGTTCGACCTCAGTTGACCCCTGAAGAGGATTTCGACAAGAAGTTGAAACATCGGGTTAAGTTATAATTAAAAATATTGGCTGTTAAAAAGAGAAAAATTTTCCTTTATTATAATTATTTCAGCCGAGAATGACTGAATCACTCTACATAGTAGCTATAATTATAATTTACCATTATTTATTTGAATGACCTACTGATTGTTATAAAGATCATTAGATTTGATAAAATATGGCTTTTACTGAATTATTTGGTGTGATTGGCATTTGAATTTATTAAACTCTTTGGTTTATTTGATAGAAAAACACTGTATTGTCCCATTACTTGAATAAATGAGTAGGAGGCATGGTTAGGTGGGTGTGGTTATAATGGCCGCACCAATACAATCTGGCTCCCTACTCCCCTGTGTAAGGAGAATTAATTAGTGAACTAAGATTTAGAAAAAAGAATTTAGACATTATAGTACTTAGTACTTCAATTGTTTGCATGTTATATTTTTATTTAGGACCTTTATGCAGATCCCTCTTTTAAATGATAGCAATAATGGGTTTAAATGGTATACACTTGTGATGGCATGTTTTTGGTGTGCTAGTGTTCTTTATTTCAAAATTTCAAAACCATATGTCTCATACTATTAATGTCATTATCTTTGTCTTTTGCAGGTTGTGGTACTTTAACTCTCCCTAATGGAAATGTGTCCTACAGCAATGCTCAACTGGTGGGGAGTGTGGCTACTTATTCCTGCAATGCATATGAAGGCTATGTCTTGCCTGAGGGCACTGTAGCTACCAGAACCTGTACAGTATCTGGCTGGACGGGCAATAATCTCACTTGTCAATGTAAGATCGCCTCAGGGTCAGAGTTCAGCTGCAATTTGTTGTATCATTCTTGTAGTGCATGACTGCAAACAGACTAACATTTTCCACCCACAAAATGGAGAATTCACTCTTCAAACTGGAGTAACTACATTCGGTGCAGTTGCAAATTTCAGTTGCTTTGAAGGCTATGCGCTGTGTGGAGCTACCTCTAGGTCATGTAGTCTGTCGGGATGGACTGGTATGAATCCAACATGTGGTAAGGAATTGCTTCAGGCAAAATGATCAAAGTTAGAGTCTTTACATGAATTTTATACTTCCATCACATGCACTATGCCACATATGACTATATATGTATCATACTGTATATTATATGGAAATATGATAGCATGGAAAACTGTGGCAATGGGATTAGTACAAGTGGCACAAAAGAATATTCACAAGATGAAGCCGAAGGGAATTTCTCACAGCACGAGTGTAATTATCCCTGAACATCACAGTTTTCCATGCTAACGCTAACACTATAGCTATAGCAATAATATACAAGCTACTCAGTTTATAATAGTGTTGTGTCATCGTTTTGTAACCTCTAGCTCTCTCATTAGATAGTTCTTCATCATAAGTTTGTGACTTTTAAAGTGCACTGTACAAGTATAAAAATTGCACCATGGACATAGTGAATTGGAACAATCTCCGGTGTTCATTCTTTTTCTAGCTGAAGAGGTTGCAATGCAAACATTCTGTTCTGAATGTGATTAAATTGAATGCATTTAATCATACCCGTAGCCAGGGGGGTTCGAGGGGTTCGGTCAAACCCCCCCCCCCCCCCTTTAGAATGACCGGAAGTAAATATTTTAGCCACACCCCGCATATAACTTCTGGGTAAGCGTGCCATTCGATATTAATAGCACAAGCAATGGAATTTATTCAACCGATTAGAAGGGGAGCCGTCGGGAAGTACCTGAGAAAAAATAAGATTGTGAGTGCATTATGTAGTGTAGCTATACACTGCATTCATGATTTAAAAAAGCTGGACTACTATTAGTAAGTGATAGCACGGGTAACCTGTGCTACTAGGGATCAGTAGCACTCTTAATGCTATTGAAATAGCACTCCAATTTGCCTCGTGTTATTTTAATCGCATTGTTTGTGCTATTAATCCCGAATAGCACGGTTACCCTTCCCATGCTATCACATGCTAACAGTAGGCCAGTTTTATAAAAACTGCACGAGCAAAAGCTAAAAAAAATTACAGTGTGGCTACTATGTATAGTGCAGTCGATATCTCTGTACTTCAGGATAAACTTTCTCTTGAACTTTACTTTTAACCGATGGCTCCTCCTAATCTGTTGAAAAAATTCAGTCTAATACGGGTAGAAGTTCTGCGCTAAAGAATGACGCTGTCTCCAACTAGAAACTACAAGTGTACATTTCCAAGGCTAGAGCTGCATGCTTGCGCACTTACCCTTACTATTTCACTTAAGCTACCGCGGTATTTCACTTTGTCCCGTGCTATTTCACTTAGTTATTGAGATTTTTCCAATACATTTTGAACGGGCAGTTTACACGCCGTACTATTAAATAACTTGTAGTATATACGTAAAAGGCGTATTAATGTTGCACTGTTCATATACAGCTCACCGTAGTGGTTAGAAGCCTGGTTACTCGAGAATAATACTGCTTTCTTCTCGAATAAACAGTGTTTAATAAACTTTGAGGAAAAAAGTGGGTGTGGCTTTTTGCGTCTTCAAAATCCGAACCCCCCAATGCGAACTTCTGGCTACTGGCCTGTTAATCTACTAGGAGGTGCGACATCTTGCTTCTTTGTTCTTCCAACTCTATATCAGTATAGTTAGTATTTGATGGTTTCTTCTCGTTTGTCCAGTTATGTCTACAATTTTATTGTTGGACACTCCAGCTTTTTGTAGTTTTACTACTCAACAGTATAAAGGTAAAATGTGAAGGTATTGGAAGCTGTAGGTTGTCGTAGCTCAGTGGCTAGTGCAAATTTTAGAATGGAAGGCTCTGCATATGGGTTGACATCTTATATTTTGCTCAGTAATGCGATATATCGCCAATTTTGGACAAATTTGGTGAGTCTCATAGTTTGGAGATTGTAATTCATATATATATGAAGTATTTGACGTTGAAAACTTACTTATCTATAATATGTTTCCACTAAATTGTTGCAAAGATTGGGTGCCATTGCCTCACTTGTAAAGAAAAATCAACTTTAGTAACAACAGATCAACAAAAAAATCCGCATTGTGGCTAAAGAAATGTAGCAGTTTTGACATCATGAAGGCTCGTGGAGAACTTGCATTTCCTGCGCTAGTGGGGATTCCCCATTGAATGTGGTTAATTAACCGTTGTAAGGATCAGCATAAAGCAAGAAATAACTAAAAAATATATTAAACGGGATTGTGTCCACAGACAAGAAGAATGCAAATGGCTAGCATCGTAAATAGTTCCAGTTTTTAGCAAAACTGTTGCCATAGACATGAAGACATCTCTACTCATTGCATATGTGGTTGTAAAATGTTCCCACCACATCGTGTACTTAATTTATAAGGTGTGAATTAGCAAATGTTTTTTGAGCCACAACGCTGACTGTTAAATTAGTGGAGACATAGATATTTTTACTAAGTTTTCAAACATCAATAAAATATACTTCACCAAATTTGTCCAAAATTGGTGATATATCACATTACTGAGCAAAATATAAGGAGTCAATCCATAAAACACTCTTTCAGTGTTGCACTCTATACATCATCAAGCTTTCCTTGTTGGATACACTTATCCAGGTAGACATGGGCTTCTTTGCGTTGCAGTTGTGATTTTTATAATTTAATCTCTCAAATTCTATTCTCACATTCTCATCCTTCAGAATTACTGTACTATATCAGGGTGCTCTTTTGCAACTTCTATTTGGTCTGAATTTGAGGCAGTAAGAAATCTTTATCTTGCATGAATTGCTGTATTTTTTCATGAAAGAAATCACTCCACTCTGGTTATTCCATTGCACAAACTTTTCTTTCTGTTCATTGCCCAGGAATTTCACAACTAGCTATTGTCTAGTGGATGAAGTCTGGTGAGGTTGCAGAGAAATTGCCGTGACCAATCAGATCATCACTGCTGTGGCATTTCAAAATAATACCACACTTCTTTGTATTGAAAAATGACTCGGCTGTATTAGGTAGACAAAGAGGAAAAAAGAATACAAAAGACTGGGATGTCTCAAGAAAAAAGAGAGCGGGAGAGGGAAACCATTGATAAAAAGATACCTTATGTTACTGCACTTCTAATTTGCAGAAGTTAGTACATTAGGCATCACTGCATGGCAGAGTACTTGCTAGTATATATATATATATATATATATTATAATTATAATACTTATTACATGAGTCAGAGTGTGATATGGCAGAATATTTCACGAGCAGGCTAATTTATTTTCATGAGCCAGAGGCGAGTGAAAATAAAGCCTAAGAGTGAAATATCTAGCCATATCACTCTGACAAGTGTAATAAGTGGTTTATTCCACACTAGATATCTTTACTACTGTAGTTAGTACTAGAGGACCTTGTAACTCACAGGGTAAGTTGGTTGTGGGGGCTACTCACACCCTCAGCTGATATTTTAGCAGCTGCTCTAACCAGTGGAGTAGGCTACACCTGATCCACCCAGAGGGAGGAAGGTAGCTGTAAAAACCAAGAAAATTGAAAAGTTTGGCTGGTTGCTATAACTACAAGGGTAATGAGCTTGAGCAGTACAGCATGAAATAACAGCTTGAAATATCATGAGTTATTTCAAGGGTCATGTACCTAAAGATGTCATTGTGAAGATATCTAGGGTGGAATAAATAAATAAATATATATATATATATATACCTCTCACGTGCATGTGGAAATCCTGCACATTTACACACATTGTAAATAGTGTTGTAAAACTAAAACCAAAACCCCATAGTTTTGTGGTGTTTTACTTTTGGGTAAGAATAACTAAAACTAAGCTGTAGAAAACATGAAAAAACTAAAACTAAATAAAATGCGCGTAACTAATTGAAATACCTCGGTAACTAGGTGGAAACTAAGTGAAATACCGCGGTAGCTAAGTGAAATAGTACGGGTAAGTGCGCATGCGTGCAGCGTTAACCTTGGAAACGTATAGTTAGAGAAGTTTCTAGTTGGAGACAATGTAAGTAAGTTGTCCATTCAAAAAGCTGGCCTACTATTAGCGAGTGATAGCACGGGTAAGGGATCAATAGCACTCGGTTACCCGTGCTATTACTCATACAAACACATAACAAATATCATACTTTATTTATAATACTCAAGTTTTCACAGATATATGTTGTTGTTGAATTAACTAAAACTAAGTCATTGATAGTATAACTAACTAAATCTTCTACATGGTATTGAAGAAAAACTAGAAACTAACTAAATCTTCAGGGAGAATTTGCAGGGGGGGGGGGGGGGGGGGGGGCTAAAACTAAGCATTCAAGATATTTTCTTAGTATGAATAACTAAAACTAAGAAAGTCTGGAATTGCTAAACCAAAACAACACTGATTATAAATAGGACAATTAATGAAACTTGCATCATGGTAAGTTCACACTGTCTAATTAAATTGCTCAATTCAGGTTCCATACCCACTTCGTAGGAAAGGAATAAATTAACTGTCTCATCAAAAATTAGTTTTCATGTGTTTCCAATAGCCTAGAGCCATGCTACAAGTCAGTTGCACCCCCCCCCCCCCCCCAACAGTCAGTACACTAGGATTGACACTATCCTCGTGCCTTTGACCATCAGTTGACCTCCACTAAGAAGAAAGAAATAGAGCCTTTAGTACATGTTATTTTGTTGACACTAGCACCATTCCTTTTAAAACCTATGCTAGATTACTCACTACAGTACTTCATTAAGTGACTGTTTGAATTACCTTTTTACACAAGTAACATTGTGTAAAAACAAGTAGTTGTTAATTTTGCTATAATTATATCTACCATCTTTTAATGTTGTACAGCATTGTCAAATATTGAAAGTACCTCAAGAGAATGTTCTGGAGTATCCATTCTAATATTAGGTAAGATGAAGTTACATACATGATACCTTCCTAATATAAATACATTCTGAGAAAGCAGAAAGCAACAAAAATCAGTCCATACAGTATTTACGCACTTACTCATTCAGTTTGTAAATGTGGAGATAGCAAGCAAATGAAAAAATTAATGTGTGACACAAGGTCAGCTATTGCTGATACTGCTGTTTGAGCTAGGTCCCTGTGTAGTTGCCTGCCATGATGTCTTCTTTTCCTGCTCATGTAGCCTCTCCATTAACATAAAATGAAGTCTCAGTTAGCACTGGCATGACATTGTTCACTCTGTATGTGAGCATTGCAGCACTAGCTAAATGTACCAGTCAATAGGTGACATTTTTGTGCTGCTGTCTGTCGGGCTGCTGTGATCCTGCTGAAATGTTTTAAGATGGCTGCCACACCCTATTCTCTAAGTGACATCCTCTAAGCAGTCTCGTAAATCACTTTTTAATAGGTTTTCTGTCACTAATGTTGTCGACTGTCTTCCTTTGCTGTTTATATCCCTTAATGTTAGCTACTTTTTCTTTTTATAGTATACCAAAACCTATAGCTGAGTCTCTACCAAATTTAATTGATGAGATTGACAATTTAGATTTTGAAAAAGTTGTGAGCATATGGTGTGTTGTGTGTGTATTGTAAGCTATAGTGTAAGTTGTCAGCTGTTGGTTGATGAGGTTAGTGGGGGTTGACTTACCAACTGTAGTAGCCATTTTCCCACAACCCAAGACATTGCAAATTCATTATTTTTGGTACTGCTGTTGTTATCAATTCAATTATGAAAGAGTGATCGTAGTAGAATGACTATCAATGGCACATGTGCACTGCCAATAATTCGTGTAACAGGATTATATAAATCTAGGACATTTTCTCTGCCAAACCTTTGGAGTCCTCAACAAGACATTTTATGACAAGTGTGTGTGTTACCAATCCTACAGTTCTTTCGAGTGATTCTCATATTGTGTACCTCTTCACCTCAGATGGATGCAATGTTTATATCAAGTAGTGCCCACAGGGAAACCCCCAAACTACTCTTAACTCAAAATGCAAATAGACTCTATTGAGTACATGTCGATGTTATTATGTGACGTATCTTTAGGAAACGATGCCTGCAGTATGTCTGGCCACTCTAACTTGAATCTAAGTGTTGTTTGAATGTTCCACTCACCACATTATGGCCATTGTATCACCACATTGCCTTTATAGTGTGCAGACTAAAACTGTGTAACACAGCAAGCTTGATTCACAGTTTCCTTGCAACATTATTCTTATAGATAGAAACTTTCTCACCTAAAGGGGTCTGGAAAAAAGCAAAGGAAAAAAATGAAAAATCTTGATTGTCGCCAGGAATAAAATTAATAATCCAATAATCCAAGACTCTAAAACAGACTTAAAGTCAATGCTACCACGGGTAAAAATTACTGTAAATTGTAGCTCTAACAGTGCCCACAAACAAGCACAACATACAAACAATAATTAATGTAATATATCATTGTCTGTTCAGCTACTTCTGTAGGGACATCCTTTATAATGGGGAGTTTGCTGACTACTGTTCTTGGAGTATTGGTAATACTAATCTTCAAAAGACACACCACAAAAGGAACTGCACCAGTCGCCAACACAATGACTTTGAAAGATGAACTGTATGAAGAAATAAATCCAGCAACTGCAATTCAGTTGAGTGAGAATGGATGCTATGGAAGAGTTGAGAACACAACTTCATGATAGTCTCTAACATGTTGGCTATTGCAATGATGCAGAATAATGTAACAAATAATATAATTATGCCACATTTTCTTCACGTTTTTTTTTTATTCTAAAAATAATTGTCTTTAAAATTTCAACTATAATAGTGATCTTATTCACTATTAATGTAGTCACATCACTAATATTGACATGTGTGGTCTCTTCATGTAGCAGCTAGCTATCACTAATATTGACATGTGTGGTCTCTTCATGTAGCAGCTAGCTATCACTTGACATGTGTGGTCTCTTCATGTAGCAGCTAGCTATCACTAATATTGACATGTGTGGTCTCTTCATGTAGCAGCTAGCTATCACTAATATTGACATGTGTGGTCTCTTCATGTAGCAGCTAGCTATCACTAATATTGACATGTGTGGTCTCTTCATGTAGCAGCTAGCTATCACTATTATTGTAAGACATTAGCCATATAATAAATATGCACAATAGATCTTGCAAATGAGAATTATTCTTATAATGAACATAATTTATTAGCTATAAGCCAGTGCTGCTCCATCCAATGCTCCATTCTTGTCTGCACTCTATCAGCTAAGTTGTAACAATTTAAATATTTTTCTCAATGGAATAGCAAAATTAACAACAACAACAAAAAAAAAATCAGCAGATCAGCAGACTTATATGATCTACATAAAATACTGTCATTGCTGTAAAATGTCTTGAAATTGAATGGATTCTGCTTCAGGCTTTGTGGCTCGGCATGAAGACTTCGTGCCATCCAGCCACTACTCCAAGAGTTCAAATCGCAATATGAATATTATTTATCAATTATTTCCTTTCCCAAACAAACAAGGGTAAGACCATCATCACTTGGAGTGAAAAAACAAACAAAAACAAAACAACATTACAAGACTGAAAACCTTCTAGCAAAGACAGATACTATTCCACTATGCTTAGCTTTTTGTTTCAAGAGTGAAAATAAATTAAATTATAATAAAGTGCACAACTATTGCTTACACAAGAAGGTGTCCTCTTATGCCAGCAGGGGAGAGACAAATGGAATCTATACATCAAACAAAAACAAAAACTACACAAAACTGGGGGGAAATAGTGGCCATTTTTAGCTACTCTACACACAACTTGCTTCTTGAAGATATTTCGTTTGGTGTTCTACCACTGTGTAGTTCATAATGAAAGGACTACACTCAAATGGGGGCAAGTTATTCGAGGTTTAATGAAAACAGGAAAGCCTGCCATCCATGCAGAACAAATGATGCTGGCTCCTTTAGCGGAACCTGCAAGACACAAATTCTATCTCAACTCTGTACAGAGTCCCAGCAGTGCTTGTGCTGAAGTCATTCTCAACTTTATCAAGGCTGGGATTATGAGGATTGCACGACGTTTATTTTCAGATATCAAAGTATTCATGAAAATGATCCCAATGGATTCCGATATTTGAGACAAGAATTGGAAACAAAACAAGCAGAGACCCATGCTGCAAAAAAGATAATATAGAATGATTAACAACACCAGTAAAAATACAGAAAAAAGGACAACTTAAAATAGTTTGGGCTCTAGCTCTTCACAAGAAGACCCTAATTATGCACAACTCGTTTAGTTATACACACTTACACCCACACATACTCTACTTAGTTCCTATCATCGCCAACGTAAGTTGGCAATGTCTCATTTTGCTTCAATAACCATCACATTATTTCAGTTACTGAATTTACAATATTTCATATTGCACATTTATTTCTCTATAGTATTGCCATCTGTTAGCATTCTAATGAATTACACTTGCCAATGTGTCTAGACCATACTTATACTATAATAACAATAACAATTGTCTTTTCTATTCTTTTTTTGTTTTTTGTTTTTGTTTTTTGTTCTTAATGAACTCAGCAGTGCTATTCTACAATGGAACATATCAGTAGTAGTAACTCTTACACAATGTTCTAGCACACGCACACACCCAACCGCACGCTGCTATGCAAATGTCAGCATTTAAGTACTTGATGCTAATCTGCTGGTTAACAAGTGAAGGATGTAGTCATGCCCAAAAAGAAGGTGTACAAAATGTAAGTTGAGATAGAGAGGAACAGAAATGAAAGAAAGAGAGAGGCTCATGAAGAGAGTCAGTGCTTTGACTTGTCTTTGCTGCTTGGATCCTTCTTGTTCCACGCTCTAGTAAATGCAGACTTCACCTGTTCACACAAACACATGAAAAAAATTAGCAGTTTTAAACAAAAAAAAAAGTTCCACAAATCAAAGCATTATACCACTCTTAAAAACAATGTCATCATCTATCTTTAATAAGATCTACAACATAATCACGTGAAGAGGTTCCCATCATCCAAAACAGTTTCTATCACTAGTCACAGGATTTGGTGACAGAAGGCAAATAAATTACAAACATTGTGAGTTAGCAAGCAAATCTTTCCTCTCCGCTACCACGTGTGATTATTACTCTCTTACCTTTGATGGAATCTGAGTACTTCTGTCTGGTCGCCCTGAGAACTGACTGAACTTCTGCAGTGTGTCCCAGTCATCCTTCTTCATACTGTAAGTCTCCATCAGATCCATCACTTCAGAAATACCATCAGCACTCTGCCAGAAGTAGTAGTAATAATAATAATAATAGTAGTAGTAGTAGTAGTAATAGTAGTAGTAACTAGTGATATTATTTAAATAATACATGTTATTTAAACATTTTCTTTGTGATACTCTTTAGCTAAGTAGTAGCTGTAACACACAATACTTTCACACAACTGAACATACCTACACAAGACTTACCTTCATGGTTAGTCTAGTGGACAATGCATTTCTAAGTAAATACTGTTGCGTAGAAATAGCGTAGCAACTTACCACCGCCATTAATTCAAGTAGAAATGGAACTCTGTAAGTTTTTCTGCACTGGCAAAAGAATTCAAAGCAGTAAACAATTCAATTTCTATGGAGATACGGGTAATGATCGATAAACTGGAGGATTCCGTTTAGTGACGTTTGGGAAGGGGTCGAACACCGAGCTAACACAAAAATACGTGAGGATCAAAGTACAAAATGACATACGTCTACACACATATATAAACAAACAAAATATCCCCGATTTTCAATTGTGTTACCCCTGAGAGTGTCTCGCTCGCTCCGCTCGCTCGCCAATAATAATAAATAACTAAAAACACACTGATCTCAGGCAGAATTTTTTCTTTATTTAAAGTATGCAGTTTAGTGCACGATATACATGAAGACAAGTGTATTTGGCTTTGAGTGGCACGGGGTAACAGGTAATGTCCTGTATTCTTCTTGTAATGGCTCAATTAACAGAAATATTGTAATTTTTAGCAGCTCTTTCCGATACTTGTAAGCCACTATGATACAATGCATTAGGCTTTTGTAAAGTGACCGAAATGTCCAGCTATACAGGCACACAGTCTTCACCCAAAGGTCACCACTTTCATAACTCCATCACACCTGCTACTAATGTGCCACACTTCAATACACAGCAACCATTGCCTCAAATTTGTGAACCCTGTGATAGTGTCTCTCGTAACTCACTCACTAATTAAAACTCTAACCATACGCAGCTGCATGTACAGCTACATTTGTGACCTGTCTAATGATGTCATTACCTTGGCAATGAGAGGAGAAGTCAGTCGAGGGATCAAGTAGGGAAGGTAGTCCAAACCTAACTCACACTTATTACAACACGCCCTGGAGACATAACAATTGGTAATAATAATAATAATAATAATAATAATAATAAAGGGTACAGATCATGGCAACAAGCTGTGTGGTGCAGTCTGTATTTCTATAGTCTTGAAATACTAAAGGTACGTATGCAGAGACATGAGCAGAGAGAAGCTGGAATAGTTCATGGGTGGGTGCTAGAGAGAGACAGAGAGAGAGAAAGAATTAACTCACGTGTGGTGAGTTCGTTGCTGGAGATCCTGCAAAGATCGACTGTTAGCTGAAGTGGAGGAGTTCATGCCCAGCCAACGAGGGAAAGTCGGTCTACCAGACAGCAGTCCTTTACAATGCTCTCCAGGAATCACACTGGACAAATAGGACTATAACACACAGTAGAGTGGGTAAAGGATGGTCAATAATAGAGTGTGGGTAAAAGATGGTCAATAATAGAGTGTGGGTAAAGTATGGTCAATAATAGAGTGTGGGTAAAGGATGGTCAATAATAGAGTGTGGGTAAAGGATGGTCAATAATAGAGTGTGGGTAAAAGATGGTCAATAATAGAGTGTGGGTAAAGGATGGTCAATAATAGAGTGTGGGTAAAGGATGATCAATAATAGAATGTGGGTAAAGGATGGTCAATAATAGAATGTGGGTAAAGGATGGTCAATAATAGAGTGTGGGTAAAGGATGGTCAATAATAGAGTGTGGGTAAAGGATGGTCAATAATAGAGTGTGGGTAAAGGATGGTCAATAATAGAGTGTGGGTAAAAGATGGTCAATAATAGAGTGTGGGTAAAGGATGGTCAATAATAGAGTGTGGGTAAAGGATGATCAATAATAGAATGTGGGTAAAGGATGGTCAATAATAGAATGTGGGTAAAGGATGGTCAATAATAGAGTGTGGGTAAAGGATGGTCAATAATAGAGTGTTGGTAAAGGGTAGTCAATAGATTGAGTGTTGGTAAAGGGTAGTCAATAGATTGAGTGTGAGTAAAGGGTCAATAGAGAGTGTGCTGTGGGTAAGTACGGTCAATAGCACCCTCACCTGATGTGGGAGGAGCTCCCATCTGGAATCTCTGCGGATGACACGCTCTACAGTATCTCCGACACTGAGGGAGTCGGCCGCCATTGCAAGAGCTCTCAACTGATGCACAACATTCCTGCAAGGAAAGAGCACAAACTAACACTGACTGTATCCATCCACTCCTTCAGTCTCCAGTTCATCACCTGGCCTTCAGGTGCATACACCATATTACTAGTGATGTGCTTGAGCATAAATGGCGAGCGAGCCTAAAACTACACTTTCTTAAATATTGATATTAACTTCTAACACTCAAGCTACTAGAAAGGGTAGAGTTTTTAAATTACGCATATAATGGTAAAGGGGTTTCAACGTCATAGTAACCATTCGCCGCAACTGTTTGAATTGAAAATAAATTATTTAAACATTTTCTATTCCTCTAGCTGTAATGCACAATATTTTCACACAGCTGAACATACCTACACAAGACTTACCTTCGTGGTTACTCTAGTGGACATTGAATTTTCAAGTAAATACTGTTGTGTAGGGCTTATGACAAATAGCGCATTAACTTACCACCGCCACTAACTCAAATAGAAATGGAACTCCAGGAAGTTTTTAAGTTTTAACTGCACCCGCAAAACAATTCAAAGCGGTAAACAATTCAATTTCTAAGGTGATACGGGTAGTGATCGCTAAACCGGAGGATTCTGTTGAGTTTGGGATGGGGTCGAACACAGAGCGAACACAAAAATATGCGAGGGTCAAAGTACAAATGACATATGTACGTCCACACACATATATAAACAAACAAACATTCCCGATTTTCAATTGTGTTACCCCTATAAGTGTCTCGCTCGCCAAATATACCCCAAGAAGCCCTAACAAGAGAAGTTGAGCTATACATAATAATTTCCCACACATTAGTTTTGTTGAAGCTATTGCAGTAAATGTATAGCAGCACTCTAAAGTCAAATGCACTAGTCACTTCGACAGCTGAAGTCTTCAAGCAGAAGTGTAAGCAATCATTTGTGTAGTATTTAGCTATCAGAAGTCAAAGTGTATCCTCCATCATTTAAAGAAGTTGTTTTTCAGGTACTCTCATAGAAGGCAATGAATTATCAAGAAGTTGCCCTAAGTCAATATTGAGTGATCAACAATAGCACTAGCTACTGTGTCTATTCCCTCAACAATAGCACTAGCTACTGTGTCTATTCCCTCAACAATAGCACTAGCTACTGTGTCTATTCCCTCAAGACACATTATCATTTACATAATTATGAGACTCGTAGTGTACATACATACACACATACGTACTCAATTAAGTAACACTTGAGAGAGAGAGAGAGTCTAGCTCACTTGCTTGCTTGCCAAAAAATGGAGTTCAAGAGAATACAAATGAAAGCAGTAAATCTTTCTACATGAAATATGGCTGGGCTAGTTCACCTACCATTTATGTTGAAACATGCAAGTGTGTGTGTGTGTGTGTGTGTGTGTGTGTGTATGTGAGTCAGTGTGTGTGTGTGTGTGTGTGTGTATGTGAGTCAGTGCGTGTGTGTATGTGAGTGTATGAGTGTGTGTGTGTGTATGAGTGTCTGTGTGTGTGTGTGTGTGTGTGTGTGTGTGTGTGTGTGTGTGTGTGTGTGTGTGTGTGTGTGTGCAACTTCTACATCACCATTGGCTATTAATGGTATAGTAAGAAGAATTACGTAAAGGGTCTCCAACTATAAAATAGTCATATTAATGGCTCTCGGTGAGAATAACAATAGAAGATGTAATAAACAAGTTTTCCGTATCCACCACACAATTCAACATTTCTTACCTCACATGTTTAGAGCGTGCCTTGGGATAGTTCTCTTGCACGTACAGAGCAGACATACTGTAATCCGTGAAGAACAACTCAGACTTCTCCTGCAGACTCAGCTCCCTCTCTCCCTCGTACGGCTCAAACACCTTCTTTACCACGTCAAACGGACTCTACAAGTACAACTAGATGGTCATCACACTTGCAGAGTGAGCGTGCTCATTCTCGTGCACGCCCACATGCTAGCTCTATTGCAGAGTGAGCATGCTCATCATTCACCTGCACGCCCACATGCTAGCTCTGTACTACAATACTAACAAGTGCATCAAATAGTTAGTATTTGAACGGTTCATCCCAACATGCACTGGAACTTTAACTTATACAGTTCAACACTGCCCCTTTAATTACAGTCTAATTAATTAGCCAGCACTCAACAGGTTCCTCCATCTCTGGTAACAGCCTCACTACTCACCTTCAGTTTGAGCTTGTGGGTCATCATTCCTTTAGCCACACCCACCTTCACCCCGGCATCGGGTTCGTCCGTAGCACTCCATAGAGACAGGTTATGAAGCACCTGCAACAAGTAAATGATAAGCCACACCCACGCTGTCTGCCACTCCCACATTGTGTGCCACACCCACCGACACTTGCCTGTCTCATATCCTGCCCCGAGGCTACGATCATCTCACTGAGAGTCTGGGGAGATATTTTAATCTTCTCTTTGAAGCAGACGGACATCATGGCTCCCCTGATCTGCTCCACCTTGGGATGCGTGAAGGTGAGGAGGTAGCAGTGGTTGGTAAGGGATCGCATCTTCGTGCTCTGGTGATTGTTACAGATACAGATGACAGGAATCAGACTGCTCTTGATCAGGGAAATCAGCTCCTGCATATCACAACACACGCTAATGACAACCCTTTACCATTCTGTCTTATTGGAAGTAGAATCTAAAGCAGAAATAAATGTTTTCTAACTAAGTACTCATTAGCCACTGGACTATATACAGGTAAGGATCATCAGATGGTAATGGTCATCACTGATACCACTAAATAAGCACAAACACCTTCACCACACTTGCTCCCCAAGACAGGCTTGAGATCTATACATGCATCTAGTGAGTAGAAGAAGAAAATCAGAGAGAGCTGGAGATATAGTAAAACTCCACAAGGAGCTTCTTTGCATGATCCTATCTAAGTAGAATAAATATAATTACTAAATCTCAAGAGATTTCCAGTCACCAGGCTTTAGTGAACTCTCAGAGAAATATGCATGCTCACACTGACTCCGCCCCTATCGGCATACTCACACTGACTCCGCCCCTATCGGCATACTCACACTGACTCCGCCCCTATCGGCATACTCACACTGACTCCGCCCCTATCGGCATACTCACACTGACTCTGCCCATATCGGCATACTCACACTGACTCCGCCCCTATCGGCATACTCACACTGACTCCACCCCTATCAGCATACTCACACTGACTCCACCCCTATCGGCATACTCACACTGACTCCGCCCCTATCGGCATACTCACACTGACTCCGCCCCTATCGGCATACTCACACTGACTCCGCCCCTATCGGCATACTCACACTGACTCCACCCCTATCAGCATACTCACACTGACTCCGCCCCTATCGGCATACTCACACTGACTCCGCCCCTATCGGCATACTCACACTGACTCCACCCCTATCAGCATACTCACACTGACTCCACCCCTATCGGCATACTCACACTGACTCCGCCCCTATCGGCATACTCACACTGACTCCGCCCCTATCGGCATACTCACACTGACTCCGCCCCTATCGGCATACTCACACTGACTCCGCCCCTATCGGCATACTCACACTGACTCTGCCCATATCGGCATACTCACACTGACTCCGCCCCTATCGGCATACTCACACTGACTCCACCCCTATCAGCATACTCACACTGACTCCACCCCTATCGGCATACTCACACTGACTCCGCCCCTATCGGCATACTCACACTGACTCCACCCCTATCGGCATACTCACACTGACTCCGCCCCTATCGGCATACTCACACTGACTCCGCCCCTATCGGCATACTCACACTGACTCCGCCCCTATCGGCATACTCACACTGACTCCGCCCCTATCGGCATACCCACACTGACTCCACCCCTATCGGCATACTCACACTGACTCCACCCCTATCGGCATACTCACACTGACTCCGCCCCTATCGGCATACTCACACTGACTCCACCCCTATCGGCATACTCACACTGACTCCACCCCTATCGGCATACTCACACTGACTCCACCCCTATCGGCATACTCACACTGACTCCACCCCTATCGGCATACCCACACTGACTCCACCCCTATCGGCATACTCACACTGACTCCACCCCTATCGGCATACTCACACTGACTCCGCCCCTATCGGCATACTCACACTGACTCCACCCCTATCGGCATACTCACACTGACTCCGCCCCTATCGGCATACTCTGACTCCACCCCTATCGGCATACTCACACACCCCTATCGGCATACTCACACCCCTATCGGACTCCACCCTATCACACTGACACACTGACTCCACCCCTATCGGCGGACTGACTCGGCCCACACTGACTCCACCCCTACGGCATACTCACACTGACTCCACCCCTATCGCATTACTCACATGACTCCACCCATCGGCATACTACCCCTACACTGACTCCGCCCCTATCGGCATACTCACACTGACTCCGCCCCTATCGGCATACTCACACTGACTCCACCCCTATCAGCATACTCACACTGACTCCGCCCCTATCAGCATACTCACACTGACTCCGCCCCTATCGGCATACTCACACTGACTCCACCCCTATCAGCATACTCACACTGACTCCACCCCTATCGGCATACTCACACTGACTCCGCCCCTATCGGCATACTCACACTGACTCCGCCCCTATCGGCATACTCACACTGACTCCGCCCCTATCGGCATACTCACACTGACTCCACCCCTATCGGCATACTCACACTGACTCCACCCCTATCGGCATACTCACACTGACTCCGCCCCTATCGGCATACTCACACTGACTCCACCCCTATCGGCATACTCACACTGACTCCGCCCCTATCGGCATACTCACACTGACTCCGCCCCTATCAGCATTGCCGTCCATTCCGTCCACTTCATCCATTATCAATGCACGCTTCTTCGGGGCACTTGCCACACCCTCTTTACGAGCCAAGAAGGATGTGATAGCCATTGAGCTGAGCTGGCATGCCACTTCGCTCTGCAGGGCTGACTTGTTTCTGCAGGAGCTCGCGTTCATCTCAACAAACGTGTACCCTTCCTCCTGAAATAAGAGTGAATTATAACATTGTGAAGTCCATGATATACGACGGTTCTTTGTGAACTTCCAAATATGCAACAAGAGTTTAATTGAAATTATCAGAGCTTTCGGTCCATGGATCTTCATCAGTGACATCAACTATAATTCAAATAGGCTAGCTAATGGTGCAGTTGGCAGACAACAATCTCCCAGGAGGATTGAGAATTGGTTTCTCACAACTGCATCATTTTTCACCCGAGGCCATTACCTCAATGACAGATGTCACTGATGAACCACGAACTGAAAGTTTTGATAATTTGCCATTAAACTCTTATTGCATATTTGGAAGTTAAAAAAAAATCATTCTATTTCATTAAATACAACAATAGTGATAAGACAAGTGAGGCTGTAATCTTCTGTGAGATCACAGCGGAGCAACAAATCACTTAATACAATTATTAGCACTCGGCTACTTGGAGGTGTGGTTGAGCTAACTTGCCAGTGCTATTGCCACATGGTAAGTTTTCATGGAGTTATGGGCGCACTCATCTCATCTCACTTCCAACACTTCCCCCATCAGTGCACTCCCACTGGCAATTAAGACAACCCTTTACCCAACAACACATACTGTACTTTTAGCACCTGAACTAACCAGCTATCAGATTGCTTGTCTATTCTGCCTTACTCTAGCGCTCTGGCTGGCTCCTTTACTTCGGATGATACAAAACCTCTACTAAAATGCCATGAAATAATTGTAGGACCCTTTACTTGGTAAACTAACTGTCTTTGTCAACACAAAGACCGTTTGCTACAGCTTCTAGCCATGAGACCCCTTACCTTACAGACCAGTTGTGCAGCAGTCGTCTTGCCCACTCCAGGTGGACCAGCCAGCAGCACAGCTTTAAACTTAGCTCCAGCGTCTTTGGGCTTGGAATCAGACCTGTTCTTAGTCCAATTCCGAATCCACTTGGTCAGTTTGGCCACGTTACTGGAGTCGCCTTTCTGTCCAATCAGCTGCTTCGTAGATGTCGGCCTATACTTGTCCACCCACATCAAATGCCCTGCAGGCGAACAGTCACCCACATGCAACATGCATTACTTCAGACATGTCGTTTCCATTTCCCTTACCTGCCTTTCTGTCAGCCCCACTTGCAGAACCAGCACCAGAAGACGTTCCTTCCGTATCTTCAGTTTGACTCCGGTCTAAGTCTGTGATGTCATGAGTTGTAGAAGATGAAGGTTCTGCCGTAGCGATACTTCCAGAGCCCGATGTAACACACGCCGCCTTCTTTGGGACCTTGGCTTGCTCTGAACTGGTGCTCGTGGCATAAGACAGACTTGGTTTCTTTGAGCCGCTCTTTTTCAAGGTAAATCCCTTACCGGCTGGAGTAGGTCTGGTTCTGATGAGGTCCAACAACTCATCTTCATCGATAACCTTGGTGCCGTGTTGTCTTGCCTACAAGTTACAGGTGCACAAGATAAGGTAAAGCGTCTTCATTGGAACTGATTCTATCAGTCTTTCAAGAAAAAGTTATCAGAAAAAAAAGCAGATTGCACTAAACTTCAGCCATTAGAAGACTGGCGAACCACACACACACACACACACACACGCACATATAGTGTGGTTCATTTAGGGAAATTTATCTTAACATGAAGAACATGAATTTATAAATTGATGGTGTTCACGTGCACTCATCCTTCATCAGTTAATTGTCGAAGTCGTCAGTCGGCAATCTCTTGTTTTTATTTGTAGTTACATTCAATTCATCACAAAACATATAAAGTTCTATATAGAGTGTTCTTTATAGTTCCTAACTGACTCATCTTTCTACCCAGTGTTCAGTTAGTCTATAGGGTACAGCTTCCTCTCCAGTTAGATGTACAGCCTGGCTGTCATCTATCCGAGTCTATTGAGAGAGAAAGAGACTTCACTGACTTACACACTCTCATACACAATCATAAATATGTATTCATTCACTCTCCAAACAGTTCACTTGTCCTATTGAATTCTGCGCTGCTAGTCTCCAGAACGATTCGTGCATCTTGTCATCCTTTAGACTTACTTCTGGCCACATCCACTCCACTCCCTCCCTCACCTTGGCCTTCTTGCTTTCTCCTGCGTCATCTCCGATCACCAAGTAGTTGGTCTTCCCACTAACATTTCCAGTCACCCTTCCTCCGTAACTCTTGATAATGTCCGCCGCCTCTTCTCTCTCGAGGGACTCCAGCACTCCAGTGATAACAAAAGTAAGGCCATCCAAACAACTGTCAGCTCCTAGCAACGCCAAACACAACACACCCACATAAACATAAAACACAATTATAAATTAATTACTTGGTAAATAAAAGGAGCGGGGTTTATACCTGCTTTCAAGCCACATTCACTGTACCTTAGTTTAAAAAACAAACAAACAAACAAAAACAACAACTTGCCTTTGGGGATATCCTTGGAGCCGGGGTGTCTCGGACCACTTCTGTTCAGATATTTAATGTAGCTCTCAGTCTTCTGAGCCTTGAGTTGCTCAGGAGTGACAGGGGGAAGAGACACTGACTTGGATACCTTGGGAACATCCTTAGAGGTCACCTTTGGAGTAACAGAACGAGCTGCTCTTACCGGAGTGGTAGACTCTTGTTTTGAAGATGTGGAGGGTCCAGGAGATGAGGAGCGATCCTTGGATTGAGAGGTCCGGGGAGTTGCTGATAACAAGCTCTTTCTCTTCGGAGTATTCCCAGGAGATGCTGGAGTCTTCTTCTCAAAAAACTTACTTCTGACCAAGGGTTTTCCATCAGTCTTCTCCGATGACACCTCATGAGTTTTGGCAGATTCGACAGGAGCATCATCATCATCATCATCGATGTAAGCAATGGCCCTCTTCTTTGCCATGTGCTTCTTGGAAGTTGGAAGCTGCTTTGAGTTGTGTTCTTTATCTGTAAGAGTACGAGGACTGACGGAAGATGTAATGGCTGACTGACTGCTGGTTTTAATCTTCACTGGACTGGAAGATGTAATGGCTGACTGACTGCTGGTTTTAATCTTCACTGGACTGGAAGATGGCGGCTTTGCAGGAGAATCCTCATCAACATAAGCAATGGATCCTTTCTTAGAGGACAGAGACTTCTTAGAAGTGAGTGACTTCTTGGATGCAAATTTCTTCTCGGGAGATGAGGCACCACCCTCTTTCTTAGCTGGAGATGAGGCACCACCCTCTTTTTTAGCTGGAGATGAGGCACCGCCCTCTTTCTTAGCTCTCATAGACTTGAGGTTGCCTTCATATTTCTTATTGGCATTGTCACCAGTAACAGTCTGCTTGAAAGTTGAAATGCTCTTCTGGGAACTGGATGGTTTACTGGTGGCTGACTGCTTCTTTCTTAATGGAGAATCAATCTTCACAGAATTAGTCTTTGTAGGAGTTCCTATCTTCAGTGGACTAGTTAACTTTTTTGGAGTTTCAGACTTCCTTGTAGCCATCTTTTTAGGAGTCTCTATCTTCTTGGGAGTGCCAACCTTCTTAGGAGTTTTGGCCTTCTCTGGAGTAGCTGACTGGTTCTTGACGGGAGTGCCTTTAAAGCTGCGAAGACTTCTCTTTGTTGGAGTGTCAATGGAGGACATCACACCCTCCTTGTGTTCACTGGAAGATGGAGGAGAAGGAGGACTGTCTGAGATGTGGGACACGGAGGAGGTAGAGAGGGTACTCTCAACTTTCTTCACCTCCAGTCTCATCTTTTTGAACGGCTACAAATATAAGTGGTAAGGGGTCATCACCGAGCATATGTAATACATGTATCCATTGTAATTATCAGAATCACAAATATTTGGGATAAATATATTGTATTTTTTATTTGGTGTTTAACAAGTTGGGGGAAATATTGTACCCAGCATTCAACTTTGCTGCTGAAATTCCTTTTAGCACGAAGTTAAAATGTCTGGGATAAGGTGCTGTAGTGTGTTGCTGAGAATGACTAAGGGTTCTTCGAAAAACACAAGCCAAGAAGGCCAGCTTAAAAATATAGCAGCTAACAAACTTCTAAAAAAAATCTTTAAAAAAAGTATTAAAAAAATGAAGGAGATGTACACTTAATGAGATAAACACTAAAATCTTCTCACCGGTTGACTGCTGGTCTCAGAGAAGGAATCGATATCCTCAAGAGTATTAGCAAAGTTTTCATCTCCATGGGTCTTCTGCTCCTACAAGAACACCACCCACCATTAGGGGTCAAATCAACATTTGTGAAACTTCAAGTGAGTCCTCATTAACATTAAATATGTAGATCAAACATTTAGTAGCAAACATCATCATCACGGGGAGGGAGATTCCCCCTTAATACCTAAAAATCCCTCTAATAATTGTAATACTAATAATACTAATAATAACTAGTGATGTGCTTGAGCACAAATGGCGAGCGAGCCTAAAGACTATACTATTTTTATATGAATGATCTTGACTTCTAACACTGAAGCTACTGAAAATAAGGTCCAGTTTTTAAATTTCGCATACACGGTAAAGGTATTTCAGTGCCATAGTAACAACTCTCTGCAACTGCTTGAATTGAAGGGGAAAAAACAACAACAAAACAATACACGTTATTTAAACGTTTTCTTTGTGATATTCTTTAGCTAAGTAGTGGTTGTAACACACAAAGTTTTGACACAACTGGACATGCACCTACACAGACTTACCTTAGCGGTAGTCTAGTGGACAATGTATTTTCAAGTAAATACTGTTGCGCACGGCTTATAACCATGACAAAGAGCGCATTGACTTACCACCGCCACAAATAGAAATGGAAGTCCCTTAAGTTTCAAGTTTTAACTGCACCGCAAAAGAATTCAAAACGGTAAACATTCAATTTCTAGGGTGATACGGGTACTGATCGATAAACCAGAGGATTCTGTTTAGTGCAATTTGGGACGGGTCGACCACCTAACTAACACAAAAACGCGAGGGTCAAAGTACAAAATGACATACGTACGTCCAAACATATATACAAATAATAAACATCCCCGATTTTTTCATTTTTACTTCTGTAAGTGTCTCGCTCGCCAATAATAATAATAATAATAATACAAATAATAATAATAATAATAATAATAATAATTGGCGAGCGAGCATAGCGAGCGAGACACTTACAGGGGTAAAAATGAAAAAATCGGGGATGTTTATTTATTTGTATATATGTATGGACGTATGTATGCCATTTTGTACTTTGACCCTCGCGTTTTTGTGTTAGTTATGTGTTCGACCCCGTCCCAAATTGCACTAAACAGAATCCTCTGGTTTATCGATCAGTACCCGTATCACCCTAGAAATTGAATTGCTTACCGTTTTGAATTCTTTTGCAGGTGCAGTTAAAACTTGAAAACTTAAGGGACTTCCATTTCTATTCGAGTTAGTGGCTCGAGTTAGTGGCGGTGGTAAGTCAATGCGCTATTTGTCATGGTTATAAGCAGTGCGCAACAGTATTTACTTGAAAATACATTGTCCACTAGACTACCGCTATGGTAAGTCTGTGTGTGTAGGTGCATGTCCAGTTGTGTCAAAGCATTGTGTGTTACAACCACTACTGCTATCTCCAGATCTAACTCTACCCTGGGCTGCTCTGCAGTAAGCAGTTAAGCAGCTAGCTATGGTAAATTCCTGCCGGTATGAGCGTCAGCAGGAGAGTTATCAACTAGGGCAGGTCCCCCATATAGGTAGGATATGAGAGGGTAGTAGACCCTCACATATCATATCCGGGCCTCACGTAACCGGTTCCCGCTCCCCACTTTATCTGGCCTATTCTATTAAACTAAAACTCAAAAATAGCAATGCCCCAAGGGTGGTTAGTATGCACAGTTCACATACCTAAAGGCAAAAAAATAGTGCACACTTACTAAGTTAGTACACCTAGTAACAATATAGCAACGGGATCTAATAATAATAATAATAATAATAATGATGATGATGATGATGATAAAATAATAGTAATAATAATAATTATTATAATTGGTACTATCATCACCATGTAATTATCTTATCGTCATTATTATTATCGTTATTATTATTATAAATTATTATTAACCCTCAACGCACATGCGCGAGAGGGTTATAGTAGTCGCCCTGTTTGTTTGTCTGTTTGTCTGTCATGCTCTGATTTTGGAGATTACTGACAATTAACAGTTGATGTAGGTATGAATTTATTCAGGACGAAGATTTAGGACCTTTTACAGTGCTACTTTTTTAAATTGCTTTCAGCTCCGCGGTAAGTACCAGCTTTTATGGGCAGAGCCCCCCTAGCGTCACGTCACAATCACGTGAGCAAATAATTACTTACAGCCAGCGGTGTAGTTTGATTTGTTCAGGGAAGTTAACGGAGTTGAAAGAAGTGAAGTTTCACGTTGAAAATGCATATCAGTGAGTGTTTCTTCTCTTATGAAGACAGCGTTTCCATGTACCATTTTCATTGGTCGAACTATTTTGATGCCTCATTAAAATAGCTAACAGATTGCTTGTTCTTTGGAAGGAGATTATATTGCAATAGCTAGGTAGTGTTTAATAGCACTGAGGGTTCGCACCTTTGGTGCTTCATTGTTGTTATTGTGATTATGATTATGATTATGATTAAATAGGATATTGTTATGGCTGGCCCTGTCTTACCTTGTTTTGAGAAGAATAGTTTTCAGACACGCCCTTTACCATTTCATCAAACATAGCCAGCGTTTCCGCCTCATCAGTTGGTGATTCAGGCACAGTCTCCACTTTGCTTTCACCTGCCACAGGTGGTGGGTGTGGTCTCGGTCGGGTGACTCGTTTAATGGGCTTGTCTCCAAAGAAGTTGCGAAGAGTAACTGTCGGCTGTTTCGAGGATTGGGCGGACAATCGACGTACAGAAGTAGGAGTGGTCCCTCCTTTCTTAGATGAAGTGGGTGTGATCACATTCTTCTTGGCGGTGGGTAAGGGGGCGGTGTTCTTCTGCGTGGGTGTCTTGCTAATGCTGCATTGGCTAGAGTTGGACTTAACTTTTTTTGCCTTGGGGGCATCTTCTTCAGAATCTAGAGCACACCAATCAAACATGCACATACATATGCACACACAAACATCCACTAACACATGCGCTCAATAACAACGACCATGCTGGGTGACCATGCTGGGTGACCGTGCTGGGTGACCGTGCTGAGTGACCATGCTG